>WNGO01009170.1_pt1 | contig 11374 bp, 6 predicted proteins | sample 5400511 | NCBI WGS metagenome assembly WNGO01 (sample SAMN13153380, study PRJNA577476) | soil metagenome | isolation source: 20 cm soil or saprolite under Garry oak tree replicate 2 | place: USA:California | collected 2016-06-15
CGCCCAGCTTGCGCGCCGCGTCTTCAAAGCTCCGCGTTTGGTAGCCCAACTTCGCGGTGAAGAGCAGCAATCGCTTGGCCGTGTTATTTGCTGCGGGAGACAAGGACTCTCGACTCAAACGAACGACTCCGTCTGCGGCAAAGACTCTTTGGCTTGGGCGAAGGGGACCAACTGGTCCCGCGTTGGCTCGGCTCAACAGTACCAGGGCTCATTGAGATAAGGGACTTCCGCGCGGGAAACGAGAACGGGCTGTGCCGCGAACTCCGCTTCTTCGCCCGCCGCTTGGTGCACGGCTCTCCAAATGCGTTCGAAAATGGCTCGCCGAGAGAGCTTCCGCTTTTCACTGGTGGCAACAATCTCTTCAACCTCCTTGCAGAGTTCGTCGACGCGCGGATCTGGACTCTGCCAAGGGTAAACCAATGCGGAAGGATCAAAAGGCGCAACCATACGTCGCACTTCCTCGAGCTCCAGCAATCGCGAGCCTGCAGGAATCAGAAGCCGGATCGCAAGCTGGATCGGTGCGACATTTTCGACTAGATCGTTCTCGCGCAAGACACGCAGCAAATCGAGGTAGCTCTCCAACGTCGTCCAGGGCGTGAACGGCACAAACGTCGGCTGCAAGACCAAGCGTAACTCGCGAAAGATGCGATTGACTTCGAGAAAATCCGCCCTTGTATGGCCTTTGTCGAGGTGGCGCAGCACCTCGTCGTCCACGGATTCGACAGCGCTGGTGACGAAGAGGCAACCCGTGTCGCGCAAGGTGGCGAGATAATTCTTGTGCCGAAGTAAGTGTTCGATTTTGATCGTAACGTCGTACGTCAGCCGCGGAAATTCGTGGTGCAACGCCTCCACAAGACCCATGGCGTGCCCGACGCCATTGAAAAAATCAGGATCACCGAACGTAATGTGTTGCGCTCCAGCAACTACCTGCTGACGTATATCTTCGAGCAGGACTTCGCGCTCCACGATCCGGAAGACGCCTTTGTAGACCGGAACAATCGGACAGTGCCGGCAAAGGTGCTTGCATCCCCGGCTCGCTTCCGTGTAACCGGCAACGCGATGCTCGCCAGCGGGAAGAATGACGTGCGCGTATTTTGCAAGAGACGCGAGTCCTTGCCGGTCGGGCGGAATGAATTTCTGCCGCGCCAGCGAAATTAACGGCTCGGGCCGCGGCACGCCTGAGCAATTGCTGCCGCTGCCGTTCTGCCCCAAGCGCTCTGCCAGATGCACTAGCCCTTCCTCGAACTCGCCGCCAAGGATTGTGGAAACGCTCAGCGTCCGCAGATACTCCTCGTTCATGGGAGCGTATAAGCCGTAACAGCAAAGATGCGCGCTCGGATTCACTTTGCGCAGGATTGGAATGAGCTGCACCGCCAGCCGCGTTGCCGTATGCATGGGCAGGTAGACCGCGATGAGCGCGGCTCCGCGAACTACGGGCTCATCGATTGCTTGCCGCGATAGATCGAGCGAAGTCACGTGGTGCCCGCGGTTTCGCAGCCAAGCCGCTGGCGACGCCAAGCCAAAAGGTTGACGGCCCATCTCGTACGTCGATATCAGAACAATGTTCACGCCTCTACCAGTATAGCCGCACGGCGCTCGGATGCGATTTCGGTTATCATAGAAGGCTGCTTCCTACAGCGAAAGGATCGCAAAGGATGGCCATCAACGCGGGAAATTCCTTCCGCACGCGCGACAAACTCAACGTCGGCGCTCAGACGTTTGAAGTTCACCGCCTCGAACTGCTCGAGAAACAGGGCGCCTCCGAACTGGCGAAGCTTCCCTTCTCGCTACGCATTCTCCTCGAAAACCTGCTTCGCTGCGAAGATGGCCGCTTTGTCCACGCCGAGGATATCCAAGCCCTCGCGCGCTGGAGGCCCGGCGCTCCCGAGAGAGAAATTGCTTTCATGCCGGCTCGTGTCCTGTTGCAGGACTTCACGGGCGTGCCCGCGATCGTGGATTTGGCCACCATGCGCGAAGCCGTGGTGAAAATGGGCGGCGACGCCAAGCGCATCAATCCTCTTTTCCCCGCGGAACTGGTCATCGATCATTCCGTGCAAGTGGATAACTTCGGCAACGTCAATGCCTTCGGCTTGAACGCCGAACTGGAATTTCAACGCAACGTCGAGCGCTATGCCTTTCTACGTTGGGGACAAACCGCGTTTCAAAACTTCAAAGTCGTGCCGCCAGACACGGGAATTTGCCATCAGGTGAATCTCGAGTACCTGGCCCGTGTCGTTTGCGCGATGCCCTTTGGCAACCGCTGGGAAGCTTATCCCGACTCCGTTGTGGGGACGGACTCGCACACTACGATGGTGAATTCGCTCGGCGTCTTCGGTTGGGGCGTTGGCGGAATTGAAGCCGAAGCTGCCATGCTCGGCCAGCCTTCCTCGATGCTGATTCCCGAAGTTGTTGGATTTCGTTTGCACGGCCGCTTGCCCGAAGGCTCAACCGCCACAGACCTGGTGCTGACGGTCACAGAAATGTTGCGCAAGAAAGGCGTGGTCGGAAAGTTCGTCGAGTTTTACGGCTCCGGCCTCTCCAGCCTGAGCGTTCCCGACCGCGCGACCATCGCCAACATGGCGCCGGAGTACGGCGCGACCATGGGCTTTTTCCCGGTCGATTCCGAAACGCTCGCGTACCTGCGATTTACCGCGCGTCCTTCCGAACAGATTGCTCTGGTGGAGGCTTATTGCAAGGAGCAAATACTCTTCCGCACCGACGAGACTCCTGCGCCCCTCTTCAACGACACGCTGGAACTAGACCTTGGCAGCGTGGAGCCAGCCGTCGCAGGGCCAAAACGCCCGCAGGATCGCGTACCGCTACGCCAGGCAAAGTCTTCGTTCACGAAAGTTGTGGAAGGGATACCGGCCAAGAGCATTCCAGTTCGCAATAATGGCGACGCGTTTGATCTTTCGAGCGGCGCCGTGGTTATTGCGGCCATCACCAGTTGCACGAACACTTCGAATCCTTCGCTGATGATCGGCGCGGGATTGCTCGCCAAAAAGGCGGTCGAACGCGGCCTACACATCAAGCCCTGGGTGAAGACGAGCCTCGCTCCGGGATCAAAAGTGGTCACCGATTATTTGCAAGCCGCGGGCCTCACCCCGTACCTGGACAAACTGAATTTCCACCTCGTCGGCTACGGTTGCACGACGTGCATTGGCAACAGCGGCCCGCTGCCGGAACCCATTGGCGCGGCCATCAAGGAAAACAATTTGGTGGCCGTGGCGGTGCTCAGTGGAAACCGCAATTTCGAAGGCCGGATTCATCCGCTGGTGCGCGCTAATTACCTGGCGTCGCCGCCGCTTGTCGTCGCTTATGCGCTCGCGGGCCGCATGGATGTCGACATCACCACGGAACCGCTGGGCAATGACACCGCCGGCAAGCCGGTTTACCTGAAGGATCTTTGGCCCTCGCCGCAGGAAATCGAAACTGCGGTTCGCGCCGCAGTCTCCTCGTCGCAGTTCACCAAGGAATATGGGGAAGTCTTCGAGGGCGATGCGCATTGGAAATCCATGCCCATTCCCAAGGGCGACATTTATAAGTGGGACCCAAAGTCCACGTACATCAAGCTGCCGCCGTACTTCGACAACATGCCGAAGACTCCGCCGCCGCTCGCGGATATTCGCGGAGCACGCGTGCTAGCGGTTCTTGGCGACAGCGTCACTACCGATCACATTTCGCCCGCCGGCTCGATTCCCGTCGACTCACCCGCCGGAAAATATCTGATCGCCAATGGCGTCAAGCCGCATGAGTTCAACTCCTACGGCGCGCGCCGCGGCAATCACGAAGTGATGATGCGCGGCACGTTTGCAAACATTCGTCTGCGCAACCAACTCGCCCCCGGCACCGAAGGGGGCTGGACGCTCTATCAACCGAGCGGCGAAAAACTGTCCATTTATGACGCTGCCGTGAAGTATCGGGAGGCCGGCATACCGCTAGTGGTCCTCGCCGGAAAGGAATATGGCTCCGGTTCTTCGCGCGATTGGGCGGCGAAGGGCACGCGGCTGCTCGGCGTGCGCGCGGTCATTGCCGAAAGTTACGAACGCATCCACCGCAGCAATCTTGTTGGCATGGGGGTCCTGCCGCTCGAATTCAAATCAAGTGCGACCCGCGAATCTCTCGGATTGACAGGCCACGAGATTTTCGTAATCGAAGGCGTCGCTTCTCTTTCGCCAAAGAAACCCATCACCGTCCACGCAAAGTCGGAAGACGGAAGAGTGAAAGCCTTCACGGCCGTTGCGCGCGTGGATACGCCTGAGGAAGTTTCTTATTACCGGCATGGCGGTATCCTGCAGTACGTTTTGCGCCAGATGCTATAGAAGGCTTTGAATTCGACAGGACTTCGCGCTCACATACCGCACGTTCCACAGCTTGAGAAGGATATTTCGGCGCTCTTCAGGTCGCTTTTGCGGTCTTTTGCGACGAGGATTTGACGCGCCAGAGCAGAGCGATTCCGAGAAGTACGGAAACCAGGCTAGCGGTCTGCGCATTCGACATTCCAAAAAACGACCGCGGATTTATACGAATGAATTCGATCAGGAACCGCGCCACGCCCGTCAAGATCAGGTAAGCACAAAACGCATTTCCGGGCGCTTCCCCGCCGAGCGCTTTCTTTCCGATCCACCACAAAATCACGGCGATTAGCATCCAGATAAACAATTCGTAGATAGGCGTCGGGTGCACTCGCTCCGTCGTGGGAGCAACGCCGTTTGGAAAGCTCATGCCCCACGGCAGAGTTGTCGGGACTCCGTAATCGCCGTCCCCCGAAAGCAAACAGCCAATCCGCCCGATCGCGTAGCCCACGGCGGCCGCGGGCGAGCACACGTCCAGGAACTCCAATACGGGAACGCCATAATGCTTCAATCCGCCGATGAATCCTCCAAACCACGCAAACCCATAGCGGCTGAAAAGCTGTGGCCAGGGGTCGGCAAAGAACTCCCGAGGGCTTTCCAGCACGTGATACAGCCTTGCCCCCAGCAAACCGCTGATGCCCGCAACGCCGATGATCAGGAACCCCTCATCGTGATGGCTCGGTTCTTTGCTTTCCTTCAAGTAGCCATGTTTAAGAAAACCTTCTCGGCGCCGGTCGAAATCCGCTTGCAAAACATACGCCGCGACCAGGAGGCCGGTCGCGACCATCAACCCAAATGTCGGAATCGTCAGCGGCCCAAGATGGAGGAAGGGAATCATCGTTGGCAAAACATTTTGCCGTCAGAAGTATACACGAGCGATCACCGGCATTCGAAGCTCAGCATGGCGTTCAATTTCGCGTGCGCAGCAACATTCCCAGTCCAATCCACACTCCTAAGGCAATCCATTCTTCCATCGAGAAATGGCCCGGAAATGCGGGCAACACCTTCATAGAAATGAGCAGCAAGGAAATCGAAACTCCCAGCACAGCTACAAAGCGTTTCGCCGCCCCTTTCTCTACGAGCAGGAACGAAACGCACGCGGCAAACCATCCCAGCGCCGACGCCATCGATCCAACTTCCGTCACTGGAACAAGCAAAGCATCGCCAAGAAAAAGTCCCGCGAGCGATCCCGTCGTGATGCCCAGGACCGCAATGTGCGGGGTCTGGAATCGTTCATGTACGGAGCCAAAGCTTGTGTGAATCGTTCCGCGTCGACCAAAAGCGAAGAGCAAGCGCGTGGATGCGGCGAAATTCCCGTTGAAGCACTGGAAAAGGCCAAGCAGCGCCATTGTGAATATCATGGTGACCGGCCAATGGACTTTCAACGCGCTTTCAAGCGCTATCGCCGTCGCAAAGCGCTTCCCCAGCAAGCTGTGCCATGGTGCCGCGTAACTTACGGCGGCTATGCACATGGCGTAGAAAAAAGCTCCGATGCCTAGGGCCAGTGCGATGGCCCACATGTAATTCCTTTCGGGGAAGCCCGGATTGGATTCCTCCGCATATTTCGGAGCGGATTCGAACCCGGTCATGAAGTACGGCACGATTTGCAGCGTAAGCAGGATCGAAACCAGCGGCGTCGTGCTGAACAAGGGATGAAAATTGGCGGGCGCACCCCGCGTTGCGCTGAGAAAGACGATCACCAGGAAACACAACAGCACCGCGCTAGTCATCATCTTCTGGAAATTTGCACTTAGACGGATTCCGCGATAGTTCAACATTCCAAGAAAAATCGTGAGCACAACTCCCAGGGACACTCGCGGCAGAAAGACCGGCTGGTCCCCGATTCGGTATAGCTCGAGCGTATTCAAGGATGGGAAAATATACGCCGCAAGTTTTCCGAGCGCGACCGCTTCCCACGGGCACACAATGAAGTACGCCAGCAACATCATCCAGCCGGTGAAATAACTTACCATCGGCGGAAACACTTGCGCGGTGTATGCCGCTTCCCCGGCGGCGTCCGGCAATCGCCTTACCCACTGGCCGTAGACGTAGCCTACAGGGAGCAGAATGATTCCGCCGATGGTGTATCCCAAGACAGCGCCCAGCGGCCCCCCGCGCCCCAGCCAATCGTCCATCAGCACGAGCCAGCCCGTGCCGATCATCGTGCCGAAGGCCAACGCGAAGTAATCGTGCAATCGAAGTTTGCGCGCAAGCGTGGCCATTTAGAGGACGCAGAGTAACTCGAACAGAAGGTTGGCGGCGAGGAGCGAAGTGATTTCGCCCGTGTCATAGGGCGGTGAAACCTCGACCAGGTCGCACCCGACAATATTGAGCCCGCGCAATGCGCGAACCAGCGTAAGGATTTGGATGCTGGTCAACCCGCCCACTTGCGGCGTACCGGTTCCGGGAGCATAAGCGGGATCGACTGCGTCAATGTCCAGTGTGACGTACACCGGCTTGTCCAGAAAGGCCCGAAGATGCGGTTGCACCGCGGCGAGCCCCTTCTCGTGGAATTCTTCGGCAGTGACCATTCTGACTTTGTGGGCGCGCGCAAAATCAAAGTCTTCCTCGCCATAAACCTGCCCTCGGAGACCAACCTGCAATACTCGGCCATCCACCAGGATGCCTTCCTCGAAAGCACGCCGGAAGGGTGTTCCGTGGGAATACTTACTGCCGAAGTACTCGTCCCACAAATCGTTGTGCGCATCGAACTGGATCAGCGAAACAGGACCATGCTTCTTTGCCACAGCACGCAAGATCGGCAGACTGATGGAGTGGTCTCCTCCCACGCAGACACACCGTGCGCCGACCTGGAGCAGAAGCGCAATTCCCTTTTCGATCCGGCAAAAAGTGTCTTCGATAGAAAGTGGGTTTACGGAGAGATCGCCGAAATCTGCAACGCGATATTTACAAAACGGATTCACATTAAGCGCCGGATTCCAGGGCCGAATGATTGCCGATTGGGCTCGAACGTGCCGTGGCCCAAACCGCGGGCCGGGACGATAGGTCGTGCCTCCGTCGAAGGGCACGCCTACAAGAGCAATCTCCAGTTCTTCAGGTTGTGTAATGTGCGGAAGCCTCATAAAAGTGGAGACGCCCGTGAAGCGGGCGTATTCGAGTGCGTCAACGGGCTGAGGATGAGGAAGATGAAACTTCCGGCGGGATTGCGCCATGGCGCGGCATCTTAGTCTCGCGGGATAGCCAGAGTCAACGCAACGAGAGCAGGCAAAGGGCAAGAGGCAAGGTTGCACGCTAGCGTTGCCGGTTTGCACCATTCAGCCTTTCCAGGTGGTCCTCAGTCCTGCCGGGGCCCCGATCTAAACAACTTTAGAATTTGCGGCATTAGTTTTGACGAAGCGTTCATCTGCCGCTAACACGAGCCACTTACAAGAGAGCACGCAGGAGAGACAGCCCTCACGCAACCGGATGGCTGTTCTAGTGGTGTACCTGTATCCCCAAGATTTCAAACGATTGTCCAAAATTGAAAAGTCGAAGGAGAAATCCGATATGGTTCGTTGCTTGAACAAGGCCGTGGCAATTATGGCCGCACTTGCCATTAGTTTCATGCCTGCTGGTGCAACATTTGCGGCAGATAATTTCGCCGGAATATCGCTTACGCCAGTGCCCTCAGCCAACCCGAAGGCGCCTGGATTTGCGGCCCCTAACATACTTTCGGGGGAACTCACCGGGGCAATCGTCGCTCAGGGTTCCTTCAAGCTCGAGAATCCGTCCGACCTCACCAGCTACTACGGGTATGACAATGATGGACCGCAGTTGCCCGCCGCCGGGGACTTGCCGGCTGTCGGCCACAAAGTCGAGGCGAGCAAGACGGAGCCCGACAAGAATACTTACCTAGTGCTGGATCACCAGCATGGTGCAGACCCCCAATACGACTACGGAACACACTTTCTTTTTCAAGGTCACGAGCTTGGCGCAGGTGGGCAGGGCTACATTACGCGCATCAATTTGGACGCCGACGGAGCCCACCGGGTAACGCTCCTAGCTATCAAAGACGTGAACGGCAACTCGGTGCCCACGATTGACGGTTCCACTTGGTATCCCTTTTCGCACAAGCTCCTGTTCACCTCCGAAAGCGGTGCCAACGCTTCTGTCGTACAGGCGACGCCGGACTTTCCAGCGACCGTGGAGGACATTTCAGGAATTCTCGGTCGTGGCGGCTACGAAGGAATTCAGTCCGACAGATTTGGACGTCTAATTATTGTCGAGGACGTCGGAGGCAAAACAGGGACGGTAAACACGCACGCACGCCAGCCCAACAGCTTCATTTATCGGTTGCTGCCGACGAGTCCCTTCGATCTGAAACTGGGAGGCAAACTGCAAGTGCTGCAAGTGATGTCGCGCGCTCACGCGGGCCCTGTTGTCTTCGGGTCCGACGCGGATGCGGATATCCTCTCTCAGGATGTCAAGGATCTCCACACCTATGGGCTGCAATTCCAAACCAATTGGATGACTATCCACGACACAGCCGTGCAAGGCAACGCACCGTTCAGTGCCAATGGCGCTGCAAAACTGGCGGGAGGCACTCCTTTCAAGCGCCCGGAGAACGGGCAATTTCGGCCGGGAACCAATTTCTCAGAATTCATTTTCGATACCACGGGAGACACTAACGCCCTCACCGAAGCAGGTTCGGCGTTTGGCGGATTTGGAGCTTTATTCCGGCTACAGCTTTTCGGCGATAAAGGACTCCTGTCCTTGGTATACAACGGCGACGTCGCGCACGCTGGTTTCGACAATTGCGCGTTCTGGGATGCGAACCGCATTGTCTTTGTCGAGGATGCCGGTGACACTCTTCACACCCAGCGCAACGCTCTCGACTCTGCCTGGTTGTTTGATTGGAACACCGATTACAGCAACCCAGCCAGCCAGCCTGTCCGCATTCTTGCGGAAGGACGGGATGCTTCGGCGACATTGGATTCGCAATTCAGCGGCATGCCTGGCTTCCAAAATGACGGAGACAATGAAATCACTGGCTGGCATTTGTCCGATGGAGATCCAACCGTCAACGGCCTGCTTGGCGCCAAGATCCCTACCCCGTTCCGCGGCGGATGGCGCCTCTTCTACACCCAGCAGCACGGCGACAACAACACCTGGGAGATCCTGCGATCTCCGGCGGACTCGGGAGGCAATAGCCGGGACTAAACTGTTTGATCAGCGATAGCGGACTGGACTGCTTCTCGAGAGGAGGTAGTCCAGTCTTTGTCTTTGGGCTGCATATCATTCACAGAATCAGACAACCCGGTAGCGCAATAGATCATCTCTTTCATCGTTCTCCTCGGTGCAAGGAGATACGCTGGTGCGTTGGCTGAAGGTTTTGATCGCGTTGGGGTTCGTCTTGGCAAGCGTGGTCCCCGTTTTTGCCCAAACTGCTGCCAGCACGCCGGAACCCCCGGTCGAGACACGCAACGCCGTAGAGTCGCCTATCATTCATTCAATCGAGCTCATGGGCCTGCGACGTATCGCCTCTGCAGCGGTCTTAGCGCAGCTCTCTTTGCGGCCAGGCGATCCTTTAGACGCTGCAAAGCTCGATCATGATATTCGAACGCTCGCCCGGCTCGGCTGGTTCGCAGCGATTCGCGTGGAAAGAATATCTCGAGCGCCTCTTCATCCTCAAGAAACGGAAAAGCAAGAACGTCTGGTCTTGGCCTTCTATTTCAAGGAAGAGCCCATTCTCTCGCGCGTCGAGTATTCCGGTTCCCGGCTGCTTTCGCGCGGCCAGATTGAGAAGTTGCTCGAAGAGAAGAAGCTCACTCCCGGCTTTGGAAAGCCAGCCGATCCCGCAGCGCTGCAGCGTATTGCAGTGGCGATTCGATCCACTCTGAATGAGTTAGGGCATCCGGAGGCTTCCGTCCAAGTGCGTCGCCAACTACATGAGAACAAGACCGTCAACGTTCAGTTCGAAATTGCCGACGGGCCACATCTCCTCGTCCGGCGAGTCCGTTTTGAAGGCGATCCGGGCTTCTCGGAAAAGCTATTGCTCGCGCAAATACAAAGCATCGCGCCGTGGGAGCCTTTCGCATCGCTTCGCGGCAAAGACGTGTACACCCAAGCAGCATTCGAAGAGGATCGCCAGCGCATTCTTAAGTATTACCAGGACCACGGATACCCCGAAGCGCGCGTCGGCAGCGCGCGACTGATCAAATCAGCAATGCGATCCCGCAAGTGGTTTCCCTTCCCCCACCACGCAACGCAAACGGGACTCGTGCTCTCGATCCCGGTACAAGCTGGCCCTTTTTACCGGCTCGAATCCATCGACGCAAGTCTGGCTCTTCAACAGGCAATCGGAAACCAGAGCAACAAGCTTCTTCTCCTCCGCGTCGCCGAGCAAGGACATCCGTTTTCTCAACAGGAAATCGACAAGCTTCGCCGCTTTTATTCCGCGCACCTTCTCTCGCACAACTCGAAATCGGATACAGCTTCCTTCCAAGCGGTAGACGCCAATCCCATCTTCGATCCCGAAAAACATTCTGTGCTACTCAAGCTCACTCTCAGCGACTCGCCCCCGTATCTTGTCCATCGCCTCGAGTTCCAGGGTCTTCACAAATTCAACGATCGCTTCGTGCGCCGCCGTATCCCTCTGCGCGAAGGCCATCCCCTTGATGAGCACGCATTGGAAACGGGCCTCACGAAGCTCGCGCGTACCGGCTATTTCAAGCCGATTCGCAAAGAGAATATCCATATCCAACTCGACGACGCCCGCCACACCGCAGACATCTCAATCCACCTCGAAGAAATCGGCCAACAACGCATCGCCTTTGACGGCGGCCGTGCTCAGTTCGGCTGCACTCTCGGCCTTGCTTACACACTTTTCGATTTGTTCAACCGCGAGGAATTGCTTACCGCAAAGTTCGAAGGTGGCCCGGAGAGTTTGCAATTGCTCTTGGGCATCGCCAAGGGAGGCATCTTCGGCACGCGCGGCTCGCTCGCGCTTTCCGTCTTTGACAACGTGATTCGTCCGCGCTTCACGCACGGCGTCCAGGGTCCTTTCATCACTTCCCGCA
>WNGO01002671.1_pt1 | contig 11372 bp, 7 predicted proteins | sample 5400511 | NCBI WGS metagenome assembly WNGO01 (sample SAMN13153380, study PRJNA577476) | soil metagenome | isolation source: 20 cm soil or saprolite under Garry oak tree replicate 2 | place: USA:California | collected 2016-06-15
TGCACACGAACTGCGCGAACTGATCGAAGACCTCCATTAGATTGAAATTGGTCCAGAGATGCTTCTCGGTGGTCACCGCAGTGAGTGCTTGATTTTTTTGCAGTGTCGGCAGCCATCCGGCACGCAACTCCTTTTGCTGAGTTATGAATTGTTGTACAGCCGAGTCACCAGTGTAGTCGGGCATCGACGGCAGGAGGCCCATGCCTTTAGTCAATAATGCTTCGCCATGCATGGATACAAAGTAGGCGGCGTAGAGATCGCGCGTTGCGACCCGCTCTATGGCGCGGCGGTACAGATCCAACCATACCCCCTGGCCAAGATGCTTGATACTGCCGATATAGTCGGACGGATAACCCTGTCCATTGACTGACGGTTTGATTTCCCAATCCCACCATCCGCTATCATGTTCCTGGGCTGCGAGCACCATTGAGCTGTACGGTTGTAGTTTGGCAAACTGATCGTTGCCCCAGCGAGCCGCCAGTAAACCGGCGATGCGCGAATGATCCGTCTGCAGGATTAATAGCACGTTGGAATCATCGTACGGACACACCATCATAAGCTTGATCCCCGTTCTTTCTCGTAAAGCAGCGCGCTTAACTCGCGCAATTATGTTAGTACATGGGACCCCTAATCCTTGTCCAATATATAATATTCATGGTAAGTCATAGAAAAAAGGCTATGTGTTGTGAGGTAGAATTGAGTCTATGACATTCCATCAGCTTGAGATATTTGACGCGGTCGCCGATCAAATGAGTATTACGGCAGCGGCGCGAAAGATCAAAATAAGTCAGCCGTCTGTATCCAAACAGCTGCGTTTTCTTGAGCGGGAGTGTGGCCTCAAGCTCTACGTCAAATCTGGACGGGGAATCAAAATCACCGAGGACGGCCACTTGTTGCAGATTGCCGCTAAACCGATTCTCAAGCAGATGCAGGATCTTCGAGGTTCGTTCCTGACTCGAGTCGCCGACGCAAGGGCGACAACGTTGATGGTCGGGAGCACGCCGAGCCCCGGCGCGTTTTTTCTGCCCAGTGTGCTGAAGTCTTTCGTCGAGCTACACCCGAGGGTTCACCCGACGCTGCGCACAGGCTATCCCGAGGTTGTTGAAAAAATGGTGCTTGATGGCGACGTGGAGATTGCCGTCACGACGATTCTTCCAGATCATCCACAGATCGTGGCCGAACCGATCAACTCCGAGGACATCGTGGCCGTTATTTCTGCTAAACATCAGTTAGCCAATAAGAGAAGATTGAATAAGGCCGAAGTGATGAAGGTCCCGTTCGTAATGATGACGGCAGGGCGGATCGTGGAGGAACTCAAAAAAATCGACGTGCAGTTGAATGTTGTCATGTGGTGCGAGTCGATCGCTCTCAAAACAGCCGCCGTACAGGCGGGCCTCGGCATTGGCCTGTTCTACCGTGGCAGCGCTGAAACGGGATTGCGGCAAGGATACTTTAGAGAGATCGAAATGCCATGGTTGAAGGACATCAACATCGCGTCCTTTGTCATCTACCGAAAAGGCACCCGGCTTTCTCCTAACTTGCTCAGTTTGCTCTCACTCCTACGCCGTTGTTCAAAGGCATGATCGCATTCATCGGATCGCCGTTTCGTCGGTGAATTTGGTTCAGGTGCCAATCGTCAATCAACTAAACCTCAGAATAGAATCGGCAGTGGGAGCATAAAATCCACTGCGATCTTCTGCTGCGTAACCAATGAGCAGCGCGCCTAAGGATTTGGCATGGAGCGCTCGTCACGCGCCGGGACGGCACTCGCTTCGCTATATCGTCAATCATTTTCAACCTTTTTTTTGAGGACAAGCACCGACTGTCGTGGGGCGTAAATTGCTGTGGCAGGGTTTAATTAAAAAAAATAGTATCCGATGGGAACTTAACATTGGGGTTTTGAATTGGGAGAACACAAATGACAAGCAGGCAAGTTCTGACTTTGATCTTGGTTTTATTCTCGTTGGGCGGTGGCATCGCATTGGCTCAGGGTGGCTCCGATACCGACCCGCGCTTTGAAAAATTGGCGAAGGATCTTTACCCTAAGGCAAAGCAGGAAGGCGCGTTAGTGGTCTATACGATTTGGGACGTCGAGCATATCAAATCGATCTTGGACGTTTTCAACAAGCGTTTTTCCGGCATCAACACAAGCTATTGGCAGGGAACGCGTTCCGAGATCATCACGCGCACACTTACCGAGTTTCAAGGCGATCAAAAAACCGCGGACGTCATCCTCAGCGAGGGCGCTCCGATGGTCCTGCGCGCCGCCGGCGTGATCGAACCTTACAATACGGTACAAGCCAACTCCCTGTTGCTGCATGATCCGACGCTGCCGACGGTGAGCTTGCAGATTATGGCGCTTTCTTACAACACCAAAAAATTGAAGAAGGAAGATTTACCGAAGAGCTGGGAGGACGTGATTAATCCGAAATACAAAGGAGTGGTTGCCTTGGACGATCCGCTGCGGGCCGGGCCGTTGAGCGGCCTGCTTGCCGGCCTCAAAGAGTACTGGAAAGACGATGCGCGCTGGACGAAATACATCCGCGGCTTGAAGGCGCTCAAGGTGACGGTTCACAAGAGCACGAGCGCCATGTTTCGCCTGTTGGTCGCCGGGGAATATTCGATCGCCATGCCGTCGCTGCTGCACGACTTGATCGAGGAAAAAGAAAAGGGCAGCCCCGTAGATTTCGTCAAGAGCGCCGCGCCAGTGATATCGGCGCAACAGTTGGGTATCTATGGCAAGGCGCCGCATATCAATGGAGCCAAGCTTTTTGCCGAGTGGATGATTACACCGGAAGGCCAGCTGGCGGTGTCGGCAGTAGGTCGGGAAGTGTCGCGCAAAGGCGTCAAGTCCAAGGCGTCCATCGAATACGCATGGGGCGCCAGCGTCAAACCGATTCCGATCATCAACAGGGCGTTCTCCGAAGATCCGCGCAAGTGGCTGGACGCCAACGTCAAGCCGGTTTGGGAAGATTAACCGACATCGCGTTTGTACAAGCCGATAGTTTTTTAGTAAAAGTAGTTTCGGTGATGTGGACTCACTGCGTCATCGAGCAGAATATCAAAACACGGATCGGAAACTTTTCAAATGGCCAACACAGTCGAGCGCACGGATGTCATTAAGCGAATCAATCGCGAAGAGCTTGCCGAGCTGACCAAGAGTCTCGTCGACATTCCCAGTCCGACGGGGTCCGAAAAAGCGATCGGCGAATTCATTCTAGATTGGTTCGCGTGCCACAGTATCAAGGCGGTGCGCCAAGAGATCAATCCGGAGCGGGTCAATGCAATCGGCATGATCGGTGGGAGCGCCAATGGCGTGTCGCTGATGATCAACGGCCACATGGACACGAGTTATACCGGAACCGAAGAAGACCGAATGTTTTGCCGCGCGCTCGAACCGGAGAGCGACCTGAAAGGCGCCATTCGTGACGGCAAAGTTTTCGGCTTGGGGGCCTCTAATATGAAATCCGGGCTGGCGGCCTTCATGATTGCGGGGAAAGCGATCAAGGAAACTGGCGCCGACTTGAAAGGAGACTTGATTCTTGCCGCGGTCGCCGGAGAAATTTCCCGGACCCCGATCGGCCCGTACCAATCGGAAGCGTACCGCGGCGAAGGAACCGGAACCCTGCATCTTCTAACGCACGGCGTTCAGTCCGACTACGCGATCGTTGCCGACCGCTCGGCGCATTCCATCGTGTGGGCGCAAAACGGCGTGTCGCAATTTAAAGTCAGCACCTTCGGCGACCCCCACGCGGCCTGGGGCGTCACACGAGAAGAGAAATCGCCCGAGACTTCGAGCGCGATTTTAAAAATGGTGAAAGTTTTACGGGCCGTGGATGCCTGGGCCGCGGAATTCGAGCGGGCCCATGTGTATGCCTCACCGCACGGCCCGATCGTACCGAAAGTCAACATCGGTTCGATTCAAGGCGGCGCGCCGTTTCGGCCGAATTACTACCCCGGCGTTTGCTCGATCTACCTCGACGTGCGCACGCCGCCGGAGCTTCGTCCCGTGCAGGTGCAGCGCGAGCTCAAGGCGGCGCTCGCCAAACTCGGCGTCGAGTACGAGATCGAAATGTACGCGTCCAAGATGGGCTATGAAGCGAAGGGCGCCGAACCGGTGATTAAAGTGCTCGAAGAAAGCTATCAATCGCTTTTCGGTAAAAAGACTCCGGCGCCGACCGGTGTCCACGCCAGCATCTGGACGGACACAAATATTTATAACGAAATGGGCATCCCCGCCTGCAAGTTCGGTCTGGGCGGCGGCCGATGGAAGTATCGCTCGGAGCAAATCGATATCGAGGACATTTATCAGGCGGCGCAGGTCTATGCAGTGGCGGCGCTGGAAATCTGTAACTGGGACAAAGCGGGAAAGTAGTTTTGCCCGAAGCTTAGCGTATGGAAGAGCTGGTTCGAAAACTCAATAGTGACTACGGATTCGCTTTGAGCGAGGAAGAGATTCGATTGATCACTCGCCAGGGAGAAGAATATGAGCGGTTGTTTCGATGCTTGTATGAAATCGATCTGACGGGGGTCGCGCCGCTCCTCCAATTGGAGCGAAAGCCGCGCCCATGACCCTAGACCTCGGCGCGGCATGCATCAGCGATCTCGCACCGCGGCTTCGACGAAAAGAGCTGTCTCCACTCGAACTCACGTGCGTCTATTTGGAAAAAACCAAGCGGCTCAATCCAATTCTCAATGCTTTTATCACGGTTACTGAAGAGCAGGCGCTAGCAGACGCGTCGGCGGCTGAAAAAGCAATCAGGCACGGACAATACCGCGGTCCGCTGCACGGCATTCCTTTTTCGATCAAAGACAATCTGGCAACCCGCGGCATAAGAACCACGGCGGGTTCTAAGATCCTCGCAGATTGGCTGCCGGATCACGATGCCACCGTGGTGCAAAGACTGAAAGACGCCGGCGCCATCATACTGGGCAAAACCAATATGCATGAGTGGGCGCTGGGTGGCACCACCATCAATCCGTTCTTCGGCACGACGCGCAACCCTTGGGACACCGAGCGCATCGCCGGCGGCTCCAGCGGCGGATCAGCGGCGGCGGTTGCTGCCAATCTCTGCTGCGCTTCGCTCGGCACCGACAGCGCGCAATCGGTGCGCAACCCCGCCTCCATGTGCGGCATCGTCGGGCTTAAACCGACCTACGGCAGAGTGAGTCAGTTTGGCACGGTCGCCGGCACCGGCGCATTTTCGACGAATCATACGGGCATATTGACAAAATCTGTCGAAGACAGCGCGCTGGTTTTACAGGCGATCGCCGGATACGATCCGAACGATCCGCTGAGTGCTAATGAACCGGTGCCGAATTACTCGGCGCGCATTGGCAAAGATGTGAGAGGATTGAAAGTCGGCATTCTGCGCGGCTACTTCGATGAGTTTATTGCGAGCGAGGTCAGAGATAATTTTGCGCTTGCGCTCGACGCCTTTAGATCCCTCGGCATGCAACTCGAAGAGGTGACGACGCCGCATATGGATCTCATTCCGGCGATCAAAGTTTGCACCAGCCGAGTGGAAAACGCCGCTGCGCATGAACCGTACTTGAGATCGCGATCCAAGGATTACAGTCGGCAAACTCTGTTCAGTTACGTTTCCGCGTTGCTGACGCCGGCGACGACTTATGTACAGGCGCAGCGAGCGCGGCGGCTAGTCTGCGATGAGTTTGACGAACTTCTAAAACGCGTGCAGTTGCTTATTCTACCGACCATTCCCTTCACGGTTCCGACGATCGAAGAATGCCGTCAAGGTTTTGTCGAGATCGACGGCAAGAAGGTCAAACGCCAGGACGAGAGGGGCGGACTGGAAAGTCTTTGCTGTATACCTTTCAACGTCACCGGTTTGCCGGCGCTCAGTGTTTGTTGCGGTTTTACAAAGTCGGGAATGCCGATGGGACTGCAGATCGTCGCCGGAGCGTTTGAGGAAGAATTATCGTTTCAGGTTGCCCATGCCTACGAAAAACTCACCGAGTGGTTTAAAGTAAAGCCTCCTACGGCGATTTGATTATGGAGGTCTTGTTTGTAGGTGGGCTCAACCTAACGAGCAGCAGTTCATTCCGCTCTGCCGGAGTGTGTTTTGCCCCATTTTGCGCGCATCGATTTCAAAGTCTCGCCTTCGCCAACCGGAACGCGAGTCCGGCGGAGAATCTCCCAAACTTTTTCATGCTCGCTCTGCGCCGCCAGCTCAGCTTCGTGATTTAAATTTTCCGGCCATAAACCCATCAAATAACCATGCCAGGGCTCCTGCGGTTCGAGCTTGGGCAGGCCGAGCTCTTCCCAGATCTGTTTGGCGCGGATCATGAATTCTTCCTTGGGCAGTGACAGCGGCGGAAAGTCGGCTTTGCGGGTTGCGTCGATCAGCAGTGACGATTCCGAATTGTCATAACGGCTCGAAGGATGGGTCGCCACCATGCCGATCGGCGTGGCGCCGAACGGGCGGTCACGGACGATCTTGACGTCTCTATGCGGTTGCGAGCGGTGCGTGATCGCCCAGGTGACGGCCACAGGATCTTTAACATTGATGTCTTCATCGACAGCGACGATCATTTTGCCCACGCGGTCGCCGTAATCGAGCACCGCTTGCATGACGCCCCACGGATCGTCGTCATTGCGTTTTTGCAGGCTGACCGCCACGTAAGGACGCATATTGACCAGCGGCTCGATCATGTGCACTTCTTTGACGCAATCGAAGCCCCTGCTGACGATAAAGCGTTTGACCAGCGTCGCCATGCCCATCGCTTTGATCTTGGAGCTTTCACTTGGGGTGACCTGGCTGATGATCGATACCCAGATCGGGTTTTTCCGATGGGTGACGCACTTCAGCTCGAACAATGTGCTCAAAGTGCGCGGGTCAACGTAACCCATGGACTCGCCGTAGGGGCCTTCTTCTTCCATATAATTGGTCGGGATGATCCCTTCGAGAACGATTTCAGAGCTCGCCGGCACTTCGAGATCGACGGTCTGACATTTCACCAGCTTCACGGGCGCGCCCATCAAGCCGCCGGCGAGCGCTAGCTCGTCGATATCCGGCGGCACTTTTTGCGTCGCGCAATAAGACACCGCGGGAATCGTGCCGACCACGATGGCGACTTCCAGCGGCTTTCCCAACTTGCGGCATTTTTCCCAATGGGTCGATAAATCCTGCGGCGTGCCGGACATGAGGCCGGTCGTCGTCGGCCCTTTGATCAAGCCGCGATAGTTGCCGACGTTTCGTTTGCCGGTTTCCGGATCTTTGGTGATCCAATGTCCCGCAGTGATGTACGGCCCGTTATCGAAGCCAGGCGTCGACATGGGCACGGCGAATTCCATCAAACCGCCGTGCTCGAGCAGTCGATCGCCTTTGTGGATTTCTTCCTGGCACGAGCCGGATGGGACCACGATCGGCTCGATCAAATGATCCATTGCGTAGATCCAGCGGTCGGCGACTTCGTCCGGCTGGCATTTAAGACCCAGGCAATAAATCGCTTCGGAGCCCGAAAGCCCGCCGACGAGCACTTGGCAGTTGTACTTGCGCTTCTTGCCATCCGTGACGTTGTCAAATAAGAAGCCGCGCCGTGCCTCTTCGGGGATGCCGCCTCGGAATTGCCAGCGAACCAAGGGCTGGAGCTCGCTATCTTTATTAATTTCTTTATGCACGCGGTAGAGTTTATTATTCGCATCTAGAGCCGCGATGAACTCGCGCAAATCGTCATAGGGTTTGGCAAAATTCATAGGACTTTTGTCTATGCTGTTTTGCCGTTTTTCGCAAGCTTGTCAGGAGAAATTGGCTTGCAAACATGGTACGATCGGTAAAATTTACAAACCTTTCGGACCATGGCGCTCAAAATCTTTAATACCCTTAGCAATGAAAAGGAAGCATTCGTCCCGCTCACGCCGGGGCGAGTGCGCATGTACGTGTGCGGCGTAACAGTTTACGATTCGGCGCACCTGGGGCATTGCCGGTTTTTGATTACTTTCGACGTGATCTGCAGGTATCTCCGCTTCATCGGCTTTGACGTTACCTATGTGCGTAACTTTACCGACGTCGACGACAAGATTATCAAGCGCGCCAACGAAGAGCAGGTGAGTTGTGAGGCGATCGCCGACCGTTACATCGCGGAATTTCGCAACGACAGCGCCGCCTTGGGACTGATCACTCCGAATCTTGAACCACGCGCGACCGGGCATATCGCCGAAATCATCGAAATCATCAAGCAGCTCGAAGCCAAAGCGCTGGCTTATCGAATTAACGGAGACGTGTTTTTTTCCGTCGCTGGATTCGAGAACTATGGTAAACTGTCAGGCAAGAATGTCGACGAGCTGGAAGCGGGCGCGCGGGTCGAAGTCGACGAGCGCAAGCGTTCCCCGCTCGACTTCGCGTTGTGGAAATCGAGTAAACCGGGAGAACCGACATGGGAGAGTCCGTGGGGAGCGGGCAGGCCGGGGTGGCACGTCGAATGTTCGGCCATGAGCACAAAGTATCTCGGACAGCCGTTCGACATTCACGGCGGCGGACGGGATCTCATTTTTCCCCATCATGAAAACGAGATCGCGCAGTCGGAAGGAGCATCGGGTAAGCCGCTGGCGCGCTTCTGGGTTCACAATGGCTTTCTCAATATCAATCAGCAAAAAATGTCGAAGTCTCTCGGCAATTTTTTTACCATCGGCGAGATTCTCAAGGACTTCGATGCCGTCGCTCTGCGCCACTATTTTCTCTCGAGCCAATATCGAAGCCCGATGGATTTCTCGACGGACGGACTGACCGAAGCGGCGCGGGCCGCGGATCGCATTTACGAAACGTTGGCGCGGGTGGATCGCTCGACGGGCGGAATTGCGCAAGCCGTTCCTGACGCGACTTTGATCGAGGCATTTCGGCAAGAAATGGATGACGACTTCAATACGGCGCGAGCTTTGGCGTTGATCTTCGACGAGGTGCGGGCGCTCAATCGCCGGCTGGATGACAAACAAATCAAAGGAATCGAATCCAGAGCCGCCGCGCTGCGTTCCATGTGTGATACCCTCGGATTGTCCCAGTCGGGATATTTCGATCGCAAAAAGGAGCGTTTCCTAAGACAATCCCACACGACCGCGCTTGAGATTGACGAGCTCATTGTGCGGCGCAATCGGGCGCGCCAGGGCAAAAATTGGCAGGAAGCGGATCGAATTCGCGAAGAGCTGCAGCAGAAGGGAATACTATTGGAAGATACAGCCAAGGGCACGACGTGGAAGGTTAGGTGACAGCCGCAAGGTTTTATCGGTGGTTGTTATTTTTCGGGACCCCTTGCCTCGCCCTGTGCGCTGGCTTCTCGGGCTATGCACAAGAGCAGCCGGGGGCGCCGTCGCGCGGCGGCCAGCCGGAGTTGAGTCTTAGTAAATCGATTAACAGCCGCGAATTTCAGGGCCGACAATATGAAGGCGAAGAGCGCCAGATCGGACGGGGCGATTCGCTGTGGCGGATCCTGGTCGAGGAAAAAGGTTTGCCAGGGCAAAAATTCCGCAGTTACCTGGTCGTCATTCGCGGCTTAAACCCGCAGCTAAAAAACCTCGAGATCTTGCGCGTCGGCGATAAAATTTTTGTGCCGCTGCGGCTGGAAGACGCGGGCGATCCGCGGCGGCGCCCCGATACAGGGGTCGAGCGGAGTCAGCCGGGAACGGCGACAACGATAAATTATCGCGTGAAAGCCGGCGAACATCTATATCAGATATTGCGGGATCAGCTGAAACTGACCGAAGAGCGAAAACTGGCGCAGTACTATTTGTTAATCAAAGATCTCAATCCGGAACGAAAAGAGTGGGACACACTTGTCGAGGGCGAGATCATTCGTTTGCCTACGATTGGAACCGGACTTCAGGCCGTAACGACTGAGGCTGGCAGGACTCCGGCCGTTGTACGAGCGCCCGGAACCGCTTCAGTGGCGGACCCGAAGAAACAAGGTGAGGCTAAAATCGGTGCGGCGCCGTTTGATGTGCGCCAAGCGCTTCGTGCACCGGCTAAGGAAAATATGCCGTTGTTTGCCAAGATCGTCGAAGCTGTGGGCAACGAAGTGGAGCAGAGCGGCGAAGAGGTCGTCAAGTTAAAGGACGGAACCATTCGGTTTGAAAGAAGTGCATACCCGGTAATCTATAATTCAGCGCTGCGACAAAGATTGATCATCGATCCCGACGGCAAGGTTCCCGCATCGCTCACGTCGAAGTTGAACGATCCAAGTACCGGTACTTCGATACTGCCGATGGTTAACGGTGTTTCCATTCAGGATGCGGTTGGCCAATTGCTTGCCGGCCTCGGCTATCAACTTCTGCCGACGGATCGTTCGGTCGTGATCCAAGAAGACGGGGTGACCTTTGAAGCAAAGGGGAACTGGACGGTCTTGGCTCCCGAGGTGAGTAACAAAACCCAAGAAGTCTACGTGATCAATGTTACGGAACAGTCAAATGAGGTCCCTGACTACCTGCAATCTGAGCTAGCAAAGCAGGGGTTGCATCTGCGCGACGTCGTGTTGCCATCGCAATCAAACGCACAGCTAAAGTTGGCCGAAATTATTCCGCCCGGGAGTAGCTCGGCTCAAGTCAAAAATTGGCCGCGGGAAAAACAGGAAATTGTCGATGCGTTGCTCTTGTCTTACAGCATCACATTCGGCGTTGACGAAAGCTTATCGGTCGAGGTTGGTGCCGGAATGCGCATTGACACCCGTGCGGACCGACTATTCGAGCTCGGCGGGCAGCGCAGAGCGCTGTTCTTCCACGGCGTGGACCCGGAAATGCGCAAATCATTGCAAGACAAACAAGGCATAAGTACGATCGATCTCGATCTTCGGTCGCTGTCGACACGCGAGCTGATCTCGCGCATGTTGAATTTACTCGGCGACCAAGCTGTGTACCAAGAGCACCGTTTCCCGGCCGCCGCCGGTTCCACTCGAGACCGAATTACGGTGAAGGCTTGGGGATTTCAGCCGACAAAGAAGCCGATGTTCTTGACTGATCGGCAGATCCCGGCCGCGCTGCAGCGATTCTTTTTTGAAAAGGGACTGGAAATTATCTATTTTCAATAAGCGACTAAAATCCTCGAGCGCCTGTAGCTCAACTGGACAGAGCATCAGACTTCGGATCTGAGGGTTGGGGGTTCGAATCCCTCCAGGCGCGCCAGAAAATCAGATGTTTGCGGGCCGGTGTCCTCGTAGTCCTCCCCGAGATGTTTCCAAATTTGTTTCCAATCCCCTCCCGAAACCTCGGCTTGGTGCCTTACGGTTGGTGAGGTTCCGTAGCCAGCTCGGATGGGAAGTCGTCTAGCCTGTCGACGGCTTGTCGGTTGCCTCCCGGCAGCAAATGCCCGTGGTGGATGTCCACGGTGATTTGAATGCTGCTTGTGTCCAAGCTGCTCTTTCACGTA
>WNGO01003492.1_pt1 | contig 11369 bp, 12 predicted proteins | sample 5400511 | NCBI WGS metagenome assembly WNGO01 (sample SAMN13153380, study PRJNA577476) | soil metagenome | isolation source: 20 cm soil or saprolite under Garry oak tree replicate 2 | place: USA:California | collected 2016-06-15
CCTCCTCGGATTTGCTTGTTACCGCTTGAAGACGAAATTGAGTGGCACGGTCTCGCTGCCTGTGATCGTGACTTCCTGGTTTTGCGTCCCCAGGCTTTCGTGCCAAGCCGTGATCGTGTACTTGCCTGGAGGCAGATTGTTGAGCGAGAAGGCGCCGTTGTCTCCAGTCACCGAATAATGCGACGTCTTCAGGACCGCGAAGTAGGCGTGCATCCATGGATGGACATTGCATTTGACCGAGATAAACTCTGGCCGCGCAAATGACTCGGTGAGAGGTGAGGTTCCGGGGGGCTCGGCCTTATTCCACTCTCGATTGTTGGTGGCTAGAGGATGGATATTGTGCGATGTGGAATCCTCATTGACCATCTGCACGGGTTGGCCCGTTTGCATGGCGACGACATGCGGCGTAAAGCGGCACCCTTTTTGCACCAATTGCACGGGCTGGCTGGGCGTCGAGGATTCGTCAGGCGCGCCGGCGGAGATGTACACGACCACATTCTCCAGCACATTCCCTTGCCCGACAACCAGATCCTCGCTTTTCGGAGGTGTGGAATACATCTTCGCGCAACCGGGCTCAGACGCCATGTTAATCGTCTTCGTCATCACCGTCACGCCTTCCACGGTTACTTTGCCACCGATTCCCGCTGCCTGCGCGGCGGAAACCACCGTCAAGCAAAGTGCGGCCACGGGCGCCAAAAACAATATCCGTTGCATTCTCATATGTATCTTCTCCTATGAATTCTCAGAAATCCCCGACGGGGCGGTAACTTGCGCCTTCAATGAGCCCCGGGCAGCCCGGCCGGCCCTAGAAATTATTAAGTCTCGCTAAATCGAAAAGCCGACGCAGGTAAGCAAGAGCACGGCCGACATCACAGAAAGCACGATGATCTCTCCCGTCAGTCGCGACTTCCTGGCGATGAGTGTCATCTCCTGCTGGTGATAATCCTGCGCGGTTTCCTTGAAAATCTGGTCATCTTCCGTCAATAGCGTTGCACGGTAACTGAGCAGGACGACCAGAACGACTGTGATGACGCCCCACGAAATATAGAGCAACGGAAAAACAGTTGATTGTGAAGAATCCATGGGATTCCTCCCTTAATGAGCGGCACGTGCCTGCTGAAGGCGAGTAGGATGGTGCCGCTCTGCGTGATCTTTACCTTGGCGTGGACGACGCCTTACTGCGCATTCATGGCTCCTTGCACTGAACCTTCATCGGGTCCGATCAGCCTGAATTGGCTGACCTGCGCAGGTTGCGTTGTCTGCCACTACTTCCAGACTTCGGCTTCTTTCGTCTTCATGGGCTGCAACGTCCGTAGGAAGTGGACCAGATCCCAAGCATCCGCCGGCTTCAGAACATCGGAGAAGGATGGCATGGGGGTTCCGTCAAGACCGGTCATGAAGATGCGGTAGAGGTCCTCGTTCGTAACGCCGCACCTTTGCTATCGGTGAGCGTTGCAGCGGCCGGACCGTTGCCATGGCCTTCAGGACCATGACACTTCCAGCATTCCATCTTCTGAAACAGTTCTCGTCCGTGCAAAATGCCTTCGACCTTGACCGGAGGTTCCGCCGGAATCGCGATCGGTGCACCTGGGGCGGCGCCTTTCCACTTGGCGGAGAACCCCTTGACGTAAGCCACGAGGTCCGCGCGGTTTTGGTTTGTGAGTGGTTTCCAGGCGGGCATACTCGTATTCACGAACCCACGAGTGATTGCGTCGTAGAGATCCTGGTCGGTTGGTAAAGTGCCAGAGGGCGTCGAACGGCACTTAAACGTAGCGGCTGTGAAGTCTCGCGGCTTGGGGTCGACCCAGGCTGCGTTTTCGCCGCTCCCGTCGCCCTCCGCGCCGTGACACCCGACGCAATACCGGCGGTAGAGCCCTTTGCCCGCTGATGCGCGTCCTTGTAAGTTTCCAATGTGGCTCTCCTGGGCAAAGCTCACTGTCGCCCCGGAGGCAAGTAGTACAACCATTGCGATTAGTGCATTTTTTAGTCTCATATGATGTGTCCCTCCTTTAAAAGGCGATGTCGAATCCCGCTTTAACGCTGTTGCTCCATACCGTACCCGTTGGGTCGAATGGAGCCGAACCTCCGCTCAACGGCGCGTTCCCGCGGGTCTTGGTGATCGAGTATTCGTTGTGGAAGGCCACGCCGGCCCGGCTGAACATGATTGGATACCAGCGGTACCCAACTGTGTAGGCATCAATATTGCCAGTGTTCAATGGAGTGTCTGGAAGCGCCTGGCGCGACATCCGAATCATCTCAACCCGCTGAGTGAGCACAAACTGTGGATTGAGATGAAAATGAGTTTCGACAAACCCGGCGTTCCATGTGGGAGCCATGGCTCCGTCGGGAAGAGCCGCATTAGCGGCCGTATTCGTTCCGAGAAATGCATTCTCGTAGCCATGCAGATAGAACGGCAGAAACTGGAGCTTGCCGATGTTTAAGTCGCCAGAGAAACCGACCCGGTAAAATGATTTGTTGCCATATCCGGCGCCCGGGATCGGATTGCCTTCTGATGTCAAAGCAATGGTCGGCCTCTGCCCAATATAGGCGAACCCGCCGAATCGCTGTACGCCCACTTTTCCGATCGGAAACGCCTGGCTAAAGGTGAGGTAAGTATCGTAGCCTCGACTTGTTGGCAGCTCGGGGTTGCCGTCATTGCTGCTCAGCAGCGCCACGCCGTAACGCGTGTAACTGTTCACCGAATGCCCGGACAGCTCCGCGCCGAGTTGGTTGTCGCCAAGTCCGAAGGCGTTTGACATTTCGCCTACCGGCACGAAGTGATAGGACTGGTAGAATCCTCCGTTATTCGATAGGAAGAGAAAACGCTTTTCGGAAAGCATGTTGTCAAGCTCGAACTTTCCAATCTTGAAATTCAACCAGCGGCTTCCTTTTAGATTGTCGAACCGTATGAATGCAGCCTCGAAGCCCAGAGCCCCTGAGGCCTCCACGGCAGGAAGAAGCGTGAAGGAAATGTTCTTGTACAGCGTTCCGGCTGACCAAAGATCAAAACCGGAAAGATCGAATCCATGCGTCGTGACCCTTCCGTTGACCATCCCCTCTCCAGTGACGGGATCTCCTGCGACTCCAGGAACGGCATCAATCAGCTGATTATTTACACCTTCCCGATGCCATTGTGGCGTGATTCGGAACGAAATTGGAAAATACCCGGGATCCTGATAAATCGGAGAGTCGTGATCGTTGTTAAGTTGATATCCGTTGTCGCGGAAGGTCTGTCCAAAATTGTTTAGCTCGGGCCATGCGGTGTGGCAGGCCGAGCAAGGCAGACCATATTTCCGAGCGAACGCCGGAATTGCTCTCACATTTCCAGTGTGAAGAGGAAGTGCGTAAGCAGGTTGAGAATCCGTTAGTACTGATAGTACTAAAACTATGGCAAAAGAAGTGACTAGAAGGATTGTATTCAATAACGACGACTTCGGGCCCGACCTCCACTTCCCGTTCAACATGTTTATCATTGGCTCCTCATTTCTTTTCGCAACAAAATAGTTAATATGAAAGGGCGGCTTATTTATTGCTCGCCCGATTTTGTACCACCTTGAAATCCGACACGCTGCCTTTCGACAAAGATCCGTAACATTTCCGCATGCTCTTATCGCAAATGGAATGCCAAGCTGCTCGCTGTACTGAAAAAGAACTAAACCCTTTGGGGCCAGCGTGATTCAAAGGAGAATCGCCTCCTCTCTTGTTACAAGTACGTGACACGTGCCACACTGTGGAAAATCTTTGCCACTACTTTGTGAAATTTATTGCAGTTACCCAACTGAAACGAATTGGCCCAAAAGCACCCCTGCCCCCGGCTCGAATAATGCGACATCTGGTCGATAACGGTAGCGGCGTTGGTGCGTTCGGTTGTCGGAGGGTAGTCAAATGAATGTCATGTATTTGCGGAAAAGAATTGACAATTTCTGGACAAATGTGCCGAATCTCAGTGATCGCGGCTCTGAAGTTGGTACATCGCAATGACCGGCGCTCCCTACGAGCAGCGACTCGTGTCAACAACTGTGAGACAGGCGCTCACGGAATTTGGTGCGTTTTTTATGTGAGCGGAACCGCCTTTTCATCCCGGCTTCGCCAGGAAAGGCCGACGGTTTGGGATCTCTTGGTACGAAGCGCTCCGGGTGAAGCTAATAGGCAATATCGAGCACGGCCCGGCGCTGCCGCACGACTTTAGCTGCCCTGCCGGTTTGTGCCTCTAAGAAGAAATGATGGTTCTTAATGCGCGGTAATTCCCCAGGTCTCCGCGTCTCACCAACCTCGGCTGGCCGAAAACGTCGGGCGGTCTGGAGTGTGCTTGCGAGGCAGAGCAGCCATTCGAATTCCAGGTCGTCAGCGAGCTTATCCGATTTGAGCGGTGATGGCACGATTTCCTCCTCTTGTTCTTTAAGAGGACGCTGCAATAGCGCGGACGGTATAACCATACGGTTATTGCGTCAATACATGGAATACCCTAGAAATTCGTACATCCCTCCAGTAGGGGGTTTCGCACTCGGCTCCTTCCAGTTCTTGAAGACCCATGAGATTTTCTCGCATCCCGCAATCACTGGACGAAAAATGACCCCGGTTTTGCCAGATGCAGAAAGCCTGGGGCGGCGCCCGCATGGCGTATCATGCTGAGCTCCGGAGAGCCGCTTAAACCTTGGGAACATCGCCGAAATAAGACCGTTTACCGCTTTGAATAATCTGGTTTAATTGTGGTAGGGTCTTGGTAACCCCCTAATTTCGCTGTTGTGTAAAGCAGGTGGTTCGAGCCTCAGATTGTACCTTGCCCATCAAGAAGGGCCAGGAACGCATTTGTTGATTCAAGGAAACGGGGTGCTTCAATGGGTTTTCGCCGAGAAACGGGCATGGGCTCTCTGCTTCGTCGCCATAGTGCTGGCTTCCCGCTCGCCGCGCTGCTTTGCCGGGCGAGGGGCGCGTCGGCGACTTGGAGACCGCCGATAGAGAACTGTGAAATCCCTCACTTTCTCCCAGAGGGCCCGCAGGTATGCCCCAGCAGACAGGGGAATCCAATGATTTTCAGGCTGCGCTCGATATGCAGCTTTGTGTTATTGCTTGGCGCTCTCGTGGCGCCCATGGCTTCGGGCGCTCCGCCCAGGCCGGTCCAGGTCAAGACGCAGGAATCCGTTGGCCTGGGATTTGAGTTAGATGCCACGGAGGCCGATGTCCTTGAGGTAGTAAAGCTCGTTGCGGAAGATCCGATCATTCGAGGAACGTACGTCTACGAAAGCACCAAGACGCTCACGGGCGCACGGCCAGCGAATTCGTCAGCCTACTTCGGAGCGTGGACGGGACCCGGGCATGCGTTTTACAAGGTCCTCACTGGGGCAGTGGCTCCCCGCAATTTCAAGGGCAGTGGAGATGTCGGAACGATTACGGTCCGCTATGTCGTGCTCGCGCAGGGTGAGTCGCGAACCCACCTCCGCATCGACGCGGTGTTTGTCGAAGACGGGCACCGCAAAGCGGACATTTCCGATGGCACTGTCGAATCAAGCGAATTCAAGGAGATCCAGGAACGGCTCCGGCAAATTCAGTTCGCGGACCAGGAAACGGCTGCTCTACTTAAGAAACGGCAGGAAGAAGACGAGAAGCAGGCGGCGCTGCTCCGTCAGCGCCAGGAAGAAACTGCCAAGCTCGAAGCCGCTGAATCGTCACTGAAAAATTTGGGTTCGCAATTCCGCGAACTGCGGCACAAAGTTGTAATGAAGGTTACGAACGAGAGTACGGAATTGAAGTCGGCGCCATTCCGTTCCGCGGTAAAAATTCAATCTCTGCCGGCCGGCGCCGAAGTTGTAGTCTTGATCGTAACGCCATCCTGGTTGGGGGTGGAAACCACAGGCAAACAGCGAGGGTGGCTGCGCCAGGATCAAGTGGAGTCGCTTCCATGAAAAACAATCTCCCTATCTTTCTCCTTGCATGCGCGATTTTGTGGATTCTCCCGCTGTCCCTCGCAAACCCAGCCCCCGATCAAGGTCATGGGGAGGAGCGTGTATTTCATCATCCGAAGGTGGAAGTCGAGAAAGTGATCCAAGAACTTCATGCCACTCTAAACGGCCGCTTGCCGATCCTTGACGGATTTGTTGACCATGCGGACGAACAGCGGGATCGCTTCACGCGTGGTTACTTTGAGTGTGCGGTCCAGGTAGTCGCTAACGGCCAGGACGAGACGCGTGTACGCGTCACGGCCAAGATCACAGCGTGGTATACAGACTCGAACCCCTCGCAATCCGGATACCGAGTACTGCTGTCGAATGGGCGCGTGGAATCGGATTTGCTCGACCGGATCGAAGAAGCCCTCGCAGCTAAAGGAGGAGTTTCCGCCGCTCCACAATCCTCGCGGTCGAATGGGTCGGGACGGGAATCGCCCGCGCATTCTTCGACAATTTCGCCGATGACCGGAATCCGCCCGGACACGAGCAACTTGCCTGCGGTCGATTCGTCCCCACTTGTTCGCGGCAAATTGAGTGGAGCCTCTCCCAAATTTACCGGATACCCCGTAGCGTCCGTCATTGCATCGCCAAATAGCTCCGAAGATATCGAGTCCCTAAAGCATCGGCGCGAGGACGCCGAAAAACAGCTGAGTGACCTGAACGGCGTCGTTCAAAATCTCGAGGAAATTCTCCGCAGTCAAACGCATCCCACCGATATCGCGGTGGTTCGGAAATCGGGAACACGCGTTATGTCGAAGCCAAGCGCGAATGGCCCGGTGCTGTTTTCCGCGGATAGTGAGGATGAATTTCAAGTTCTCGACAACGGCCCGGATTGGATACACGTGCAAATCTCAGGGGCTTCTCGCGGTTGGATCCGCCGTTCGGATTTGAACTTGCCGGACGGGCTGATAGTGAATGCGAACAGGGCCGATGCCGCGCCCGCACCCGAGTCACCCTTTCAAGTCGTCCGCGAAGAAACAAACATATACAAGGGCCACTGGGAGCCTCTAACTGGAAAGACGGTCAAGATTATTTGGACTGGTCCGGCGTCAGCGCAGGGAAAGCCGGCCCCTGCATTGGCCAAGCGGAATTTCGCGAAATCACTTCTCGTCACGGCGTACCGGGAAATCTCCTCGCACGATCCGGCGGTCGGAGGTGTGGTTATCGTTTTCGATTCGGCTGACGGAGGACAAATCGCGGCTACTCTTGAAAATTTGAAACAGTGGCAATCGGGCAGTCTCGCCGAAGCCTCATTCTGGAAGCTCTGTTCTGTCGATCCTCCTGAAATGTTCGATCGATAAGAGCGAGTCCGCCTTCAAGACGCATTATTCCCACGGTATCTTTATAAGTATAACGTTCACTCATGGTAGGGGAATGAATCTTCCTTGTAGATTATAGAAAGTGTTCATCAGGTTTGTACGGGCGGCGCAGCCTTTGACCTTGAATTTTCGGGTGCCGCACTCTACACGTTTTTGTGAAGGGTGCGGGTTTTTCTGCGTCCTGCAAATGTCCGAACCCAAATTGACTAGCGCACGCTATTTCCACGCCGCGTAAACCGGCTTGCCGACTTGGAGTGCCGGGTTCGCGCCCTGGCGTGGGCGGAACTTCTGCGCGCGGCCGTTGCCGACTTCGGCCACATAAAAATTGCCTTCCTGATCGACGCTCATTCCGTGCGTGTTGAACAGGCCCCCGGGCCAGTCCGCCAGCGTGCCCCACGTGTATAGCAAATGTCCTTCGAGGTCGTACTCGACGATCTTTGAATTTCTATCGTCCGCGGCCCACAGATTCCGGTCGGCGGACATGTACAGGAAATTCACGGACGAGTATTTGTCGAGAGGCCACTGATCGACGAATTTTCCGTTTTCATCGAACACCTGGATGCGGTGGTTGGCTCGATCGACCACATACACTCGCCGCGTGACAGGATCAGCGGCAATTCCGTGCACCACGTTGAAGTAACCGGGGCGCATCTCGGTTGGCGGAAGGCCTTTTTCTCCCCAGGCCAATAGGAATTTTCCATTCTTGTCGAACTTCGCGACGCGCGTGCCGTTGTATCCGTCCGCGACAAACATGGTGCCGTCGGGCAGCCAGGTGAGAAACGTAGGCCGATTAAAATGCTTGTCGTCCGCGCCAGCTTGATCGGGCGTGCCGATGGTCTGCAGGAGATTTTTCCCGTCGTTGCTGAACTTGAAGACCGCATGTTTGTAGTCGTCGACGACCCAGACGTTTTTCTCGGCGTCGTAGGGATTGATGTATACGGCATGCGGCCGCTTGAAAAAGGCGTCCCACTTCGTCCAATCCTCAGAAATTTTGCCGCTCGAATCCACCACCACGAGGTTATGCTCCCAGCGCGCGTCGACGCCCACCTTGCCACTCCAGTGTTTGTCGGCGTCCTCGGGCAAATCGCCCGGAGCGCCTCCGCCGGGCAAGCTGGCCACTGGCCCTTGCGACGCATTCCGAAACGGCACCTCGCCGGTAGGGAAGGAGAGGCTCGGGCCAAACTGCGGAATCGGAGTATTCATAGGCCGCTTCAAGGCCGGCAATTCGCCGCGCTGCGCGATGAAAACTCGATTCGGACTTTCCGCAAAAATTCCCTCGACCGCTCCCCACGTCCAGTTGTCGTGCCCGGGAAGGGAAGTCAAAGGCTTCGGCCAATCCGTTACGGGTTCGTAAGGCCCGGTGATGTCCTCGCCGCCCTTTTGGCCGGGAACGGCGGGAAACGCTGGGATAGGCTTCGCTTGCGCTTGCACCCGCTGCATTCTACTCGCGACCAGCAAACCTGCCACGAATCCTGCAGCCGTCATCACGATGAGTGCGAGCGTTACCGTTCGTCTTCGCATCGGTCTCCTTCGATCTAGGCCGGACTGGCCAACTGCCCGAACCTCACGGGAATAGGATTCTAGACCGAGAGGATCAGCCAGGCAAAACTGTTCCGGCGGGCTGCACGCCTCGAGTGGAGCGTGGAGTCCGCCGGAAAAGGAAAGTGATTGGTCTTTGCTAGCGCAAAAACCAAGCCGCCCGTCATTACTCTTGCCTATTTCCCGATCTCTACGACCTGAAATGTGCTGAGATCCGGCTTCGGCCGGGGATTCGGATTCTTCGCAGAGGGCGGCACTGGATCGTTCTTTTCGGCGCCAATCAAAAACACGTGGTGGGTCTTCGGATCCAGCGAAATAGTGCGGGCGCCATAAATCGTCTTGACGTCAGCGACCAAACTGATTTTATCGGGTGAATCCGCGTGGAAGATCTTGGTTACACCGGTCTTGCCGTCCCCGCTGTCCCGGCATGGGGCAAACACGTTCCCAGTGCCGGGATCAAAAACAACTCCATCAACTCCGACCGCGATGGGCGCCGATGTAACGACTTTGCCGTTGTCCGCGTTCATGACCACCAGCACGCCGGGGCCTGTGGGTCCTTTGCCCCGGCAGGTGATGTACAGCCGGCGGTTCGTTTTGTCCATCGCAAGACCAACCGGTGTGTCGCACGGCGCGGTCGAATACTTGTTTTTGACGGTTAGCGTCTTCGCGTCATACTCCATGACTTGCCCCTTATCTTCAAGATCATTGAAGATGCTCCCCTTGCCGTCCGCTACAGCCGCCTCGGGGTTAGCATTGAACGGCATCGTGCCGACAACTTTTTCAGTTGCCGCGTCAACCACGACCAGGCTCGCCCCGTCACCGTTGTTGACGAAGACGCGCTTAGTGTTCGGGTCATACATGAGCGAGTCGGTGTCTATGCTGTTTGACTTGAGCGAAGAAGTGACTTTCAGCGTCTTCAAATCGAAAATGTAGATTGTGCCTTCCTGCTCCGATTTGTTGCCGGTCACAAAACCGCGATTGAATTCCGGCACGACCGCAACGCCATGCAGTCCGTTCATGCCTGGGATGTCGGCGATGGACTTGCCCGTCTCCTCGTCGAGCACGATGATGTGCGTGCTGCGAGGGATGTAGATGCGCTTGGCGTCCGGATCTACCGTCACGTAGTCCCAGCCGCCTTCTCCGCCGAGCGTTATGCTTCGGATCACTCGATAGCCCGAATTTTGCGGGGCGGCGAGGAAAACCCCGGGGCAAAGAAGCAGAACACAAATGCCGAGGATTGTTGCCCAGCTCGACAAGCCCAAGATTCGGCGTAGTGACATGCGTTTCTCCTTTTTTTATTCAGAAGTCCCAAGCAGGTAATCTATATCCCGGCGCACTCCACGCCCAGATCGGGGCGTTCACCGAAAAAGTAGATCCCGCACGCCTTAACCACAGTATCTGGCGGAGCCGGGTTCCTATCCGCGCGCAGGGTATCTGCGTGAACCTGAAGGCAGCCTTAAGAATCCCGCTCTGAATTACGGGTGGCCTGCCTGAATCCGACGTGCTCCAATTCGAGTCGTCACCATAGTCCCCAGGTCGGGCGCTTCCGTTCCGGCAAGCTCTTTCGGATCATTCGAGGAGATTCGCGATGCGCGCGCCATTCGATAAATAGTAAGCAATTGGCAAACTCTTCGAAAACCGCAGCCGATATTGCCTCCGTCACAAAGGTAAACTAGTGGGAGCATTTATCCTCACCAGCGGGGGCCAGCCATGCCACCGGACACAGGGATGTTTTTGTCTCTGTTTGCGCCATTCGATCAACTTGGTTGGCTCGGGATTGCCGCGCTGCTAGGCGGCTATTCCGGCATCTACCTCTTCCTTCGCGGCTTCCGGATGTTGCAACACAAGCGGCTTATCCTGAACACGCCTCTCTCCAAGATTCGCAGCGCCTCGATGGGCTTGGTGGAAGTGAGCGGCATGGCCAAGGGGCCGCAGACCATCCGCGCGGGGATCACTGGTGAGCCCTGTTACTACTATCGGGCACGCGCTCGGCAGGAGTCGGATTCCGGCAATAAGGGAGGGTGGAAGCAGGTTGCCGACGAAACCGTGGGCGTTCCCTTCTTCGTGGACGACGGTACGGGGAAGATGCTCGTCTATCCGCAAGGCCCCCGGCCGATACTGGAGGAAAATAGCAAATGGGTGGACATGCATGGACCTACTTCGTTCCGTTTCAGCCCGATATCCTTGCGGCCATGCAAGCGCTGCGACGGCGCGAATTTGAAGCGGGCCGCTACAATCCTGCTGTCAGGTTCCCCATGGACCGCAAGGCTCCTTCTCCAGGGGCGCAACACGCCTCGATCGAAGAAGCCTTGGCAGCATCCGACGCGGACGGGACACGTTCGATCCTGGATATGGAGCGGATCAGCCAATCGCCAGATTACGGTGTTGTAGTTCCCTTGCCCCTCGAGCGACTGGAAGAGCTATATAGCACACAGCAGCCCACGAGAAAGATGATCGAACAGAATATGGATTTCCTCGATGATATTGAACGCGGCGAAGGCGTTTATTTCATCGTCTACAAAGAGGGAAGCCCTTCAGAAATCTTCTTTGCCGGGTTTTCGTATGA
>WNGO01010702.1_pt1 | contig 11366 bp, 13 predicted proteins | sample 5400511 | NCBI WGS metagenome assembly WNGO01 (sample SAMN13153380, study PRJNA577476) | soil metagenome | isolation source: 20 cm soil or saprolite under Garry oak tree replicate 2 | place: USA:California | collected 2016-06-15
CCAGGTGAGTCATATTTTCGACGGTCATCGGGAGTGCGTGCTTTCGGCTGCCACCGTCTGCGGCGCCTTTCGCCTTGATTGTCTTCAGCAACGACTTGATGACCGGAGCGCGCGCCGGACAACCTCGGACCTCACCCCGCTCTTCGTCATACGTGTAGGGGCCCGCATACCGTTCGCCATCCCTGTGCAAGCCATAAAATTTCAGCTTGGTCAGTTTGCCGGAACATCAATGTGGTGAATGACGAGTGACTGACATGTTATCCCAGTACCAGGCGAATGCTGAGTGTATCGACACGCTCGTGCTGCTGCCACATTCCTCGCGGAGGCATTTATGGACCAGGAACAGCTCGAGAGCTTCGGCTGACATCTTATTCGGTGGCTTGTCAAAAGCCCTTGCCAGAAGTTCATCATCCACCCCATCTTTTGCTGTTTCACAAAGCTCTCGCCGCTGTTGGACGCAAGCAGATAAGAACTCTTTCCCGCGCTCGACGTACCGCTGATACTGTTCTCGCGTGCATTTAGACTTCCTGAACTTCTCGCGGCTCGCAGCACTCAGCTGCCTCATTTCTTCCAGGCCCACCATGTCCAGCTGGCTTTCTCCCTGCTTCGTTGACTCCTTCCGAGCAGCCTGGTATGGGTGGAATGCGGCCGGCGCAGTAGAATTTTGCTTCGTGACCTTGGGCATGACGTGGAGAGGAAGTGGGACCAACTGAAGTTTGACTTACTCAGCAATCCTCGATCACAGGCAGCACTCTCAGTTGATATGAAGCTGTAATTATACATCACGAAATGCTTAAAATTGATCAAAACGACGATGGTAATTGTGGTAGCAATAGCAGGGATAGTATGACAGATGTAGTAGAATTGTGAATACAGTTGAATTCCGCCAGTTCCTGCTGCTGCTGAATGGATGTTGCATGGCCCGGAAATGTTCAGTTCCATTTGTTCAAGCAGAGCTGCCTCAGTGCAAGTGCTGAGGAACTTGGAGGTGAGCGTGAAGGACGAGCAAGCCAGTACAGCACTGAGCCCGCCGTTTTGTACATGACCTATAATTAGTACAGCCAAACAAATAAACGGAAGTGCAGGCCAGCTTGTGCAGGCGGGGAACTGAGCCAATTCACCGCTTAAGTATCTGCTAACTAGTGAAATAAGTGGTCTGAACCACTTAGCACCCGGCTCAGAAGAACGAAAAGAACTCGAGAAGAACCCGAGAAGAACAGGGACACGGCAGGGACAGGGATGCGACAGCCGGTTTGATCGTCCGGGATCCCTGAAGGGTCTCAGGCAAGTTGCCATTGGCTGGCTGAACTCTGTCGCACGTACACAGTACCGGAGAAAATAAAATGAAAGCACTGAGCTCTCGAAAAATGCATTATAAGCCTTATATAACAGGACAACTCCCGAGACGGTCCTAGTGCTACCATGCACCGAAGGAAAACGAGACAGGGAGAGACTCGGAGACCTTAATTCCCACCTGGACCATTCTCCGGGTATCATCTCATCAGGGTCACCGCTAACTTAATTCAGCTTTGAGCTCCTCCTCATGCGCTCGTCGTAACACTGATGATGGAACTTGAATCATCCTATCGCCGCCAGAAGATGACTCTGTCGAACTCGAGGACCATCAGCAGACAATGATTGAACGGGCTCATCATTCTTGATCTCAGTCTGTGGCTCAGGGTTGTTGACTTGTTTTGAATCATGAAAGGATTGTATTACATGCCTAAAAAATGGCACTGCTCACACAATAGTAAACGAGGTAGAGAATTCGATTGCAGCCGCTGTCGCAGCTCGTGGGAGGGTGGAAAAGACAAGGGGAGGAGGCGACGAGGTGAGCACGTGCGGCGTCGGAACTCGGCTGACAGGGCAATTTCCGGTCGCTCCGCCAACCCTGTTGGGGTCGCTGCCGAGAAAAGAACGAGTAGCGGTAAATCCGCCCCAAAAAGCTGTTGATATCATATTGGTCTAATATTCATAATCCTGGAAATCATCAATGGTGTACTGCTTCCCCGTCGTTAGTGAGTTCCATTTAGGACAGAGGTTTTTCCATTCTTGGGTAACCTCTTCAGCGTCTGGTCCGGAGATCTGATCTTCGGGATCTTCAGCAAACACGATAGCAAGACCTCTATCAAAAGATCAGCCAGGCACCTAGATCAAAGTGATCATACTTACTCGTCCAAATGAAAGTCAATGTGACAATGAAGGAACCTTGGGAAGATATTTCGATCATGCGATGATCCTGGCCATATATGCTTACCATGGACCGGGATTGTCTGTCCGGAAGCGGAACGAGATGCCAGCATCCCCCCCGAAACCCCCACTTACGACATCTCTCACTGGCGGATTCAACGTATTGACCACTGTACTTCCACCGCTTCGAGTGACAGCAAAGTTATGCTGTATGAAGAGTCAGTTTGAGTCCATCGAGAAGATTTGTATCCAGTATGCTCACCCCATGTAAGTGGAATGGATGCTAGAACATCGGTTAACCTCCGTTCGGTATTGCTAGTGTACAAGATGCTTACCGGGGACAAGGGCGAATCTCCAGGAACGGATATTTCGACGAGCTTGTTTCGAGGAAGAGTGTACACCGTTCCCTTTGGCAGATAGCTTTGTGCGTCGACGGTTCCGCTCAATATTTGCAATAAGAGGGGAAGCGCTGGTGGCGTGTATTGTACCCCATTAACGGTAAAGTTGCCCTTTGGCCCACCGATCTCCACGCCATTCGACCTTGCCCATAATGAGATAAGTCGTTTACGCACCATACTGAGAACTAGGTTGATCTTGATATCCGGCTCCCCATGACTTATCTAGTTGAAATAGTAAGAAATGATGTTGACTTGTTAAAAAAAATTGGCTGCATACATTGGAAGGGACAAAAGGCTGTGAACGAACGTTGATAACATGTTCAATTGCTGGGAACTGAATAAAACGCACCATGAGATCATGTTCTCTCAGCAGGTTAAAGTTCGTTTGCACAGTCGTGGGCTCGCTGTCATTGGCACCAGTGTAGTGAAATATGGCAGAGTTGACTCCTTGAGTCTGGAGTGAGGTTAACTCATAGCAAGCAAATTGCAATCACAAACCTGTTTCATTGCTCTGCGGGGATCCAAGTGTATATGGAACTGTTCGTATCCCTGGAACATACTGAGTCTCGTAAATTTACATCACCCCGAGGTCAAACTCACAGTAGTTTCCGATGGCCTTGAAGGCATTTACGACAACAGAAACACGTTGTCCTTCAACCAGCGTTAGCATACCCATTGGGGATCAGCATGCGGGAGAACATACCTGCGAATATTGGTACCACGCCGACCGTATGCGGGACCGTCTCGACGCCGTCAATCTCTATAACGGTCAAGTCATGCCCATCGATGGAGAAATTATATGCAGCAAAGCAAGCGCTGTTGATAAGTCTAAATCTGTATCGCTTCATTGGGTCAACATTGACCACGGATAGCGCAACGGAGACATTCGAGTCAGGCTCGCGTCCGCGACCATTTATTAGGTGCGAGAGAGGGAATCTTCGGACGGCAGTTAGATCTAAACATGTGGCAGATGCAATGCACTTTACCCGAAAGTCTGCAGCACCTGTGGCGAGGGTAGATGGTACCTGCGAGGGGTGAGGCTGAATACCCGGTAAACGAGTAAAGTTCAACAGCACAGACCAGTCCATCAATGTAATAACCGTGCTTTCTAAGGGTACGCTTAGAATGATGAGATAAATAAGGACAGAATCACTCGCCGTCATCGACGTCATAGAGGCCCTTGAGTGGATCATCTGGATCTGTAGAAAATTGTTTGAAGGAATATCCATGCCAAAAGTCTTGGACAAACCATAAATGATCAGAGGACCGCTGCAATCCGTCAAACGTCACTACAGGAGGAAGTCAAGTATCACGTACACGAGACCATCACAATACTGCGTGACAACATGAGAATGATACCAGTACGTCCTTTCAGAAATCAATGTGAGCAGACGAAGAAAGAGATTCTTGTCGACGTTACCCTGTCTGCTCGCCAACAGTAAAGTTGTATCTGAAAGAGCCATCGCATCTCAGTTACTTCTGCTGGGAAGCATGCTCACAAGAAGCGGTCCCCAGCTGCAATTGGACATTGTGTAACCCAAGCAACCCCATCTTCTGCAGCTAGCCTGTTTTGAAAGATCCCGTGCCAATGCTAATATGGCATGAGGACAGCGAACGAGATGTTAGTTAGCTGTGACGTACAACAGATGTGCCTTGCGTCATTGTCGAATCATTCAAGTTGTTAACCACTTCGATCTATATATCATTCAGCTTCGGAGAGGCTACCCGAAAACACTGGCGTTGACCTGTAGCTGATCATTCTTGTTGGCAGTAATAATGGAGCCTGGAAGTTGATGGTTGACGGTTATAGCCCTAGAACGAAGATGAGCGTTCGCTGTGCAATTTCGGGTTTGGATATCACCTTCTGGGAAACCCGTCTGGTGCTACAACATCATTCGTCAACTCGAGCGTGTACTGACGCAGAGCGGCTTCAGCGGAGGAGAGAAAAGCTAGCAAAAGTAGTGCCCAAATTTTGATCCCTGTCATAGTGGCGAAGGAAGGATGGGAGGGACGTCCTTCCATCCTACAATTTATTTGACGCGCATTCAATAACATTCAGTTGCGATAAATTGCGAACCATGTTACCGCAATGGGGATGCGCCAGGTCCCGGCAAACTTGAAGGGAAAATGTCATTACTTGGCGAGGCCTCAACAAGCCCAATTTGATATTTAGCAAGAATGATACAATCTGTGGCTGTGTTCAGCGTCGGGTACCTGGTCGATGTTTGGTTTAGCGTGGCAATCCGCGCCTCGGCTATCGGCTAATCAATACCCGGGATATAACCGCAAAAAAACTTTTATAAGCGGGCCTACACTTCGTTTTGGCCTCGGAAAAAATGGATTTCCGAGACTTTGGAATTTTTACCTTGGCCCAACAACTCCATCTCCAATGTTCTCAGATTTCTATACATTTCTGCCTACGGCTCCCCTTACTCATAGCACTTGCTCTCTCAGGCTTTGGTAATTGAGGCGATGCGTGCCTCGTGTCGAAAAGCAAAGCTGTGACCTGAGTCAAACCGCGCATTCACATCCAAAAACGCGCATACATGGAGTTTACCCGAACTATCCATATTCCCGTTTGTGAACATTATGGATGTCCCTTGACATAACTAGTGACACCTGCATCGCCCCCGTGTCCAAGCATGCTATTCAAGTTTTGATCAGGCCGTCTTCGTACGCGCATAAAGGGTTGTTCTATCGTGCGACTCCTTGGCGGATGCATTACAGTCAGTATCGCGAACGTGATGGGGGCTCGTGGGTATCCGATGCTTTAGCCGCGGGACATGTGCGATATACTGCTGGAGCACATCAGCTCCTACGAGTATGAAGGCAAGCTGTAGCATTTTAACCATCATAAAGTTCGTTTACCTCAGTCATTCCTCGTACCTTTCTGACTTATTACCCCAACATCCACTGCAGAATTTTTTATCTCGACGTGACTAAATATAAGACGGCCCTCCTCAAAGAGTAGTTCTTCAGCCTCGATGACCCCGTGCTTGGGAAGCAAAGGTACCATGAACCGTTTATCTGCGCCGAACACGGCGACCCGTTCTGCGCATCCTCGGACTCCGATTGAAAAAAACGAAAAGCGAAACGGCTGACCCTGTGAAAGGGCATTGACAATCTGTAATGGTATGTTCAGTATTTCTACGAGCTTCGCACTATTCTGATGCAGGTTCAACGAACTCCAGAATTACAACGTCATAAAGACGCACAAGTCCGATGTCCTGTCTAGTCCCTCATGTAGCCAATGTTGCATGCCTGGATGCGCTCAGGTTCGGTACTATGATGCGACGGACCTCCAGAGTTTGGATTACCCGGCATTGGATTTCCTTAAACGGACTAGGTCAAGGAATTTGTATGAAAGTAAAAGCAACGGCACCCAGTACGAACTTAGCGGGGATGTAGCGAATGTTTGCCGGTGACATTTGCCATAGCATCCGAATCGGGCCTACCACGTAAAGGGTGGAGCTCCTTTGCTGAGGCCTTTGCGGTGCCTTGTTTATCACGCTCTTCCGCGGTACGGTGCATGACTTTGCTGACTCTACATGTGGATCGGAGGTCATGTACATTATCATGTAGGACCGACCCGGGCCGCTGCCATCGAGATAGAGATTTTGTGGAATAAGGGCTACCTTTTGCCTGATATCGGCGAGGCATAGATGACACATAAAGGAACAATCCGATAGACTCTTAATCATATCAGATGTCAGTACTTCAGTACTGATGCTCAACTGACGGAAATCTACATGACTAAATGTCAAAACAGTTTTGTCAGTCGCTGATGCTTCTGGCGCTCGGTTTCCACAGTCTCCCCAATGTTCAATCCATCTTGGAATAGAGCTGGTGCTTGTTCTTTCGCTTCCGCACCGTTTTCACTCATCATTATTGTGAAATACAGCCGTACAGATTGAGAGCAGATTTTCCGAATTTTTCTCCATTTTCCCACAGTCCCACCGTCGGAAACTCATTTCCGAGACAGCTGTATACTATTACTCAGGATTCGAGCACACGCACAGGCAACCGTGCTTTTGTGTCAGGAGCTGTCAAACTACTGTCAAGCTACAGTGATGCTCCTACTCAACCGCCGAAGCGGCCACACCCAGGTTTCCGGTGAAACCAGCAATTAACGACTCGAAAGCTGCTCATTTGTCTACTCCGAGCATCGATTTCGAGCCCTGGTGCGTTGTCTAACACTTGCATCACAACAAGGACTCTACGGGTGGCTTGAACTTCCCCGAATGAGAGGTGAACTCGCCGAGGCTGCTCCCCGAAGCAACGCTTAATCTCGCTATTATGTAAGCGCACGTATGATTCATGATGCATGACGCGTGATGTCAGGGGCGGAAGCATTCTATTGAAGGCAGCCTCTCGAATAAAAACCACTGAATGCTCCGGAACACATACCGCTCGTACCACCTTGCCACGCTGGATGCAAGATGATGAACCAAATTGACGCTTCCCCTGGAAGAGAAAGTCAAATCATCACGCTTCAGAGACGACCGTCAACAGGGACTCTTCATGATGACAACGGAGCAAGAGCCCAATTCAAGCAGCAGCCCCAATTAGTTGCGCCACCGTCAAACGAACCGTTGTATTACGACTTCTTTGACAGGAGCCCTGCAATCCGTACAGCTCGCAAGGCCTATCTTGTCAATATGTGCAAAGGAGTTTTCTTGGTTTCGATCTGGATATTCGCTGTGTTATCTATATATTGGGGTTCGCTGTGGAAGGTTCCCGACGGAAAGGTAACGGGATTTATTGTGGTACGTCATAGTCACCAACTCTGCGCTCTTCAGCCACTGAAGGAAAGCAGGACTTCGACGGCAGCACTGTTGGTACATTCTTCACGGAACGGCTTCTGTCAGAACCCTTCGCATTTATTCACTGGGAGACGGTTCCTGCAACGGAGTATCCGGGCGGAATTCCACAAGTCATGGGCGCCGTGGTAGAACAGAAAGCGTGGTTTGCCGTAACAAGTTTGTGTTGACCCTTGGCTACTATGACATTATCATTAACATCAGCCGACAGTTGCCCCTGACCTAACTGCTCAGTTGAACGCGTCACTTGATATCCCAAACCCTTCATACAACGCGTCTACAGCAGTCATGGTATTCGGCAATGAGGGCCGTAACGAGCTTACTTAGTACGTTCTCGTGAATTACTCGACATAATATATTTTACTTAATTCTAACATTGTAGCCGCAATCTCCTGCGATCAAATGTTCGTGTTCCAGACTATACATTGACATTCGCTGAGACCTATCACCAGCTCTTCCCTGCACTTTTGGGCACCCCGTAGGTTTTGGTATCACTACCGTCCGGGCTTTCACTCCCCCCGTGTAAGTGTATCTTTTTGTAAACGAGTCAAGCGGCTTGAATGGATTTTAGGGCATCGGCGCCTATGTTCGTGGGTTTGATTTATCTTACAGTCTTAGCATTTGCTATTGTCGTAAGTTTTATTTTTCAGACAGAGTTTCTTATTCTCACGCAATGCATAGTCCATGAGCTTTAATCTTCGAGAGGGAACGGGTCTAAATAAGATGCTGAAGTTTCGATCGCTAATGCTCCTCCGCCTCCTATCAAACATTATAATATACTTCTATTTATCTGTAAGCAGGAATTCACCCAAGTCCTGCCAACCTACTGATATGATTCTAGCTATGTTACACCCTAGTTAATCGCGCTTTTCAGATTAACTTCAGAACCCAGTATGCGAGCACTCACAGAGCATGATAAAGCGCTAACTTTATTGACAGCTTTGGGAGCGCTGGATTCGTTATATTCTGGATGTTGAGTTGGGCAGGAATGATGGCTCTGTGAGTCGTCTTGTGCCATTTGCGAAAGTCAATTAATTCTCGAATGATCTAGTGGGCTCGCCCTTGAATCTGTGATAGTCATTCTGACGCCAAGATTTATGCCCTTCTTCCTCCTCCTTTGGGTAATAGGTAAGGGGTCCTCAAATATCCTTATTCGTCATGCTACAACTTTTTACCCAGTCAATGTCGCTGCTGCGCAATGGCCTCCTGTTCTCCTTCCATCGATATTTCGTTACGCATACGGAAGTCCCTTTTATAGCATCTCAATGGGCTCGCGCACGATCATATTTGGGATAAAGAATAATTGTAAGGATCTTATTTTATATGTTCATTGACATGTACTGATTGGAATCAGTGGGATTGAATTTCGGCATCCTCATCATATGGATCGTAATCTCATGCATAACGCTTCCCATATTTCAGTGGATCGCCAGGAGAAGGGACAGTCCCGCCCCGGAAAATCCGAGTAACGTGGAGAGCGAATCTGAAAAAGGGAGGCGTGTTGCTTTTCAGGATCATGCTTAGTTCCCATTGGCATTTTTTCTACCGGGTGTTATACGTACAATTTGATAAACTGTTGGTTTTCGGACGACTTGTGTTTTATGTTGCGCAGACGCCGCCACGCGATAATTAATTAACCACCAGAAAGTATCGTCGACGACTACCTCTCCGTCCCGCAAAGACTCTAGACATCCAAATGGTACGTATCGCTCCCATATGATCCAAGGTCCCTTCTGTCGGCCTTTTCTGCCGTTTCATGCAGTTGTAGGGGTGGATGCTGATAGAAATGCTGGGATGTAGAGACAAGCGGTTACTCAATGCTAACGCTATCTTCCCTAGGCATCCACAGAACTCGCTCCGACATACGCTGCTCTCATTCTTGCCGACGATGGCATTGAAATCACTGTATGCAAATCGCCTTCGCCACCGAAAATGTACTAAAACAAATTCCGTAGTCTGACAAGATCGTGACACTGACGGAAGCCGCCGGTGTTGACCTCGAGCCCATCTGGGCAACGCTTCTCGCGAAAGCCCTTGAGGGCAAGAACGTAAAGGAGCTACTATCAAACGTTGGATCAGGCGGTGGTGCACCCGCTGCTGTTGCTTCAACCGGTGCCCCTGCTGCCGCCGCTGCAACAGAAGCACCAAAAGAAGAGGAAAAGAAGGAGGAAAAGGAAGAGTCAGACGACGACATGGTGAGTCTATCACGCCGCAGAAATATCTAAAGACTCATTTGACGTGCCACAGGGCTTCGGTTTGTTCGACTGAGCGAATTGTTATATTCTTTTCTGTATCTGCATTTCCATCTCCGCATGCCCCCGTTCGTCTATCCAGACGTCCTGTAACCCCTCCACGCTGTATTACTCACCTAGTGCCGGCATTGCCGCAAAAGGAAATACTGAAAACACTAAAGTTGGTGGTGCGATGTGGTGTATACGCTCTTTTGTCAAGAACCTGTTATATCGATTGAGTTCGTTGTTCACTCAGCCTCCCTGCGAAGCATTAACTTGGGAGTTGCTGCACGATTGCGTACCCCGCCACTTGCGATAAAGTGGTTGTCCTTCGCTCTTGTCAATCCATGACCATATATTAAAAGGTCTTCCCTAATTTCAGTTGACTTTTGTCCCTATTCAGAATGCATGCAAGTAGCATATTGCATGAACAAACATCGCTGTTTATTGCGCACCTATTCAATGGGACAGGCACTCATTAACCAATCCTCGAAGTAATCAATAGAGACGATGTTAGTCATCCCGGCATTTCCTAAAATTGCCAGACACTCTCCTGGCGCCGTTACTAACAATGAGCCTGGGAATCTGCCACAATCATTGTGCGTTGATTTTCATTGGCTAGCACTATTCAGGTGGTGTCATGCGCAACGAAGCCGCTATCACTGGAAAAATGCGTCACAAGAACGGCCAGCGTAGTAGTTGGAATGTATGAAGGTTTGATTTAAGTGTCGTAAGTTCAATGATTCCTGTTTCGTGCAGCCGCCAGTTTCGAGCAATAGCTTGCGAGTGTCATTTAGATCATCGTATACAGTGCCCGATGTATTTGTTATTCCCACTCAACAGTATTCGCTCCGTGCATGGTCACTTGGCTTGCTTTTCGTAATGCTGCTTCGTGGCCCACATTCTTCAGGCTTGGTTCCTAGCAAGTTGCTAATTCGATGCCAGTATCCTCAATCTCGGCACATTGTAGTCACGCTGGGTATGATCACTGTTCCTTCCAGCAACATGACACGCGTCAGACGGAGTACCACTGTGATGTTGGCAACAGTCGGAAAGGCATTCTACCATTAACGGTATGGCGTTCTCCAGCTGTTCAGTCTTCTGCTTTGACGGCTCTCTGACTGGCGCGTGCCTTACGTTGATATTTCACCCTATATTTGCATTTCTCCCTCAGCGATGATGGGCATATCGATAAACAGATATAGAAGTTCATAGATGCTTCGCGCTTAAAATCACTCACGATGTACTTTGTCATTCATGACGTAGATACGATTGCCGAGCCATAAGCCTCAGCCTGCGAATAATCGCATTATTGGGGCCACAAACTCGAGATAACGCAAACCTCCGAAATGCAGGCAATACGGCACCCCAGCGAATCCAATAACTTGGTCTCGGTTCGCTGAAGGCTCCAATGATTCGAACAAAGTGGAGGTTCTTATTATTTCGGGATCACCACGCGCATCTTCATCGATACGTCAAATAACGCGAACGTTTTCCGCGGCGACCAACCTTTACCTGTTTGACTTCGTGTCCCGCCTTCTTCACGACCGTAAGATGTCAACTTTGTGATACGCCAGAAGGGGATGGCATTGCTGTTGCATCGGAAGCTGACACAATTCCTTCCGGTTCCTTCGCGAATAACGAGGACCCTAATCACTCTGAAATATTCAAGCACCTCCGTCTTCAAAAAACGTACCTGCTGTCATTTATCATCCTATATTCCTAAA
>WNGO01013292.1_pt1 | contig 11363 bp, 19 predicted proteins | sample 5400511 | NCBI WGS metagenome assembly WNGO01 (sample SAMN13153380, study PRJNA577476) | soil metagenome | isolation source: 20 cm soil or saprolite under Garry oak tree replicate 2 | place: USA:California | collected 2016-06-15
AGAGGACGTGGCCCACAGAAGCGCGCTCGAGCTTGTAGAGAATGTCCATGATCTGGCGTTCGCGGCGGGAGAGGGCGTTTGGCTTGGGTTTTCGCGTCATGTGCTATTTTCCCAGCAGCTATGCTAGAAAACTAGCAGGATCGCATTTTCGTGTCAAGAGAATTCTTCGGAATTAGATAGTCATTCGAATAGATGGCTCCGCCAAGACGGAGGAAAACCCTGGCCCGGTTCGATGCGGGCAACCGATCACAACACTTAGCACTTGTTGCAAACCTATCTGACCGAGTCATTCCGAGGAGTCCGCCGCGGCGGGCCTCGGAATGACAGCGCCAGAGTCTGTCGCGTGCAAAGTGCCTCACTACCCGTACCCCGCAGTTGAGAAATTTTCCGATTCTGTACTCTCGGCCGAACGATGCATTCAAAGCCAGGGTTTGACGACGGCCAAGCGATGCTTCAAGTCACAAACATCACAGGTCCCTCCCATAAAGCACCCGCTCGCCTTGGGAGCAGCGGCCTCTCGCTTTTGGGTGCCCCAGGAAAATGGGGCAGGAAAAAGGAGAAAAATTCATGTCTTATCTATATGTTAAGTGGAATAGCTTCGAGGGTGGTTTGCTCGCCGACGGTTCGGCGATTAAAGCATGATTCGTGTTCTTTGGCCAGTCCCCGAACGAAGGTCTCGGAACGAAGGTCTGCGACGCCGTAGGCGGAGCGTTTAGGCCGCGGTGGAGGGACTGGCCAGTTTCGGGAAGGTTTCGACTCACACTTTCGGCATAGGCCTACGACCAGTCCACGCACAGTTCATGTGAATTCGTCAGGGCGATTAGGGCACCAGCTTAACGGGAGCACGCCAGAAAGCCGCCTTTTGTGCAGTTGGGTCCAGCACCGTCACCTGACAGTCGTACTCCCCTAACGGGAGCTGATTTAGGGCAATGCTGAAGCTGAGGGACATTGTTTTCAGGCGGTCCGCTTCAAGCTGACGCTCCACCGCGAAACCAAACAGGTTGCTCGCGCGCAAACTGCACATGAGGAGAAAGCCATTGCTCACAGCGGCCGGACTGACTCTTGCTGAACACGCGGGTCACGCTAGGAATCGCCAGCTACCTGCGGCGGGAGAGAGTGCAAATCCTGTCAGAGACGCTTGGGAACCACTGTCGGATACCGTTCGCCTTTAGCAGCCGAAAGCGTCTGTGCGGCGGATTTTGGCTCGCAGAAGCCGTTCGCCGCTCTTGAACAACATCGGGAATTCCTGCGATTTTGAATTTGTTGAACCCGAAGGTCGCGAGGTGCGAGCGTTGCCCTTGCTGTACGTGTAAGGACGTAACGCTGGTGAGAGGGGGAGGCGCTATGCCACTGGTTCTCAAATTCATCCGCAAGTGGAACAGGTGGTACCGCGTTTTGCGCTATCGCAAGGGATTTGGACTGTTGGATTCCGTGCGCTATGGCCTTTGGCTGGCGCATAACTGACCGGAAGGTGCTGTCATGACCGTATCAATTCGCCAGAGACAGGTCAATATCGCGCGTCATCAGCCAGAGGTGAAGTCTTACCGTCAAAAGTGGGAATCCGTAGACCTGATCTTCCGGATTAATGTAGCCTCGCTGAAGGTGAAGATCATGAATCTCCGCGTCATGAAATGATGAAATGATGGCCATCGGCCAAATATGGATGTGAGCTTCTCGCTTCCGACAATTAGCGACGCAATCTCCGACATCGCGGCCTCGTTTCTTTGCAAATGGATTCTCTCTACTCGAATCGTGGGCAGATCCATAGGGTGCGCCGTCCAAGCCCTGCTTCGACGGGGAATTTGATTGTGGCTATCGGTGTGTGTCTTCCGGCTCGGGAGCGAGTTTGGGTGCGGTACGAAGAAACTTCATGAGTCCTTCCCCGGTGGCCTTGCCTGCCCGCTTCTTGAAAAAGTCGGCCGCGGTTTCCACCACTCCAACCTTTTCGGCGACCGCTGCCGCGATCCATTGGTTCAACGACACGCCATCCTCTTTCGCGAGCCGCTGGGCAGCCTTCTTGATGGAGATGGGAAGCTTCAATGGATAGGTAGCTTTGCTCATGGTTTCACCTTCTTTAACAGCTCGCCCGGACGCAGCACAGAAATCCTAAATCGCTCCGCGGGCCCGGCAAAGTCTGCGACGTTATAAGTCACGAGGGCATCCGCCCGGCCATTGATCGCGGCCTCGAGCACCATCTCGTCATTCGGGTCCCGGGACTGCGGCCGCCATTGAAAATGAACTTCGACCGGCTCGATCAACGCGGCTAACTCCGCCAGAAATTCTTCAATCGCCTCGGGCGCCAGGCCATGCGCTAGCCGATGCTCGGGACGCTTCAACACGTCCTCATACTCCAAAAAAAGAGGCGGCGTCGCCAAAGCTACCAGCCGCCGCGTGGCGGCCAACCGTAGAACGGCGTTTCCCGCACCCAATTGGGTGCGAAGTCCGGCGACCACCACCGAGGTGTCGAGAACGATCCTTCTCATGCAACATCACATAGGATGTCACATTGCCCGGGATATTTCAACTAAGATGCCGACGATAGCGCTGTAGGCTGAATCTGGTTAGGATGAACCTATGCAAAACTGGCGTGAGCGAATCAGTATAAACCGGACCGTCTGCCACGGCCGGGCATGTGTCCGCGGAACACGTGTCTTGGTATTCGTCATAGTGGACAACGTTGCGGCAGGTGTACCCCGCGAAGAGATATTGCGGAACTACGCCGCACTGACGGACCAGGATATCGATGCGGCATTGGCGTGTGCGGCTGAGTTGACGCGGGAGGGCACCGTAGATTTACCCCTGGAAATCAAAGCTTGAAGTTCAAAGTCTACGAGAATCTTCCAACAGAATACGCATCGATCCTTCGTGGGGCGGGTTTCGAAGCAAGAAACTCTCGTGTGCCAACGATTCGGTGCTCTCCTAGCGTTGCCGCACGGAAGATCGCGTGTTGATGACGTTGGACTTGGAATTTCGCGAATGTCTGTCGATGGCGGTGGAAAAAGGGGCCAAAACAGCGGTGGTCTGGTTACTTTTCACTCTGCCCCTTTCCCTCTTGGAAGGGGGTGTTCTCTCAGAACGGCCCGCAGCGGTCAAGGGCGCGCCGGTGTTGCGCGGCGAAGCACGAATGTCCAAGCATACCTCCAAAATCCCATCCTGGAATCGTGTTCTTTCGGCCTGAGCCCCAAGACTAGCCAACGCTTGTTGCTCTTTTGAAGTGCCTCGTCCCTTTGTTCCGGCAACTCTCTCCAAAGAATCAGCTTTGGATTGGCGAGCCGCCCGGTATTGCGAAGAATGACGCTTCGAGACCCGGGGCCTCAATACTGATAAGGGCGAGGTCGGTGGTTCAAGTCCACCCAGGCCCACCATAAATCAGCCAGTGTTCATGCGGTCATCCTCACTTTTCCCGGTTTGCGGACTCTCGCGTAAAAAGCCATTTCCCAACTACTTGCCAAGTTTCCGGGCGAGCCGATATAAACGCAATCGTGACGTTCCGCGCCCCTCGTTGCCAACTCGATCGCGAAAAGGAGGGAAACAGACCTCAGGGTAAGAGTTTTGGTGGTCCAGTTGCCGCCTTTTTGCCGTCTCGACATTTCAGCAAGTGCAAGCGCAACAACTAAATCCTCGTGTTGGGACGTGGCGTACAAACCCAGGACCAGACGATGGCGGCAAACATATTGGGAAGGTCCGCTTCTTGATAAGGGCGAGGTTAGTGGTTCAAGTCCACCCAGGCCCACCATTCCCCTGTTTTCGCCCGTTCGAAGATCATGTCGAAGGGCTTTCTGTAGGTGGGATGAACACTTACCGCGTCCACCGCGCAGTTCGATAGCACCATTCTAAGCAATTTCGCTTTTTCCTGCGGAGTCTGCGTAACGTACAGAGAATGCGCCTTATTCGCGAGTTCTAAAATGCGAACGCGGTCGAGCGCACGCTCGGGATTTTCCGCCTGTTCGAGCTCGCGCAAGGACGCTAAGAGTGCTTGCTCCTCTTCCTGCCACTCGGCGGACTTCGCCTCCCAAAATTCCTCCGTGATTTTTCCGTCGAGGTGGTCAACGTAAGCCTGCTCAAGGCGTCTGCGGAGTTGGGGCAGCCGTTGGTGCATTCGCTCGGCCTGGCGCTTCCTGAGTGTTTCCTCATTGGTTTTATCAGAGAGCACGGACTCTTCAAGCTGCGCCAAAACGTCATCCGGGATTCGGATCGCCTGCAAGACCTGGCCGAGGCGTTCGGCCATCACTTCCTCACGGAAGTACGGCAGGTCGCACTTGCCGCGATAACCCGTGCAGCGGTAATACGTGTACTTCTGCTTCTTGAATTCGGCGGTGACCGCGCAATTGTCATAAGCGCAGTGGAGCAAACCGGAAAATGCGAACTCGTGTTTCTGTTTGCGAGGTCGCGCTTTGCTGCTCAGCACGTCACGCACACGGGCGAATATTTCAGAGCTCACAAGGGGAGAATGCGTGCCTGCGTAGCTCTTACCTTCCCATTCGTAAGTTCCGATGTAAAAGGGGTTCTTGAGTAGTTTTTCCAGATGCCACTTCGAGAAGACCTTGCCATACTCCGCTTTGAGAAAACCGCGCAAACTCGCCAGCGAATGAGTGCCTGTTGCATACAGCTCGAACATTCTCTGTGCGATCGGCGCGTTGTCATGGTCAACCTCAATAGTGCGCAGCAATTTGTTATTCCGGTAGCCGAGCGGCGGCCGGCTGGGGTAAATGCCCTGCGCTGCTTTCTCCCGCATTCCCTTGCGTACTTCATCCCGCAAGTTCTCGATGTAGTTCCTAGCGATGACAAGCTGAATGCCGTGGACGAGCTTGGCCTGTGATTTCGAGTCCTTGCTGATGATCTGCCCTTCTTTGGGCAGGTGAATTTCAACGTCGAGGTCTTCGAGGGTCACACAATCGCGGAAGTTCCGATATAGCCGGTCGGTCTTCTCCACCAACACAATGCGACATGCTTTGTGATCGCGCAGAAACCGCACCATCTCGCCGAATTGCTTTCGGCCAGTCGTCTTGGCGGTCTCGACATCCACAAACTCGTGGAGGACGTTCAGCTCGTGGGTTTGCGCGTATTCGCGGAGAAATTTCAGTTGCGCGGGGATCGAGAAACCTTCGCGCTCCTGATCCTTGCTCGACACCCTTGCATACAAAACGGCTTGTCGCATCTGTTCCTCTGTTGGCGTGCACTGACGGTACACGTGTGCCGGTCAAGTTGCGCCGATTCTTCGTCGCTGTCAACGGCCAGTGCGCATTGTGCCTTTTCAAAAACCCCTAAATTCTTCTGCGGCAATCTGGTCTGTTATGATGGCGGCCATGTGGTATCTAACCAAAGAAGAGTCGCAAGCTTGGTGCCAAGGACATGCGTTGCGCCTGGATGAGGCAGTTCACCCAATCATCAATGACCGGGCGCATTCGGTCACGACATCGCTTTCAGGAGTCAACTGGTCAAGGCTGACTTGGCTGAGCGAATTCCTCGCCTCGTATCTCGAACCATTTGACGAGTGCCTGCTCTGGGTAACGCTCTGGGGTGTTTGGGGTTCCAGCGAGAATCTTCATTTGTATTACCGCATGCGTGAAAGCTATGGGGACCGTCGGCAACTGGCGGCTGCGCCTGGCCATCTGTTCGCCAAGCATGAAGGCGCTGACCTGGCCACGTTCATCCAACTTGCTCTTATTTTCGGATGGGACTTCTACCTTCTGACATCTCCGGCATATCACATGGCTTTCGTCAGTCACGATGAATTCATCGAGTTTTATTCGGATGATCCTGACGCCGCGGAGAAGGCGCGGCATTGCCTTGACGTGGAGTCTGGCACGCCGGCTGTGAAGCTGAAGTGATACGCCCTTGAAGTGATTCTGCATCCGGCGTCCTCCCAGCATTTCTGTCCCACGTATCGAGTAAGAGAAACAACGAGCGCAAAGCGAGCAAATCATCAGGGGCGAGGTGTTTTCCCTCTGTGGTCCCTTGTAAAGATTGGAATTGAGGCAAATTGATGGTGTCAACCACAGAGGGCATGGCCGTCTAGAATTGCGAGGAATGTCGGGGGGTGGCTTAGCGGAGTGCCCCTCTACTTATACTAATGGGCAAGAAGTCCGAGAAACATTTCATGCAAAATGAACTTTTCTGCTTTTGGGGCTCCGAAGGGGGCCTGCCGGGTTCCGATAGGCGATGGGCGGGAGCGACCCGGTGAGCACTTTTGGGCGGCAAAACCGCACAAACACCCGGGTCGTCTTTCGACCAGAACACTGCGTGTGTTTCAGTGTTCTGCCGCACTGAACCACATGGGAGGGAGGAAGGGTAGCATCCAAGAGTGGAATATGGCTCGTTATAGCTCAGTGATCCAGGCGCAGATAGACGAGCCCTTGCAAGTCGAGCTGACCGGACATCAAATGGCGTACCAGAGCCCACTGGACCGCGTTACCAGGCGCAAGGGGCCATAAAACGCGGAGACCGCACACCGGACTGTCCTATACTTTCCCGAAGTGGCGTGTAATATGCGGCTTCCACGACATTCTCCCCAGGGCTTGGTAGCCGGGGAAAAAGCTGCGGAATATTCATTCGGGCGTGAACTTTTTCTCGCGATTTCCCGACGTTCTAGATGAAGGAAGCTGAATGGCTGATGATCGCGAGCTTTGGGAGCGAATCTGCCGGGGAGACACTAATGCGTTTGAAGGCTTCTACCGGGAAAATGCACCGCGTCTCCAGGCGTTTCTAGGGCAGCTCCTCTCAACTCCCCAAGCTGCGGAGGATGTGGTGCAAGAAACATTCCTGCAGCTCTTGAAGCGCCCGAACGGATTTCGCCCTGATACGTCGTTGCGAGCGTACTTGTTTGGAATCGCGAAGAGGCGCGCGGTGGAGTGGTGGCGGCAGCAGGACCCGACCGGGGAGGCCCATGGTGAGGGAACTGATCGAGCCAAAGCGGAGACCTGCTCGCTGGTAGGGGATGCGTTTGCAAAACTCGATGCGGACCAGCGGTCGCTGCTGTGGTTGCGCGAGGTGGAAGGTCAATCCTATGCGGACCTGGCAGGAATCCTGGGAATTCCAGTGGGAACGGTACGGTCGCGGTTAGCTGCGGCGCGCCGGAAGTTGCGACAGATTTGGCACGACGGCCAGGTTATCAAGAAGGAGAGCAGATGAGATGTGAGGATGCAGAGGAGTTTGTATCAGCGTTGTGCGACGGCGAACGCATTCCCAGAGAAGCAGCCGAACACATCGGAGAGTGCGAGAAGTGTCGCACGTGGCTGCAGGACTACGCGATGCTCGGAGCGGAGTTACGGCGCACTGCGAGCCTGGATTCCCCAAAAAATGTTTCGGCAATTCAACATCTACTGACCTCAACAAAACGGGCCAAAGAAAAGAGAAGCTTCGAGGTTTGGTGGAAGAAAGGAGCAGAGGCGATGAGAATTCCTCGGTTTGCATTCGTCCTGATGCTTTTGCTTATTGTCGGGCTCAGTTCTGGTTTAGTGGTCGTCAGAGCACGTTCAAACGCACAGGGGCCGGTCTTGCTGGTCACTTTGACGTTACCGAACTCCGATTTGTCATGGCAATGTGCCTTGTCCATGAATGGGCACCAGAACGGAGTTTGCTCGGGGGGGATGGACGTGAAAAAGCGCGGATTTCTGGAATTTGGCATCCAGTTTCTTGCGAGGCAGGGAGACAAAATCGCACTGGGGATACGCCGTCAATTCTTGCCTCTCTCCCCGAATGGAGGCAGCTTCACCTTCTTCACCGCTGATTTGGAAAACTTGCCGATTGAACAGTACGAGCTGGAGCCGGGACAAAAACTCCAGATCGACATTGAAGGGCTGGGAAAGGCCGAACTGACCGGCGAACTGCTTGACCACATGCCAGTCTTACCCCTCGCGCCCCATGCGACTCTTGATCCGGCTCAAGACGAGCTGCGAATGATATCGCCGCTCCTCTTGAGAGGTCGGGAAGCCATCATTGACATGGACCACGGCAGCGCGACGGGCACAGGCAAAGATGGGGCGGTTTGGATCTACGCGCCTGGTGTTGGACGGTTGATTCTATCGGCGGAGAACTTTCAAGGTGCAGTAAAGGGTCATGTGAGTCAGAGCCGAATCGATTTTGAGATTGGCGGGAGGCAATATCAGTTGTTAGCGGGTGCCCCGATTACTAGAGCGCAAGACGTTTGGGTTCAGTTCGACCCCAATTTCCAATCTTCAGAAAGCCCGGCAGGTGCGATTGGATGGGCGAACCTAGACTACCTGCTTGCCAAACAGGCAACTCCCGATTAGTAGGGCACTGGGACCCGCTTTCCGGCAGCGGCGTTTCCGAAGGGCACTTGGGCGCTGTCGACAACCGGCCCTCGATGCTCTTCGTTAGAATCGGAGCAGCGAGAGCTCTCCAATGTGCGGAATCCCTGCGACGAACTGGCCCGGCGGAAGAGTTCTAAGATCGTCAACTAGGGCCCACCATAAATCGCGGGCGAATTGATTAGGCGAGAAGCAAGCCTTGGTCCCAATTGGCCTAACCTCGAAACGTGTATATAATAGCGATATACATGGACCTATGGACGGAGTGCACCGGGTTCAACTGGAATGAAGGTAATGTCAATAAGAATTGGGACAAGCATGGCGTTGCAGATTTCGAGTGCGAGGAGGTTTTCTTCAATCAACCGCTCATTGTTCGACCTGATCCGAAGCATTCGCGACATGAGGCTCGCTTCTACGCGCTCGGCCGCACGGACTCAAACCGGCTGTTATTTGTGGCTTTCACCGTGCGGCGCAAGCTGATCCGGGTTATCTCGGCTCGAGAGATGACCCGCAGAGAACGGAGAATTTATGAAGGCTATCATGAACAAGAAAAACCTGAAAACCCTTCCGACGTTTAGGTCTGAAGAGGAGGAAAGGAATTTCTGGGCGCGCAGGGATTCGGCCGACTATATAGATTGGACGAAGGCAAAACGCGTCGTATTTCCGAACCTGACGCCCTCCGTTCGGACGATCTCGTTGCGCTTACCGGTTACGATCATTGCGCGCCTGAAACAGTTGGCCAACAAACGCGATATGCCTTACCAATCCCTGCTCAAGATGTTTCTTGCCGAGCGTCTGGATGAGGAAGTGGCCGAACAAGGCCGCCGCTGACGATTCGGGCCCTGCAACCAAGGACGGCTGAATGTCCCTCAGGTGCACAACGCTGCACAGGCGATCCAGCAGAAAGAGCCCTCAATGGTACGGGCGGTGGGGAATCCAATGATGCGGACAAACATATGGCGAAGGTCCGCCTCCTGATAAGGGCGAGGTTGGTGGTTCAAGTCCACCCTGGCCCACCATAAATCAAACCTATGTGTCGGGTCGCTCACACGGTCCGACAATTTTACTTCCACGCCTACGGAGCCACCCAAGGCACCCTGCAAGCACCCAACCGGCTCTTTCGTTGCCCGGCAATCACGGCTATAATAGCCATGAGCACGGAGTGGCCAAATGCGCAGTGTGAATGTGGCAGAACTGAAGAATCAGTTAAGCAAGTACCTTTCATTCGCCAAGGGAGGCGAAGAAGTGGTGATCAGAGACCGTAACCTCCCGGTGGCCAAACTCGTACCGTTTTCGGCGGAAGACGCCGACCATCAAGAACTGGTCCTGGTTGCGGCGGGGAAACTACGTTTGCCCAAGGTGCGACTCAATGTGAAGGAGCTTCTGAAGATTCCAACCGGAAGTGTCAAGGGAAACAAGGCCATGCAAGCCATTCTGGCCGACAGAGAAGAGAAGCGTTGAAGAAAACGACCGCCTTCTGGGATGCAAGCGCGCTCGTCCCGCTGTGTGTTCACGAAGCGGCGAGCCGTCACGCCCAGTCCTATCTGAGAAGATTCGCACCCGTAGTTTGGTGGGGAAGCCTCGTAGAAGTTTATAGTGCTATTTGCCGCCTCCATTGCGAAAACGAGATAACGAATCTCGATAAACAAGGTGCAGTGGCACGTCTGCGTTTGCTAGGCAAGGCATGGAGAGAAATTCTTCCAGGCGATCAGATTCGAGATTTGGCGACGCAGCTGTTGGATCAGCATCCGTTGCGGGCGGCAGACGGCCTGCAACTTGGCGCGTCCTTGGTATGGTGCGGACAGCGTCCGTCCAGGAGGAGCTTCGTCTGCGGGGACCACCGGTTGGCCAAGGCGGCAGAGTCCACTGGATTCTCGGTTCTCGATCTTTCAAGGATGGTTCCTTGAAGCAAATGGCGACTCCTGCAAAAGAAGGCGCCATGCGTAAATTCTTCGCGCGGGACCAACGACCGCAATTCTGATAAGGGCGAGGTCGGTGCTTCAAGTCCACCCAGGCCCACCATTAGTTTCAGGGTCCGGCCCGGAGACATGGGTTACAAAACGTACCTAGGACATAGGTAACACTTTTGGGCCGAACGGATTTTCGAGCGGTTCGAACACTCGAGTCTCCAGATCGAAGTATCCCAAATCATAATACATAAAGCTGACCAGCCAGATGTCGTCGTGCACTTCTTTGATGCCGACGGCTTGACCGGCGAAGACCTGGCTGAAATTGATTTTTTTCTTGCCCAGACAGATGCGACCGCAACGCGTGACCACGATGGTCTTATCGTGGAGTCGATAGTCGATGTCTGGCAATCCGGTGTAGGGACGTGGGGAAGGTTGGTAGACCTCCGCCGGACATTTCATGGCCAGCGCTTCGGGCGGACATTCGTTGTTGAAGACATCGATAAACCTGTCGAAGCGGGCCTGCTGCTGAAGGAAATTGGCGGCCGCAGGCTTGGTGGCTTCTATCTTCAAAGTGAGATGCATGCGTTCATAACGGCCGTTTTGCTGCGGATGGCCAGGCTTGATGGGTTCAGTGCCGATTCCCAGCCTTAACTACCAGACCGCGAGCTTGCTCAGATTGAATAAGGCGTGTGCGGAAGCGAAGGGTACGCCGTTGTCACTGCGGATGTTGGCGGGCAGGCCGCGCTCTTAAAAAGCCGCTCAAATACAGTGAAAGCGTAATCTTCCCGGGTCGAAGAAAGCGCCTCACAAGTCAAAAGAAAACGGCTGGCGTGGTCGGTGACGGTGAGCGGATAGCCGTATTTGTGATTTCCCAGCAAGAACTCGCCTTTGTAGTCGGTGCACCAGAGCTCATTGGGCCACTGTCCCAGAGACAACGAAGTGCCCTGCGCACGACGACGCACCCGGCCGCGCCGCTCCACCAGGCCGTGGAAACGATCGTGGTCCCGGGCTGCTCACTATTGTTTTTGGCGACGGCTCCCGGCGCGCCACGGTAAATTTGTTCTGACGGATCGCTGGAGAAATTTATAGGATTGGCTGGTTCCGATCACACTTTGCCATGCGGTGCGATCCTTTTTGATTCCTCAGCTGATCAGCAGGTATTCGGCAGCGGAGAGCTTTGCTG
>WNGO01002673.1_pt1 | contig 11362 bp, 8 predicted proteins | sample 5400511 | NCBI WGS metagenome assembly WNGO01 (sample SAMN13153380, study PRJNA577476) | soil metagenome | isolation source: 20 cm soil or saprolite under Garry oak tree replicate 2 | place: USA:California | collected 2016-06-15
CAGCCCGTGCTCGAGATTGTCGATTCCACGGGAACGCGCTACCAAACTTGTGGCTATTATGGGGTTTTGCCCGGACAAGTGAACAACCTTCCGTGCGTCAACAGGCTTCCGGGGAGCCAATATTCGGCTTTGTCTGGCAACTACTACGCTTTCCAGGTTCCTGGCTCGGGGACTTCTCCCGTCGCCTTCTTTGTCCGCGTCTCGGATGCGCGCGGCGATGCACGCCCGGACTTCATGTACACTTTTTCTGTGTCTGGCGTGAATTGAAGAACAAACCTCAGGCCCAGCATACATTTCCGCAACGCTATTTTCGGCAGGAAAGCTGAAATCGTCCCAACTCCCGATTAACGGTTACCGGTAACTTGACAAAGAGCACCGGCCTACCGGAGAGCATTCCAAGCAAAAAAGAGCGCAATAAAGCAAAAAACTGCACCCCACGCAATGATGAAAGCCATCAACACCTTTCTCGTCGGTTTTCGCCATATTTCCTTTTGCGGCTCAAGAACCGATAGCAAGGCGTAGAACAGAAGAGGCAAGCCAAGGAATATTTTCGCCGCAATCCACCGGTTCTCTCTCGCCATGAAAGGCAATGTGCACCCGTTGTTATGCAATCGGAAGCGTGGCCATCCGAAACTGTCTCGGCCAAGTCCCGATAAACGTTAGCGCTGTATCGGATGTGCGTGCAGGCGGAGGAGTGAAGGCAGGCAGGGGGCTCCGCGCACGTCCGATACAGCCGTTTGGACGTGGCCGCCCGTGGTTGCGGCGGACGCGGGCCCTATGCAAATTCAATCGGGTGAAGGAGCGTTGTGGAGGTGTGCGGGGACTGTGGCTCAGAGAGCCAGACGCGACACCGTGCGCCGAGAAGTTGGCTACTGCGAAAAACTACCTCGAAGAGGGTGGTTGAGGAAGTGGGAAGAAGAGATCTGTTCGGCGGCGAAGCGTAAAAGTCGGGAACGTGCCGAGACACGCGGAGGCTTGGGGCTAGAGAGAGTCGTTTCATGCCGCAGCCGCGACCACCGGTGGAGAACGAAGTTGGATTTCGGCAGCGGTGAGCCGCTCGATGATCTTCATCGATCCACCGCATTTAGGGCAGCGATAAAGGTCCGAGGAGTCTTCGGTGGAGGAATCGTGTTGTTCAGCTTGCGGCTCTGGTGTTGAGTCCAGCAACTGAAAGCAAAGTGGCAGAAGAGTGGTGCGCCGCCGGTTGGCCAGAAAGCCGAAATGCCGGATACGTACGAAGCCTTGCGGAAGGATGTGCAGTAAGAAGCGGCACAGGAACTCGTCGACCGATAGAGGCAGCAACTTCTGTTTGTTGTGGTCGGCGGAATCACGCCAGCGAAAGGTGACTTGGCCATCAGCGAAGGAGACCAGGCGATGGTTGGAGATGGCCACGCGATGGGTGTAGCGGCCCAGGTATTGCAACACATATTCGGGGCCACCAAAGGGACGCTTCAAGTAGACCACCCAGGGTTGCCGGTGCAGTGGCCGCAGCCAGGCGGCGAAGATCTTGGGTTGAGCGAGGAGCTTCAGGTCTCCTTCGAAGCGGAGCTGGCCATTCTGGAAAGCCTGCTGGAGAGCGTCGACAAACTTACCGCGGAAGACTGCACTGAGGACTTCCTTCGGAAGAAAGTAGTTGTCTCGTGAGCGAACCCAGCGGGTGTGATCGGGCGAGAGGCCGCCGGCAGGAACGACACAGTGTACGTGCGGATGAAGTTTGAGTTTTTGGCTCCAGGTATGCAAGACGCTGAAGAAGCCGATCTCTGCGCCGAGGTGTCTCGGATTGTGAGCGACTTCGAGAAGGGTTTCGGCACTGGTGCGGAACAGGAGATCGTAGAGGATCTTCTTGTTCTGCAGGACCAGTGGCGCCAAGCGGCCGGGGAGTGTGAAGACCACGTGCAGGTAGCGGGTCGGGAGAAGCTCTCGTTGTCGCGCGGCGATCCACCGTTCCCGAGCAGCGATCTGACACTTCGGGCAGTGCCTATTTCGGCAGCTATTGAAGGAGATGGCGCGATGCCCGCAGCGGGTGCACTCATCGAGATGACCGCCGAGTGCGGCGGTACGACACCGCGCAATGGCCAGCAGCACTTTGACATGCTTCCAACGGAGCCAGTGGCGGTTTCGTTCTATGAAAGCATCTCCCGCAGCGCGGATGATATCGGCCACCTCCAGAGGCGGCCGGCTCATCTACTTCTCGCCAGGCGGCTCGTCGTTCAGTGCTAGCGAGTCCAGAGGACTGGCCGTTGCGTTGAGGTGACGGTTGGAGAGGTGCAAGTAAATTATGGTTTCTTTCAGGTCTTGATGACCTAGCAGGACCTGAATGGTGCGGAGATCTGCGCCGGCCTCGAGTAGATGAGTTGCGAAGCAATGGCGAAGCAAATGGGGATACACGCGTTTCTGGATACCCGCTCGCTTGGCGGCTTGCTCACACGCGTGCCAGGCCGTTTTCGTATCGATCGGCCGATCACCGCGGTGGCTGCGGTTGCCTGAAAACAGCCAGGGACTGGATTTCCTGTGGAAGTGGCGCCACAATGCACGAAGTGCCACGAGTAGCCTCTGGCTGAGCATCACATCGCGATCTTTGCGCCCCTTACCGCCTTGGATGTGAACCACCATCCGCCGACTGTCGATGTCACTGACTTTCAAATGCGTCAACTCGGCGTTCCGGGCGCCGGTGGCGTAGAGCGTCATGAGCAAGATGCGGTGGCGAGGCGTGCATGCCGCATGGATGAGTTGCGCGACTTCTTCCTTGCTAAGAATCGTCGGCAAGTGACGAGTCCTTTTCGGATAAGGCGTATCGGTGATGCTCCAGGCCCGCTTGAGTGTCTTGATGTAAAAAAAGCGCAGAGCCGCCAAGCGTTGTCCTACGGAGTTCGCCGACAGCTTGCCCTTCTGAAACAGCTCGGCTTGATATTCGCGAATGTGCCGAATCCCCAAGCGATCGGGGGAGCAGTTGAATCGTCGAGCAAAATCTTCGACTGTGCGGATGTAGCAGCGTATGGTATTTTGGGAATAATTACGACGCTGGAGCTCTTCCAGCATCATTTTGCGTAGATGGGTCACAGGGACACCTCCTGTGACCCACATTTACATCAAGCCATCGAGCAACCAAACGCTCCAGTACCTCACGCGAAGCGTCCGCCGCCGGGCGGCTACGTCCAAACGCGGTACCACGTACAAGTGGAATCAGTCGTCGGAACAGCCCGGGGACATGTCCGGTTAGGCGACTTACCAGGACTTGCTGGCAGTAGCGTCCGTTGGTTGAGACTTTTGCGAGTCGAATTCCGTAAGATAAACCGATGCTTTTTCGTGGTGAATTATGAGGCAGTTGGACGAGAACCGCACTGCAGCTTCGTTGAACGAAGCAGGCTATCCGTTTTGGCTCAACACGCTTGCACTGGTGATATGGATATTAGCTGCCGCCGTTGTGTTCCTCCCGTTGGCGCTCTATACCTCCCCTTGGGATGCCGTAAGGTTCAGGGTTCCAGACAATCAGGGTAACTGGTGGCACTTCCTCATCGGTGCGCCGTTCTTTCTAGCTTTTCCAATCATTTGGCTTCGCCTACGCTCGTTGTTCTCAACACGACCGTCGACTCCGGCGGGACGACGTTTGGTCTGGATCGTCGTGGCCCTTTCGATTTGCGGAACGATATTGGTGGAGGTGCCTTTCTTGTTGCGCCTTGGAAACCTCTCCCGCATGAATAATTGGCGATGGCTCTCGATAGTCTGCCCGACCCTCGGGATCCTAATCGCGAGCGGAGCACTCTTGTTGTTTAGACGCGGCAACATCCCGCCGACTCGTGCTTGCCTTGTCGGCCTAAACGCCGCGTATCTTGCAAATGCGGCACTCTGTCTCATTGTTTATGGTCCGATGCCTGGGACCGCCCGTTCAAAATTCGGCTGGATTGTAACGATGGTCATTGTGTGGCCTATGCTTCTGGAGCTTCTTTGGCTATTCCTCAAGACTTTCAAAGCACAGGTGTTACAAGACAGTTCTCGCGCCCGGTCAATACGCGCCTCCTCAAACTCTGATTAACGCTAGTGCTTTATCGGATGCGCGTTTTCACTGAAACGTAAAATCGGGCAGGATGTTCTGCGCGCGTTCGATAAAGCCGTTTGAAGGTGGCCGCTGGCGGTTGCGGTGGATGCGGGCTAATGGCTATGGGAATTCAATCTTTTCGCCCATCTGTAAGTTATTGGTTTTGCGGTACTTATAAAATGAGCATGTACGAGAACCGCAATTCGATGCGTTGCGCTGGGGCATGACGTGCGGAGCATAGCACGCGAGCGTCCGCCGCGCCAGCGGCTACGTTCAAACGCGGTAATCGTCGAAGTGGGATCAGAAACCGGGGCGGTCTTTCCGCCGTCGAAACTTCAACCTTCACTATGGGGCTCGGGCCCATCCGATCGGACTTCTCCGGTTGATACGGCGTTAATCAGCTGCCTACCTGCAAATGTTTTCTGAAAACGGTTGGTAGTTGCGCCCAAATTTTCCCATCGCCCAAAAATTTGGCCGATGGGATCGACGCCAAAAAGTCGCTCCGTTTTGGGCGCAATTCCGGGCTGCGAGAGCCTGCGGAGAAATCCTCCGCTCAAGTGCTACGCGAATTCGCGCGCCAAATCGAACTCAACCCGCGAGGTTTCGCGCCTTCAGCTCCTTAGGGCCGAGCTTCCGCCAAGACATGGGCGACCACATTTGAAACACATCAGACTCGCCGTTGCAATGCGCGAGCGCGGCGAATCCTGGCGTATGGTTATGTCGCTTGCGTTCCCCGTGACCCCAACACCAGTTTGCGCCGGCTTGAGGATCGAAGGAACCCGCCTCGCTCAGCTAGAAGGCAGCGCGCTCGACTAGATTCTGAAGACGGACTGCGGGGAGTTCGAGCTGTGTGCGGAAATGGCGTTTGAAAAGAGGACGAGCGAGACGAATTTCGGCGCCGGGGCAGAGGGTGGCCACGCTGTAACCGACTGGCGACGTGCTGTTTGCATCGGGAATTCGGGAGACGGGATTAAAAGTCACTTGGTACTCAACGATGGGATTGAGGCCAGGGTCTGGGAAGACTTCGTCGGTCGGATTCGCCCAAGCGTAGGCGACATCAAGGTTCGCCGGAGAGCTATTCGGAAATCGCCTCCCAGATCCACACGGGGAATGGGGCGCATCGAAGCGTCCCATGTAGGCGGCGGAGTGGAAGGGTTTGCGGCATTCTAGGACCTGATAGCCTGTGAGCACGAGGCGACAGATGCCGAGATCGCTGTTGCGGAAAGTGGCGGCCGGGAGGATAAGAGTCCGAGCGTCGACTTCTTCATATTCGGACAGCGCCAGCTGGATGTACAGCTTCAGGACTTTTGCCTTCACTCTTTCGTAGTCCTTGCGTTTGACCTCATAGCTGAGATTCTGGTGTTGGGTTCCGGGCCAGAGTTGTCGGTATTCGCTGACCCAGCCGCGAGTCCAGTGAGAATCGTCAGGAGAATCTGCGGTTATCTTCATGCCATCAATAAGAACGACCGAACCTGGCGCAACGCCAGAAACGTTCACAGGAATGGAGAGGAGGGTGTCTGAAGTGAAACCCGGCAAACCGGATGAATTCTCCTGGGATTCAAGAATTGGTGGGATGGTGAACTGGGCCGGAGAATCCTTGGTGGCGACGAGTGGGTAAGATTGCTCGACACGACTGGCGAAAGGAATGAGGGAAAGAACTGTAGCTGCACCGACGGACGCAGCGATGCTGATGCGCGATGCCCAGGTTCTCCGGCGAGCGAATTGGCAGACGGGCACGAGAACGATGGAACCGAATAAGAGGAGCGACTCGAGCCTGTCCATGAAGAGAGAGGAATCACCCGGCATGTGCCCGGAAAGAGAGTCTAGCCAGAGGCCGACGATGGAAACGACGACAACGACACCAACGCCCAGGAGGGCTTGTGCGAGATTTTTCGTAAGAGAGGCCAGAGCGAAGGTGGAGACAAATAGAACGAGCGGGAGCGTGAACTGCATCAGGAAAAGGCGGCCGAGATTGGTGAGTATGGAAAAACCCGCGTGATGCAGGAGGAAAAGTTGGACATGGAAGAGCGGCACCCAGATGAAGACAAAGATAAAGAAGAGTTTGGAAATCAGCAGCTGCCACCAAACGTAGGGCTTGGTGACCCACCACTGACGATCACCAACAAGAGTTTCACTTTGGACCACGCGAAGAATAAGGAAGATCCAAGAAAGTGCAAGGAAAAAAGGGATGTAACGGCCAGAAAGGACGAAAACGAAGGACGAGATGGAGGCATATTCAGGTGAAGTCTGCCAAAGATGGAGTTCATGGCGCGTGTAAAGCGCCAGAAGGGCGAGGGAGATGAGAATTTCGGGCCAGTGGCGGCGAACGTCTTTCTTGAAGATGTGGAGGAATTCGATCATGCGTCAAGCCTCCTCGGATTTGCGAGCCATGGCCAAGAAGATGGCGCGAAGAGAAAGGGCGCGGACTTGAATGTCCTTGGCGTTGGGGAAAATGCGCTGGATGTCGGCGGGAGTGTTCTGTTCGTCGAAGTGGGAGTCGATAAAACGAACGAGCGCACCCGAGGATTTCGGATGGAGCCAGGATGCGGGTAGTGGCGAGGGAAGTGGGAGAGCGGGGTCAGTGATGACCTCAACTTCGCGGAACCGGGTGGTGAGAGAGGACATCTCCTCGGAGAACAGGAGTTTGCCGGATTCGAGATAGCCGACATGGCTCGAAAAGCTTTCGATTTCGGCGAGGTCGTGGGAAGAGATGAAGACCGTGGATTCGGCGGCGCGCTCGAGAAGACTTTCGATGAGTTGATCGCGAACGAGAGGATCGAGGCCCCCGAACGGCTCGTCGAGAACAATGAGACGCGGATGAAACGCCAGGGCAGTAGCGAGGGCAAGTTTCATTTTCATGCCGCGGGAGAGAGTTTTGATCTTGCGGTCGAGCTGAAGATCGAATTGCTTGACGAGGGATTGTTCGAGCGCGGAGTCCCAGGTGGGATAGAAATCGCGCAGATATTCGAGGAGCGATCCGACTTTCATCCATTCGGGAATTTCCTGATTTTCAGAGACGTAGCCGATCTGTGTGTAGGACTTGCCGCGGATGTTGCGGGAGTCGGTTCCCAGGACAGTTGCGAAACCTTGGGTAACGGGGATGAGATTCATGAGCACTTTTATCGTTGTGGTTTTTCCGGCACCGTTCTGGCCGACCAGGGCGTAAAGGGCGCCTTTCGGAACGTCGAGATTGACACAGTCGACAGCGGTAATTCGGCCGAAGCGCTTGGTGAGTTGCTCCGTATGAATGGCTTGGGGCATGGGTGACTAACGCCCTCCTTTGAAGTCTGGCATCTCTTTCCGCCTCGACGTGAGACGGGCCCAGTGCCTGGCGATTGCCTCCTGGACGTCGTCGCGGTCAATGCCGAGACGTTTAGCTTCGACAACAAGTTGCTCGACTTCGTTCCGGAGGAGATTGGTTTTTTCGGCTTTGGTGGAGGCGGGGTGCTTCGCGACAATGGGAGCCGAGCCGGGACGGATCTCGAGAAGGCCGGCGTCGACAAGGCACGTTACCACCTTGTGCGCTGTGTTGGGATTGATTTTGAGTTCGCGACTGAGGGCTCGGACAGAAGGAAAATCGTCACCGGGACGAAGCTGGCCGGCGATGATGGCTTTTGTGGCCGCGTAGACAACTTGCTCGTAACGAGGAGACCCGGGAGCGAAATCGACGTGAAAAGGGATCACGGCGTGTACCATGGCAGATGGTACAGCGTGGAGTCAACTACAGTCTGACAGCCCACCTTGAGCAAAAGGGCTGCGGGGTAGTCCGGCCCTCGCCACTCAAAGAAGTTCGGCTATACCTTCCCTAAGGTTTGGTTACGGACGCTCGGGGAATAGGCCAGGCATCCAGCGAGAAGCAAGCGCCGCACTGTCAGGACGAACCTCAACATCGCACTGTCACCCTTGATTTCTCGTTGGGACTCGCTTCTCTCGACTTGCCATCAATCGTGCTGTTCGGATGGCCGCTAGCTTCTCGGGAATCTGAAACGGATGTTCTTTCAATCCGACGAGAAATCTTTCGATATCGTCCAGCATTTCGTTCGTGAAATCCGGGTGCCTATAACGCAGTAAGCCGTTCAGCAGCATGAGTGCGTTGCTCAGTCCGAAAACTGTGATTTCACCCTGAGGTAGGTTTGCCTTTGCTTTTTCGAGTGCGTCTTTCAGCCGTCCGATCTTCCAAAGCACGCAAACGGTGAAATATGTCACTGGCAGATACGCCTTGCCGTCCATTCGCGCAAGCAGGGCCGAAGCGAATTGCCCTTTTTCATTCGCTGATAAGCCTTCGTAAAACGCTGTCAGTGCATCAAGATTGTCCGATCGGAGATCGCACGCGTCCGGGTTGGCCGAGATGCTCTGATTATTCGGCGAGGTCGGATTCCAAGAATCAGTTCCAACGCCGGCTATCTCACGACCATCGATAGCAAGATGGATGCTGCCCAATCCTCCGACTCTGCGACCACATTTTTCATAGCGTGCCAGTTCCGCTTGTAAGACGGTGGCAACCTCCCTCTCCACGGGGTTTGAAATAGACGAAACAACCTCCAAAGAGGGCTTCGCCGGTTCCTCTGCCGCAGCCGAAAGCACGCGCATATCGAAAGCGAGGAATTGCTCGCGGCCTTCATCATCGGCGATCCCCATTTTAACGCGAACGTGTTTGCCCGGTTTCCGCCAAGGCACACCCCTAATCATGACCGATGCAGTTGCCGGGAGGACCATCTTTGGAGGAATGAAGTGCCCCGAGTGGGCAGCATCGCCATAAATATTGTGCCCCAGGGCGCGAACTGAAACATCCTCGTGAACGATTTCGCCTCGAATTCTTGGCTTGACGAGCCGCGCGTGCGCTAGGGCCAGTGGTTCCGCCGTTCTGTTTTTGACCACGAATCGCGCGACAACCTGCGTCACAATTGAGTCGTCGGGTTGCTTTGCGCTCGACCAAAAACTCTGCTGCGGCTCTGGTGTTAAATGGAAGCGTCGCCGCTCGTCACGCGCCGCCCTCCATGTGGGCATCCGTTCCAGTAGTAATGCGATTGCGCGCACGACGGCTAGCACTCCGAATATCACTCCTGCGATGACGACGAATGGTCGAATAGTTGGGGGCAACGACGCGGCGAATGGTGGAAAACAAAGTAAGAGTCCTGCGGATGCGGCCAAGCCGGTAAGCAGCCAGAGCGGAAGGTCTTTGAGAACCTCGAGAATTCTTGTGGCAGTCCCGGCGGTTTGTTCGACTCCGGTCATTTGCGGAACACCAGCTGTCGTGGAAAAGCTCTCATGCACTATAGCAGGAACTATTCTCTCGCGGCAGCGTCCCGCGCGTTCTGGGTTTCGTTTGAATATGGAAAGTGATCCGTCTTTCAAGCGTCGCCGAGTACTGGAAAGAGAGTTCTACAGACTCTGGATCAGACACCCGGGCCCAGCCCATTCTCCTCTTCCCTTTAAAAACCTGGGTCCGATTAGGGTCCAATAAGTCGTGGCAAAGAGTTCCTTAGAAAACCAATGACGGGCTGTCGGTACCGTTAAGTATCACTAAGTTGCAGCAAACTGTCACTCTGTCACTGCAGTGGCCTCGATTTGACATTTGCCCCAACGGGACTGCTGGACAACTTCGCGTGCAGCATCTGGGTGTCGGCCGATAGCGCGTTCACGTTCGATCGCAGCGGGTAGTTTCCGGATGGGCCGTCAGAAGGAAGCCGCGGTAACAAGGCGGACCATGTTTCTCGTCGTTTGGTAGAAGTGCTCGCACAGTCTGATCGAGGGAATCTTCGCTTAAGGCAAGGTCAGCCTTACTTTTCTTTTGCACAACTGTTCTTCGATCTTGTTGAGGAGATCGCTGCTCTCGAGGCCAGGGTCGCGCACCGCAAGAGCCAGGGCGCCATCGAGGCGCGGATCATTCAAGGCCAGGAGCGAATTGAGTGCCGCGAGGCGCGCTGGCTGCCACGCACCGCGATCCGCGAGCAGTGTAGCGAGCTGATCGCGTACGTCGTCAGCGCCGCTTACGCGGGGCAGCGCGACGAGGTTGCCTGCGGAGCGAGCGCTGGCCGCCAATCTCTCAGGGTTTCGTGAAGCGAAGCCGGCTCGCGAAATCTCAAGGGCCTTCGCTTCGTGAAGGTCGCCGAGGGCGATGAGCGCCGAAGGGCCGAGTGGGTTTCCGGTGTTTCGCGCCATTTCCAAGAACTGGGGCGCAAAATCGGAAGCGCCGAGTGCGCCTAGAGCGCGTACCGCCGCGCTGTTCCAAGCAATATCGTTGCTCATCTCGAGAATTCTGCGAAGTTCGTCCACGGCGCGAGGCTCGCGAATCGCAGCCAGTGCCGAAATGGCCTGCTCGCGGAGATAGGACTCGGACATATGCTCGATGGCATAGGGATAACCGTCGCGGATTCCGTGCCGGCCCAGAAACTGAGCGATCTCCAATTTGCGCTGCAGGTTCGTTTCCTGGAGGAGATGAGGTTGAAGTGCTTTTGCGGCATCGTCGGTGTCGATTTTTATGAGCGCGTCCACTGCATACCACCAGATGTCCTGCTGAGTCGGGACGAGCATGGTGGCGAGTGTCACCACGAGCCGAGCGTTGGCGACCTTGTTGCAGGCTGAAACGAACGCCAGTCGCTCGTCGTGGTTCAAAGTGAGTTTCGCAACTTCGACCAGCGCAGGAGCGGCTTCGGCGGGTGGCAGGTCGCCAAGCAAATTTATCTCGGTTACGACAGGGAGCCCTGCGTCGTACTTCTTTCGGATCCTGAGCGTCACTCCCTTGACGCCCTCTGAGGGATCCAATCGCGCTGCGGCCCACTCCGCTCCATACTGAATTTCGGGCGGGGCATCCAAGGGCAACTGCTTGAGGAGAGTCAGCACCGCACCCGATTGGCCGGGCACTTTGAGATCGCCAATGGCGTGAAGCCGGGCGCCTTGTTCCGCGAAGGTGGCGGGCGGGTCAAGTTCAAGCTGGGCTTTCACTGCCTTGTTCTCCAAAGCCTGAGGTCCTGCGGCGCCGAGCGCTTCGAACGCAGCGACGCGAGGAGCGAAACTCGAGTCCGGCCTCGCAATCGATGCCGCAAGCGCGTTCACCGCGGCTTCACGGAACTTGGGTTGGTCTAAGTAGTCCGCTTTGAGCAAAGAGTAGAGAGTTTTTGCCGCTTGCTCGCGTACGGCGGGCGACGGATCGCTCAAGTGCGGAGCAATGCCCCCCACTGCGCCGGAGGTCTGCGCGGCAAGCAGCGAGCGGCGCTCCACTGCCACGAGCAGCGGGATGGCCGGAGCGCCTTTTTGCTTTCGGAGACCGTCAAGAAGCAAGGCGACTTTCTTAGAGCGATCCGAACTATGATTGACCGCAAGAAG
>WNGO01003037.1_pt1 | contig 11359 bp, 8 predicted proteins | sample 5400511 | NCBI WGS metagenome assembly WNGO01 (sample SAMN13153380, study PRJNA577476) | soil metagenome | isolation source: 20 cm soil or saprolite under Garry oak tree replicate 2 | place: USA:California | collected 2016-06-15
ATGGTCACAGGAGAAACCGAGTGCGAGTGCCGCAGATCGCGTTCCTTTGCGTCGTCAGCCTGTTCCTAGTTTCTCCGATTCTTGCGCAATCACCGAATGGGACCATCAATGGCCGCGTGCTCGATCCTTCCGGTGCGGTCATCGTCGGCGCCGAGATCACGATCGTAAACGACGCGACGCGTGTCCAGTACGTCAGCAAAACCAATGGCGAAGGCATTTACGTGGTTACAAACCTTCCTCCCGGAGCATATCGCCTACAAGTTGCGAAGCAAGGATTCAAGACGCTCATCAAGCCGGATATCGTCTTGAACGTGCAAGATGCCATGGCGATCAATTTTACACTGCCGATTGGTGCGGCAGCTGAGACGGTAACAGTCGAAGGCGGCGCACCGCTTGTAGACACGCAATCGGCTACAGTGAGCACCGTTATAAACCGAGGGTTTGTGGAAAATCTCCCTCTGAATGGCCGCAGTTTCAACACGCTCCTGCAATTGACGCCAGGGGTTGTTATCGCGCCGTCGTCAACGGTTTCGCCGGGGCAGTTCAGCATCAATGGTCAGCGGACGGATGCAAATTCCTTCTCCGTGGACGGTGTCAGCGCAGACTTCGGTCTTTCTGCCGAATTTGCACCAGGTCAAGGTGGAAGCGGAGGGACACCAGCGTTCAACGCGTATGGGGGAACCAGCAGTTTGGTGTCCGTAGATGCGTTGCAGGAATTTCGAATCCAGACCTCCAGCTTTGCACCGGAATACGGTAGGACCCCCGGAGGCCAGGTGGTTATTGAGACTCGCTCGGGGACAAACGATTTCCATGGAGATCTCTTCGATTATTTCCGGAATGACGTGCTTGATGCGAGCGACTGGTTCAACGGTGCAGTATTGCCTCCCCTACCGAAGGCAGAGGATCGGCAAAACGACTTCGGAGGAGTCCTCGGTGGCCCAATTTATCGCGGCAAGACCTTTTTCTTCCTATCCTACGAGGGACTTCGTCTTCGACAACCTCAAACGACAACCGTTGTCGTACCGTCACTCGCGACCAGAGCCTCTGCCATCTCGGCCGCAGCCCCGTACTTGAACGCCTATCCGTTGCCCAACGGTACGAACTCTGTCACTGGCACTGCTCAATTCACTGGGAGCTACTCCAACCAACTGACTCAGGACGCCGGAAGCGTTCGGGTCGACCAACTAATCGGCTCAAAGTGGACGATTTTCGGACGATACAATGAAGCCCCCTCCCAAAGCGTTGGTCGATCTGGCAACCTCAGCGAAGTTGATACCTTTCACTTTGCGACCAGGACGTTTACGCTCGGCGTAAACACAATGCTAACCGCCCGGATTACAAATTCCTTTCGGGGGAACTACTCTCTGCAAGCAGTTACCGGCGCCGCCAGTTTGGATCCGTTCGGAGGCGCGGCACCCCCTGCCCCCACCCTTTTGTTACCTTCCCCGCTCTCAGTTGAGAGTAGTGGGGCGCTTTTCCAAACCCTTGACACCAGTGGGTACATTCTCGGACAACTTGCTAGAAACCGCGACCGTCAGGTGAATTTGATCGATGGCGTATCGATTAGTATCGGGACACACCAACTTAAGTTTGGCGTCGATTACAGAAATCTTGACTTGAGCTTGCCTAAATTTGAAGCTGATCTTGGGTATAGCGCATCTAGTGCAGTTGGTTTTGCTACGAATGCTACGCCGTCTTTCGTCATCGATAGCATACAACGTGGAGCAAATCTTAAGTTCAATTTGGTCTCTCTCTATGGGCAGGAAATTTGGAGGCTTGGTTCCCGATTGGTGGTTACGTATGGCCTTCGATGGGATTTTAATCCGGCGCCATCTGCGGGTGATGGAACAACTTTAGCTGGATGGCTCAATACGAATAATCCGCAAACGACGATCCTCGGGCCGCCGGGAACACCACTTTGGCAAAGCTCATACCGCAATTTTGCGCCGCGAGTCGGTCTCGCCTATCGGCTAACCGCGAAGGGCGGCTTCGTGATGCGCGCCGCGTGGGGAATATTCTATGACTTGGGGAACGGTACTGTGGCGAATCTCGGGCAGTTCTTCCCTAACAATGGAAGGACTGTGGCGGCGGGAAGTCCTCTACCGCTGAGCTCGAGCAATCTCTCGGCATTGACGCCTACATTTTCCACGCAACCTCCATATCCACGCACCACCGAAGGCTTCGCTTCTGACCTCAAGCTTCCGCGGTCATACCAATGGAATGTTGCCTTGGAGAAATCGCTCGGGGGCGAGCAGGTTGTCTCTGCAACCTACCTAGGTCAGGCAGGTCGAGACCTATTGCGACAAGAAGGGGCATTTCGGCCGAATGCGAACTTCGGTGGGTACTTCTTCCTCACTCAAAATGGCGACTCGTCGGATTACCAGGCTTTGCAAATTCAATATCGAAGACCTCTGTCGAAGCGTTTGCAGGCGCTGCTCAATTACACTTGGTCGCATTCCATCGATACCGGTTCGAACGATTCCATACCACTTAATTCAAGTATGGTGATCTCGGGAATAGGAGACCGTGGTAACTCGTCTTTTGATGTGCGCCAGAACTTTACGGGAGCAGCTACATACAATCTACCCTCTTTCCCTTCACGTGGACCACTTTCTATGTTTACGAGAGGTTGGTCCGTGGACTCAGTGCTTCAGGCAAGAACCGGTTTTCCGATTGACGTCGTGACAAATAGTGTGCTGATCCCTGGTCTTACTACATCAACTCGCCCTAATGTGGTGCCCGGCCAGCCCTTCTGGCTGGCGGATCCCCTTGCACCAGGTGGCAAACGAATAAATCCATCTGGTTTTGCATTCCCTGTAACGGTTCGTCAGGGCACTTTGGGTAGGAATGAGGTTCCGGGATTTGGAGCAACACAAGTGGACTTATCGATTGCCCGCAAGTTCGGTATCACCGACAGAATCAACCTGCAGTTTCGCGCAGATCTATTCAACGCTCTCAACCATCCCAATTTTACGAATCCAGACGGTGAGGTCGAACCAGACCCGACAACCGGAGCGCCGGTTTTTGTCAACGGGGGAGGACTATCCACCCAAATGTTGAACCATGGGTTGGGGGGATTGAACGCTCTTTACCAAATCGGCGGGCCCCGATCGGTCCAATTGTCCCTGAAATTGTTGTTTTAAAGGATTCTAAATGATTCGTTAAGAAACAATGCGCGCCAACCTGGCGCCCAGCCTGCTGCTGAGGCAGACTGAGAAAGCTGATTCCGTCAGACCTCATGCAAGGGGACATCTCTCATCCCAGCGAAGTGTTTCAGCTCATTGCTGATTCATCAATACCGAAGCATAGACAGTTGGTTGCTCAGAAGGGGCGCGTGAAGGGGACATGAAGCTATTCATTATCGGTCTTGGGTTTAGCCTCTTTTGTGTGGCCGCCGATGCGCAGGAGAAGCGCCCGGTCACTGTGTCAGATTGCGTTCAGACGCGCCGACTCGCATCCCACGAGGGAATCCAGCTTTCTCCAAACGGCGCCTTCGTAGCGTATATCGTCAAAGAAGCTAACACTGCAACTAATCACAACGACTATAAACTTTTCGTCAGCGCAGTTAAGCATGCAGAGCAAATTGACAATCCCCGATTGTTGTTTCAAGCGGACTCGATCTCTAGATTAAATTGGTTGCACGACAACAGGCGCATCGCATTTCTAAGTGAATTCGGATCGAAGAGTCAAGTCAGCTACATCGACGTCAACACCGGACGGCGCGAAGTGGTCGTTTCGCGGGCATCTCGCAATATATGGGACTACAGCACAGATTCTCTCGGCGAGACAGTTGCCTTTGCGGTTCCCGTCCTCGACAATTCTGAAACCAGGAGGGATGACGGGCACGGATACTCTATCAAGTTCCGCGAGTTGCGGATTCAGCCCCACCCTTTATCCCGTCACTTTGAAATCTTCCTATTAGAGACAAAGCGTAAAGGAAAGGGAACGCCAAGAGTCGAGGGAGTGGCAGTTGGACGCCCCAACGCAATAAAGTCCTTTGTGGGCGTCCGGGATTTGAGCCTTTCTCCCGATGGGAACTATCTCACATTCTCGTATGACCTCCTCTTTGGTAAAGACGAGATACCCAAAAAGTGGAACGACAATCCTTTCGTTGAAATTGCTCAATCCAATTTTGGCGCACTCGAAGTACTCGGCTTATACGATCTAAGGAAGAGGCATCTACAGTTTGCGATTGATTCGCCACACGCCGACTCGTTGGCCGTGTGGTCCGAAGATAGCCGTGCCTATTCCGTGATCGTTGCACCCCCCGTGGAGAGTACCTACTGGCAAAATCTAAATCTAAAGAAAATGCATATCGACATGGGTAGTCCCTTATTCAATAGGGACATGTTTACGGTCAACATCGAGAGTCGTGTAGTTTCCCAGGTTTTGCCAAGCTCCGTCGGTGAGGGAACCAAACCATTGTCATGGAAGAAGGCAGAAGGGGAGATGGTTGTGGCGTCTGAGAGAGGTGCTCTTCTGCGCCTGGCATGGGCAGGGAAGCTAGGCTGGAAGGAGGTTAGTAGGTCGACCTTTCCGTTCAATCCCGCGTATGGATTTTCGGGGAACGGAAAGACTCTAGTGACGGTGCAGGAAACTTCCACTACACCGCCGGCTGTGAATATATTCGACCTTGAACTTAACAAGACTTCTCTGGCGACGGAGCTGAACCCACAGTTCCAAAATATCAGTCTCGGTGGGGTCGAGAAGATTGCATGGACGAATAAGTATGGTGCGGAGACAACGGGCTACTTAATCAAGCCAGTTGGTTACAACGAAGGAAGGCGATATCCTCTGGTCATATTGGCATATGGATGGGGTGACGAGTTCCTCTGCGACGGGAGTGGCGCTGGACACACAACCGCTTTTCCCCCGCAGCCTCTTGCAAGCGCCGGTTTCCTGGTGTTCCTCGCAAATTTTCCGGATGAAGATCATCAGCCGACGGAGCATCCGGGTGAGTTGGGCCAGGCTTACAACTTCATCGCGATGGTTGAGAGCGCAGTGAAACTTTTAGTCGGCAGAGGAATGGCGGATGAAAGAAATGTAGGCATAATCGGCTGGAGCCGGACTAGTTGGAAGACGGACTTCCTGCTTACTCACGCAGATCTCAAATTAGCGGCCGCCTCCTCTGCGGACAGTGGAATATACAACTACGGTGCTTATTGGGTTTTTAATCAAGCTTCTTTAGAAGATGAAGGAATGTACGGGGGGCCACCGTACGGCCCGAGTTTCTCAAATTGGTTAAAGTACGCGCCTGCCTTCAACGCCGAAAAAATTGAGACACCACTATTGATGGAATACACGAGCTTCGGCGGCTGGCTCAACGAGCCGAGCGATGCGTATGAGTTCTTTGTAGCACTCAACCGCCAAGGCAAGCCAGTTGAATTGTATTTTTACCCCAACGGGGAGCATGCTCTCGACACTCCATTTGAGCGGTTGGCCTCGCTTCAACGCAACGTGGACTGGTTCCGTTTCTGGATGCAGAACTACGAGGGCGTAGCCCCGGATTATGATCCAGCTCAGTACGTCCGCTGGCGAAAGCTACGTGAACTGCACTTAGCCAACCAAGCGAGGAAAGCGCTCATCACAGAAACAGCCCCGAAATAATTCTGCGGAAAACCACACTCCCTGGCCGAGTGAGATGATTCCGGGTCTCATGCACTGCTCATCGGTTTCGTGAATTCCAATGCGGGGGAAAAGGCCAGAACCCCCCGATGCTTGGAAAGTTCTGGCCTATTCTAGCTACTCGTCAGCTTCGTACGCAGGCTGCGTCGAATACTCAACGACTCCGTCGTTAATTGATTGGTTATCCTTCGGAGAGCCGCTCTGTATCGCCGCTACCGCGGACCCAAGAACGCACACTTCTGGTTTCTCATAAGTCATTTATATCACCCCCTTTCGCATTGGGATTGTCTACCTTCGGCCGAATCGGAACTCGGTTTCGTCGCTTAATAAGGTCGGGGCCGCCCGAGCTTTCGCGCAGATCCGCGACAGGTTGAGATTGCGGTCTCTCATTCACAACTGGATTGTGAGTCATACTCGCCCGTCCAGATAAGCTCCTTAACCACAGTTCGAGGTCAAATATGCGCTCAATGCGCAAAATGTTCTCCTGTCTCCCAAGGACCGCAGATTCCACGGCCGCTGAGAATTTCAAAGCGTGAATAAACCCGAGTTGCTCGCTTAGGGGTTGCCGGAACAGTTGTTGAAGATTGGACCAATCTTCCAGGAGGACCCTTAGAAGGCCACGCACGACATAGGCCTTCCTCTTTCTGTTCAGAATTTCGTCTGGGACGATTCCTGCGAGCGCCCGCCGCATGAGAGAGCGGCGCTGGCCGGGGCGGACGAGTTGCTCCCGGGGGATTGCATAAATGAATTCCAGAAGGTCCCGATCGAGATACGGGTAACGCTTTTCACACAAAGGGGCCGACGGCAGACCAAGGCAGGCAATCTGTCTTCGCAAGACCTCTAATGTGGAGATATTATGCTGATAGCTTGGAAGGGGACCGAACAGCTTCACCCTGGACCCATGGTCGCGTAACGCTGTGCGATTCCGCTCAACGAACTTGGGATGTAACCACATCGCAGGCCGAGTGCCTTTTGTGGCGACGAACCCAGAGGGCAAGAATTCTAGCGCCGCGTCAGCGATAAGATGAAACCACGGTCTTCTCTTATCTAACGCCCACACTTTCAATTGATGAGCGAGATCCCGGAATCGGCCCGTTACTAGAAGATCTTGGAGTTCGGGCGATGCCGCAGGTATCCCTCCCATGACCTCATCGCCGCCGATACCTGAGAGGGTGACCCGATTCCCTTGTGATTTCATACATGCTGCTAATTCCTCCCGAAATTCGGAATGCCGGAGATGCGAACCTGGAGTCGCCGCAAAATGCTGCGTCACTAATTCGAATTTGGAATGTTTTTGCGAGCCCACATCTATGTGGTAACCGATACGACCGAGTTTTTCTTCGACTTTGCTGAAGTAAGGACGCTCATTCCAGTTTGGTTCAGAATCGTCGTAGTAGGACACCGTATCGAGTCGGTGTGTTTCGGCAATTCCGCGGGCCAAGATGGTATCCGCCATGCAGACGATTGAGGAGGAATCGATCCCCCCGCTCAACTCGGCGAGAATGGGGCTATCTGAACGAAGCCTGCGTCGAACAGCTTCGGCGAAGACAGCTCGGAAGTGCTCTTCGTATTCGGCGTCGGTGCTGAAACGGATTCGCTTGCCTGAATCGAACTCCCAATACCTGCTGATAGTGTGCTTTTCCGCTCTTATAGCTACGAAGGACGACGGCGGGACGGAATGGATGCCGACGTAGGGCGTCAAATGCGTGGCAGGGAAGAACGAAAACCAGCCGGCGACGTACTTTTCGTTGAGCGCGAAGGTTTTTCCAGCGAACAAAACGAGTGGGTCGAGGATCGTGCTCCAGGTGACTTGGTCTTTTTCGATCGAAAAGTGGACAGGGCGGGTGCCAATGGGATCCTTGGCTAAGATGAGAGAGTGTGAGTTGGCATCCCAGATTGAGAGAGCCCAGTCACCAACGAGCTTGGCGAAGCAGTCGGTGCCCCACTCTCCGTAGGCAGCGGCGACGATGGAAAGGTCCGTCGGGTCGATGGTCAGGACATTTCTCAATCGGCGGATGAGCTCGGCGCGATTGTCCAAGCGGCCGTCCCAAGTGATGACGGCGCCGGAGTCCGTGATGAAGGGTTGCGTTTCGCGGCGGGACTCCTTGGTGGTGTGGAAGGCGCGGTACAGGATGCTGATGCTCGTGTTCGAGTATGAGCCGCTATCATCGAGACCATAGGGCGCGATCACTGGCTTCACGTTTTCGAGGTATTCCGGTTCGACCGGTTTGCCGTCGATGTTCCACCTTCCAAACTGGACGCTCATATGATTGTTGGCCTTCGCGAGCGATCTGCAATCGAACCCTGCTAGCACCGATCCAATACTGCGTACATTTCCGGTGTGTACGGTTTGTCGTTGACGACGCGACCGTCCACTTCGACCCATGCGTGGGCCTTGAACGGCATCTGCTGCGCGCCGATGACCATCTGTGCTGGGACGCCGTATTCCCTCAGAAGGCAGGCTGTGGCTGTGGACCGCTGCAGACAGAGCGCTTCTTTCCAATACCAGATGCATGCCATGTCGATGGCGTAGTTGATGCGTTCGATGTCATCGGGAGCTGGCGTGCGCGTTCCAACCGGATAGTTGCGAACCTTGTCGTAGGGCGCCGCGAAATTGCCCCGTGCCACATACAGATCGAAACGAATTAGTTTCAAGTACGCTTTCATTACAAGAAACGACATGGCTACCCTCTCTTTCAAACCGACAATTCCAATTGATCGCAAAGAAAGGCCATGCGATCCGTCAATCCTTCGATCCGTTCACTCAAGGGAAGCACGGGCGAGTGGCCGCGGAACGTGTTGTAGTCGAGAAAAATAGGATGATCGGAAACATTTGCAGCCTGGAGCCGAGCGGTCATTTTGCGTGCGTGAAGGGGATTGCAGTTCCGGTCAGCGGCACCGGAGACCATCATCGTTGCGGGATAGGCCATTTCCTGCCGGACTTGATGATAGGGAGAGTACCTTGCGAGGGCAGCGAAATCGTCCGGGTCATCCACCGTGCCGAACTCGTGTTTCCAAACGTGCGCGTTGTCAAAGAGGTGGTAGCGAAGCATGTCCAGCATCGGAACCATGCAGACGACGGCGCGAAACAGATCGGGGCGTTGCGTTAAGGCAGCTCCTACGAGCAAGCCAGAATTCGAGCCGCCGAAAATGGCAAGCTTTCCGGGAGAGGTTCGGCCCGTTTTGATGAGCCATTCGGCTGCGGAAAGGAAGTCGTCATAAGCGGTCTGGCGGTTGCGACGCTTCGCGGCTTTGTGCCATTGCACTCCAAATTCCGATCCACCGCGTATGTTCGGCAGCGCAAAAACGCAGCCACGCTCCATGAGGAACGCGACGAAGACGCTGAATTGCGGCGTCATGGAGGTGCCATACCCTCCGTAGGAGGTCATGACGATCGGTTGCGCGCCACGTTCCAGAACATCTTCGCGCCCCACAAGAAACATGGGAATGCGGGTTCCATCGGACGATGCGTACGCGACTTGTGTGTGGCTGTAGTTCCGCGAGGCAAATTGGACTTTTCTCCTCGCAAAAAGCAAACATTTTCCGGAGCCCTCGGAATAGCGCCAGATCGAAATCGGTTGCGTGAATGATTCCCCTTCCATAAGTAACTCATCGTCGTCGGGCGAGCCTCCGATTAGGCGAACGCTTATGTCGTCGCAGATCGGTAGCTCGTTGGTCTTTCTTCCCGAGAAATCGAACACAGACACATAAGTGCGTGGATGCCGCATGCGGGATACGAAAATATGGTTCCCAACAACCAACCACCTTGTGATCCGCATAGCGGTTTCCGGAACCACATCGATCCATTTCGGGGCCTTGTTCTCATGGAGAACAAGTTCTACGATACGAAGATTTGGCGCATCGCGGTCGGTGATCGCGAGAATTCTTCCGGGGATGAGTCTTGGACCAAAGGTGTACTCTGCGCCGGCGAGGATGACTTCTGGTGGACTACTTGAATCGAACATTTTGAGATAGAAGTCCGTCCGGGTCTTTTCGAGAAATTTGTACACAATGAAGCCGAGGCGATTTGCGTCCGAGACAAGGCACAGTCGAAGCTTCTCGTCTTCTCCGGCGCAGAAAATCTCCTGGTCGGCGGCAAAGTGCGTACCAAGGGCGTGATGGTAAGCAGCCCGGTAGGATGGCCTCGCCGCGTTCGCGGATTCGTGTGAGTAGTAGAAACTCTCTCCGTCCGGGGCAAATGCAAAACCGCGCAAATATCCACGTGGAAGAACATCGGGAAGCGTTGCGCGGCTTTCGATGTCGAATAACGCAAACGTTCCCGCGCGTTCCCCACCTTCCTTGATTTCGTACAATAGAAGACGCCCGTCGGGTGACACCCGTAAAGGCTTCAAGGCAGTGTACGGGCCATTTGATCGTGTGGCCGGATCTAGTAAAAGCTGATCCTTCCCTTGTGGACCCTCGCGCACGTAAATGCATGCCTGTTCCTGGTCCGGAAGGCGCTTTCGGAAGAAATAGCGGTTACCGGCCTTTTGCAATGAATCATAGGTTTCCACAGCAAGGAGTTCATGGATGCGTGCCCGGATGCGCTCTCGACCTGGGATGCCATCAAGGTACGCGCGGGCGTAGCGCGTCTGGTTTTCGAGCCATTGACGTGTGCGGGGCGAGTCCTGATCTTCAAGCCAGCGGTAAGGGTCCGTCACTGGCACGCCATGAAAAATGTCAGTGACAGGCTCAATGGGGGAAAACGGAGGAGCAACATTCAGGCCACACATTGTTCGCTCCCTTCTACCGCCTGCATTGCTTCGCGATACATGCGCCGTGTCAGGCTACGGAGGTATCCGGACCGCCTGGGTTTATGCAGAGTGTCAGGAGAACACCAAGCCCTGCCAGCTACCGCGTAGACGAAGACAGCAACCAGGGGCGAAACGATATTTCCACGTGCAAGGTCATCGGATGAAAGGAGTGCCCGCCAAGGCCTGAGATATGTGGCAGTGATTCTCTCGGTCGCCGCCGCGTCGTGGATGTGGGCGCGCCGCGCGTGTTCATACAGGTATTCGAATGTGACGAGAGGGTTTGTCACGCAGGCTTCCGCCCAGTCGAGAAAGACGGATCGGGCTGGAGAAATCAGAATGTTTCCAGGATTGAAATCGATGTGCCCCAGAGTCTGCGGAAAGTGGAGATCGTGAAGCAAGTTCAGCATCCCTCCCGATGGAGGCGATCTGAAGTTCGGCAAGATCTTTGGCCGCCATCTCCCAAGCGGAAGGGTCTGCGAATTGGTCGAGTGTGGCGTCGGAAACTTCCTCCGACAGCCACCCATTCCAGGTTGGATGGACTCCAAAGATCGCAGGAAGATTTCCGGGAAAAAGCCGAGTCAAAGAAAGAGTTATCGGGAGTTCGTGACGGTTCGGTTCGCCGGTTGCTTTGAACCAGGCGGCTGGACCGTTCGTTTCGAGGCGAATGAGACTGAAGGTCGGACTAGCATTGAATTGTTGAAAATTTCCGTTCACATGGAGCCCCAATGGGCTCAGTTGTTCCTGCGCCCAGATGAAAAGATCTCTGAGCCAGCCAGGCCTTCCAAATGGTCCGATCTGTGGTTGACTGGCGTACAAATCCAGTTCGCGAAGCGATCCCTTGATTGCATCATTGTCCTCGATGGACCGAGTAAGCTGACACACAGACGCATTGCAAGGCATCCAACAGGTTCCTTTGGGTGCCTCGTCGCTGTGCTTGATCGATTCCAGGACGGCGTAGTGTCCTGAGTGCTCGTTTCTGT
>WNGO01007465.1_pt1 | contig 11351 bp, 11 predicted proteins | sample 5400511 | NCBI WGS metagenome assembly WNGO01 (sample SAMN13153380, study PRJNA577476) | soil metagenome | isolation source: 20 cm soil or saprolite under Garry oak tree replicate 2 | place: USA:California | collected 2016-06-15
GGTGTACTCCATGGAAGTAAGAGCTATGTGCTTCAAGACGACGGAGGGCAAATCCGGGAAACCCATTCCATCGCTGCGGGGTTGGACTATCCCGGCGTCGGGCCGGAGCTGAGCTATCTGCGCGATCGTGGCAGAGTCCAGTTTGTCTCGGCGACCGATAAGCAGGCGGTTGAGGCGATAAAATTCCTGGCGGAAATCGAAGGGATCATCCCGGCCTTGGAGAGCGCTCATGCCATCGCGGCGGTGATGCGGCTTGCGCCGCGTTGGGCCAAAAATGGAACGATCATCATCAATCTCTCCGGCCGGGGGGATAAGGACATGATGACGGTGGCAGACTATCTGGGAGTGAGACTCTGAATCAGGTTAAAGAGCTCAAAGCGTCCAAGAATTCACCTCGAAACCGGCACCTGAAGCCTGTGAGCCCGTGGAAACTTTTCGATCATGAGTCGTATTCAAGCGAAATTTGCTGAGCTCAAGAAGCGAGGTGAAGCGGCGTTGATTCCGTTCGTTACTGCTGGCGATCCGGATCTCGAAACCACGCTCAAGATCCTGCGTGCCCTCGAAAAGGGTGGCGCGGATTGCATCGAGCTGGGGATTCCTTTCTCGGACCCGACAGCGGATGGGCCGACAATCCAGCGATCGTCCGAGCGCGCTTTGAAAAACGGGCTTTCTTTACCGCGAATTTTTCGGTTGGTTCGAGAGTTTCGGCGAAACTCCGAGCTGCCGGTGATTTTGTTCGGTTACTTCAATCCCATTTTTCACTATGGCTTGCGGGAGTTTTGCCGGCAAGCGGCCGAAGCGGGCGTCGACGGCATGCTATGTGTTGATCTCCCCCCGGAAGAGAGCGGCGAGCTGAAGCGCTGGACGGACGACGAAGGATTGGATCTCATTTTTCTCCTCTCTCCCACGAGCGGCAGCGATCGTATCCAACAAGTAGCGCGCAAAGGCCGTGGCTTCATTTACTATGTTTCCGTGACCGGGGTAACCGGCGCGCGCGGCTCCTTTGACGGTCAGCTGCGTTCCCAATTGGCTCGCGTGCGGAGGGCCACGTCACTGCCGATTGGCGTAGGCTTCGGCATATCGACACCGCAACAAGCGAGCTGGATTGCTGGATTGGCCGACGCCGCAGTGGTGGGCAGTGCCCTTGTGGAAAAAATCGAGAAAGCTAGGGGAAGCACGGAAAAAGCACAAGGGGCCGGCCGCTTTGTTGCCCAACTCAAGCGAGCGATGAGACAGATTCGCCGAGTCCCAAATTAAGACTGGCGTGACTGTCTAGTTTCCTCGGCTCGCCGCTGGCTGCCCGTTCGTAGCTGATCCTCATGGACGCCTATTCCGAAACCCTCTATAGAATCTACAACTTACGGGGTGGAGTCATCGATCTGCGTTTGGACCGGATGGATCAGGCGCTGGCGTTGTTTGGCCATCCTGAGAAGCAGTTTCCGTCGTTTCATATTGCAGGAACCAATGGTAAAGGCTCCACTGCGGCGATGATACACCGCATTCTTTCACTCGCGGGCTATCGGACGGCGCTTTATACATCCCCGCATCTAGTATGCTTTACCGAGCGCATCCGTGTTGACGATGTGGAAATTTCTCCCGAGGAAGTCGTCGAGTTGGCCGAAGAGGTCAGGGACCGCACTGCAGCGGCCGCCGTTGCACTCACGTTTTTCGAGTTTGTCACAGTCATGGGGTTCGTCCATTTCGCGCGCCAGAAAGTCGATGTCGCCGTGGTGGAGGTAGGCTTAGGAGGAAGGCTCGACGCCACGAATCTCGTCAAACCGCTGGTATCTGTGATTACGACCATCTCCAAAGACCACGAAGCTTATCTCGGCTCCGACTTGCTGTCTATCGCGCGTGAAAAGGGTGGAATTATCAAGCCGGGCGTTCCGCTTGTTGCCGGTGCCTTGCCAAAAGAAGCAGTCAACCTATTTAATGACCTGGCCCGAGAGCGGAGGGCGCCAGCCTATTTTCTGGGGCAAGACTATAGAATTTTCTTGAAAAACGCGGGTCTTTTCTTTCCCGTAGGCGAGGAGGTTCTCAGGGAGGGGCTGAGGACGGTTAAGTGGCCGGGACGCTTCGAAATCATGCTTGAGTCTCCGACCGTCATTTTGGATGGTGCACATAACGGCGAAGGCGTTAAAGCGCTCGTGGAAGCGGTCCAGGAGTATTACGGGACAAGAAAAGTCAAGCTCCTATTCGCATCAATGGAAGATAAGGACTGGCGCCTCATGCTGGGCCTGTTGGCAGGAGTGGCAAATGAGGCGGTTTTGACGCGGGTGGAGATGGAACGAAGCGCAGATCCACGGCAGCTGGCAAGTTATCTCACGGATAGGGCTGTTCCCCATCGGGTGATTGAAGATTCACATTTTGCTCTCCGTTCATTGCTTGACGGCGTCCGACCGGACGAGATCGTACTGGTGGCCGGCTCCCTTTATCTGCTCGGGGAGATTCGACCTGTCGTTGAGGAAATTGCCAGCCAAAATCGCCCAGCCTAAAAAACCAGTTCCGCACTGTAAGCGACATCGATGAGACTCAGAACTAACTTCTACGTCCAGCTTTTAGTCGGAGTGACTCTCTTTTTCGGCGGCGCTCCTTCGTGGGCCCAAACTGCTCAGCCTGGCAGTCCAACCGAGAATCCAGAGATCAATGTGACTGCTGATAAGCTGTCGAGCGGAGACGGCGGAAGTCAGATCGAAGCCACAGGAAGCGTGGAGGTTAAGCGCCAGCAAACTACACTCAAAGCGGACGACGTTCGCGTCAACCGCGAGACGCAAGATATTGACGCCAAGGGAAACGTCTCAGTGGACGACCCGCAGTACAAGGTAAAGTCGGCGGACGCTCTAAAGTTTAACATGGAGAAAGAGACCGGCGAGATCCAAAACGGCGATCTGTTCATCGAGCAGGGTCACCTCAGTATGACCGGCGGTCGAATTGAGAAGTTCGCCGGGCAAACCTACCATGTCGACGAGGCTTTTTTCACTACCTGTCTATGCGACTCCGGCAAGCCCTCCTGGACAATCTCGGCGGATAAGCTGGATCTCAACCGGGATGGCATGGGAATCATCCAAAAAGGCTATTTCTATATCCTCGATATTCCCGTCTTCTATTTACCATACGGTCTTTTCCCCTTGAATACCGACCGGCAGACCGGGCTTCTCTTTCCCAGCATCGGTTCATCGTCCAAAGAGGGATTCAGATTTCAGCAACCTTTTTTCTGGGCGATCTCCAAGAGCGCCGATGCAACCGTCACTTTCAACGTTGAAAGTCGGGCTCGCGTCGGTTTCTTAGGCGAATTTCGCACAATGTTCGATCGGAATTCCGATTTCCAATTACGAGCTTCATATTTTAATGAGAGTTTAGGAGGCCAAAGAATTGATGAACAAGATATCGACCAAACGATTGCTGATCCAAATGTCCCGATTAACCGTTGGAATATCATAGGGACGCATCGCTACACGAGCGTCTCCGATTGGCTCACCTATAGCGACATAGCGGCGTATAGTGACGACTTGTTCGCGCGTCAGCTAATCGAACGGTTCGATCTGCCTGGAACCAAAGAATTCGACATCCGTAGGAGCCGATTTGGTGAGTCGCGTTTTGGTCTGTTCAAAAATTGGGACGACACTTTTTTCAAGGGGGAATGGAATTTCTACCAGGACTTCATTCAATTCGACAGGACGACTCTGCAGCGGACTCCGCAGATTGCTTTTTGGGGGCGGCGGCTTCTATCTAATTTTCCACTGGAGTTTCGCTGGCGCGCGGAGGGTGTGAACTATCTCCGGCGCGATGGGGGCGACGGGCTTCGGCTGGATTTGCGACCGGAGGTTGCGCTGCCCTTTAGGGTCGCCTCGTACCTTTTTGGCTCCTTGAGTGTCGCGCCGCGGGAGACGGTTTATCACCTGTATTCCTCTGTGACGCCTTCGGATCATAATGTCTCCAGGGAGTTGGTGGAAATCCGCGGCAACGTGAGAACGTCCTTTAGTCGAATCTTTGCGTTCAACAGTCTGGGCTTCAGTGGATTGAAACACGTCATCGAACCGGAGCTAAGCTATCTGTTCGTGCCCGGCACCAATCAAAGCCGAATTCCAATCATGGACGGCATCGATCGGCTCAACCGCCGTAACGTTCTTACCTTCGCCGTTGCCAACCGGTTCTGGGGCAAGTTTGCCAACCCGCTCGTAAGCTCTGGCGCAGACGAAGACGTTGAGTTGTTGAATCCTGCTATTGCCGATGTCCAGCAGTTGGCATCGTTAAAGCTGGCATTGAGCTATGATATCGATCAGGAGAGACGCGGTGGGGATAGCTTGTCCGATCTCGACGTGAATCTACGGCTGACGCCAACCACTTACCTTTCTCTAGGATTAGACGGGGGATTCAACCCTGGGCCTTGGCAGATAACGCAGGGACGAACCACTTTCGCGATTTCCGATCCGCGACCGATGGCCCGACGTGTATTGGACCCTGATTTTAATCGGCCCAACTACCTCAGCCTCAACTACTACTTCCTGGGGCAAGGGCCTAATGGATTTTTGGCCGACAATGCCAACTTTAATGTCGATACTCAACCCGTTTGCCCCAGCTCATCCATCCCCCCCGATCCTCGGTGTGCCCAATTTAACAAGAGTGTTGTCGGCAACTTAGGCGGCAACTTGTTCTACCACGCCACTGACCATATCCTGCTTTTTTTCAATTCGACCTACAGTGTGCGGGACACCCGTTGGATCGGCGTTCGCGCCGCCACCAAGATTTTGTCGACTTGCGAGTGCTGGGCGATGACGTTCGGCGTGCGCCACGGCATCAATCCGTCCAAGACAAGCTTCAATTTCGATTTCAACCTTTTGGGGTTGGGTGCGCAAAAGAGTACGGTCAAATGATCCGCCCATAACTTTCGCGGGACCCCTATCGGGTGTCCTACGGTTTTATTTGGCTCCATCTCGACCCGACCATCTTTGGCTTTTCCAAATTCAGAGAATCTGTTATCATCACCGGGCGTCAAGATGGCTGATCAAACTCACAAAGGAAGAATTGTCGATAAGCCATGGGGCTATGAGTTGATTTGGGCGCACACCGACCGCTACGTAGGTAAAGTTCTCCACATCAAACAGGGAGAGTCTCTGAGCTATCAGTACCATCGCGTGAAGGATGAAACGATTCGCCTGCTCAGTGGCGCCATGGAGATGGATCTGGAGACCGACGGGGTGAAAACACGAATCAATTTAAAACCAGGGGATTCCCTCCACATCGTTCCGGGCATGAAGCATCGTATGATCGCCGTCGAAGATTGCGACGTGCTTGAAGTCTCCACGCCGGAGCTTGACGACGTGGTGCGGCTGGAGGATCGTTACGGACGGATAGACCCTAAAAGTTAGGGCGCAGGTACCAAAGGGAGCTCATGGACACATCAGAAAATTTGGCAGGGCAACTGGTCGAGCGACGTCTCCTTTCACCGGAGGAGATGGAGCGGGTCATGAAGTTGCAGCAGGAACAGCAGGCTCCGTTTACTCGGTTGCTCGTCGAGTTGGGGTTTCTCTCGGAAGACGATCTCTTGCCGGTGTTGCGGGATCATTTCAACATTCCATTCGTCTCTCTCAAAGACTTTCCTACAACCCCGCTTCCCATTGAATTCTTCCCGGGCGTCGCGGATTTTTTCAAACTGGCTCGCATAGTGCCGATCAAAATTGAAGGCCGGGAGCTGATGGTGGCCACGACCGATCCGTTGGATCTCTCGCGCCTGCACGCGGTGGAACTGGCGGCAGGACTCCGGGTCAAGCCGGTACTGGCGAAAGAAAAAGAAATTACCGCTAGAATCGAGGCGCTCTTCGGTAACGGTTATTCGAGTGACTCGCCCCAGGGTGGTGTGGCGCGGGAAATCGAAGGAGCCGTGGATGAGGAAGATGTCGCTCACCTGCGCGATATGGCGTCGGAGGTTCCAGTCATTCGGCTGGTAAACCAGATGCTCGTGCGTGCGCTGGAGAGCCGGGCGTCGGACGTTCATATCGAGCCTTTCGAGAACCAACTCAAGATCCGGTATCGCATAGATGGAATTTTGCACGAGATGGAGGCGCCGCCCCGTCAACTGAAGGCAGCGGTGATCTCGCGGCTAAAAATTCTCGCGCAGCTGAATATCGCCGAACGACGGCTTCCCCAGGATGGGAGAATCAAGGTCAGGCTCGCGGGCAAGGATATCGATCTGCGGATTGCGACCGTCCCCACGCTTTACGGCGAAAGCGTTGTCATTCGCCTTTTGGAACGGGGCCAAATTTTCACGCAGCTCGATACTCTCGGCTTTCCTTCCGGTATTCTGGAATACTTTAGCGAGATGATTTTGAAGCCTCATGGCATGATCCTCGTAACCGGCCCCACCGGCAGCGGCAAGACGACCACCCTCTACGGCGTGCTTCAGAAAATCAACGATCCGGGAAAGAAAATCATCACGATTGAAGACCCGGTGGAATACCAATTGGGCGGCGTCAACCAGATTCAGGTCAAGCCGCAGATCGGGCTCACGTTCGCCAACGGCTTGCGCTCCATCGTGCGGCAGGACCCGGACGTGATCATGGTTGGTGAAATCCGTGACGCGGAAACCGCGGAGATCGCCGTGCAGGCGGCGCTCACCGGCCATTTGGTGTTTTCCACGTTGCATACCAACGATGCGGCCGGGGCTATTTCCCGTCTGCTGGAAATGGGCGTGCAAGATTATCTTCTTTCGTCATCGCTCCTGGGCGTATTGGCGCAAAGACTCGTTCGTCGGCTTTGCACGAGCTGCCGGAAGGAAGTACCGTTCACGGCTTTTGAGGCCGACGAACCCGAGCTGAAACCACGGAACGGAGATGTTCCCCAGACCGTATGGGAGGCGGCGGGCTGCGAGGCGTGCAGCGGTACGGGATATCGGGGACGTGTCGGCATTTTCGAGCTTCTCCCGGCGACTTCGGAGATTTGCAAGATCATCGTCCAGCGCGCGGACGCGGGTACAATTCGAAACTTAGCGGTGCAGCACGGAATGAAGTTGCTCAGGGAGGATGGCTGGGACAAAGTCCGTGGCGGCGTAACGACGCTGGCTGAGGTCTTGCGCGTGACCAGAGAAGAAGGATAGGCGATTGGCTAGATTTTGGATTGCCGATTTTCGATTCGGTCCGATCTAAAATCCCAGATCGAAAATCTCAAATCGAAAAGCAGATGGCATTTTTTCAATATCGGGCCGCTGATCACGCCGGTAAAATCGTCGAGGGGGTGATGGAAGCCGAGGCTGAACAGAGCGTCATCTCGCGGCTTCATGAGATGGGGTGCATCCCCATTCGAATCGCCGTGCCGGGCGATCGAACGGTCGCCGGTTCGACACAGGGGTTGGCGGGTTTTTCTAAGCGCAAGGTCAGCCAACAACAGCTGCTTCAGTTCACGCAGGAGCTCAGCACGCTATTGGGGGCAGGGCTGCCCATCGACCGCAGCCTTTCGATTCTCGGCAATCTCATCGAAGGCGGAGAATTCGGCAAAGTGTTGGGAATTTTGCTGGAAGCCGTGCGCGCCGGCAAATCGCTGGCGGCTTCTATGGGCGAACACCCCGAGGTGTTTCCCAAGCTTTACGTCAACATGATACGCGCCGGAGAGGCCGGCGGTATCTTGGAAGGCGTGCTGCGATATCTCACGGATTATCTACAGGGCACGCTGGCTCTCAAAGAAGACGTCAAATCCGCGTTGATTTATCCGATGATCTTGGCCACCGCCGCCGGGGTTTCCTTGATTGTGCTTTTCGTTTACGTGATTCCTCGCTTTTCCGCGATATTCAAGGACGTAAACAAGGCCCTGCCTTGGATCACTAAAGTTGTTATTGGTCTTAGCCAGGCGCTCGCCGAATATGGCTGGATCGTTTTACTACTGTTCATCGTCGGCGTGACGGGTGCAGTGTTCTACATACGTACTCCTGAGGGAAGGAATGAATGGGACCGCGTAAGCCTTCGCCTTTGGCTGGTGGGAGACCTGTTACGCAAGTTCGAGACCGCTCGGTTTGCGCGCACCCTCTCGGCCTTACTCAAAGGCGGGGTGCCATTGCTCGAAGCTCTGGGCACCGTCCAAGGAGTGGTAGGGAACCGGTTGCTTGCGCGCGCCATCTCTCAGGTCCAGGTTCGAGTGCGAGAAGGCAAAGGAATGGCGCGGCCGCTGGGCGAGAGCGGACTCTTTCCACCGCTTGCGCTGAATATGATTGCGGTGGGAGAGGAGACCGGCAAATTAGAGGGCATGCTGGCCGAGGTGGCCGGATTTTACGATCAAGAGGTGAAGCGGACCACAAAGAGATTGACTTCGTTGCTTGAACCATTACTAATCTTGGGGATGGGGTTAGTGATCGGTGTCGTCGTCATCTCCATGTTGCTGGCCATATTTAGTATCAATGACTTACCGTTCTAAAAAAATTCTGGATAGCGATAGCGGCTTCACGCTCATCGAGCTGATCGTTGTCGTGGTTATTATTGGATTGCTCGCGGGGCTGGTGCTGCCGCAATTTATTCGGCAAGAGGAGAAAGCAAAACTCAAGGCGACTCGGGCCCAGATCGAGCTTCTCGGTACCGCGCTGGACACCTTTCGTCTCGATATTGGGCGGTATCCAACGACGGAAGAAGGTCTCCAGGCGCTGAGACAAAAGCCGGCCACTCTCGATCGCTGGGACGGGCCCTACATAAAGAAAGAGCTGCCCGAGGATCCCTGGGGTAAGCCTTACGTGTACAAGAGCCCGGGCGATCATGGGCCCTATGATATTATTTCCTATGCTGCCGACGGCGTCCCAGGAGGCGAAGGGGATAACCGTGATATCACCAGTTGGGAACGATAGCCACGGCTTCACCCTTCTGGAACTCGTATTGGTTCTGCTGCTTCTGGGAGTCTGTAGCCTCATTGTCATCCCCAATATCGAAAAGGGGATTCAGAATCGAGAAGTCAAAGGATCCGCTTTGGCTCTGGCCGCGGTTGCCCGCGACCTCCGCAGTCGGGCACTTTATGATGGGATTCCCCGGCAACTTGTGCTAAATGTTCCGCAGAACAGTTACCGGGTCGAGCGCGATAGAGAAGTGCAGTTTCCGCCCGGTGTAAAATTTGTCGAGATAGAGGGTGGAGAGATGCTTGAGGGCGGCGCCCGGCAGTTCCTAGCTACTCCATTCGCCTGGAGCCCCTCACCGGCAAAATCGCAGTATCGCGCAGCGACGGATCATGAAGTCTTTGCCAACTCTCGGTAATTCAGCCAAGGGGTTCACCTTGCTGGAAGTCGTCGTTGCGATGACTATAGTAGGTCTCGGTATCGTGACGTTATTGCAGATATTTTCCTTGGGACTTCGCCTGGGAGCCAGGAGCACTGTTCGAACCGAGGTGGTTACCGACGGCCGTCAAGTCATGGACGAATTCCTGGCACGAGGGACCTTGCAGGAGGGCACGGAACGGGGAACCCTCGACCCGAAAAGCCGCTGGAAATTGGAGGTGCGGGGGACGAAGAATGCCTCGACGGAACTTTCATTGTCGAATGCCTGGGAACTCAAAGAAGTTGCGCTCGATGTGGTGATGACCGACGCCGGTCGAGAGAGGCATGTCGAGTTTAACACGCTGCGCTTGGTGAGGAAGAAAAACCCATGAGGACTGGAAGCTCGCCTGTTTTTTCAACGGTCGGGTTCACTCTCATCGAAGTCGTGCTCGCTCTGACGATCTTTGCCCTCATGGGAACGATACTTTACGGAGCCTTCTTTCTCGGTCACAGGGCGGTGGAAAAATCTCAGGGAAGCTTCGAAAGTAATCAAAAGCTTCGCTCCTTCGGCGATCTATTGGGGAGCTACATTCGGTCGACGTATCCTTATCGCGCCTCGCCCCAAGATCCCACGTTCTTCTTTGAAGGAGAGGAAGACGGTTTGACCTTTGTCTCGTCGCACTCACTGGCAATGGGGGGAAGAGGCATGGCCAAAGTTCATATTTCACTGGAGAACAAAGAGAACGGCGCGCAAACCGTAAGGCTGGAGGAGAACGTCCCCGTGCGGCTCGGTGACGAAAACGGGGAAAGTGGCCAGCACAATGGCGTTGTGCTGCAGGAAGGTGCGCGGGAATTTCGTTTGGCGTATCTCAATCCGCAGGTGGAGGAAGAAAAGTGGGAGGAGCGTTGGAACGGCAGTGAGCAAAAAGCGTTGCCCCGTGCCGTGCGGGTTAGCTATCGGAACGGCGCGGGCAAAGAAGTCCGTTGGGTCTTTCCCGTCATGATGAGCGTGCTAGCGCAATGAAGTTTCAATGGCGCGGCATTCGGAACTTTTCCAAACTCGCTAGCGAGCGCGGCGTCGCGTTAATCGTGGTGCTATGGATCTTTATTTTCCTATTCGTTGTTGCATTTGGCTTTAGCGCTTCCGTCCGGGAGGAAGCCGCGGCGGCCGGTCGATACGGCGATGAAACCCAGGGCTACTACCTGGCGATCGCCGGTTTCGAACAAGGGCTGTACGATTTTCTCAGCCAGTCCTCCGGTCGAGAATTGCAGCAAGGCCAAAAGAGCAGCGATCTCTTTGATGGGAGCTGGCGTGAGCAAAATCTGGGCGGCGGCGTCTACCGGGTTCGCTTAATTGATGAGGGCGGGAAGATCAATATTAATCGTGTGGACGAAGCCATACTGCGTCGCATCTTTACAAACCTGGGGATAGAGGAGCCGCGCCGGTCGATCCTGGTCGATTCCATTATGGACTGGCGCGACCCCGATGATCTCCATCGCGTCAATGGCGCAGAGAACGACTATTATCTTTCGTTGAACCCGCCCTACACCGCTAAAAATGGCTTTTTCGACACCGTTGAGGATCTGCTTTGGGTGCGGGGGATGACCTCCGATCTTTTCTATGGCTATGCAGAAGCCAATCAAGGCGCTGGTAGCGATGCCTCGACCATAGGGTTGCAAAAAATATTTACCGTCAATAGCCCCATCGACCGCGTCAATCTTCGGACCGCCTCGGCGGAGGTCATCCACGCGCTCATGGGGATTCCTCTCGAGAAGAGCCGTGGGTTCGTCGAAGAGCGCAAAAAACTTTCCGAAAAGACCCTCGCGGATCTGCTGCCTCTTTTGGGAATCAGTGCCGGGGATTCCGCCATGCAAATGTTCATTTTTGCTAATCCCGCGGTCGTCGCGGTAGAAGCTGAAGGACGGCCCACCGACTCCCGAGTTTCTCACAGGATCAAGGGCATAGTGCGGATGGGCGGCGGCCAGCAAGGTTTTGAACTCCTACGCTGGATCGACCGTGATGGGGGCTACCGCAATAATGAATCATAGGCTACAATGCGGCATTCGTTGTAGAGGGTATTTATCGCCCTCAAGAATCGAACGTAAGACATAAGACCATGATGGCTCCAAA
>WNGO01004037.1_pt1 | contig 11349 bp, 10 predicted proteins | sample 5400511 | NCBI WGS metagenome assembly WNGO01 (sample SAMN13153380, study PRJNA577476) | soil metagenome | isolation source: 20 cm soil or saprolite under Garry oak tree replicate 2 | place: USA:California | collected 2016-06-15
TGCTCAAGTCATACTTTCTCGCGTCTGGGAATTGTGTGAGCAAATTGATCATCGTGGGCACGAGCACGGTGTGAGTCACCTGCTCTCGTTCTACCGTCTCGCAGAAAGTCCGTGCGCTAAATTTCGGAATTGTGATTTGGCTGGCGCCAAATGCCGGGGCCGCGAACATGCTGGGAAAATCCGCGATGTGGAAGATCGGAGCGGCGTGCAGGTAGATCCCGCCTTCGCTGTAGCGCATCCAGTAGTTGAAGTTGTGGATGTCAGCAAGGACATTCCCATGCGTCACCATGACACCTTTTGGCTTCCCCGTCGTACCGCTCGTGTAGATAAGCCCCAAAACGGCCTCGGGGTCGTAAAAGACTTCGGGAACAGCGTCGCTGCAAATGGGTAGGGGTTCCTCGTCGATCACCTGTTGCCAGCTCAACTGTACTTCGGGAACAGCGAGTGAGGAATGGCGGATGATCCCATGCGGACGCGCATCTTCGAGCACCCGGTCAATCTCTTTGGTCGACAGACGGGTGTTCAGCGGAACGGCGATCACGCCCAGCATGCCGCACGCATACATGAGTTCAATGTAGTCGGGCCCGTTAGGCAGCAATAAAGCCAGGCGGTCCCCGACACCAAAACCGTGGCCGGTGAGCGTCGCTGCGATGCCTTCTACGCGACTGTGGAGTTCTCGAAACGTCAACAATCGGCCGTCACGAGCAAGCGCGGCTCGGCCGGGATAGAATCGCAATGCCCGGCCGAGAGAGTGAACGTAGATCATCTTCTGTTCTCATTTTCTGCCTCCACACCACACCTGAGGGAAACAGATTTAATCCGCTGCAGCGTTTGTTCCACCGTGTACGGCTTCTTCCGCTTTCGAGCGGGTCGTAAGCAATTCCAGCAGCATACTGTCACGCTCCCGTTCGAGTTCCCCGATCGAACGGCCGTTGGCCTCCTTCAATACGCCGTTGACAATGGTTTGCTTCACCTCGGGGCTGAACTCCGTGATCGTCCCAAGATCTTTCCACCATGTGGCGACAGGGCCAGACAGATGTTCCTTAAAGTGTTGAATCCCGCCTTCGCCGCCTGCGAGATGGAACTCGACCAGAGGAACCATGTGAGGAGGATTAAACGGGTGGCCAATCACGCACCGCTCGGGGTACTTGCAGGCCGATTGCATCACGCTCATCGTCAGACCGGATGAACTGGAAGCGATGATGGAATCCTTCGGCGCTGCGGCATCCATATCAGCAAACAATTTGACTTTGAAGTCCTTGCGTTCAGGTCCGTTTTCCTGAACCAGATCAGCGCCGGCGACGGCTTCCTTCAGATCGACCGTGAACCGCAAATGATCGCGTGAGCCGTTGGGTGAAATTCCAAGTGCCGTCAAGTCCTTCCAAGCCGCATCGATGTATCGCCGCAGATTCGCTTCGGCGTTTGGCGCCGGATCTGTGGCGACCACGTTAAGGCCACGCGCCAGGTATAGAGCAGCCCAACTCGCGCCAATGACTCCCGTCCCAACTATCGCTACATTTCGAATTTCTCGGCTCTTTGCCATTTGATCCTCCAATAAGTTCGCTTTAGTTCAGCTTGTTTGCTCCGAAACTCTTACCTTGCCCGGACTGCCTCTGCTACGTCTTTCGCTGGTTGTGTACCCGGGATCGCGCCGCTAGTACGCAGACCTTCGATTTCGTCATCGCCAAAACCGAGCTCTTTCAGGACTTCATCATTGTGTTCGCCGATTCGCGGCGCGCGCCTGGCAGGCACTTTCGAAACGCCGTGCACTTGGATAGGACTGCTGATGGTCGAGGTTAGCTTCTCGCCGGCTCCTTCGAGCGGAACGACGATGTCATTCGCTCGCAATTGCGGATCATTAACGACTTCCTGCGGCTCACGCACGGCGCCGAACGTGATCTGAGCGCCGCTGAAGACTTCGTACCAATGCGACATTGGCTGCGAACCAAAAATCTCATCGAGCATTGAGGTCAGTTGCGGGCGGTTCTGCGCCAGCTTGGCAGGATCGGAGAATCGCGGATCTTTTAGGATATCCTCACGACTCAATGCTTTCAGAATCACGGGTACCTTGTCCGGAGTAACTACGAGAACGAACCAGGTGCCATCGGAAGAGCGATACACTGCCGCTGCGTTCGCGACGATAAAGCGCGGTCGCAATCGCGGCATAGACGCAGACCGCAGTCGCATTGTCACCGCTACCTGCCACCGGCCAGGTCGGCGGCGTTCCAGCATCGCGCGTCATGAATAGCAAACCACTTCGCGCCCAGTAGGCCGTGAGATCGAATCCCGGAAGAGCGGCGTCCGGACCTTTCTCGCCGAAGCCGGTGAGATCGGCATAGATCAGACGCGGATTCCACTGCGCGACATCGTCATATTCGAGCTTCAATTTCTTGCGCGCGGGATGCGGTGTGTTGACGATGAACACGTCGGCCCACTTGGCTAACCGCTCGAGAACCTGCTGCGCGCTCGCGGCTTTCAGATTGAGCGCAACGCCACGCTTGTTTCGATTCGCCAATTGGAAGGGATAAGGCTCTTCCGAACGCGGCTGCGGAGGGATTTTCTGTCCGATTCTCCACAGCTCTCCGTCGGGCGGCTCGACTTTGATTACATCCGCACCGAAGTCGGACAGGATCGTCGCTGCGCTGGGCCCAGCGATGAAGCTCGCGAGGTCCACGACCTTTAGTCCTGAGAATATGTTTTCGTCTGGCATGAGTTTCCTTCTTTCCTCTTCTGACCGGGAATTTCAAAACAAGGCTCGAACCCGCCCTGCGCTAGCGTCCCTGGAACTTCGGAGCACGCTTCGCAAGGAAGGCAGATGTTCCTTCTTTCTTGTCTTCGGTCCCGGCGCAAATCGCGAACAGCGCAGCTTCCAGGAGGAAGCCCTCCGCGAGGCTCGTGTCCAACCCTTTGTTTACCGCCTCGATGGAGTACTTCACGCCGACGGGTGCGTTGGAAATGATCTGGTTGAGAAGGGCTTCAACCCGCGCGATCAGGTTGGCGCCTGGAACGACTTCATTCACCAGGCCGATGCGATAGGCTTCTTGCGCGTCGATGATTTCGCCTGAAAGGATGAGTTGCAATGCGCGGCCCTTGCCGATCAACCTGGGAAGACGCTGCGTTCCGCCGTAGCCCGGCATCACTCCGATCTTCACTTCGGGCTGACCGAACCTCGCAGTTTCAGCGGCGATTCGAATCGTGCTGGCCATCGACAGTTCACAGCCACCACCGAGCGCAAAACCATTCACAGCAGCGATGACCGGCTTGCCGAGGTTTTCAATGAGGTCAGTAAGCGCTTGGCCGGACCGCGTTTTCTCTTCCGCCGTGAGCGGTGTATCGTTGGCCATTTCGCTGATGTCCGCGCCGGCCGCAAACGACTTATCCCCCGCTCCCGTGAAGGCGACGCCACGCACGTCGGAATCGTCGCGGGCGTCTTCGAACGCGGATCGCAATTCGGAAATGGTTTTCGCGTTCAGAGCGTTAAGTACTTTGGGCCGGTTGATGGTCACATAGGCGATCGGACCCTTCTTCTCGTACAGAACGTTCTCAAGTTTCAAAGCAGAAGCCGGCGAACTCATGATTCTCTCCTCGTAATTGGTGAGACTGATCGGAGCAGGCTAGGAACTCGCAGGAAGCTCCGCGTACGCGATTCCAGACAAATTTCCTTGGGCGATGAACAGATTTTTCTTGTTCGATCCGTCGAGATTGGCGCAGTAAACGGAGCCCCCCAAATCGGTCAGGAACATGCGGTTGTTCGTCAGGTCCAAGGACAGGCCGATGCCTTCCATGAGGTGGTTAAAGACGATTTCCGGCTCTTTGCGCTTTCCGGGTGCCGCATCCATCGGCGCTCGATTCACCGTGTTTCCGCGCGGCGGGTCCCCGCGGTCGGTCCAGTAGATCACCCGGTTGCCGAGGTCGAGATCAAGGTCGATCGGCTCGGGTAAGTTGTCGTAAAGAACTTCGATGTCCTGACGGTTTGCCGGAGTCTGGCCCTTTGGGATTTCGAGGCCAGCGCGGAAAATGCGTCCCTGGCCAGCGTTGTCATTTCCTTTTTGCGTCCAGTAAAATTTGCCACCGTTCACATCGACAGCGATACCAACGCACCAATTTTTCGCGTCAAGCCGGTCGGCATCTCCATGTCCCGTTTCAACGAGCGTTTCGATGTTCGAGCCATCGAGATTCGAGCGCATGACTCGCATTCCTTCGCGGTCCGACCAGTAGAGTCTCCGGTTCTTTGCATCGAACTGGAGTTGCTTGGGAGTCCACGTCGCGCCTGGCGGAATAACGTTCGTGATGTTCGTGCCATCGAGATCGGCACGATCGATCGTGCCGTCGTTAGCCTTGGGATTTCCCATATTTGTCCAGTAGATGTGGCCGGCTGCGACGTCAACCACGATGCCGTCGGGAAGTTTTCGGCCTTCGTTGACGATGGTCTTCAGGTCGGAGCCATCGGGGTTCGAAGAAAACACCCGACCTGCGGCGAGATCCAAAAAGAACAAACGGCTCACAGTCTTTGTGGACAACTTTGCGGTCTCGGACTTGGAAGCTTTAGAAGACGGCATTGGTTTCTTCATTTCCTTTCTGGTTTATTTCGCCTATCGAGCGAGTTTCAGCAGAACCGGTCGTCACCTTTTCAAAGGCGCTCACACGAAAGCGCTAAGGCCGGTAATGGTTTTGCCGACAATCAGGTTCTGCATTTGGAACGTGCCCTCGTAGGAGTAGAGGGCCTCCGCATCCACGAAGAACCGCCCGACGTTGTACTCGGCGGCGATGCCGTTGCCGCCGAGCAGCTCGCGTGCCCACGCGACCGTCTCGCGGCATTTGGCGGTAGTGAAGGCCTTGGCAAGGGATGCATGCGCGTCCGTCATCTTGCCTTCGGCCTGCAACTGGGACATGCGCACTAAGAGGCACTGCGAAGCGGTGATGTTGGCGAGCATCTTGGCCAGGAGGTCTTGCACCATCTGGAATGAGCCAATCGGCTTGCCGAACTGCAAACGCTCCTGGCAGTACTTGAGCGCATTTTCGTAAGCGCCCATGGCGCATCCTGTCGCCTCCCAGCCGACCATGAATCGCGTCATTTTCAGGACGCGAGCCGTGTCGCGGAACGATTGATCGGCTTGCAGGCGGTTTTCCTCCGGAACGCGGCAGTTCTCCATCGTGATCAAGCCGTTCTGCACGACCTTGAGGGCGATCTTGTTTTGGATTTTTTCGACCTTGAAGCCGGGCGTGGTCTTGTTCTCGACGATAAACGCCTTGACCTGATTGTCGGCGAGATCGCGCGCCCAGATGATCGAGATGTCGCACCACGGAGAATTGCCGATCCATTTCTTCTGGCCATTGAGGATCCATGTGTCCCGGTCACGCTTGGCCGTAGTCGTAAGGCCGCCAGAGGCTCCCGAGCCGACGAGAGGCTCGGTCAAGCCGAAGCAGCCAATTTTTTCCCAGCGGGCCATCGGCGGGAGCCATTTTTGCTTTTGTTCCTCTGAACCGCCTAGATAGATGGACCCCATCGCCAAGCCGTTGTGCACGCCGAAGAATGTGGCGATTGAGGAATCGACTCGCGCCATCTCCATGGCGATCAAGCCAAATAGCTGCGCACTTCCGCCTCGGCAGCCATACCCGTTCATGGCAACGCCGCCGATATTGAGTTCCTTAATTGCGGGCAACAACTCAAATGGGAAAGAGTCCTCAACCCAATACTTCGTGATGATGGGCTGGACCTTGGTTTCCATGAACGTGCGCACCTGCTTCAGGACCGCCCGCTCATCGGCGGGCAAAGTCTCTACGAGTTGGTAGAAGTCAGAATTCGGCTGAGGAAGTGCTTTTTTGATTTCTTTTGTTGGACTCGCCATGAAGTTTCCTGTTGTCCTGTTTCCTTGGGTGTTTGTGAATGCCACGCCAACTAAAGCATTCTGTCGGCCAAAGATGTTGTTGGCTTAGGTCGCAGAAAAGAGGGGCGTTACTTTTTCCGGGATGGTTCAAGCTGCAGAACCGCTGTCAACACGTTCACTCAACTGCCTAGGCTTTGACGGCGGGGCTTTCGAACTCAATTAAAAAGGCGCGAGTGGATTTCCATATGTTCTTGAATCACAGACACAAAAATGTTGATGACTGTGGGAAAGTTAGACCTGTGCGCGTGGCCGATGCGGACGGAGTTCCCTAAGAGCGCAGTCTCAGACTCCGCTCAAGACGTGCCCGAGCTTGTTTCGTTTTGTCGTCAAATAGCGCAGTGTCGAAGGTGACGCAGGTATCTCGAGAGGCAGCCATTTCGTAACGGATAGCCCGTAGCCCTCGATGGCGACAAGCTTGCGGGGATTGTTGCTCAAGAGGCGCATGGAACGCACACCAAGGTCTCGCAGGATCTGCACGCCGATGCCATAGTCTCGTTGGTCGGGTTTAAATCCAAGGCGTTCATTGGCCTCTACCGTGTCGAGTCCTTCATCCTGCAGGCCGTAAGCGCGAATCTTGTTGGCCAAGCCAATCCCTCGTCCTTCCTGGTTCAGGTAAAGCAGCACTCCACGACCCTCTGTCGCGATCCGACGCAAGGCTTTATCGAGTTGAGCACCACAGTCACAACGAGCCGAACGCAAAACATCGCCCGTAAGGCACTGTGAATGCACCCGCACGAGTACGTCCCGCCCGTTTCCTACCTCGCCGCGAACAAGAGCGACGTGAGTTTGCTTGTCGATCTGATTCTCGAATGCGTGAAGACGGAATTCTCCGTATTCGGTTGGCAGCTTTGTGGAGGCCACGCGCTTCACCACTGACTCTGTACGCATCCGGTAGGCAATCAAGTCGGCGATGGCGACCAGTGGAATGTCATGGCGCCGCGCAAAACGACTGAGCTGAGGCACCCGAGCCATGGTGCCATCTTTATTCATGATTTCGCAGATGACTCCGGAAGGGTGGAGGCCGGCTAGTCTGGCCAAGTCGACAACGGCTTCGGTTTGCCCGGCGCGTTCCAGCACTCCGGCACTCTTTGCGCGCAGCGGGAAGACATGGCCAGGACGGATCAGATCCGAAGGCCTCGTCGCCGGCTTAATTGCGGCGCGCACGGTGGCGGCGCGATCGGCAGCCGAAATTCCCGTGGTGGTACCGTCCCTCGCCTCGATGCTGACACAAAAAGCGGTTTCAAATCGCGAGCTGTTGTGCGCAACCATCAATGGAATTTCGAGCGCATCGAGATGCTCGGGTGTCATCGCCAAGCAAATCAGTCCGCGGCCATACTGCGCCATGAAGTTGATGGCTTGCGGTGTGACCTTTTCGGCTGCGATAGTCAGATCGCCCTCGTTTTCGCGGCCTTCATCGTCAACGACGATTACCATTTGCCCCGCGCGTACGGCCGCAATCGCATTCTCAATGTTTGCGAATGAGCGCGTGCGGCTGTGGGGTTCTCTAACAATTTGAAGTCGTTGTCTCATAAAGAGTGCCCTCCGCCGCGGCTGATATGCCCCGTACCCTTGAAGCCGAACCTCCAACTAACGCCGGTGCTCGCTTTTCTGGAAAGCGGAACGCCCGAACGGTGGTTGGCAAACAACTGATCGGCGGACGCCAGTACGAGCAGGATCCAGAACATTTCGGCAACGAGTAGATGCGTCATCTGCAGCCAGACAGGGGCCAACAGGATCACGTTCATTGCGCCGAGCGCAATCTGAGCAGTCAGTGTGACGGGCATCCATGGCGAGCGCTCTTGCTTTCGCCAGAAGGTCTGGAGCAGCCACAAAACATAGAGGGAACCGATCACTGCGGCGATAGGGTGGAGGACCCTCAAGCGCAACAGAATGGGACTGCTCGATGCGAAGTCTTGCACGACCGCGTGCCGCAGTGAGTCGACAGGAAACATGGTGTCGCCAAGACTGGCCAGGGAGCCGGTCATTCCGATGAACATTACCGACACCAGGCCTAGTCCCGTCGCGATCGTCTGATAGAGCCTTGGAACGACGCCAAAACGTCGGTCGCGATTAGAAAGCCAACTTGCGGTCAGTGCCAGAGCGGCAAGCAGCAAGAGCGTGTTTCCAAAATGCAGGCACAAAAAGAGAGCGTGGGTTGCGGATCGGTCCAAACCGCCAACGTGATCGAGCAAGACTAGTAGGGCACCAAGGAGAGCTTCATTGAACAAAAGCACCGCTGCGGCAACAGCCGAGTAGCGCGGCCAGTCGCCCTTTGCGGTGCGACGCCAGCACCAAATCAAAAGAATGGCTGCAAGCACAAGCGACACACCGCTCGTTACTCGGTGCGTGAATTCGATCACCGTTTGAGTTTGAGGAGTCATAGGGAGAAACTCGCCGTTGCACAGAGGCCAGTGACTGCCGCAACCTACTCCCGATCCAGTTGCGCGCACGTAGGCGCCCCAGACGATGACGGCGACGTTGTACGCAACGACGAACCACGCAAAGCGCGCGCGAGAGACTCGCCCGATCTCGGAAATGCTTGCGCGCGCCGCATCTCGGTTGACGACACGAGTTCCTATGAGTTCGTGACTTGCATTAGCAGCAGGCGCAACTCTTTGCATAACCATCTCAGTCTCGACGCGGCCATCAGGCCATCACGGAGGTCTCTCTTCTTGGTTCCGGGCTGTCAACAATACTGCCCGGGACTGTCGCACCAACCGGAGGCGATGCGAACCTTCGGTAGATGACCCGCAAAGTGGCGACGAGAGGTACTGAAAGATAGATCCCCACGATTCCGCCCACCGCTCCGCCCACCATGAGAGTGAAGATTGCGAGCAGAGGGTGAATTTCGAGCTCGTGCCCCATGACCCGCGGCGCAATGCCGTAGTCCATCAGAATGCGCCAGACAACGAGCAGGGCAAGCATCCATATCCAATGCGAGTGACTGAGAGCTCCCGCCGTGACAATGATTACCGCTGCGGTCATCCAGCCCGCCACGGGAATGAATTCCAGTATTCCGGCAAGAACGCCCAGCACTAGCGCGTTTGGAAAACCCAACAGGAGCATCGCGATCAAACAATAGAGGAGAGAGAGCCCGCCAAGGATTACTTTTGCACGGATGTAGCGCTGCAGCATCACGTGCAATTCGTCCGCCAGCGATCGCAGGGCTGCGTGATTTTCTTTCGCAGACACGAGATGAATGACCTGGTTGGCAAGATTCCCTCCGTCGCTCAGGAAAAAGATTGCGAGAATGGGGATCACCACAAATCCGGCTAGCGCCGCCGGCGCGGATTGTTCGATTGTCGCCGCAGCGCGCTCGACATTCGCGCGATGACGCTGGAGGAAGATTCTGATCTGGCCGGCTTGCTCATCAGCCCAACCGAGGTTATTTCCGAGGTTGTTGGCAATTTCTCCGGAGGAGACTCGGTCCGTCAGCGTGGGAATTGACGCGAGAAGCTGGCCCGCGCTCTTGCGAAATTCAGGAAAGAGACCGTGGCAGAGAAGCACGGTGAGGGCGATCAGAGCGAGATAGGCTTCCACGACGTGCGGGCCTCGCAGGTTTTTGAAAAAAAGAGAGTGTCGCTGCAGGAATCGCACGATCGGATTAATCAGATATGCGAACAAGATCGAAAACGCAAAAATGACGATGACTGTGCCCGCGACATAGACGACGGCAAGCACCAGCACAAAGAGAAGGATGGTCAGCAGTACACTTGCAGTCCGACGATCAGGAAAAGCCATAAATCTCCATTGGTAGCCGCGCTATGAATCAGTCCGTCCGAGTTTCTAACCTTTGCTTGATTGCTCCGAGGGCTCGCTCGAGCGAAGAGCGCGTTCTGTCAACGGCCACTTTCCTCACGATGCCCCCCTTCAGACCCGTCAACCCAGCCTGCTGCGAACCTTTGAGAGTGATCAAATAGAAGCCGCGGTCGGGATTCACCTGGTCGCGCACGCAAACGGTCAAATCCAGAGCCGTCTCGAAGTAGTGGCTCGCGTAAAGTTGCTTCACAGCAACGGCATAGGCCGGGTCCGTAGAACGCGGGCCTCGGTAAACTGTGGCCTGGACAATCCGAAGTGTGGGCTTGAGTCCGAAATTTACTTTCTCCCAATAAAACTCGGATTGGATGTTTTCTGATTTTGCTTCCGGATACTCGAGCAGATAGCGTTCGAGTTCGGGCAGATACGCGGGAAGGGCCTTCGAGCGGCTGAGCAAAGATGCAAACGTCTCTCCTACAACGGCAGGATGACGCTTGTCCATGTAGGTTCCAAGGGCCGCGTTCCCTCCTTGCATGTATCGCTGAATTGCTTCGAGCGCCATCTTCTGTGCGAGCCGATTCACTTGATTTGCCGCGTCAGGCGCAGACCAATTCACGGACTGCTTGAACGCATCCATCGCCTCGGCGGGCAGCTGGACGTCGCATTTGCCCGGCTCACAGTTTTTCAGTTCCTTGATGTCCCCCGCCTCTAGAGTGAAACCGTCGAGGTCGGAAAGCTGCGGCGGATCGCTGAACTTTCGAATTGCGAGATAGCTGGGAAGTTTGCGAAGCTCATCAATGTCCGAAGCAAGCTTGAGATATTTTTCGGGAGTCGACTGCACATAGACGGAGCCGAATACAAACACCTCATCCGGCGTGCGAGATTCCACTACTTTTGCAACCGCGTTTCCGTTGCGAATCGCTGTGATCTGATCATCTTTCAACCCAACATAGTCGCGAAAGAATTTGAATGGCTCAACATTTTGCGCATTGGAGGCAGGAAGGTTGACAAGGGAAAGCAAAAGCAGGGCGAGGACCAACCTTGGGAATCGGATTCTAATTAGCATTAGTCTTGGCATTCCCTTCAAATTCATTTCTTGTCCAACGCGAGGAAAGCAAGCAACAACGGAAGATAGAGGATGGAAGCAAAAAGCAACCGCCGTGCAGAAACGGTAGACATTTGAAAAGCAAAGCGTGTGCTGTACCAGAGAAAGACACTTCCAAGAACGAGAGCGCCTGCAAAATAAACAATTCCAGACTCACCTCGAATTGCAGGAACGAGCGCCACTGCGAGAAGTGCCAAGGATGGAAATAGGGTTTGCCAGGCGACAAAGCGATCCTTGGACTTGCCTGCAGGTAGTACGACGTAGCCGGCCCGCGCATAGTCTTCGCGATACATCCAAGCGATGGCCATGAAGTGCGGAAACTGCCAGAGAAACACGATTGCAAAAAGCAGCCAAGCGTTGCCGTCGAGGCGTCCGCAAGCGGCGGCCCAGCCAATCAGCGGCGGCGTGGCACCCGGAAGCGCACCAATCAACGTGCACAGAGGGGTTTTCCGTTTCAGCGGCGTGTACAAGAACAGATAGCCCAGTAGAGTAAGGATCGACAGCAAGGACGCGAGTGCATTGGTTGTGACAGCCAAGTAGATGGCGCCAATAACGGAGAGTGAGATTCCGAACCACAAAGCGTGAGATTGCCCGATTCTT
>WNGO01004092.1_pt1 | contig 11349 bp, 10 predicted proteins | sample 5400511 | NCBI WGS metagenome assembly WNGO01 (sample SAMN13153380, study PRJNA577476) | soil metagenome | isolation source: 20 cm soil or saprolite under Garry oak tree replicate 2 | place: USA:California | collected 2016-06-15
GCTTCCTGCGCCGAGCAATTTCCTTCCATCTTGCCCTTTGGGCTCGGCCGATCTTCTGACGGGCCTCGGCCGACATGGTCCAGCCCTTCTTGCGGCCAGATTTGCGCTCGAGACCAGATTTGTGTCCAGCACCGTCTAGGACGTTGATAGCTGCCGCTAGACTTTCTGCTTGGTGCTGGAGGCGTTCGTGCTCTTTGCGTAGTGCCTTGAGAATGTTCATGTATCCCTCCTTCAGTAAGATTCTAACAACAAGAAGCCGGAGCAACCATGCTCCGGCCTCTTGCAGCCGGGCTTTTTAGGTGCCGGCCGCACTCACTTCTGGCTCATCCGCGCTGATGAAGGCATGAATCTCCTTCGCTGGCAGAAGCTCCATTGGGTAAAAATAATAAGGTGGGTCTTCCGGAGCATCTCCCGTCAAGGCGTCCAGCCGTGCCTTAATTTTCTTCGCCTCGGCGTCGGTGAGCAAAGCGACTCCGCCTTCACCGGCCTCACCATCAGTGCCGCGGCGCCGAAACACGTAGTATTTTTTCCTCATTTGTTTGCCTCCGAAACAAAAATAGGGCAGGCCGTCAGTCTGCGCCTCCCGCCTGACATTTCATAAGATGGTTTCTCAGCCTCCCCGCGTCAATCCCCGCCTCGGCACAGGCATAGAAAAATGCTTTGTCACTTTCGAACAGAAACCACACAGCAGCTTTCTGCTTCGGAGAACCCGGTTCTTCCATCGTCAGGTCCTGGATGAATTCTAAAACAGCATCAGCACAAGGACCGTCCTTGATCGCACCGTTGCTGGCGAACTTTGACAACGGATGAGGCAGGCCAGATCGCTCTCGCAAGCCTTTCAGGTCGAGGGATTCTATCAACAGTTCTTCCAGGGATTGCAATGAGCGGTTCATTGGCGGCCCCCGCGTTGAGATGGCGGGACGGCGACGCGGGAATGTACAATGCGCTCAGGCACGGGAACCCCGGTAAAGCGGAACCTGTGCTCAGGGATATAGGACGAAAGATTTGTTGACAAGTCTTCTGTCGCGGTGCAACGATTCTAGTGCCCTGGCCCCCTCTGAGGGATCCTTGTGGTGTCAAAGATTTACTAAGACTATAAACCAAATCAGCGACGTTTTCCCGGCAGTCAAGAGATTGGTGTTCGAACTGTTCTGGCTTGTGTTCGCCATGATTGAAATCGTGCGGTTCTTGAGAAGCTTGTTTTAGCTCGGTCTTCGAAGTCCGCCCGGTCCCGCCACTACCTTGTAGGGCCGAAAAGATGGCGACCCCGCCGAGACTTGAACTCGGAACCTAATGGTTCGAAGCCATTCGCTCTATCCAATTGAGCTACGGGGTCTCCGGGATCATTGTACTGCGAAAAATTTTATTGGCTCACCTGCGTTGACAGAACGGGGTGCTTCATTACGAAATTTACCAGAAGAAATCCACCGGGCGACCCGGTTAGGCTCAGATGTTATCATAAAGCCTATGGACGAATGGGCAGTACAGTTCGATGACGAAGAAAGCATTTTCCGGCTGCGCCGCGCTTTGCGTCACTCCTGGTGGCAAGAGAATATGCCACCGGGCTCTAAGCATATCTTTCTTCTTGTAGACCGGTTTAAGGGCCTCAAGATTGAGGTGTTCTCAAAGGAACATCCGCCGCCTCACTTCCGAGTCTCGTTCAGCGGTGAGTCCGCCAACTACCGCATCAGCGATTGCGAGCAACTCAACGGTGGGTTGGGGCGACATTGCAGCGTGATCAAAGAGTGGCACGCGGAAAATAAACCGAAGCTCATCGAGATTTGGGATGCGCGTCGTCCTACAGACTGCCCGGTTGGTGCGTACCGAGAATGACGCAAGGGAGACTACCTGAAGTCAGTCTTCCACGTCTTTCGCCTTTTCCAAGCACACCGGATTCGTACACAACGTCTTGGTCGCGTCCGCCCATTCTTGGATCTCAGCCGGCGTCAAAAACTGCATATTGTCCTTGGTCAACATCCGGCCAGTCTTGATGGTCGCATAGATCTTCTCTGGGGCCGCGCCGGTCTTGAGGCCGGCGATAACGATCTCTCGCATCACGTCGGCGCCGTCCGCAAACAAAGCACGGAGCTGAGTCGAATCCTTCCTCCGGTCTGGCAAGTTTCGGCAGAATCCTCGCTTCTTTGTTTGCTGGTAATTGAATCGCCCTCAGAATAGAATTCTGATGCCTTCGATAAGTTAGTAACCACAGAGGTAAAAAACCTGGATGGCGCGAGGGAACGGCAAGAACGGCGGAGTTCCACACCCGAAGAAGCGCCCCATTGAGCGGTACGAGCACACGGGTAAGAAGCGCATCAACAATCCGCCCGTAGGCCTCGTCACGCCGGAAACCGATCCTCCCCTGCCGACGCATAAGACCTACGACTACATTCAGCCCGTTCCGGGCGTAAAACGCGGCAAGGATTTGGACTACGACCCGCATCTTGACCCGCAGCTCGTTTGGGCAGGGAAGAAAGAACACACCTCGTTCGAGGTGCCGACCGTTTCGCTTCACGTCCACGAGACGATTGACCCGCGCACGATCATCGGAGCCGTCCGCAAACGCAATGGGCTGCCTGTGCAGCCGTCGCTTTTTGAACGGCCCGAGGAAAGACTGCCCCTGCGAGATGCGATTGACTTCTACAAGCACGCGCACGGCTGGTCGAACCGGCTGATTGCTGGCGATTCCCTCCTAATAATGAACTCGCTGCTCGAAAAGGAGGGGATGGCCGGGCAAGTCCAGATGGTTTATATAGACCCGCCTTACGGCATCAAGTACGGCTCGAACTTTCAACCTTTTGTCAACAAGCGTGACGTGAAGGACGGCAAAGATGAAGACTTGACCCAAGAACCAGAGATGATCCGGGCTTTCCGCGATACTTGGGAACTTGGCATCCATTCGTATCTTACTTATCTCCGCGATAGGCTGCTTCTTGCGAAGGAACTCCTTCATGAGTCGGGTTCATGTTTTGTCCAAATAAATGATGCCAATGTGCATCGAGTTCGCGATCTGTTGGACGACGTACTGCTCGCGAAGAACTTCGTGAGCATCATCACTTTCAGCAAGACAACAGGGGCCACCAGCGAACTCTTACCGATGACGACTGACTATATCCTCTGGTACGCCCGAGAAATCTCTAGGGTCAAGTACCGCCCCCTATATCTCGAAAAAACACCCGGCGGCTTGGGTGGCAGCGGATACACTCGGGTCGAACTACAGCATGGATCGAGAAGATTTCTCAGTAGCGAAGAGAAGGCAGATCAGGCTCTACTACCGGCAGGAGCGCGAGTGTTCACGCTGGACAATATGACGAGTCAGCGGCCCCCCGGAGATTTTCCGGTGACACTAGGTGCGGAGACTTTTAGGCCTCGAAAAGGGTATTGGAAAACCGGCGAAGAAGGAATGCAAAAATTGAAGGCCGCCAGACGACTTGAGCCTTCGGGGGAGTACATACGATATGTGCGTTACCTGGACGATTTCCCCGTTTTTCCTCTAACGAACATTTGGGGAGACACCAGCGTTGCTGGTTTTACGTCCGAAAAAGTCTATGCCGTTCAAACTACGCCCAAGGTCATACAGCGTTGCATGCTCTTGGCCACAGATCCGGGAGATTTGATCCTTGATCCCACCTGTGGTTCGGGCACAACAGCCAATGTTGCGGAACAGTGGGGCCGCCGCTGGATCACATGTGACACTTCACGTGTGGCCATCACATTGACGAAGCAACGGCTTATGACGGCCGAGTTTGATTACTATGAGCTTGCACACCTAGAAGAAGGGGTCGGCAGCGGGTTCAGGTACAAGACGGTACCTCATGTTACGCTCAAGTCCATCGCCAATAATCCCGAAATTCGCGAAGGTATGGCACGCGAGCAGATTGACGCGACCATCGCGAGATATGCGGAACAAGAAACGCTATACGACCAGCCTTTTGTTGACAAGAGCCGGGTGCGCGTGACTGGCCCGTTCACCGTGGAAGCAGTGCCTGCGCCAACCGTCCGCTCTTTAGACGACATTGACATGGGAACCGCGCCAGCAAAGGTGCAGGAATCCCTGGCCGATTTTTGCGATCCTGCAACACCCTTGCTGGACGCATCCGTGGCACGCAAGGGCGCAACATTGCGTCACAACGAATGGCGCGACGAATTACTCAAAACCGGACTTCGCGGCAAGGGCGGTCACCACATTGACTTTTCTCGCGTGGAACCGCTTGCTGGCACTCGCTGGTTGCACGCTGATGGTGAGACCAAAGGTGTCAAACCTGAGCGTGTAGTCATCTCCTTTGGACCCGAACACAGTTTGCTCGACAGGAATCAGGTTGAGCTTGCCTGGGAAGAAGCGAGAACTCTTAGCCCGCGGCCTTCCATCATTGTTTTTGCCGCCTTTGAATTTGACCCTGACGCAGCCAAGGAAATCGATAGCCTCACAAAAGAGAAAACGGGCCTGACCTTCCTCACGGCACAAATGAACGCGGACCTACTGACGGAAGATTTGAAAAAGAAACGTGCATCGAACCAGAGCTTCTGGCTCGTGGGTCGCCCCGACGTGGATTTACGCGAAATCACGAAGGGCGAGCACAAGGGCAAGTGGGAAGCGGAAGTACGCGGCTTCGATTACTACAACACGCGCACCGGCACCATCGAGTCTGGCGACACGTCGAAAATTGCCATGTGGCTACTCGATACCGATTACGATGGGCGCAGCCTCTATCCACGCCAAGTCTTCTTTCCAATGGCCGATGACGACGAAGGGTGGGCGCGGCTGGCCCGCAACCTGAAAACGGAGATTGATTCCGAACTCATCGAAAAGTACCGTGGGACCGTTTCACTGCCGTTTGAACCTGGTCCGCACAAACGCGTAGCCCTCAAAGTGATTGATGATCGTGGGATCGAGAGCTTGAAAGTGGCGGATGCAAAGTAGATTATGCCCGCAATTGAAGACAGATAGTTTTGCAACTCTTGTCCGGGTGTTCGCGAAAACCTACCCTGGTCCGTACAGGACCTTGTTTTCAGCCATCCGGCAGGCGCTTCTGGTCTAGGGAACCGGGCATGGGGCCAGGGCGTTACGTTGGCCCTACGTCATTGTGAAGTTCAACGGGGAATTAGTAAGCAGAAGGATTGCTCCTAAGCTATGAGCACTGAAACTCAAGCCGGATCAGCAACCATAGACAAACTCATCATCAACTCTCCCTATAACGAACCACGGGAACATTGGCGCTATCACCGCGCAACCCGATTATTCACCCTCGAACCAACGCGGCGTGAGGCTGGATACATTCGCGCCTCAGAAAAATCGCGCTCATTTGACGATCCGGGCACTTTTGTTCCTCTGCCTTTAGTGAACAAAATCCGGCCACGAGTGAAAGCATGGCGCGAAGCGGACTATCCGGGTGTCACCGGGATTACGAAGCGGCTATTGAGGCATTGGCATAACCCCGAACAGCGAGACTCAAACCGCCGATTCTTCTTCTGCCAGTTGGAAGCAATCGAAACGCTGATGTGGCTGACAGAATCTTCCGCATCGGAGCGAGTCGGGATTGAGATTCCCAGCGATGGAGGCCCATTCCCGCGCCTTTGCTCCAAGATGGCCACGGGCTCTGGCAAGACGGTCCTGATGGCGATGCTGATAGCCTGGCAGGTGCTAAACAAAGTCACGTATCCCCAGGACAAGCGGTTTTCAAAGAACATCCTGCTAATTGCGCCCGGCCTGACGGTTAAGAGCAGGTTGCAGGTCTTGGTTCCTAACACTCCAGGCAACTACTACACAGAGTTTCAGATCATCCCGCCCGGTCTCGAAGACAAACTCAGACAGGGACAAACCTGCCGAGCGCTCATCCGCAACTGGCACAAGCTGGAATGGGAAAGCGAAGAACAGATTCGGAAGAAGCGCAGCGTGGACAAGCGTGGACCGAAAAGTGACGAGGCTTACGTGCGCGAGGTCCTAGACGAAATGGCATCGGCGCAGAACATCGTGGTCATCAATGACGAGGCACATCACGCCTGGCGCGTGCCGCCCAAATCGCGCATCGCGGGCGTGTCAAAAGACGAAATGGAAGAGGCGACGAAATGGGTTGGCGGCTTAGACCGGATTCACAGAGCCCGGGGCATTCTCACATGCTTCGATTTGACCGCCACTCCTTTTGCTCCGACTGGCAGGAAAAGCGGCGAAGAGACGCTATTCGGCTGGATTGTGAGCGACTTCGGATTGAATGATGCCATCGAGTCCGGCCTAGTAAAGACACCGCGCGTGGTGGTGCGCGATGATGGTCGCCTCGACGCCAAATACAGGTCGCGCTTTTATCACATCTATAGTGACTCTGACGTAAAAACGGATGTGAATCGAAAGGCCGGGCCGGAGGTTCCGCTTCCGGGGCTGGCGGTCAACGGTTACTACTTCCTGGGCAAGGATTGGCTAGAAACCTCGAAGGCGTGGAAAAAGGCGAAGGAGCCCACTCCACCGGTGATGATAACTGTGGCGAACACGACGCACACAGCGGCTCGCGTCGAGTACGCTTTCACGCACAAGCGGATCAATATCGACGAGCTTTGCGATCCTGAGAGGGTTCTGCACATTGACTCGAAGGTCCTGGAACAGGCCGAAGAGGAGGATGAGCCAGTACAGCTCGGACTACGAGCAGGGGAGGCTACTGACGAAGACTCAGAAGGGACCAACGGTGCCGATGAGACCAACGGTGATGGGCAACGAAAGAAGAAGCTCACCAAGAAGGAGCAGGCCGAGTTCCTGCGGCGGCAGGTGGACACGGTTGGACGTGCTGGTGAACCCGGAGAGAAAATCCAGAATGTAATTTCGGTTGGGATGCTTTCCGAAGGCTGGGACGCCAAGACGGTCACGCACATCATGGGCCTTCGCGCGTTTACGTCGCAGCTGCTTTGCGAGCAGGTTGTGGGACGTGGGCTGCGGCGCACGTCTTATGAAACTGATCCCAAGACTGGCTTCTTCCAGCCGGAGTACGTCAATATATTTGGCGTTCCCTTCACGTTTCTGCCGCACGAAGGCGGCGGAGATGAGCCTCCCCCACCTCCGCCCGCTCCCAAAACGAGAATCGAAGCACTACCCGAGCGAAAGGGATACGAGATCACATGGCCGAACGTGGTGCGGATTGACCACGAATACCGGCCAACCCTGAGTCTAGATTTGGCAAAAGCGAAGCCTCTCTCACTCGATGCCTACGAAACTCCAACTCTGGCTGAATTAGCACCGATCATCGAAGGCAAACCGGATGTAACGCGGCTGTCCGAGATCAGTCTACGGGAACTTGGAGAGCGGTTCCGAACACAGAAGATCGTTTTTGGCACGGCGAGCGAAATCTACGAACAGATGAAAGCGACGTGGAAGGGTAACCGTGAGTATTTGCTTGCTCAGGTGATCCGGCTGGTCGAGCGGTATATCGAGAGTGACAAGATTCGAATTGATCCGTCGCTCTTTAACCAGGACAGATTGCGCCGAAGAATCATAATCACACTCCACATGAGCAGCGTCGGAGAACATCTGAGACAGGCAATCCATTTTGAAAACACAGAGGCGCTCGTTCCCATATTCGATACCGAGAGGCCGATTCGTGCTACTGGCGATATGCTCCCCTGGTACACGGGGAAACCTTGCGAGCACGTGAAACACTCGCATATCAATATGTGCGTTTTCGACAGCCGATGGGAAGCGAGCGAGGCTTTTGAGCTTGACCGCAGCCTCCATGTGGCCGGGTGGGTCAAGAATGACCACCTCGGGTTTGAGATCACGTATTCATTCAAAGGCATCATCCGCAAGTTCCGCCCGGACTATCTCGTTCGCCTAGCGAACGGGAAAAAGCTAGTGCTGGAAGTCAAGGGGCAGGACAACCAGGAGCAGCAAACGAAGCGCGAGTTTCTGGCGGAATGGGTGCGTGCTGTCAACGGACAGGGCGGATTCGGCACGTGGGCAGCCGATGTTTCACGATATCCAAGCGATATTAACGAAATTCTGTTGAAGCATATCCAAACCTCGTAGGGCTGCCTTGGCATACGAGACACAGTTCCCTCGTATACTGGAAATCCCGAGTGAGTACCTTGCCGTAGAGGGGGTGCGACACAGAGCGTGCGAATCTGTCGAACTTCCAGCACACGACACCATCGAACTTGCGCCTGTGGGCATCGGACCGTCAGCTAAACTTACCCGCGACGGCAAAAAGGGCGGCTCCATCTGGTGTGTTATTATCGCTTTCCCGCGAATGTTGACTTCGAGCGGTAGGAAAGTCTCGGCAGCGCTACCCTCGATGCGGAATTCTCCAATAGCCTGAGGCAGCCATGGGACTTCAGCAAGAGATCGACAAAACCCGCGCTGAGATTCGTAGCGATGGATATGCCATCTCCGTTGGCGAGTGGATGAGCATTTACGAAAAGGGCGAATTGGACATACACCCCGAATTCCAGAGATTTTTTCGTTGGTCGCTGCGACAAAAATCGCGGCTGATCGAGTCTCTGTTGTTAGGTATTCCTATCCCACAAATTTTCGTTGCCCAACGCCCTGATGGAGTATGGGATGTCGTGGATGGTCTGCAGCGTTTGTCCACGATCTTTGAGTTTGCTGGAATCTTGCTGGACGAGCAGAAGAAGAAGCTGCCGCCGCTTACCCTTGAAGCAACGACCTACCTACCGAGCTTAGGAGACCGGCGTTGGGAAGACGCGAACCATCCTGACCAGTCTTTGACACCAGTGCAGCGCCTCCTCATTAAGCGCGCAAAAATCAATGTCAGCATAATCCTCAAAGAGAGCGACGAGATGGCGAAGTACGAACTGTTCCAACGGTTGAATACGGGTGGGTCTATGCTCTCGGACCAGGAAGTCCGGAACAGCATTCTAGTGATGATGAACCCCAACTTGTACAAGTGGATTCGCAACCTATCGCGGGACGAGAACTTCATGACTTGCGTCGCACTCTCAGACCGCGCTATCTACGAGCAATACGACATGGAGCTTGTTTCAAGGTTCGTAGTGTTCCGAAAGATGCCGCCGGCGGAGCTAAGAACGATAGGTGACGTAGGAGAGTTCCTTACTGAGAAGGCCAAGGCCCTTGCCCAAGACAAAGCCTTTGATTACAAAGGAGAAGAAGCAGTTTTCCACGAGACCTTCGCGCTCATAGCTTCGACTCTCGAGGACAATGCGTTTCGACGATATGACAAAGGCAAACAGCGATTTGCTGGAGCATTCACCGTCTCCGCATTTGAAGCTCTGGCCATCGGGATAGGCTACAACCCCAAGACGGCCGCGGCGGATCCAGCAATGATTGAAAAGAAGGTCAAAACAATGTGGGTCGACAAAGAATTTGTTGAAAATTCTGGTTCTGGTATCCGGGCTTCATCACGAATTCCAAAGATCATCCCCTATGGTCGGGCAACTTTTGCGAGATGAAAATTCGCACCATTGACGACGTCAATAGGGAGTTGGCTAATGACTTGGTGTGGCGAAAAAAAGAACTGTCTACGCTCAAGCTTGTCATAGAGCGGCAGAAGAATCCTGTGTTTCTCCGCAGTTGGGTCGCGCTCTTGTATGCTCATTGGGAAGGTTTCATCAAAGTTGCGAGTCGGATTTACCTTGAATTTGTGCAGTTTCAGCGTCTGCGTTACCGCGAACTTGCTCCCAATATCATCGCCCTTGCTGTGCGCGGGAAACTCCGCACCGCATCGGAGAGTAATCGAATTCAGCTCTATCTCGAAGTAACGAATTTTTTCAGGAATGGGCTCACTGAGCAGTCCGCTCTTCCGAAGGAGGCGATCTCGACGCGGAGTAATTTATCCTCTCGAGTTCTTCGAGACATCGTTGACAGCCTTGGCTTGGATTTCAGCCCGTACGAAACCAAAGTTCACTTGATCGACGAACGGCTTGTTCGCGTGCGGAATACGATAGCACATGGAGAGTACTTGGAATTGGACTTGGAAGATGTGACGGCCTTGCATTCCGAAGTATTCGAGATGATAGAGCTTTTCCGCAATCAGGTCGATAACGCTGCTAGCACCGGTGCCTACCGGTCGCCTTGAAGACTTCATCTGCCGAATACGGTGGCTTTGGGATTTGCACCCGGCCCGTATGGCGCAGCAATAACGGTCATGCACAATACGGTCGGGAAGGCTTAAGAGTGCCGGGTTATTCGGAGTAGACTGAAGGTCATTACCCTATTGCATGGGGGCCTTCTCAACAAAAACGGAAAGATCTCGCGAGCCTGGGCCATCGCACTGGCCGTTAACATCCGCAAACTCGAGCCCGAATCGAACGCGCTCGGCGTCGTGCTCGAAGAACGCATACACTAGTTCCGGAGATTGTCTCGCGTCCCAGGTTCGCATGAAGTAGCAAACATCACCGTCACGCGAAGCTACCACGGAGTCGAAACGAAATCCCTGCTCCGATGTGGCTTCGTAGATATCGCGGAGTATCTCGGCGCCTTGAACGGCTCTCTTCTCGAACTCCCGTTGGTGCCACGCTGTCGAGATCGTGCGAGGAAAAGTTTGCACACATGTTTGATCCGGATTGCTCGTAGTCTACTGTTTCCCCTTCGCCTTCGCTGCTCTAAACTTTGCCCACCGCGCTTTCGTCGCTTTTGAAATCTTCGCTCTCGCAGCAGCAGACATCACGCGTTTCTTTGTGCCAATCCGTTTACCGCTGCTGGTGACTCTACCGCCTAGAATCTTTATCGCTGCACGCACCGTGTCCGCCTGCTTCTGTAGCTTCGCTTCTTCCCGCTTCAAGGCTGCTAAGATGTCCATGAATCCTCCCGGCCCGTTATCCTCTCACGTCCAAAGCCTCGTGTTAAGCTCCTGCCGAGAAGGGTGGACCTCGATTTCCACTTTCTGCTTCTTCGAAGCCGCTCTTCTGGCCTAAGGGGACGTGCACCTATATTCAGGCACTTGGCGAGGTTCAGCAATCGAGTAATACAGCAAGACAGGCTTGACCGCAGGCCGTTTTCCTTTGACCTGGGAAGCTCCACGGAGTTACGGTTAGGACCACTGCGGGGCGACGACTGCGCGTTCAAACGTGCTCCGTGCACGTCGTTATGGCGATTGCCTTCAAGAAACCGTTCACTCCGGAAACCCAGTCGCTCAGGGACTCCGTGGGCCTGCCTGATATGGATCATGAGGAGATTCCGTGCGGGCTATGTGATGCGGTTTACGTTCTCGTTTACCCAAGGTCTTCAACGCGGGAGCAGAAGCTCCAGTACAGCCGGGCCGTGCAACAAGGGATGGGCGGCTGCGATCACCATCCACCTTCGATAAAATTGCGTTTCTGAGGAGAGCAGCTGGACGCGGGTGAAGAGTCACAACGGATTTAGCCGATCTGCCACAGAGGTTGCTCGTTAGGAGCGAG
>WNGO01007324.1_pt1 | contig 11349 bp, 14 predicted proteins | sample 5400511 | NCBI WGS metagenome assembly WNGO01 (sample SAMN13153380, study PRJNA577476) | soil metagenome | isolation source: 20 cm soil or saprolite under Garry oak tree replicate 2 | place: USA:California | collected 2016-06-15
TTTCTTGAAAAGCGGCAGCCACAATGGCGCCACCGCTGACGCCGCCCATGAGTCAATTTACGGCGCTGAGTTTTCAAAGAGCGGCGCATGTGTTACCGTCTCAATGAATGGCTGACTTCGAGGTCAAAATCGCCACGGAACCGAGCGAGGTCGAACAAGCGCAGCGTCTCCGCTTCCAAGTTTTTAATCTGGAGCTCAACAAAGGACTGAAAGCTTCTTACCAGCGTGAGTTGGACGTCGACGAATTCGATCCCTACTGCGATCATTTGATCGTGCGTGAGCTCAAACGCGGCGACATCGTCGGCACCTATCGTTTATTGCGGGGCTCTCAAGCGCGCCAACACATCGGATTTTATTCCGAGAAAGAATTTGATTTGTCGCGCATTAAGGCGCTTGGCGGGGAATTGCTAGAGCTCGGCCGCTCCTGCGCGCGCAAAGATTTTCGGGATCGGGCTCTCATCCCGCTCATGTGGGAAGCGATCGCCGAACAGGTTAAAAAGCATAACGTGCGCTATCTTTTCGGCTGCGGCAGCCTTTACACAACGGACGTTGCCGAGGTCAGCGCGATGTTTTCGCTGCTTAAAAATAAATATTACGCGCCACCGGCTTATCGAGTCGCTCCGGTGGAAAACTGCGCGTTTAAAGGGATCAAGCAGGTTCGGCTTACCGATGAACAAGCGCTGTTCCAGAGACTACCGAGTTTGATCAAGGGCTATCTCCGTATTGGCGCCTTGGTTTGCGGCGCGCCGGCATTGGATAACGAATTCGGCACCGCCGATTTTTTCTTACTCCTGGATTTCGGCACCTTGAAAGGCGAGTATCTGAAACGGCTCGGCTTGACAGATCTAAAGGTGAGCGATGCGCCTGCTTAAATTAACCGCATTTTTGTCTCTGTGGGCGGTTTTTTTCGTCCTGGTGGCGATCGTGCATCTCTGGGTGTCGATCCTCGGGCTGCCCAATCGCTGGAAGATTATCAGTCGGCTCAACCGAAATTACACTCTGCTGCTCCGACTGATTCTCAACATCAAAGTTACGGTTTCGGGCGATGAAGGTCAGTTGGAACGAGGCGGCTACGTCATCATCGCCAACCACGTGAGCTACGTCGACGGCATCGTGCTCGCTAGCATCTTCCCGATCCTTTTCGTCTCTAAACGGGAAGTCAAAAGCTGGCCGGTCGTCGGCCAATGGAACGTGCTTTGCGGGACGATTTTTATTAACCGGCAGAGAAAAGACCAAGTCGGTTTCCTGATCGAAGAAATGACGCGAAAGCTCAAGCAAGAGGCGAATATACTCTTATTTCCCGAAGGCACGTCCACCAACGGCGAAAAAATGCTGCCCTTTCAGACCGTGCCGTTCGGTGCGCCGCTGCGCAACCGGTCGATCATCGTGCCGGCGACCATCACCTATAAAACCATTGACGAAGAGCCGGTGACGGCGGTGAATCGCGACTTCGTTTACTGGTACGGCGACATGGAATTCGCGCCGCATTTTTGGAATCTGCTCGGGCGCCGCAGCGTCGAGGTGTTGGTGACGATCCAGCCGAAAATAGAATGCTTCCGTTACGCGGATAACTCGGCGGGGCGAAAAAGATTGGCTCGGGACTGCTACAATCGCGTTCTCGGTAGATTCACGGGGAAGGATTTAGTTTCCGACGACGCCGGCAAGAGCACCGACGAACCCTCTTCGACGTCACTTTCCAGCTAACTGTTTTTTTATGTTCTCGACAAATTCCTTCAGCATGGCGTCCGCTTTCTTGCGGATGATCGGCTGACCGAATTCGCCAATCTTGCCCAAAATATTGACATCGGTCTCGACCGTCAATTCGGTCTCGTTGGCGCTGAGTTCTTTGAGGGTCATGCTGGTTTTGCCATTGACGGCACCGGCCGCCATGCGGTCTTTGGCCTCCGCGCGCAAGGCGGCGCGCCAAGCGTCTTTGTTTTGCTCCTCAAGGATAATTTTTCCTTGTAAGTTTAACTTAATCGGGCCGACGCGGACCACTAAAGCGCCCTCGTACGTGGTGTCGTCGATCTTGTTGACCGATTCAACTCCCGGCAGCGACTTCGCCACTTTGGGTACGTCCATCAAAAAATTCCACAGCGGCTCACGCGCCACGGGAATTTGTGCGGTCTGGTTGAATTTCACCGTCTTTTACCTTTCTTGATGGCTTTCTTTTTGGCTGCTGGTTTCGGTTTCGGTGCCGCCTTGGCCTTCGATTGCTGCCGAATATCCGCGAGGGCTCTTTCCAGCGCCCGCCGCACGAACACTGCGGCCATATCTTTTTTATAACCCGCCGAGCCGCGGAAATCGCTCACCGGATCGACCGCTTCTTTGGCCTTCTCGCCGGCCTCAGCAAACCCGTCCGCCTTCAAAGGCTGACCGCGCAACACCGCCTCAGCGGCCGTGGCGCGAATCGGCGTAACGCCAACACTGCCGAGGGCGATGCGCACATCGGCGATGGTTTTCTTCGTCTTATCAAGAGTCAATACGGCGGCCGCAGATACGGTGGCATAATCGTCGGCGGTCCTCGGCAAAAACTTAAGGTAAGCCGCGCCGGTATTGGGAGCGATCTTCGGCACCATCACTTCGGTGATGATTTCGTCTGGATTGAGCACGGTTTCATAATAATCTTTAAAAAACTCGTCGAGTGGGATGACGCGGCTGCCATTGGCCGAAGTCGCTTTCACGGTTGCGCCGAGCGCGATCAAGCTCGGTGGCGGATCCTGGTTCGGATCCGCGTGAGCGAGGCCGCCGCCGACCGTCGCCATATTGCGTACCCTTAGGGTTGCCACGTGGTGGTAGGTTTCCGCGAGCATCGGTATGCGACGGCGCAGCAAAGACGAGCTTTCCACTTCGCGATGCGTCGCCAAGCCGCCGATTTTCATGCCGCCGTCTTTGAGCTCGACGCCGTTTAAGCCGCGCACCGAACGCAGGCTCACCAGGCAGCTCGGCCGCACCAGCCGCTGCTTCATCATGATCACCAACGCCGTGCCGCCGGCGATGAGCTTGGCATCGGAGCCGAACTCTTTCAGCGTCGCGTGAACTTCCTTGAGATTTTTCGGGGTGCGATATTCGAAGGGTATCATGAGGGTGTCCTTGTTATTTGGCGAATTGGTGAGCCTTCTCAATCGATTCGATAATTTTGTAGTAGCCGGTGCAGCGGCAGAGATTTCCCATCATCCAATCTTTGATTTCGTCCTCGTTGGGTTTGGGATTTTCTTTGAGCAGCGCCGTCGCCGCGACGACTTGCCCCGGGGTGCAGATACCGCACTGGAACCCGCCGTACTGGATGAAGCTTTTTTGCACCGGGTTCAGCTCGCCGTTCTTCGCCAGGCCTTCCACGGTGGTGATGTCGTGTCCGTCTACCATGACGGCCAGAGTCAAGCACGAACTGATCATGTCACCGTCCATCAGCACGGTGCAGGCGCCGCATACCCCGACACTGCAGCCTTCTTTTGTGCCGGTCAAGCCAAGATCGTAGCGCAGGTAATCAATGAGCAGGCGATTGGTCGGAACTTCCCCCTCGACCCTTTTGCCGTTGACGCGAAATTTGATCTTCTTGTTCATCGCCGTTCCTTTCTCACAAATTCTGTCGCGCGGAATTTTTGCTGCGGCCCGGAAAGACCCGCTAGGGCTCTCTTATAGAAAGAAATTTCCGAAACTGCAAGCCGCTTGACGGCTAAATATCGGCCGAAATGGCGGCAAATCTTCACCGAATTGGCGCCGGCGCGCCAACTCTGCGGATTCGAAAGTCAGTGTCGCGAAAATGCGTCGGCGCAATTAGAATTTTATCACGCTGCGGATGCTTTTACCTTGATGCATGAGTTCGAAGGCGTCGTTGATGCGCTCCAACGGCAGCACGTGGGTGATCATCGGATCGAGCTTGATTTCGCCGTTAAGGTATTTTTCCACGTAGCCGGGCAGCTGGGAGCGCCCTTTGACGCCGCCGAAGGCAGAGCCGCGCCAGACTCTTCCGGTGACCAGCTGGAACGGCCGGGTGCTGATTTCCTCGCCCGCGCCGGCGACGCCGATGATAATCGATTCGCCCCATCCTTTGTGGCAACATTCGAGCGCGGCGCGCATGGTTTTGACATTGCCGATGCATTCAAACGAATAGTCCACGCCGCCATCCGTCGTGTCGATGATCACTTCTTGAACCGGCTGGCCGTCTGCTTGGGGCACGATGAAGTCCGTGGCGCCGAGATTTTTCGCCATGTCGAACTTCGCGTGATTGGTGTCAACGGCGATGATTCGCTCCGCTTTGGCCATGACGAGGCCTTGAATCACGCTCAGGCCAATACCGCCTAGACCGAACACGGCGGCAATCGAACCCGGCCGTACTTTTGCCGTGTTCAAAACCGCGCCGATACCGGTGGTGATGCCGCAGCCGAGCAAGCAGACTTTATCCAGCGGTGCGGTCGGATTGATTTTCGCGAGGGCGATTTCGGGCACCACCGTATATTCCGAGAATGTCGACGTGCCCATATAATGAAGGATCGTCGTGTCGCCGACGGTGAAGCGTGACGTGCCGTCCGGCATCACGCCCCTGCCTTGGGTTGCGCGAATAGCGCCGCACAGATTGGTGCGCCCCGATTTGCAAAACTTACACTCGCCGCACTCAGGGATGTAAAGTGGAATTACCTTATCGCCGGGTTTGACCGAAGTGACGCCGGCGCCAACTTCCATGACCGTCGCGCCGCCCTCATGCCCCAGGATCGCCGGAAAGAGACCCTCGGGATCTTTGCCCGAGAGCGTGTAAGCATCCGTGTGACAAACTCCCGTCGCCGAAACCCGTAGGAGAACTTCGGCCATTTTAGGCCCAGCGACTTCAACTTCTTCGATAACCAGCGGTTTGCCAGCTTGCCATGCTACGGCGGCGCGCGATTTCATCATCCCTCCCGTGAAAAGGCCGAATAAAATCTTCAATACAGGCAGATCGATCGAAGATGATCGAGTCTTAACAAATCAGCAGAGAATTGAAAACGATCCGAGGCGGCGTGCGCTAAATTCAGAGCAAACTCAGCGAGCGCGGACGTTGATTTTGGGAAATTTTTGCGGCAGGCGACCGGGATCGAACCGACGACATGCAGTTTGGGAATGCTCAATCAAATTTTATCTTTTCTTCTGATGGGGCAATGGGTTAGTCGATCTTTTCTACCGCTAAAACCCTTTCCCCCCGGCCCTTATCCACCCGTCTGCCTATATCTGCCTATTAGTCGCAATCAACCGCTGCGTCTGCGGATTTCTGACCGATCCGCAGAAGAATGCACCCATATCGCTCGCAAGTCTCGAGTCCGCTGCTCGATCGTATTCAAAGCGAAGTTCCCGGTCTGCGCTATCGAGAAATCGGGCTAGCAAAGAAGCTGGAGAGCCTGCGAGCATTTATTCGCGCGAGCTTAACCCACCGAGAATCATTCCATTACAAAGATTCGACGGAAGCAAATAACTAATTCCTCGGATCTCCGTAGAAAGATATTTCACGTTTCGGAACAGAATAGCCCGTCAGCTTCATTTAGGTCAGGTTTGAGTCGTTACTGATCCGTTTGGTTCTCAAACGATTTGAACGAAGCAAAGCGATTGAACGTTTGGAAAGACCAGAAGGCTCGTAGCCGTTCAGCGCCTGATGGGAACGTATTGCAACGGAACCGGAAGAGCTTGCGGCTGATTCTTTATCAGTACTCGTCGTTTAAGAAACTGAACATTTCGAATCGATCATCGCGGACGAATTTTCCTTCGATCCTGACATGATCACCGGATCGAAGGGTTCGAAAACGCTCTCTGTCGGAATCTCGCACGTTTTCTGACAACGCCACCGAAACGGTCTGACCCGGTCGATTGTCGAGGGCGAAAGAATTGTCGCCTCGGTTGACGCTTTGTACTGTTCCGCCCAACGTCTCGATGCGCGGGGGCGCGGTCAAATCTTCGCCTTTACCGCGATCACTGACATTCTCTTTTTCAATGCGGATTAAGTCGACATACGATTCGCCGCTCGTATCCTGCTTTATTTGCATCGCGACGACGTCACCCGGGCCGAGTCGGGTCACGGGGTATGTGCGCCCGCGGTAGAAAACCTGCGCATCTTGGCTATAGCCTACGACTCGGCGCTCGCCTGCGTTCGGACGGAGATAGAGCCGCCTCGCAACAAGATCCACGCGCTCGACCGAGCCAACCACCTCCGGCTGACCTTCCGGAAGGGTCGGGCGGGGAAACAGCGCGATGTCCTCCATGCAGCCGGGGACGCCCATCAAGAGCGTCACCAGCACGAGGACCGAGACCGCACCGTGCTGATGCTTCATCGCCGCCGCTAGTAAATAATCGAGCCCTTCTCGATCTGCGCTTTACGAGCTTCGTACTCTCGGCGTGAGATTCTCTCGTTCTTGTAGTCGGCCTCCAGTTTTTCCATCTGGCTGTGCGCGTTCACTTCGTAGCCCGCGCCGGTCGCCAAACTCCCCAGCGCCGCGCCGCCGAGAAACGCACAGCCGCTCTGAGTGAGACCGACCAAAAGTGCTACCGCCAAAATCACCTTATTCATATCCAACCTCCTGCTTAGACCTTTTCGCCACATGATCGTGCGATTTCGCAAGCTTCATACCATGAGCAACAAACCATATGGTTTCTCGTAATTGAGACAAATTTTTCGTGGTCCTGACGCCCTTCAGCTGGAAAAAATCAGTTAATTCCATACAGCGTGTCGGTTTTCTACCCAAAGATTCACCTACATTATCGCCGCGTACATTGAGTCTGTCGCGACGGCGAGGTCACTGAAAGAGATCGTCGACCGTTGCATCGAGAGAAACTCGACGACGGCCGAAAAAAGATTGATTAGGGAATGGCTTGAATGATTTGTGCGATTGTCAGCGTCAAGCAGAAAACAGCGGCTCCTCAGAATCGCCCAGCTGGTCAAGAATGTTGAACGACCAAAACCCTTGAACGTCTGGGAACTATTTTAACGGCTGACTCGGCTGCCGCCGCCGTTGGAACTTGCCGAAGCCGAGGAAACATCTTCGATTGCACGGCAAAGTCAATCAGTGACGAGTCTTCGAGTTGGAATTGGGCAAGTTAGGCAACGCTCCTTGGGTACATGAAATCGTCACCGCTTGGTCAAGACATCCGCGTATGGATTAGGGATTTTGGAGCGGGCGACGGGGATCGAACCCGTGACGTCCAGCTTGGGAAGCTGGCATTCTACCGCTGAATTACGCCCGCTCAGCTCAGGGTAGTGCAGAGAGTCAACTTATCTACTTCTGTCTTGGGCACGTTTTGGGCACGCGGGTTAAGTTATCCGGATCGCGTCGCGCTCCAATGATTGGCCCCTTGTTTGGCGGAGTCGGCCCCTTCTCGACGCAGCCGACGAATAGCGTAAAACTGAAGGACCGCGAAGAGCAGGACGATGTTGGCTGCCATGGTGACCGTCCACTTGCCAACCGTACTCAATGAACCGACAAACAGTAAGCCTACACTCCCGACGACCCAACCTATGTTAATGAGGACAGCGAGCGATGCCTCTGTTTGACAAACTGTCACGCGTCGCGCGTTCACAAGAAGAGCGGCCGCGTACAGCAAAAGCAAGGCGCCTGCGCCTATCAGGATTGTCGGCATGTGCAGGCCGAAGAGTTCGGTTAGCGGATTGGATGCAAAGAGCAGAATGATTCCTGAAAGACCGGAAAAGACGCAGTTCGCTAGCAATACCGTTCGAAGAAGATCGGCCTCATTATTCTGAGCGTTCATGGTTTGTTTGCCTCGCTGTTGGCGCAATTTTTAAAAAAGATTAGGGTCGGGGTGTTTTGCGTGGGTTAAAGTCGCTCCTTTACTGTCAGCGCCGAGGGCCTGCACCACTCGATTCATATAACTAAAGAAGCCAGTAACGTGCGCAGCATCCAGGATCGCTCGGTCGGAGAAACCGGCCGACCGGATGCTCTCAATATCCTCGGGAGTAATGTGGCTGGCGTCCCACGCCATCTTTTCCGCAAAGGATAAGAGGCGCTTCATCTCTGGTTCAATTGGAGCGGCCTTGTAGTCCTTCATGAGCGATTCGGCTAATCCTGCATCATTCAATTCCTCACGGAGAAACTCTCCGTTAGATTCAGTTCAGTAGAAGCAGTTATTCACTTTAGAGGCCACAATGGCCACCATCTTCCGCTGTGCCCGGGTCAGAGGCGACGGCCCCTCCATGAGCGTGCGGAAGAGGGGACCGAGAGTGACCAAGAGCCGCGGATTGAGGCTGGAGACTTTAACGATATTGGGAACTCTCCCCCGGCTCCACCGTGCCACCCGATAGACCCAGCTCAGGAGGCCTTGTGCCTCATTCTCTTCAAATGTTCTGATCCAAGCCATTTTTGTACTCCTTTCAGTTGAGCGGACTTATCATCGCACAAGAAACTCCGTGACAGCGCGGTTGAAGACCTATTCTTGTCGCGGAATCCTTGATTGGAATCGGCGTCACATCGGAACACAAACAATTACTAAGCAAATCTGTTAAGATAAGACCGGCCAGGGCGTATGCTTCCTTTGCATCCTTACAATCCTCGAAGGCCACCTCGCTGAGAGTCTCTACAAGATCTCCCAGCGTCGTATTGATTCTTCTCTTGATAGCATTTCTCCTCATCAAAGTTTTCCTTCCGTGAATACATGTTAAACGGAGTCGGCGTTAAAAAAGTTCCCGCCACGCTGCTACGCGACTCGCAAACGAAGCCTGATAAACGAGGTTCGGGAAGTGAGAGCTAAGCCTGATGGGCTTTAACCCTCGCTAGATCAAGAAGCTCTTCGGTGGGCATTTTGGAGACTAAAATGCAGATCACATTGTCTTTTCGGTGGAGAACCGCGTTGTACCCATTTCTGGAGAACGTATAAAAGTTAATATTTCTCCCTTGGTCAAAAATAACTGAGGCATCTTTTGGCGCATCTTCCTCTGTTCCGAGAAACGTAAAACAAGTAACCGACATACCGGTTCGGTCAAACACGGTCACAAGTATTTTTCGACCAGTAACGTCTCGGACCACTCCACCAACCGGCTGGAAATGCTTCGGCAACAGATCATATCCCATCGGCGCAAACTTGCCATCTACAGCATGAATCTGCCAATTCCTAAGTTCATTTTGATTTGCCGCCGTTCGCAGAGAAAGTTCACCGCCCACGATCTTTTCCTGAATCTCCAAGGCTGCGAGAGAAATGGGTTGGCTATGCGGCTGCATGAGGTAAATCACGGGTAGGAGAACAATGAGCAGCAGGGCGAGACCAAAAGCGGGACGGAAGAAGGGACGAAAGAGTAGGACGATCTTGTTCCACACTTCGGAAGATTCGCGTTCCTTTCGCGCGATGCCGTGATCAGCTAGAATCCTTCTCTTGAGATCAGCGGGCACGCTAATACTGACGCCAACCTTGTGGATTTCTCGTTTTAGAGCTCGCTCCTGCTCATAAGCCCAGCGACATCTCGGGCAGTCCTCAAGATGAACTTCCATGGAAGCTCGCTCCAGATGAGATAACTCTTCATCGACCAGAGCGGTGACGAATTCTTGAGCGTCTTCGCACTTCATTTTTTCTTTGTCCCTTTAACTGCTATGTAATCCTTGAGATTTTCGTGCAGCGACTCCATGAAAAACGTTTTCCTTCTCCTCGATCTTAGTCTTTCTCTCCTCGGCCACACGGCCAGCTCTATAGAGGCAAGGTGTAAAATCCAGCAGGCACGCTACTGATAAAACAGTTTCCGTCTGTTTAAAGTTCCCGATGATGAAGCTTCTAACTGATCGCCAGCGCATGGGAATCAGATTTTGAAGATGATATAGGACGTGCTTTCCGAGTCTTGGCGGCTTCTTTTATGAGCTTTCTGCCCTTCTGCGCTCAATTAACCTATTTTCCGTTTAAACCTCTTTCCAAAGCATAATCCCTAAGGGCAAGCCGAAGGATGCGCCGCCCACGGCAGACGCGGGAGCGTACCGTGCCGATGGGGCACTCCATGATCTGTGCCGCCTCCTCGTACGTAAGTTCTTCAATATCGACGAGGACAATCGCCGTGCGAAATTCTTCCGGCAATCCCTTTAGGGCCTCTTCAATCTCTTTGCCCATCACGTGAGAGGAGAGTAGATGTTCTGGATTAGTCTGTTCCGTATTCTCCTGACTCAGTACGAATGACTCGTAATCGTGGTCGATCTTTTCCCAGTCCAGAAACTCGGGCTGTGTCTTTCTTTGTCGGTAGCGGTTGATAAAAAGATGGCGCTGGATGGACAACAGCCAGGCTCTACAATTGGTGCCCGGTTCGAATTTGTGAAAAAACCGGTAGGCTCGAAGGTAGGTTTCCTGAACTAAGTCCTCAGCTTCATGCTCATCCTTGGTAAGGTAGAGAGCTGCAGTATAGAGGGAAGACAAGTGGGGGACGGCGACTCGTTCAAAATCTGCCTTGCGAGCATTCTTCCCGTAGAAAAACGCAGTAAACAACTTGCCCTGCGAGATCAAGTGGGTTGTTTCCTTCCATTTAGTTGTCAGGTGAGTCGCAAGTTCACTGAAGACAAGGGTTAGGACGCTGCAGTCTGGGATAAATTGGTCGTGATTCAAAACTATTGTTACAGTACACTAAATCCCCGCGTACCATTCGTAACCTTGGTCTTCCCAGTAACCGCCTTTGCCCTTCTGGATGTTTTTGAAGCCCACAACGAATTCGATCTTTTGGATATACTTGGCGTGTTTGTACCCAAGCTGGGTCTCGACGCGGAGCCGAAGCGGCGCGCCGTGCTCGACGGGTAGAGCGCGGTCGTTCATCTCATAGGCAAGAATCGTCTGGGGGTGATTTGCGTCGACCAAATCAAGGCTCTCATAGTAGTTGCTGCCGTCGTCGTCGGTGTCCATGCAATGAAAGACAACGTATTTGGCTTCCGGCATGGGTTGCACGCGCCTCGCGATTTCCGCCAAAGGCGCACCTTTCCACTTGGCGATCGCGCTCCATCCCTCGACGCAATCGTGGCGGGTAATTTGGCTTCGTGAAGGCAGCGATCTCAGCTCGCCCAGAGAAAATCGCGTCGGCTGTTTTACCAAGCCGCCGACTTCCAGCCGCCACGAGGTCCACTGCCTCGCCGCATCCGCCATATAATCCGTCGTAATGGGTGGCGGGTTACCGTTGGCCTTAAAGGTGCGGGAAATATCTTGCGCCGTGAATTCTTTGGCTAGTTTGTGTCTCCCAGTCAAAAATCGTTGCACGCTTTGGGTCGCGTCCTCTGCGGATTCCAGTAGCGAGAGAAACTTTTTGTTTTCTTGCAAACCGTTGAACACTTTTTCGCATCCAGATAAGAGCAACACACCGGTGCCTTGCAGAGCGCCGAGAACCAGTCTACGTCGTGATAGATTCAAGTTACTTTTCGGCAT
>WNGO01012686.1_pt1 | contig 11349 bp, 8 predicted proteins | sample 5400511 | NCBI WGS metagenome assembly WNGO01 (sample SAMN13153380, study PRJNA577476) | soil metagenome | isolation source: 20 cm soil or saprolite under Garry oak tree replicate 2 | place: USA:California | collected 2016-06-15
GTGCGGTGCACCACCGCGATGCTGATCGTGCACCCCGCACCGTGCAGCGCGTCGGCCGCCTCCGTGTACCAGGCCGTGAGCCGGTCCCGGTCCTCGAGGTTCACGTTCTCGATGTCGAACTGGATTCCCCAGAATCCGTTGTCCCGGCACAACGCGGCGAGCGTGCGCACCGCGCGGGTACGCGCGGCCGTGTCGGCGAGCAGGCGCCGCAGCGCCGGCTGGTTGAACCCTTCGTTCACAACCAGCGGCATCACCTTGACGCCGTGCCGCTTCGCGAGGTCGAGCACGCGGGCGTCGACGCTGCCCCACACGATGCCCAGACTGTCCACGGTATAGACCTGCGGCCCGAGCACCGTGATCAGGTCGATGTGCCGGACGAGGCTCGCGTAGCTGTTCTCGGTGTCCACATAGTAGAACAGCCGCTCGAACGGACGTTGAGCGCGGGCAGGGCGAACAGTGAGCGCGATGGCGGCGCCGTACGCGAGCACACGACGAAGCATGTTTCCTCCCGATCCCTTAATTTCCGCTCATGTTCCGCGCCCCGCCAGCGGCGGCCGCTCCCACCGCCATCGAGGGTCCGCGCGACCGGGAGCGTATCACCACGGTCGTCGTGCCCGAGCACGACGACCTGGCTGCCCTCATCGCCGACCGCGTCGTCCAGGTCATCCGCCGTGAGGTCGCCGCGAAGGGTCGCTGTGTGCTCGGCCTCGCGACCGGCAGTACGCCGCTCGGCATCTACCGCGAGCTGATCCGCCGGCATCAGGCGGGCGAGGTGGACTTCGCCGCCGTCGTCACCTTCAACCTCGACGAATACTACCCCATGCCGCCCGACAGCCCGCACAGCTTCCGGCGGTATATGTGGGAGAACTTTTTCGGCCAGGTCAACGTGGCGCCCGAGCACGTGCACATCCCCGACGGCGGCGCGCCGCGCGAGCGACTCGCCCAGGCGTGCGCGGCCTACGAGCAGGCCATCGTCGACGCCGGCGGGATCGATTTCCAGCTGCTCGGGATCGGCAAGAGCGGCCACATCGGGTTCAACGAGCCGGGCTCGCCGCCCGACTCGCGCACGCGGCTGGTGACCCTCGACAACGTCACCCGCAAGGACGCCGCCGCCGACTTTTTCGGCGAAGACAACGTGCCCCATGAAGCGGTCACGATGGGAGTGGCGACGATCCTCGAGGCCCGGGAGATCGCGCTGATCGCCACGGGGGAGCACAAGGCGGCGATCGTCCAGCGCGCGGTGGAGGGGGAGGTCTCGCCCGACGTGGCGGCCACGTTCCTCCAGCGCCACCCGAGCGCCGTGGCGTACCTCGACCTCGCCGCCGCCGCCGAGCTCACGCGGATCAAGACCCCGTGGCTGCTCCAGCCGGTCGAATGGAATCAGGCGATGACCGAGCGCGCGGTGGTGTGGCTGGCCGAGCAGGCGGGCAAGGCGATCCTCAAGCTGACGGCCGGCGACTACGCCGTCCACCATCTCAGCCCGCTGCTCGCGAAGTACGGAGCGCCGGGGCCGATCAACGGCACGGTGTTCAACCGCGTCCGCGACAAGATCCGCGGGCGCCACCGCCTGCCCGCGCGGCGGCGCGTGCTGGTGTTCTCACCCCATCCCGACGACGACGTGATCTCGATGGGCGGCATCCTGCGCAAGCTGTGGGAGAACGAAAACGCCATCGTCGTCGCTTACATGACGAGCGGCAACATCGCCGTGTTCGACCACGACGTGCGGCGCCACCTGGAGTTCGTGGAGCGCGCCGCCGAGACGCTGGGCATCGACCACGACGCGGTGCGGCGCGTGCGCGCGGCGGCGGAGCAAAGCTTCGAGCACAAGGCGCCGGGGGACGTGGACCTGCCCGCGGTCCAGGACCTGAAGCGGATGATCCGCGAGTCCGAGGCGATCTCGGCCCTCGAATCGGTGGGCCTGCCGCCGGGGGCGGCGCGGTTTCTCAACCTGCCGTTTTACCGCACGGGGGAGGTCCGCAAGCACCCCATCGGCCCGGAAGATGTCGCCATCGTACGGGCGCTGCTCGAGGAGGTGAGACCCGACCTCGTGTTCGTCGCGGGGGACCTCTCCGACCCGCACGGGACGCACCGCATGTGCAAGGCGGCGATCGAACGGGCGCTGGACGGCTACGTCGCGAGCCAGCCCGAGGTCTGGCTGTACCGGGGCGCGTGGCAGGAGTGGTCCATCACCGAAGCCGACGTCCTGGTTCCCCTCTCCCAGGACGAGCTGCGCGCCAAGATCGTGGCGATCTTCAAGCACCAGTCCCAGAAGGACACGGCGCCGTTCCCGGGCGCCTACGACGATCGGGAGTTCTGGCAGCGGGTCGAAGCGCGCAACGTGGAGACGGCGGCGCGCGCCGATCGCCTCGGTCTGGCGGAGTACTTCGCGATGGAGGCCTACGTCGTGCACGGACCACGATGACGACGCACCCCTACTTCACCGACCAGCACGCCAGCCTGCGGGAGCGGGTCCGCGCCTTCGCCCGCAGCGTGGTGCAACCCACCGCCCGCCAGTACGACGCCGAGAGTCGCTTCCCCTGGGACAACGTGAAGCGGATGGCCGACCTGGGGCTCTTCGGCGTGCCCTGGCCCGAAGCGCTGGGCGGCGGCGGGATGGATTACCTGTCCTACATCCTCGTCATCCACGAGCTGGCGAAAGTCGACGCGAGCCACGCCATCACGATCAGCGCCCATACGACGCTCGGCACGTCGCCGATCGTCGACTTCGGCACCGAGCGGCAGAAGACGACATACGTCCCGCTGCTCGCGGCAGGCCGCGTGCTCGCCGGCTTCGGGCTCACCGAGCCCGGCGCCGGGTCCGACGCGGGGGGCACGCGGACCAGCGCCGTCGCCCGCGGCGATCACTACATCCTCAATGGCTCGAAGATCTTCATCACCCACGCCGGCGTGGGTGAGGCCTTCGTCGTGACCGCGCGCACCGAGGGCGCCGCGGGACGCACCGGTGGGATCACGGCCTTCATCGTAACCAAGGACACGTGCGACCTCACCGAGACGGCGCGGGTGGGAGTCGGCCACGACGCAGCGTTACCGAAGTGCCCCGGCGTCCTGGCTGGCAAGAAGGAAGACAAGCTCGGCTGGCGCGCCTCGGACACACGCGAGCTGATCTTCCAGGACGCCATCGTCCCGAAGGACAACGTGCTGGGCACCGTGAACGCCGGCTTCCGCCAGATGCTCCACACGTTGGACGGCGGGCGCATCGGCCTCGGCGCGCTGGCGCTGGGCATCGCCGAAGGTGCGCTCGAGCAGTGCCTCGAGTACACGGCGACGCGGCGCCAGTTCGGGAAGCCGATCGCCACGTTCCAAGGCGTGCACTTCGCCCTCGCCGACATGGCGACGGAGATCGCGGCCGCGACCCACCTGGTCTACCACGCCGCCTGGCTCAAGCAGATGGGCCGGCCCTTCAAGCAGGAAGCGGCGATGGCGAAGCTCTTCGCCTCCGAGCTCGCCATGCGCGCTACGACCAAGGCCGTCCAGCTGCACGGCGGCGCCGGCTATACCAGCGAGTATCCCGTCGAGCGGATGATGCGGGACGCCAAGATCTGCGAGATCGGCGAAGGCACGAGCGAGATCCAGCGGATCGTGATCGCGCGGCAGCTGCTGGGGGAGCTGATCGACTAGACCTCAGGCGGCACGTACGGCGCCGGCTCCAGCGTCTTCTCCTCCGGATGCGACAGCTCCTTGTGCAGGTGCTCGAGCAGCTCGAGCTGCCGCTGCTGCATATGCCACAGCTCGTGCCATTGCTTGTAGCGCAGCGCGTCGAGCTTGTCGTGCAGGTCCCGGATTTCGAACTCCGCCATCAGGTTGATCTCGTAGTCCTGCTGCGCCTGCATCCGGTCCTTCTGCGCCTGGCGATTCTGGCTCATCATGATCACCGGGGCCTGAAGCGCTGCGAGCGCCGAGAGGCCCAGGTTCAGGAGGATATAGGGATAGGGATCGAACGGATGCGTGGCCAGGACGACTGAGTTCACGGTCATCCAGCCGATGAGCACGGCGCCGAAGGCGAAGATGAACGGCCAGCTGCCGCCGAACAGCGCCACGCGGTCCGCCACGCGCTGCCCGAACGTCATCTGTGCCTCGAATTCCTGATCCACGAGCCGGGACACGCGTCCGCGGCGCGCGACCTTCGTCACCAGCGCCTCCTCCATGTCGGAGATCTTGCGGTACTCCGCTTCGAGATAGCCCAGGAACTTCTTCGCCCGGTATTGCTCCACGCATTCCCGGCACACGCCCCGCGTCGCATCCCACTCGGGGCGCTCGTGCTTGATCAGCTCCAGGATCTGGTTCTCCATCTTCTGCGGCGAGACGAGCTTGCGCCGGTCGACGTGCGTCTGGCACAGCGAGCAGGGAAGCTTCCCGGTGGCCTTCGATGCCGGTGGCCCCTCGATCAGCTTGCTGATCGGCTTGCCGGCGCCATGGCCCGCCTTGGTCTCGATCTCGATCAGCACGGGGTGAGGGCCCGCCTGGGCCGCCTGGAGCGCGGCGGTGAACTTGAACGAATGCCCGGGCACCACCCGGTCATCGTGGTCGGCCGTCGTAACCAGCGTGGCCGGGTAGGCCGTGCCCGGCTTGATGTGGTGCAACGGCGAGTAGGCGTAGAGGGCCGGGAACTGGGCGACGCTGTCGGCGGATCCGTATTCGGTGACCCATGCCCACCCGATGGTGAACTTGTGGAAGCGCAACATGTCCATCACCCCGACCGCCGGGAGCGCCGCCGCGAACAGCTCGGGTCGCTGAGTGATCGCCGCGCCCACGAGCAATCCCCCGTTCGAGCCTCCGCCGATGGCAAGCCTGGCCGGAGTCGTGTACCGCTGCGCCACGAGGTACTCGGCGGCCGCAATGAAATCGTCGAACACGTTCTGCTTCTTTTCGTGCATCCCGGCCTGGTGCCATTCCTCCCCGTACTCCCCGCCGCCCCGCAGGTTGGGGACCGCGTACACGCCGCCCAGCTCGAGCCACACCAGGATGCTCGCCGAAAACGCGGGGGTAAGGCTGATGTTGAATCCCCCGTAGCCGTACAGGTAGGTGGGATGCGAGCCATCGCGCGTCATCCCGCGCCGGTGTGTGAGGAACATCGGGACCCGGGTGCCGTCCTTGCTGCGATAGAACACCTGCTCGGTCTCGTAACCGGACGGATCGAAGTCGATGGTAGGCGCCTTGAAGACGCTCGACGTGCCCGTCGCAAAGTCGTAACGGAAGATCGTCGTGGGATAGAGGAACGACGTGAACGCATAGAACATCTCGGCGTCCTGCCGCTCCCCACTGATGTCGCTCACCGAGCCGAGCGTCGGCAGCGTGACCTCCCGGTCGGGGCGGCCGTCCAGGCCGAACAGGCGCAACCGCGAATGGGCGTCGTGGAGGTAGTTCACCACGAAGGTGTTGTGGATGATCTGAACGCCATCGATCACGTCGTCCCCCTGAGGGACGACCTCTCGCCACGCGCTGCGCTCGGGATGCCGCGTGTCGATCGCGATCACGCGCTTGCGCGGCGCCGCGAGGTCCGTCAGCATGTAGAACACTGGACCGTCGTTTCCCACGAACGCATAGCTCGCGTCGAAGTCGTCGAGCAGCCGCACGACGTCGCCGCGCACCCGCGGGTGGGCCGCATCGCGGAGGTCGAGGTAGTAGACGCGATTGCGCCGGTCGGTCCCGAGCCACACCGTGAGGATCACGTAGCGGCCGTCATCCGTGACGTCCCCGCCGATGCCCCAGTCGGGCTGGTCGGGACGCTCGTACACCAGCTCGTCCGCCGCCTGCTCGGTGCCGAGCCGGTGATAGTACAGCTTCTGGAACCGGTTGACGGCGCTCAGGGCGTCGCCGCCGGCCGGCTCGGGATAGCGGCTGTAGAAGAAACCCGCGCCGTCGTGCGTCCAGCTCGTCCCAGAGAACTTGATCCAGCGCAGCTGATCGCTCAGATCGCGCGCGCTGGCAACGTCGCGGACGCGGAACTCCTGCCAATCACTTGGCGATACAGCACCGGCTGGTTTTGCAGCCCGTCGTTCTTGAGGAAGAAGTACCGCCCGCCCTTGTGAAACGGCGTGCCGTAGCGGGGATAGTTCCACAGACGGGTGAGCCGGCGGCGCAGCGTGTCGCGCGCCGGAATCTGCGCGAGGTAGGCGGCCGTAAGGGCATTCTCCGCCTCGACCCATGCCCTCGTCTCCGCAGCGTCTACATCCTCGAGCCAGCGGTAGGGATCCGCCACTCTGGTACCGTGATAATCGTCCACCTGGTCGCTTTTGCGAGCCGGCGGATACGCGAGCGCCTGGGCGCGCGCCACCGTGGCTGCGACCCCGCACAGCAACCCGGTCAGCAACAGGAACGCCATGACTGGTAAATCTCGGCTGCATTGACGTAAGTTGCAAGGGCGCTTAGATTTACCGGATGCATTGGACTTCGGTTCTGCGCGCCGCGCCGCGCGCCCAGGCCAATCGGCTCATGGCAGCTCCTGCCTTTGCGGGCGTACTGAGCACCTGTTGGGACAACCTTGGGATCCGGGCCGGCTGCTGGCCGGTTGGGGTCGAGGGAACATGCTTTGAAGCGCGAAATCCTGATCAGCGGGAACCCGCGGGAAACCCGCGTGGCAATCCTGGAGGACGACCGCCTTGTTGAACTCCTGGTCGATCGTCCCGATGCCCACCGCTCGGTGGGCGACATCTACCTCGGCAAGGTGGAAGCAATCCTGCCGGGGATCCAAGCCGCGTTCGTCGACATCGGCGCCGAAAAGAGCGCCTTCCTCCACGCCTCCGACCTGATCGAGGCGGACGAGGACGACGAGCAGGGTGGGGAGGGGAACGGGAAGGGCGGGGAGGAGGGCGGCGAGGAGAACGGCGACGAGGGTGGGGCACCCGGGGGGGGCGCGCGTGCGTCGCGCCGCCGGCTCCCGAACGTCGCCGACGAGCTGAAGCGCGGCGAAACCAAGATCGTTCAGGTCACCAAGGAGCCGATCGGCACCAAAGGCCCGCGGGTGACCGCCCAAGTCTCGCTCGCCGGTCGCTTCCTCGTCTACATGCCCTTCGCCTCGAGAGTCGGAGTCTCCCGCAAGATCGAGAACCGCGAGCAGCGCGCCAAGCTGCGCGAGCTGGTGTCCGGCATCGTGCCCAAGAACTCGGGCGGCTGGATCATCCGCACCGTCGCCGAGGATCTCACCGAAGCGAGCTGCAAGCGCGAGATCGACCATCTCTACACGCTGTGGAAGAAGATCAAGCGCAAGGCGGCGTCCGTGCGGGCGCCGGCCCTGCTGCAGCGCGAGACGAGCCTCATCCGCGGCATCACGCGCGACCTGTTCAGCGACAAGGTGGACTCGCTGCTCGTGGACTCGAAGATGCTGTACAACGAGATCACCCAGTACCTGAAGCCGATCGACCCGGAGCTGACCGGCCGCGTGCAGCTGTACGACAGGGAAACGTCGCTGTTCGACGAATACGACATCGAGGCGGAGATTCGCAGCCTGTTCCAGGCGCGCGTCGATCTCCCGTCGGGCGGTCATATCATCATCCAGCCCACCGAAGCCCTCACCTCGATCGACGTCAACACCGGCCGTTACACCGGGAAGAAGGATCCGGAAAGCACCATCCTCAGAACCAACATGGACGCTGCCCGCGAGGTGGCCCGCCAGCTGCGCCTGCGCGATATCGGCGGGATCATCGTGGTCGATTTCATCGACATGGAGTCGCGCGGCAACCGCGACAAGGTGCTCCAGGAGCTGCGCACGCATCTCGGCCGCGACCGGGCCCGCACCAAGGCGTTTGCCGTCTCGGACCTCGGACTCATCGAGATGACGCGCCAGCGGGTGCGCCCCTCGCTGTGGCAGTCAATGACCGCCGAGTGCCCTACCTGCACCGGTACGGGCCGCGTATTCCGGCCGGAAGTGGTGGTGCGCCGTATGGAGCGCTCGCTGAAGCGCGTCGGCGCGGAGCATAAGGAGCACCAGCTGGCGGTACGGCTCCATCCCGAGGTGGCCCTGTACCTGGTGGAGCAGGAGCCCAACTTCCTGCGTCAGGTCGCGAAGGCCACCGGGCTGGAGCTCCAGGTGCGCGACGACCCGATGATGCGTCTCGATGAGTTCCGCATGATGACGCAACCGGCCGGGCGGGACGTCACCGAGCAATACGCGGTGGCTTGACTAAGCCGATGTCGTTATTTAGGTTCCGCCGCCCATGACATACGCCATTTTTGCCACCGGCGGTGCGCAGTTCCGCGCCGAACCCGGCCTGACCCTCAAGGTGCCGCTGCTCGCTGCCGAGCCGGGGAGCAAGGTCGTGTTCGACCGGGTGCTCCTGGCGAGCGACGGCAAGCAGGTCCACGCCGGCAAGCCGGTGGTGGCGGGCGCCAAGGTCACGGCGGAGGTCGTGCGGCACGGGGCGGAGAAGAAGATCCACATCTACCGGTTCGCGCGCCGCACCGGATACCGCCGTCACGCCGGACACCGGCAGCGGTTCACCGAAGTGAAAATCGCCGACGTCAAGGTCGGCTAAGGTCGCGTCATGGCCCACAAAAAGGGTGTCGGCTCCTCACGCAACGGCCGCGACTCGAACCCGAAGTACCTCGGGGTGAAGCGCTTCGCCGGTGAGTTCGTCACCGCCGGCAGCATCCTCGTGAAGCAGCGTGGCACCAAGTTCCACCCGGGCACGAACGTGCGCCGCGCTTCCGACGACACGCTCTTCACCGTCGTCGATGGCGTCGTCAAGTTCGAGTACAAAGACAAAACGCGGCAGCAGGTGAGCGTGTATCCGAAGAGCGGACCGACTCCGACGGCCTAATACGTCGGGGGTAGTTTCCGGTATCTCTCCAACAACTCCGTCTGCCGGCTCTTGAGCGGAATCTCCCGCCCCCGAATGAACACGTGCTCCACGGCGGTCGCGAACTCGAACGGGTCCCCCGACCACACGACGACGTCCGCCACCTTCCCAGCGGCGAGTGAGCCGTAGCGGTCCGCCACGCCGAAGATCTCGGCGGGCGAGAGCGTGACCGCCCGGAGGGCCTGATCCCACGTCATTCCGTTGGACACCGCGTTCCCCGCCTGCTGCCGGAGGTTGCGGGCATTGTGGGTGTCTGGCTCGAGCAGCGCCACCTTCACGCCCGCTTTTGCGAGTAGCGCGGCGTTCTCGTAGCGAACGCCGAGCTGATCGTAGGAAGGAATGTTGTCGAGCGGCTGGACCAGCACCGGCACGCCGGCGCGCGCGATGGCGTCGGCCGCCTGCCAACCTTCCGCGGCCCCGGCGAGGATGAGCTTCAGGTGATACTCCCGGGCGATGCGCAACGCCGTCTCGATGTCGCTGCGGCGGTTGGCGACGACGATGAGCGCAAGCTCGCCGCGCAGCACGGGCCCGAGCGCCTGAAGGTCGGCGGCGGACGCCGCGAGCGGATGGATCTGGGCCCGCGCCCAGTCGGCTTTGCGGCGACCGTACTCGAGCGCGTCGTCCAGCACGTGCCGGAGCCGCTCCGCGGCCCCGGCGCGCGAGCCACCGCCCGCCTCCTTGGTACGCTCCGACAGCTCGGCGACCATCGCCACGGGTGCCTTCACGAGCATCGCCTCGATCGTCGCCCCATCCAGGTCGATGAGCACCGCCTGGCCGCGGATCAGGCCCTCCGCCGGGGCCGCGAGCGCCGTCGTGACGCCCGCGATGCGCGTGATCGGAATCAGCGTGGAAGCGGGGTTGATGCCTTCGGCGACGTTGAACGATGCGGCGACGGTATCGCTCCGCACCGTCGCGTCATTCGTCTCCCGCACCGCACCGATCTCGGTCAGCCCCATCTGGTTCCCGCCGTCGATGAGACCGGGCGTGATCCACTTGCCGGTCGCGTCGATGCGTGTGGCGTCGGATGGGATCGCCACGTTCGGGCCGACCGCGACGATCCTGCCGTCACGCATCAGCACCGTGGCGTGGTCGAGCTTCGGGCCGCCCACCGGAAACACCGTCCCGCCGGTGAGGGCGATCGTCTGAGCGAGCAGGATGCCGATCATCGGTCGCTCCCGGGCGGGGGTTCTTGGCCCAGCTCGAAGTCGGACCGGGGCTGGTGCGCCGGGTCGTTGCGGTCGTACACCAGCCAGCCGTCGTTGTAGACCTGTACGGCCTTGGTGTACACGGAGAAGGGGTCCCCCGACCACAACACGACGTCCGCCATCTTTCCTGGCTCGAGCGTCCCCACCACGGAGTCGAGACCCAGCACCCAGGCGGGGTTCGCCGTGATCCAGCGCAGCGCCTGATCGCGACTGACCGCGATCCCCGCGCGCTGTCCGTCGTACATCGCCTTGGCCACTTCCTGGTTCAGGCGCTGGATGCCGCCGGGATCGTCGGAGTGCAGCGTGATGCGCGCCTGGGCCTGCTGCAGCAGCGCGGCGTTCTGCTGGATCCCGTCCATCGCTTCTTCCTTGAACCCGTACCAGTCGGCCCAGACGACCGCCGCCGTGCCTGCTTGGGCCAGCAAGTCCGCAATCTTGTACGCCTCCACCGCATGATGGAACGCGCGGATCTTGAACCCGAACTCGCGCGCGAGGTCCAGCATCTGCGCCATTTCGTCGGCGCGGTAGCAGTGGTTCTGGACGTAGATGTTGCCACGCAGCACTTCCGCCAGACTCTCGAGCCGCAGGTTCCGCTCCGGTGGATCGCCCTTGTGGTCCTGGTTCCACTTGTCCCACTTGCGGCGGTATTCCTCCGCCTGGATGAAGGCGCCGCGATATCCCGCCATGTTGCCCATGCGGGTCGAGGGAAACTGATTGCGGCGCCCGTACACGCGCTTGGGGTTCTCGCCGCACGCCATTTTCAGACCGTAATGGGCGCCGGGAAACTTCATCGCCTGGACGGTCCGCGCCGGGACGAGCTTCAGGACGGCGCTCCTGCCGCCGATCAGGTTCCCCGACCCGGGCAACGCCTGGATCGTCGTGACGCCGCCCGCGATGGCGAGCGGAATCTGGGGATCCTGGGGCCAGAAGGAATGCTCCGCCCACACCTCGGCAGTCACCGGGCCCGTGAGCTCGTTGCCGTCCGACTCCGCGTCCGTCCCCGGGGCGGCATAGACACCCAGGTGCGAATGCACGTCGATGATGCCCGGCGTGACGTACTTGCCGGTGCCGTCCACCTTGATGGCATCGGGCGGTGCCGCGACCGTCGCTCCCACCGCGACGATCTTGCCGTCGCGCAGCAGGATCGACCCGCGCGGAATCTCCTGTCCCGCAGCCGTCATGATCGTGGCATTCGTGATGACGACCGGCCGGTTGGCATGGCGCTGATAGGTGGATGGATACTGTGGCCGGTTGACGCTCACACTCTCCGGTCCGGCGGTCGGAGCGGGGACCTGGACCGCCGGCGCCGCCGCGGCGGCGGGGTGTGC
>WNGO01003926.1_pt1 | contig 11346 bp, 10 predicted proteins | sample 5400511 | NCBI WGS metagenome assembly WNGO01 (sample SAMN13153380, study PRJNA577476) | soil metagenome | isolation source: 20 cm soil or saprolite under Garry oak tree replicate 2 | place: USA:California | collected 2016-06-15
CCTTGCGGCAGGCCAACCGTCACAAACGTCGGGAGGCCCGAGGCGATGTCGGTTTCGACCTCCACGAGGTATGCATCAATCCCGAGGACGGCGGCGGAACGGACGCGCGCGAGCATGGACCAGGCTACGTTTAGCGAGGTGGAGCGGGGTACCCAAAAACCCGCCGTCTGGGTCTAAAGGACGCTCCCCCCACGGGATGGGGAGGATATGCGTATAGATGGCGTGACTTTCAGAACTTCCATATTGGCGATCACCCTGGTCGCGGCCTCCGCGTGTGGCCCGCGCCGGGATGGTGGCGCTCCCAGAGTCCCCGTCAGCGTGGCCCGGGTCGAACGGCGTGCCCTTCCTTATGAGCTGGAAGCCACGGGGACCGTCGAGGCGATCCGCTCCGTGGATGTCATCCCCCAAGTCAACGGCACGATCCTGCGCGTGCGGTTTGGGGAGGGCGACGAGGTGGCCGCCGGGCAGGTGCTGTTCGAGATCGATCCCCGTCCCTACCAGGCGGCGCTGCAGCAAGCCGAAGGGACTCTGCTCCGCGATCTGACGCAGGCACAGAGCGCGGCGCGCGAAGCCTCGCGTTACAAGACGCTCGCTGCAACAAACACGGTGACGCAGGAAGATTACGAGTCAAAGCAGTCGGCGGCGGACGCGGCCTACGCCGCGGTGCGCTCCGATTCAGCGACGGCGGCAATCGCCCGGCTGAACCTCGATTACGCGACGGTACGCGCGCCGATCGGCGGCCGTACGGGACGCCTGCTCTTGCGCGAAGGCAACCTCGTGCGCGCCGGCAACAACCCACTCGTGTCGATTGTGCAGATGCGGCCCATCCTCGTGCGCTTCCCCGTTCCGGCAACGAATCTGCCGGCGCTGCGTCAGCGGCGCGGCCAGCAGCTCACCACCATCGCGATGCCGGCTCGCGACTCCGCGTCAGCCGTCCAAGGCGTCCTGTCGTTCGTGGACAATCAGGTTGACACATCTACGGGGACCGTGCTCCTCAAGGCGCAATTCTCCAACCGCGACGGCGGCCTCTGGCCCGGTGAGTTCGTCGCGATCACGCTCATCCTGGGCATGCAGAACGACGCGCTCGTGGTGCCGAGTCAGGCGGTGATGCAGGGCCAGCAAGGCACGTACGTCTTCGTCGTCAACAACGACGGCACTGCGACGACGCAGCCGGTCACCGTAGAGCGCACGCTCGACAGCCTCACCGTGGTTGTCGGCGTCCCGACAGGCTCGCTCGTGGTGACGGACGGACAGCTGCGGCTCACGCCGAACGCCAAAGTCGACATTCGCGGGGGCCCTACGACTGAAACGTCTGGGGGCACCGGCAGCGCGGACAACCCGCGGTGAGCATCTCCGGACTCTTCATTCGCCGGCCCGTCGCGACGACGCTCGTGATGTTCGGCATTCTCATGTTCGGGCTCATGGCCTATCGCTTGCTGCCCGTGAGCGACCTGCCGAACGTCGACTTCCCCACGATCACGGTGTCGGCCGGCCTCCCCGGCGCGAGCCCGCAGACGATGGCGGCGGCGGTGGCGACCCCGCTCGAGAAGCAGTTCTCGACCATCGCGGGACTCGACGCGATGACGTCGTCGAGCACGCAGGGCGGTACCAACATCACGCTGCAATTCACGTTGTCGCGCAACATCGACGCCGCCGCGCAGGACGTGCAGGCGGCGATCTCCAAGACGCTGCGACAGCTGCCGCCGGGAATTCAGCCGCCGTCGTACAACAAATCGAATCCCGCGGATTCGCCGATCCTCTTTCTCGCGCTGACGTCGGGGACGCTGCCGCTCCCCGCGCTCGACGAATATGCCGAGACGTTCCTGGCCCAGCGTCTGTCGACGGTGGACGGCGTCGCGCAGGTGCAGGTCTTCGGCTCGGGGAAATACGCGGTGCGTATCCAGGTGGATCCGAAGGCGCTCGCGGCGCGCGGGATCGGGCTCGACGAAGTGACGGCGGCCGTGTCGGCCGGCAATCCGAATCTGCCGACGGGCACGCTCTGGGGCCCGCAGCGCGCCTACGCCGTGCTGGCCGACGGCTCGATCTCGAGCGCCCCGGAGTTCCGGCAGCTCGCGGTGACCTATGAGAACGGCGCGCCGGTGCGGCTCGGCGATGTCGCGCGGGTGCTCGACGACGTGCAGGACCCCCGCAACGCGAGCTGGTACGACGGCAAGCGAGCCATCGTCCTCGCCATTCAGCGCCAGCCCGGCACCAACACGGTGCAGGTCGCCGATGCGGTGAAGGCCACGGTCGCCCGGCTGTCGTCCCAGCTGCCCGCATCGGTCGAAGTGAATACACTCTACGACCGCTCGATCTCGATCCGCCAATCAGTCAACGACGTGCAGGTGACGCTGCTCATCGCGCTCTCCCTCGTCGTGATGGTCATCTTCCTGTTCCTGAAGAATCTCTCCGCCACCGTTATTCCGAGCCTGGCGCTGCCGTTTTCGATCATCGGCACGTTCTCGGTGATGTACCTGATGGGCTACAGCCTCGACAACCTGTCGCTGATGGCGCTCACGCTGGCGGTGGGGTTCGTCGTGGACGACGCGATCGTGATGCTCGAGAACATCGTGCGCCACATGGAAAAGGGGAAACCGGCGATGCAAGCGGCGCTCGACGGCGCACGCGAGATCGGTTTTACGATTGTCTCGATGACGCTGTCGCTGACGGCGGTGTTCATCCCTGTGCTGCTGATGGGCGGCATCCTCGGCCGGCTGTTCCACGAGTTCGCTGTAACCATCGGCGTGGCGATCCTGGTCTCGGGGTTCGTGTCCCTCACCCTCACGCCGATGCTGTGCAGCCGTTTCCTGCGGCCGCCGAGAGAAGAGCACCACGGGCGCTGGTACGAGGCGACCGAGCGCGTCTATCAGCGCGGTCTGGCGTGGTATGAGCAATCGCTCGGGTGGGTGATGGACCGCCGCTGGCTGGCGCTGGCCTTTTCGGGCCTAATTCTGGTCGGGACCGTCGTACTCGCCAAGCTGGTCCGCAGTGGGTTCATCCCGACCGAAGACATGGGGCAGATCCAGGGCACGACGGAGACGCTGGAGGGCAGCTCGTTCGAGAACATGCGCGACCATCAGCTCGTTCTGGCCGATATTGTCGGCCGCGATCCCAACGTCGCCCACTTCATGTCGACCGTCGGCGGCGGCACCATGAACCAGGGACGCCTGAGTATTCGATTGAAGCCGCGCGGCGACCGGCTGCCCGCCGACGCCGTGGTGCGCGAGCTGACGCCCAAGCTCAACAGCGTGCCGGGAATTCGCACCTACCTGTCGCTGCCGCAGTCGATCCGCATCGGCGGCCGGCCGACGAAGACCTTATACCAGTTCACACTGCAGAGCGCTGATATCGACGCGCTGTACGACAACTCGGCCAAGCTTGAGCGCGTGTTGCGCGGCATACCCACGCTCGCGGATGTCGCGACTGACCTCCAGATCAAGAATCCACAGGTCAGCGTGCGCATCGACCGCGATCGCGCGACGAGCCTGGGCGTGACGGTGCAGCAGATCGAGCAGGCGTTGTACGACGCGTACGGGTCGCGGCAGGTCTCGACGATCTACACGCCCAACAACCAGTACTGGGTCATTCTCGAGCTGCTGCCGGAGTACCAGCGCGATCCGTCGGCGCTGCAGCTGCTCTATCTGCGCTCGCAGAAGGGCACCTTGATTCCGCTCACCTCCGTAGCCTCGGCCTCGAACGACGTCGGGCCGTTGAGCGTGAACCACAGCGGCCAGCTCCCCTCCGTCACGCTATCGTTCAACCTGCCGCCCGGTGTCTCACTCGGCACTGCGGTGAACGACGTGGAGAAGGCGGCGCGCCAGACGCTGCCCTCGACCATCAGCACCGGATTCTCCGGCACCGCGCAGGCGTTCCAGGACAGCCAAAAGGGCCTCTTCTTCCTGCTGCTGCTCGCCATCGTCGTGATCTACATCGTGCTCGGGATTCTCTACGAGAGCTTCATTCACCCGCTGACGATTCTATCGGGTCTGCCCTTCGCGGGATTCGGCGCGCTCCTGACGCTGCTGATCTTCCGCACCGAGCTGAGCATCTACGCGTACGTCGGCGTGATCATGCTGGTGGGTCTCGTGAAGAAGAATGCGATCATGATGATCGACTTTGCGCTGGATGCCGAGCGCCGCGAGGGCAAATCACCGCGTGACGCGATCCTCGAGGCCTGCAGCGTGCGGTTCCGGCCCATCATGATGACGACGATGGCGGCGCTGATGGGTACGCTGCCGATCGCGATTGGCTGGGGTGCGGGGGCGGAGTCGCGGCGGCCGCTGGGTCTCGCGGTGGTCGGCGGGCTCGCGTTCTCACAGTTGATCACGCTCTATGTGACGCCCGTCGTCTATACGTATCTCGACGCCCTGCAACACCGCTTCGACCGCAAGGCACGCCGCCCTGTCGAGGAGCCTGCCGCCGCCGACTGACCGCTACGGCTTGGGAATGGCGTCGACGCGGACCTGCGCCGTGATGCCGCTCCCGATGACGAACTGGTAGCTCCCGCTCCTCACCGCTTTCAACGTCACGACAGCAACTGAATCGGCAGACTCGAGGCTGACGAACTGCAAGTCCTGTTGGCGCACGTTGAGCCGCGCGCGCCCCGCCTTGAGCGCCTGGCCCAGCGCGTCGATCGACGTCTCATTCCCGTACAAATCACGCGCACGCAGTCGCAGGGAGAATGGCACACCCACCTGCACCACGATGGCGCGCCCATTCACGACTTCGCCATTGCGCTCGAGGATGAGCGAGTCGATCGGCCCGGGCTCGGCACGCAGCGTCATCACGCGCTCCACCGAGTCGATGCTTGCGAACACCGCCGACTCACCCGTCCGCACGCCCAGCACGACATCGAGTTTGAGCCGCCCCGTCGAATCGAGTACGGCGACTTCAGGTGTCACGCGCGCATTCAGCGCCCGGAAGCGGACGGTACGGCCAGAGGCCGCCGTGCCCTGCACCGTGCGCGCCCGGAAGGTCAGCGGCTCGCTGAGCGGGTTGCCGACGGGTCCGTAGGCGGACGCGATCGGGAGAAAGCCCGTGTTTACGCCCGACAGCCCCGCCGCTGCCGCGATCTCGACGTCGACCGGTGCCATGCCACGCACCCGCACCTGAAGAGTGCCGCCGCGCGCCACATTGTTGGCCTGCACCGTGAACGTGGCTCGACCGGCCGAGTCGGTAACCGCATTGAGTGGAGCACCGATGCCGCCGTTCACGTCAACAGGCTCACCCGAGACGGGATTGCCCAGGGAGTCCGTAACCGCGGCCACCATGGTCGCCACCGAATCAGTGCCACGGAACGCGATATAGTCCGGCGTCAGGCGCACCCGGCCGGGGCGGGCCGAGCGCACCAGGTACAGCACGGAGGGCTGACCGGGCAAGGTGCCGCCCGTGCCGGTTCGGATTTCGAATTGATGCGAGCCCGCGCGGGCGACCGCGGGCAGCCGGAAAACCGCGATGCCGCTGTCGTCCGTCACCGCTGAGACATCGCGTGCCAGGCCGAGCGAGGTGGTGCCGCGCAGCGTGAGCGTCGTGCGCCGGAGCGGCGCGCGGCCCCGGCTAAGACGAATGCGGACACTCGCCGGCATCCCGGCGGTCGTGACGATCTCGCTCGGCTGTGCCACGGCGCTGATCGGTTGCGGCATTTCCGCCGCTGCGGCAGTCGCGGCGGAGCCGCCCCCGCCGCTGCTGCGGCGGTTGTCGCAGGTGGCGGCGCTGGCAATCACTTCACCGCCGGCGCCGGCGCTGCGCAGATCGGCCCAGTCCCGCTCGGTGGGATGGAACGTGAGACAACTGCGGCGAACGACGTCAGCAACTTCGGCTTGTGCAAACAGCGGGTTGGTCAGCAGCCGGATCAACTCGGTCTTGTCGAGCGGCGGTGGAGCCTGCGCGGTTAGCGTACTCACACCCGCGAATGACGCCAGCGCGAGGGCCCCGAGGAGGCGCATGCTACGGCCGTGCACAGGATGAGCGTTCGAACCGCACCTCCACCGCGCGTACGTCCGCATACAGCCCCTTGTCGCGCGCATCGCGCACAGGGTCGGAGCCCGCCATCAAATCCTTGTGCGCCAGGTTGTAGCTCAGCCAGGCGTCCTCCACCTGCGTGAGTCCACGCTGCAGGCCGCTGCACGGCATGCGGCGCGAATCGTACATGCTCGCGCGCAGGTTGAACGCGGAGATCGCCAGCGCCAACGTGTCGGCCCGGCGATCAAGCACCACAGGATCCGTAACCGGCGCGGCACCCGGCGCGGCGTCCGAGCCGGCGTGACTGCCAGACGAACCGGTGCCTGATCCGAGAAGGCCGTATAAGGCGGTTACCAGCACCGCACCGCCGATCCCGGCGGCGACGTACGCAGCGGGGCGACCGAGTCCGCGATACCAGCGCGGCTTGGGGGCGACCATCGGCCTGGGCGTCTGGTGCGTAGGTACGAAAGCGACATCGTCATCACCATCCTCGTCCGGAAGCAGGATCGGGTGATTGGGATGGCTCGTCCCCGGGCCGACGGCCGGGAGGGTCCCGAGACGGACGACCGGCTCATAAGGCGGCGGACCGGCGGGCCGCGGGCCCGAGACTGGATGCGATTCTGCCAAAAAACCCTCCTTCCATAGACGTGCTCGGGCAAGTCCCATACCCACCCCTGTCCTCGGTAAGCGCCGTAGCCCCATCAGGTTGTTGATCGCGTGCAGTACCTTTGTAAGCGCGATGAAACACTCCCGCATCAGGTATGTTTGGAGCCGTGCGTCCGATCTTTTTAGCCTCGCTCAGCCGTCGCGGGGGCGATGATCAGGCCTTCCCGTTCACAGTGCCCGCCATCCGGACGCTCGAGGGATTACCGCTCGAGCGGCCCGTCACCTTCTTTGTGGGCGAAAACGGGTCCGGCAAATCGACCCTACTCGAGGGCATCGCTGCAGCAGCGCGCCTCCCGACCGTGGGTAGCGCCGAGGTCCAGCACGATGACACGCTCGACGCACAGCGTCGTCTTGGGAAAGCGCTGCGGCTCAGCTGGGCGAAGCGAACGACACGAGGATTCTTCCTCCGCGCCGAAGACTTCTTTGGGTTCACCAAACGTCTGGCACGTTTACGCGCTGAACTGCAGCTCGAAAAGCTCGAAGCCGTCCAAGAGTACAAGGCCGGCGGCCGTTCCGATGCGGCGCTGGGCTTGAAACTCGGACCGCTCCAAGCGTCCATCGCGGAGATGGAGAAACGCTACGGCACCTCGCTCGACGCCAATTCGCACGGCGAGAGCTTCCTCAAGCTGTTTCAGTCGCGATTTGTGCCCGGAGGGTTGTATCTGATGGACGAGCCCGAGGCGCCGCTCTCACCGCAGAGCCAGCTCGGGCTGCTCGCGATGATCGACAACATGGTCGCGCAGGATGCGCAGTTCATCATCGCGACACATTCACCGCTGTTGCTCGCGTTCCCCGCTGCGCAGATCTACAGCTTCGATTCCATACCGGTTCGTGCGGTGGCGTACGAAGACCTCGATCACGTGCGCATCACGCGCGACTTCTTGAACGCGCCGGAACGATACCTGAGCCAGATCCTCGAAAAAGAGCCTGGCCCCCAGACAGCGGGGCCAGGTTAAGGGGTGAAGCTCGGAGACGGCAGGGGAGGTTACCGAATACCGATCGACACCCCGACTTGATAGACTCGCATATCGACGGGCCCCTTGACCTGCCGTTCGGTGAAGCTCCCGTCGGGGTTTTGAGTCAAGCCGTTGGCGGGGACGTACTCCACACGGTCGTGGCGCTGGCCGCGAGCCGCCACGTCGAGCATGATCGGCGTCCGACCGGTTGAGAGCGCGAGCTGCACGCCGGCGCCCGCGGACGTCGTCATCGTCGTATGACCGTTGAGGTACCAGTCTTTGCCGTAGCAACCGCAGCCCTGGTAGCTCGCCGTGCTCCAGAACGCCGAGCCACCGATCGTCGCGAATCCATAGACCCGGAACGAGCCACTCCCCAGCGTCAGCTGGGGGCCGGCACTGAGCGTTCCGATCTGAGATAGCGTGGAGACGCCGTAGTTCTGGTAGCGCGCATCGTAGGTCATCCAACCAGCTTCGACGCGGAGCGCAAGAGCGCCACCGCTCGTCACTCCGAACACGGAAAGCCCGGCCGCGAAGTCATTGTTGCGGCGGAATTCGCCCAAGGGCTCCGCGGCCACGAAACTGGCGCCGAACTGCCCGCGCGGCTCTTCATGCACCTCGCGAAGCGCGGAGCGCTGAGCACACAGAGGAGTTGCTACGAACGCCAGGCCCAGCACCGCCTTGCTGATTCTCCCCATAACGCCGTCCTGTAAGAGTGAGATGTTCTGCGGCGTAGCGGAAAGGCAATGCACGTGCCAAGCTTCCCCCGCCTTGCGGGAGTCAAAAGGCTGCCCTCAAAAAGGGACGTTAGGAGCCGAAATGGCACAGATCAGCTACGATGATTTTGCGAAGGTCGATGTCCGGGTGGGCCGCATCGTGCAGGCCGACGAATTCCCGCAGGCCCGCAAACCCGCCTACAAGCTGCGGATCGACTTCGGTCCCGCCCTTGGCGTGAAGAACTCGAGCGCGCAGATCACCAAGTACTACAGTCCTAAAGATCTTGTCGGGAAACTGGTCCTCGGCGTCGTCAACTTCCCGCCGCGTCAGATTGCTACGTTTTTTTCGGAGGTTTTGACGCTAGGCGTGATTCTTGGGGAGGGCGACATCTGCCTGGTGCACCCCGACCGCGATGTGCCGCTGGGCTCCCCCATCCGCTGAAGCACCCCTGCCGAAGCGCGATTCGACGTAGTCGGCGAGGATCCGGAGGAAGTCGGCGACGATCGTGTCCCCTTTTAGGGTCACCTTCAACGCACCGTCCACGTACACCGGAGCGCGCGGCTCTTCGGCGGTGCCGGGCAGCGAAATGCCGATGTCTGCGTGCTTCGACTCGCCTGGACCATTGACGACGCATCCCATCACGGCCACACGCAGCTCCTCCGAGCCGGGATAGCGCGCCTGCCACACGGGGCGCTGTTCACGCAGATAGGTCTGGATCTGTTCGGCCATTTCCTGGAAGAACGTCGAGGTGGTCCGACCACAACCAGGACACGCGGTGACCTGGGCGGTGAAGCTGCGGAGCCCGAGCGACTGCAAGACCTGTTGGGCAACCTGCACCTCTTCCGTCCGATCGCCGGCGGGCCGCGGTGTGAGGGACACGCGAATCGTGTCCCCGATCCCTTCCTGCAACAGGATCGACAGTCCGGCGGTGCTGGCCACGACTCCTTTGGTTCCCATCCCCGCCTCGGTGAGGCCCAGGTGAAGCGGATAGTCGGAGCGGCCGGCGAGGCGCCGGTACACCGCCACGAGGTCCTGCACCCCGGAGACCTTGGCGGACAGAATGATGCGGTCGTGCGGTAGCCCACTTTCCTCGGCGAGCTCGGCTGAGCGCATCGCACTCTCGACCATGGCCTCCATCGTGACGTCGCGCGCATCGCGCGGCTCGGGGAGGCGGGCGTTGGCATCCATCATTTCGGTGAGGAGCTGCTGATCGAGGCTTCCCCAGTTCACACCGATGCGAACCGGTTTGCCCTCGGTGATCGCCACCTGAATGATTGTGCGGAAGTTGTCGTCGCGGCGTTTGGTACCGACGTTGCCCGGGTTGATTGGCGGGGACGGCGCGCGCCGCTTCGTCCGTGTTCACCGTCACCCGTACCAGCTCGCTGCCGGCCGCGTGCAGCGCGCGCACCTGAGCGGCGGTGGCGACGGCATCGGTGGTGTCGGTGTTCGTCATCGACTGGACGACGATCGGGTGGGCACTGCCCACCTTCACGCCGCCGATGTCGACGACGACGGTCGGTCTGCGTTGAGTGTCGGTCACCCGACGAATATAACGGCGACCGTCTTACGAGGGCGCTACGGCGACTGCATCAGCCGCCAGGTTGCATCCACGAACAGGTGATCCGTGCAATCCTCATCGTAGCACAGGTGCAGCCGCGTCGTGAGCGAATCGCCGTGCCAGTAGCTCGCGTTGGCCGCGGAGTCGGAGGGCTCGAGCCACCAGCCCACGAAGGGCCACCAGTTGACGGCCTGGGCCTCGGCTACGCCATCGAACTTGAGGCGGTCAAGCGAGTCTCGATGAAATGAGAAGTCATCCTCGCCTGGACGCAGGATCGAGAGCCACCCGTCGACGGCTCGCGGCGGCGCCGACGTACTATCGTAGACATGCGCCCACACCGAGACGGTGGAGGCGACGTCGAGTCGTCCGTCGCCGCTCAAGAGCACCGAGTCCGTATTCGAGCCGAATGTCCAACGCGCGCAGTCCCCGGCGAGGCTGTCGGGCTCGCTGACGGCGCGCCAGTGGCCGGGGACCTGATTCTCCACGACTGCCCGCACGAGGCAGAACCTTCGCGAATAGGCGAGCTCGGGCGGACGGAATGTCTGTGCGGTCGGCTCAGCCGAGCAGGCAACTACCACCAGGACCAGCGGGACGTATCGCATACATCGGTGTACTGGCGTTAGAAGCGATAGCCGATGCCCGCTGTTACTTCGCCGCTCCAGTAGACCGTGGAAGCGTAGCCGTAGCAGTAGCCGAACTCGCAGTACGAGGAGGATCCGGTTGCGTGATTCGTGGTGACGCCGCGATAGCGCCCGTCGATCCGTGCCGCCAGCGACTCTCCGATCCGGAGTATCGCGCCCACGCCGGCGTTGAAGGCGAACCGCCAGTGCGAATCCGCATTGGTGGCATTGGGGATGTGCGGAGTGATGATCGTCGTGCCGAGCCCAAGACTGACATATCCAGTGGCGGTACTACGGTAGCCGGTCCATAGCCCGCTGATGTCGATCTGATCGAAGGACACAGTGCCTTTGTTGGTAGGGTCACCGAAGGGGATCGTGTCGTTCGAGGTGGCGACGTCCGAGACCGCCCGGGCGTAGCTCAGCTCGACGCCGTAGCGCTCCTGCGGCATGACTACGAGGCGAGCGCCATACGTCCAGGAGTCGCCGAACGTCACCTTGTTGTTGACGTTGAGGCCCACGTAGAGATCGGTGGGAAAGTAGCCACCGGCGATCGCGAACAGCGCTCCGCGCTTTTGTTGTGCGACGCTCGGGCGAGCGGTACCCGCAACCACGGCGACCGCGATGCCAACGATGACCAGAGCCCTGCTGAGAATACGGACCACGGACGCCGTCCTTTTGTGAGAGTGCGCGACGAACACGCCGAATGAATCGACTCGGGCCGGGAGGCCAGCAAGTTGCCCCTTCGTGTCATCGTTGCGCCGGTTTGTCGCACGAAAAGCCATTCCATGCACCTAAAGGACTACCGGGGAACCATCGGGGACTGCCCGACCGGCGCGGGATTCTTCCCCGTACACGGCGATGTCGTCCGCGC
>WNGO01004420.1_pt1 | contig 11338 bp, 7 predicted proteins | sample 5400511 | NCBI WGS metagenome assembly WNGO01 (sample SAMN13153380, study PRJNA577476) | soil metagenome | isolation source: 20 cm soil or saprolite under Garry oak tree replicate 2 | place: USA:California | collected 2016-06-15
CCTAAGCTCGACAACGCTTCCTCTAGCAACGCACTGTCAATGCGCAAGCGGCGTCCGTCAGCCTTTACGTCTTCCAACTCATCGAAGGCGCGAAACAGGCGCAGTTTGACGGCGGCGTATTGCTCGGCGTCATTCAAGGCGCGGCCATGATTCTGGTTCCACTCTGCTAATGGGCCCTGCGGCAAAAAGACGCTGACGGAATAAGTCAGCTTTCGGTCGGAGGTCACATCGAAAATGAACTCCGTCGCGGGAGCCTCGGGATCATCGGGCAGGGCCGCGCGCTTGCCCACGAAGTAATACTGGTACGCGTAACCCTGCGCGCCGGTATAGGTCTTCAGTCGGCGAACCGTCATCCCGACATTATGGAGCCTTGGCGGCTTACCTGTCGCGGACTGAAAATCCACCACATGATTTTTCTTCGTACAATTTCTCTCCGAGACAAATCCCGCAAAGAAGAATATCGTGTGAGGCGCAGGTCCATTTCCACGCCGGAGAAATGTGCTTATGCTGAATCGAAGAAACTTCCTGAAAGTTGCGGGCACGGCTACTGCCGCGAGCGCCCTCGGAGTCAAGACGCACGCCTTGAAGGTACTGCCGCTGGACGCCCCCGCGCCAATCGCCGCCAACGATCACATCCAACTCGCCCTGATCGGAGCAGGCATTCAGGGCCAGGGAGACACGCGAACTGCCGTTCAAGTCCCCGGCGTGAAGCTCGTTGCCGTAGCCGATTGTTACAACGGACGTCTCGAACACAGCAAGGAACTCTGGGGCAATGACATTTTCACCACGCGCGACTACAAGGAAATCCTGGCGCGAAAAGATGTGGACGCGGTGATCATCGGCACGCCCGATCACTGGCACAAGCAGATTGCCGTCGATGCCATGATAGCCGGCAAGGACGTCTACTGTGAGAAGCCGATGATCCACGCCCATTCCGAAGGCCCGGAGATGATCGACACAGCGAAATCAACCAACCGCATCCTGCAGATCGGAAGTCAGCGAGTCAGCTCCATCATTTATGCCAAGACCAAAGAACTGCTGGCCTCCGGCGCGATTGGCCAGCTCAACATGGTCAGCGCACACTGGGACCGCAACTCATCCATGGGAGCGTGGAACTACACGGTTCCTATCGATGCCTCGCCCGAAACCTGCGATTGGGACCGCTTCCTCGGCACCGCGCCACGAGTTCCCTTTAACTCCGAGCATTTCTTCCAGTGGCGAAAATGGAAAGCCTACGGCACCGGAGTCGCGGGCGATCTCTTCGTCCACCTGTTCAGCGGAACGCACTTCATCACCGGCAGCAACGGCCCCACCCGCGCCATGGCCACCGGCGGGCTGCGCTTCTGGAAAGACGGCCGCGACGCCAACGACGTGCTGCTGGGACTGTTTGACTATCCGCAAGGATTCAATCTCAGCCTGCGCGTCAACTTTGTCGATGGAGGCGAGGAGAGCGAAGGCCTGGCCTTCACCGGTTCAGAAGGCAATCTGGAGATTGCCAACAACTCGGTCAGCGTGAGCCGCACACCGCGCGAGAAAGAGCCTGGCCTGATGATCGGGACCTACACAGAGGCCATGCAGAAACGGATTCGCGACGCTTATCACGATCGGTATCCCGCGTCGCATCCTTCCGGGCCGCCCGCCGTCGCAACCGAGAAGTATGTCGCGCCCGAGGGATACCGCGACAGCTTCGACCACTTCACCAATTTCTTCAGCGCAGTTCGCTCGCGCAAGCCCGTCGTCGAAGATGCTGTGTTCGGGTATCGCGCCGCCGGCGCCGCCCTCCTTAGCAATCTAAGCATCGAGCACAGGATGGTGGTGAAGTGGGATCCAGAGGCGATGAAGCTCGGGTAAGAACTCCGTTGCTGTATATCACCTGCAAAAAGTTCTTACCGCGGAGCCCCCGTCATCCTGAGGAGGGCGATAGCCCTCCGAGGGACCGTACGAAGCGCTTAAGGCGGCAGTGTGGTCGCCAAGATCCCGCACCCTGCATGCGCCTAGGGCATCCCCATCCACCATATCAAAGCTCCCGCCGTCCCTCATGGCACCTTCGTCGCCGCTGGCCACTGGCCGCCGATTTATATATTTGTGTGTCGAGGAACACCCACAGGAAGTAGGTGAAAGAAGGATTCACCACGGCGAACGCACTGATACAACACGATCTCGTATCTCCCAGTCTCAAAGAAGTCCAACGGTATGGGATGCCGGAGAGACCTACCGCCGCATGATCATGCTGGGCCAGCCTGAAACAGGGTGACCAATTTCATTCCCTCACGTCTGTAGCAATGGCTTACTCTATATCGCCATGCGACCTCCCGCTCTGCTGTTCATTCTGCTCGCAGCCGCTAGCTGTTTTTCTCAAGAGCCCATCCGGGTTAAGGTCGGGGATTCGCGTGGAGCGCTGGTCGACAGCCTGACCAAAGACGATTTTGAGGTTCTTGAAGATGCGGTTCCGCAAAAGATTGCGTTCTTTTCCCGCAGCTCCGACGTGCCCCTCACTCTTGGATTAATTGTCGACGCCAGCGGCAGCCAGGAGCATTACTCCAAGCAGCACAAGCATGACCTGGAGGTTTTCCTGCAGGATGTCCTCGGCCCCAAAGACCGGGCCTTCATGCTGTGTTTCGGCAACCATCTGCGCCTGGTAAGCGATTTCACCCAGTCGAGCACCGAAATCTTAGACGGACTCACTCGCTTCGAACACGATGACAAGCATTTCCCAGAATTGGGTCCGAAAGAGCCGCGCGACATGGGCACGGCGTTCTACGACTCCATCTTCTATTCTGTCGCCGACAAACTCGCCAATGAGAAGGGACGGCGGGCCCTGCTGATCTTCAGCGACGGCGAAGACAACTCCAGCTCTCACGACATGATGACGACGATTGAAGCCGCCCAGAGCGCCAACGTCCTATTATTTCCCATCCGTTATACGCAGAAAGAACACGGCAATCTCACCGCCCGGAATAAATACGGCATCCGGGTGATGGATCGCATCGCAAAGGAAACCGGCGGGGCCACCTTCGATGCGGCGGTCGTCGATCCCCACACATATTTTCGTCAAATCGGCGATGAGTTGCGCAGTTCCTACGAATTGGCTTACTACCCGACCAATCCCATCAAAGACAACTCTTTCCGCAAGATCATCATCCGCCCCAAACAGGATGGACTCATGGTGCGCACCAAGACGGGATACTTTTCACGATAGATCGCGCCCTTGCTCCGCCGGCGAATTGGGCGACAGGTACACCACGAAGAGCCTTAACCGCAAAGGACACGAAGGAACCCCAGAAGGATTCCTCCGTGTTCCTCCGTGTCCTCTGTGGTTATAGCCTTTTGGTGCGCTCCTTCACCCCGAACTCGGCCGACGCGCCGGGCAATTCTCGGACGTTCTTCCCAGAGGAAAGTCATGGACTCAGATTGTGCTCTTGCTCACGGCGCGATGTGACACCTGACCTTGCGTTCAGAGGCGCGTTCGAGGAATCATCGTCGAGGCTGCAACCGTGCGCCGAAGCGGGGAGCATCCCGTTTTGGAACTCTGTTCCTCGCTACATGGCACTAAGTTCTTTGAAACCAAGATTTTGCCCCTAAGTGATTGTGTCTCAAGAATTAATTTGCCAATTCCCGCTAAGCTGATGATTCCAGCAGACCAGGGGGGAGGGGTACCCCGGGCGACGAGGACTGAGTCCCATTTCGGGAAACTGAAGATTTCTTGATCCCGTGGCGCCCGGACTTTCCTCGCGGCGCACTTTTCCCGTCCACGAACTTTCATTTAATCCTGCTCACGCTTTTGCCGATAGCTCTTCTCAGGAGTGCTATCGATGCACCTATGGGTTTGGATTGCGCTGGGAGCGCTAGTCGTCCTGGTGATCGTCGAGCAATTGCGGATCTTCAAGGCCAACCGCGAATTCCGCAAGAAAGACGAGATCTTCCAGGCGGTCACCGAAAACGCAGCCGACATGATTGCCCTGGTCGACGTCAAGGGAAGGCGCTTGTACAACAGCCCCGCCTACAAGCGAGTGCTCGGCTACTCTCCGTCGGAGTTGAGCGAGACCTCGTCGTTCGAGCAGATTCATCCCGACGATCGCATGAGAGTTCTGGAAGCTGCGCGGGAAGCGCGCGAGAGCGGCGTCGGCAAGCGGCTCGAGTACCGCATCAAGCACAAAGACGGAAGCTGGCGCGTGCTGGAATCGGTAGCCAGCACGATTCGCGATGCCAAAGGCGAAGTGGCCAAACTGGTGATCGTGAACCGTGACATCACCGAGCGCAAGCGCGCCGAGCAGCAACTGGAGTACAACCTGTTTCACGATCTGCTGACCGGATTACCCAACCGGCGTATGTTCATGGACCGCTTGCAGACTTCTTTCGCGCGGGTACGCCGCGAAACGGGACGAAGCTATGCCCTGCTGCTGGCCAATGTGGATCACTTCAAGGTCTTCAACGAAGCCATGGGAACCAAAGCGGGCGATCACATCTTGACCGAGATTGCGCGCCGCCTTTCGGTGGAAATACGGCAGGATGATGCGAATGCGCGAGATCGCGCCGCAGGCAGCGACGCGTCGCTGTTCCGTCTGGGAGCCGACGAATTCACGATCCTGCTGGAAAACGTGGGCGATCCGAGCGACGCACTGCGCATCGCCCGCCGACTGCAAAAAGCGGTCGCTGCACCTCTCACCATCGAATCGCGCGAGGTACGCGCGTCGGCCAGCGTCGGCATTGCGCTCACTACGGCCGCGCACACGCGCCCGGAGGATGTATTGAAAGACGCCGATGTGGCCATGCGCCGGGCGAAGGCGATGGGCGGTTCGCGTTGTGAAGTATTCGACGAGGCCATGCACACGCGCGCCGTCGGGCGGTTGAAGCTGGAGTCCGACCTGCGCACGGCGCTGATGGAGCGACAGTTCCGCATTCACTATCAGCCAGTACTGCAACTCGACACGCGCCGGATCATGAGCTTTGAGGCGCTGCTGCGCTGGGAACATCCCACGCAAGGATTGATCTCGCCCTACTGCTTCATCGACGCAGCCGAAGATACCGGCATTCTGGTATCGATCGGGCATTGGCTGATGGTGCAGGCGTGCCGACAATTGCGCGAGTGGGAGGTCAACGACCGATCCGGATCACCGATGCACGTGACCGTGAATGTCTCCGCGCGTCAGTTTGCCGATGCGCGGCTGGCCAATGATATTCAGGATGCGCTGCAGCAGACTGGCGTCGATCCTTCACGCCTGCAACTGGAGATGACGGAGAAGATCGCGTCGGCCGATCCCAAGCTGACGGTAACGGTGCTGTCACATCTGAAACATTTCGGGATCGGCACAGTGCTGGATAATTTCGGAACAGGATCGACTTCGCTGGTTGGACTGAGGCAGTTTCCCGTGGATGCGCTGAAGATCGACCGGTCACTGATCCGGGAGATGCAGACCGACCGCAGCGCCTCGGACATTGTGGAGTTGATCATCCTGCTGGCACACAAGATGAACCTGAAGGTGATCGCCGAAGGCATCGAGACGGCGCGTCAACTGGAGCGACTGCTCGAGTTGGGATGCGAGTACGGACAAGGATATTTCTTCTCGCAGCCGATGGAGGCCAAGGCGGCATTGATCTTCATGCGGCAGCAGTTGGTGGCGAGGAAGACCGCGGGGACGAGTTAACAGGCTTGGGCGCTCTGAGCGCGTATGCGCCTCGAGACAGGTTGCGGGGATTCGACGCGCGCGCGAAACCGCGCGTTCAGGATGCAAGGCTCAGCGCGCGCCGTTTCCGGGAGAAACCACGCGTCCGTATTCGGACGCGCGGCTTAGGCGGTCGAACATGCGCCAGGTTTCGAGCGAGACTTTTGTGATGGCTTCCTCGCCCTCGCGTTCGTTGCTTAGAAACCCTGTCATCACGCAGATCACGTATGGCCTGCCTGCGACGAAGACGATGCCGGAGTCGTTGCGCACGGCTTCGAGTTCGCCTGGTTTGTTGGCAACCTTGAGGTCAGGCGGGAGGTCGCGCGGGATGAACGACTGCTTATTCGTGCTGAGCATTTTGAAGAAGTCCTCGGTCGACTCTTTGTTCAGCAGCTTGCCGTGATAGATGGCGTCGAGCAGCGTCATCATTTCGCGCGGGGTAGAGATATTTTCGCGGCCCTGCTTGGCGGCTTCCAAGTCCATCATTTTGCGGCGCAGGCGCGTGTGCGACAGCCCGAGTGAATCGAGCATGGCGTTGACGTTCTGCATGCCGACACGATCGATGAGGACGTTGGTGGCCGAGTTGTCGCTGACCGCGACCATCATGGTGGCGAGATCGCGCAGCGTGACGCGCGTGACGCCCGGTGTAAGGCCGTTCATGATGTCGCTGTCGGGAACCAGGTCGGAAGATTGCACGGTGTAGAGATCGGTGAGCTTGAGTTTGCCCTGCTGGGCTTGGAGATAGAGGTTTGCAAGCACCGTGATCTTGATCGAGCTGGCCTGGGCAAAGACCTCGTCTTCGCGCAGGAAGTAGTGATCACCCGTAGTTAGGTCTTCGATGGCAACTCCCATGACGCCGTCGAGGTTCCGGTCAACCTGCTCGATCTTCGATTCCAGTTTCTGCCAGAGAACCTTTGGTTTGGCCGAGGGAGCGCCCTGGGCGAGGCAGGTGGACACCAGCAGGAGGGAAGACAAAAGACTTTTCATTTGGAAGGTTCCGAAAGCAGACGATTGTAGCAGGGGAAGAAAGCTGGCGAGGGTTCTGATCGCGCCGAAGATAGCGCGCGAGAATTGTGCGCTATTTAAGATTTCTGCCGTTCCTGCCGATGGAAACAGAGACCATGAATACCGCCGTCAAAACCGCTTCCTCCGAGAAACCAAGCGCCTGCCTGGCGCGGCAGCCGATTCTGAGCAAAGATGAAAAGGTGCTCGGGTACGAACTACTGTTCCGCGAGAGTGCTAAAGAAGACCGATTCAACGCCGATTTGGAAGGAGGCACCCGCAGCATCATCGACACATTGAACGTGATGGGACTGGATGCGGTGTGCGATGGGCGCCGCGCATTCATCAATTGCTCGCACGACATGTTGCTGAAAGGATTTTTTCAGCTGCTGCCTGCGGAAAAGGCGGTGGTCGAGATCCAGGAGAACGTGCCCGTCGATGAACGGGTGGTCGCATCCTGCGAACAACTGAGAATGGACGGCTACGAACTCGCTCTCGACAACTTTGTGCCGGCCGATGCACGGGAGAAGCTGATCCCACTTGCCAATTATTTGAAGATCGACGTCAGAAGAGTCGTAGAACAGCACTGCGCAGCCCTCGTCGCGAAGCATGGGGCGAACTGCACTATGATCGCCCAGAAGGTCGAGACGCGACTGCAGTTTATTGCGGCGTTAAAAGACGGGTTCACGTTGTTTCAGGGTTACTTCTTCCGGCATCCCGAGCGCATGCGGGCCCGGCACATTCCTGCCAACCAAGCCAGCCAGTTGAGGCTTCTGAAAGCGATCTCGGCGCCAGAAGTAGATTTTGACGCGGTGGAAGCGCTCATCAAGCAGGATGCGTCCTTATGCTACCGGTTACTGCGCTACCTGAACTCGCCGTTAGTGGGAGTGTCGAATACGGTGCACTCCGTTCGCCACGGCATCACTTTACTGGGCGAGAGGGAACTGGTCCGCTGGATACGGATGGCGACCACCCTGATTATGGGCCAGGAAAAATGCTCCGATTTAGTACTTGCGTCATTAGTGCGGGCACACTTCTGCGAACTCATTGCGCCCAAGGTAAATCACGGTTCATGCGACCTATTCCTGATCGGGATGTTCTCCCTGATGGACGCGATCCTGGAAGTCCCCATGGGCATAGTGATCGAAGGCCTCGCATTCGATGCTGAAACTAGAACCGAGTTGCTGGGAATGAAGACAGGGAAGCCCACCGCCCTGTCGCCTATTTACGAACTGATGGTATCGCGCGAGGCGGGAGAGTGGGATGTCGTAGCCAGACACGCCAAGAAGCTCAACCTGTCTTTGCCCTTCGTGAACCGGGCGTTTAACGAGGCGGTCAGTTGGGCTCACCAGATGACAACTGCGGTTCCGTGCGAGAAGAAGTAACGTGACGACAGCGCACTGCGGGTGATCAAACTACCAGGACGCAGTATCACCCTGACTGTCCAATCAACAGGACGTAGCCGTCGGGGTCTTCTACTCGAATCTCACCTTTGGGCATGTAGCTGGGATAAGTGACTTCCGACACCGTCACGCCGTGGGATAACAGGTGCTCTCTCAAGGGGACCAGTTGAGGCGAGTAAAGGTAGAACAGAACCGCCTGCTGACTCGCGAGGATGGGTTCCGATGCCTGTGTAAACATCACATCGGCGTGATCACGGCCGAGATGAACCCATTGCAATTTTCCAGAGGGATTTCGCAGATTACCGCGAACTTCCATGCCGAGGAGCCGGTAAAAGTCGACGGAGCGTTGTACGTCGGCGACGTGAGCCATCGGAATGAGGCTGGTTACTTTGGGTGGCATGGAGTTCAACTCCGGTGCTTCTCATCCCTATCGCTCGCTTTGCTCGCTCAGGGGGCAGCCGAGGCGGCTGTCCCTACATGACTTAGCCTTCGATCTTTGCCTCGCGCAGCTGCCGTACCGCGGTCTCGGAGCTGACGGGGGAATAGTAGACTTCTTTAAAATTGTAGGACTTGGCCTTGGAGGGCACCACGGGCAGAATTTCAATGTGCCAGTGATAATCATCGTCGATCGTCTTCCAATAGCCCAGATTCTTTGAGGGATGCAGGCTGCTGGGCGAAGTGTGCAGGACTAGGTGGAAATCTTCGGTGACGGTGCGGACACGCTGCAAGGTCCGGCGCAGGAGAGCGGCGAGATTCGTTCGCAGGCCAGGCTTATTCAGGCCCGTACGCTCAAAAGAAGAATCGTGATTGCGGGGGAGAATCCAGGTTTCATAGGGAACCCGTGGGGCGTAGGGACCTAAAGCGAGGTAGTCGCCTCGAACCTCAATCACGCGCTGGGCCTGGCGCTCTTCCTGCTGGATGATGTCGCAGAACACACAGCGCTCTTTGCCAACGAAATATTCTCGTCCGGCGCGCAGTTCGTAGAGGACGCGCCGCGGGACGAACAGGGTTGCTGTGAGTTGCGAGGTGGGATGGCTGAATTCCTGTCCGGCGTTGGGGCCGTAGTCCTTGAACAGGCTGACGTACTTGATGCGCGGATCGCGCTTGAGATCGAGGATGCGCTCAGCGGCAAGACGGAGGAAGTGAGCGATGTCCTCATCGCTGGCCTTCCACAGATGTCTATCGTGATTCGGATTCTCGATGAGCACTTCATGCGCTCCGACGGATTGCATGCGGTCATAGAGGCCGTCGCCGCGGCGTCCGGGCTCGCCTTCGATATGGTAGAGCGGTCTGGGGTGGACCACGGAACGTGCGGACCAGGACGCGCCGGGCGTATTGGGAGTCTTCGCGATTACGTGCAGGCTGGAATCGGAGCAGAAAGGGCACGGCGCATCGGGACGGGATCCGGCATCGCCGGGATCGTCGCCGGTCATAACCCAGGAGCGGGTGATGGGGTCCTTGCGAAGTTCCATAGGTGATAAGGAGAAGGAGAACACCTAGAGAGAAGCGGAGTCAACTGCGAATTGCTGCGGAATTTTCCACGGCATGCATGCGAAATCACAGAGAGAGTCCATGCGCCGTGTTTGTTATAATCCGCCGAAGCCCGCTTAGATGACCGAGCCGTCCACTCCGCTGATGCGGCAGTATGCTGCCGTTAAAAAAGAACATCCGACCGCGCTTTTGTTCTTCCGCCTTGGAGACTTCTACGAACTCTTCTTTGATGACGCCATCGTGGCGTCGAAAGAACTGCAGATCACGCTGACCTCTCGCAATAAAGAGAAAGGAATCGCGGTGCCGATGTGCGGCGTCCCGTACCACGCGGCGGAGGGATATATCGGAAAATTGATCCGGCGTGGATTCAAGGTCGCGATCTGTGAGCAGATGGAGGATGCGCGGCTGGCGAAGAAACTGGTGCGGCGGGAGGTCACGCGGGTTGTCACGCCGGGGACTGCTGCAGATTCGTCGCTGGGATCAGAGGAAAATAACTTTCTGGCGGCGCTGGCGCAGGTGCGGGATTGCGTGGGATTTGCCGCGTTGGATTTGTCTACCGGGGAGTTTCGGGCTACGGAGTTTTCCGGGGAAGGAGCGATGCGACGGGTGCAAGAGGAATTGGAGCAGTTGCGTCCGAAGGAGTTGCTGTTTGGGTCGGCGGCGCCCTTGTTCGATCAGGCTGCGGGTAAGCAGCCGAGCTTCGCTCGGCCGGACAGCCGAGGGCGGCTGTCCCCACATGGATCTTCTCCGCGGCCAGCCGGGGCCAATTACACCGAAACGCCGCTTGAGGATTGGATTTTTTCGCCAGATCACGCGCTTCCCTTGCTGGAGAATCATTTTGGGGTGCTATCTCTGGAGGGCTTCGGACTGGCCGGGAGGACTGCGGCGGCTGCCGCGGCGGGGGCGGTCCTTTATTACGTGCGGTCGACGCAACGGGGATCGCTCGATCACGTGGACCGGATCGGCTGGTATGAGCGGCAGAATTGCCTGGTGCTCGATGCGGTGACGGTGCGCAATCTCGAATTGATTGAGCCGCTGTTTGCCGGGACCGATGCGGGCGTGACCTTGTTTCGCTCGATCGATGCGGCCGTGTCCCCTATGGGCAAGCGACTGCTGCGCGCGTGGTTGCTGCGGCCATCACTGGATTTGGTGGAGATCAATGCGCGGCTGGATGCGGTCGAGGCGGGAGTGAAGGACATCATTGCGCGCGAGGAATTGCGTCGGGCTTTAGATGGTGTGCTGGATTTGGAGCGACTGCTGAGCCGCGTCACGCTGGAGACGGCGAATCCGCGGGACGTGCTGGCGCTGGCGGCGTCGTTGCGGAAGATTCCCGCGGTCAAGGGAGCGGTGGCGCGTTTGACGTCTGCGCGGCTGCAAGCGTTGCATGCGGCGCTTGATGAATTGAGCGACCTTCGCGAGCGCATTGAGAAGACGATTGTGCCGGAGCCGCCGTTGACTTTTGCTGATGGTGGAGTGATCGCCGCGGGAATCGATCGCGATCTCGATGAACTGCGGGAGCTCTCGCGCAACAGCAAGGCGGTGCTGGCGCAAATCGAGCAGCGGGAGCGCGGGCGGACCGGGATTTCCTCGCTGAAAGTGAAATTTAATTCTGTATTCGGCTACTACATCGAGGTGTCGAAATCGAATCTGCATCTCGTGCCGCAGGACTACGACCGGAAGCAGACACTGGTCGGGGCTGAGCGGTTTACCACTCCTGAGTTAAAGGAGTATGAAGCCAAGATTCTCGACGCGCAGGAGAAGATCGTCGAGATCGAGCGG
>WNGO01005184.1_pt1 | contig 11333 bp, 9 predicted proteins | sample 5400511 | NCBI WGS metagenome assembly WNGO01 (sample SAMN13153380, study PRJNA577476) | soil metagenome | isolation source: 20 cm soil or saprolite under Garry oak tree replicate 2 | place: USA:California | collected 2016-06-15
TGCGGTCCGTACACGACCCTCGTCGCGACTCCGGCCAGCCGCGAGAAGCCGTACCTGTACGTCGACGGCAGCGGGCGCTATCGCGTGTTCGGCCCGGCAGCGCAGCGGAACTCCGCCGGTGACAGCTGGTCGGCCGGGCCGACCCCGGGGCGGTCGATCCCGTTGTCGGACTTCTTCATCGCCAGGCCGTCCGACTCGGTGCAGACGATCAACGCCCAGCTTGCGAGTGGGCGGAACCTCCTGCTCACACCCGGCGTGTACGACGTCGACCAGACGATCAAGGTCAAGCGGGCCGACACTGTCGTCTTGGGACTGGGGTTCGCCACCCTCACTGCGCTGGGGGGAGCGGTGGCGATGAGCGTGGCGGACGTCCCCGGTGTCGACGTCGCCGGCCTGGTCATCGACGCCGGCCCGACCGTGTCGCCGACCCTGCTGAAGGTTGGCACGACGCGTGAGGCCAACGGATTGGGCCGCGAGCACAGCGGCTTGAGCGACCCGTCCGATCCGACGGCCCTGCAGGACGTCTTCTTCCGCGTCGGCGGACCCCACGCCGGCCGGGCAAGCGTGAGCCTGGAAGTGAACAGCGACCACGTCGTGCTCGACGACGTCTGGGCGTGGCGAGCCGACCACGGCAATGGTGTCGGGTGGACCCAGAACACGGCCGACACCGGCGTGGTCGTCAACGGCGACGACGTCACCGCCACCGGGCTGTTCGTCGAGCACTACCAGAGGTTCCAGGTCATCTGGAACGGAACGAACGGCACCGACGTCTTCTTCCAGAGCGAGATGCCCTACGACGTGCCCAACCAGGCGGCGTGGATGTCCAGCCCGAGCACCCTTGGATACGCAGCGGTCAAAGTCTCGCCCGGCGCGGATCACTTCACCGGATACGGCATGGGGACCTACAGCTTCTTCAACCAGGGTGTGGACATCTTCGCCGCGCACGCGTACGAAGTGCCCACCAACTCGGACGTGCAGATGCACGACCTGCTCACGGTGTTCCTGGATCCCACGAACGGAAAGGGCGGCATCCTCAACGTCGTCAACGACGCGGGCGGCTCCTCGACCATCGCGAACCCGGACGTGGCAGTCACCGTCGTCAGCTATCCCTGACCACCCGCGGCAGTTACCTATCGACGTGCGTAGCGGGCGGTCGTAGCGTCAGGGGATCGGCCGATGCCATGAGGATCGACCACAACGGCGTGGGGAGGCTTTCATGTTCGTGCAGGTGATCACCGGCAAGACATCCAATGCAGCGCAGGTCCGTGCCGCGATGGACCGGTGGGTCGAAGAGCTGGCGCCCGGTGCTGAGGGCTGGCTCGGTTCCACGGCGGGGGTGACTGAGGACGGCCGGCTCGTCGCGCTGGCCCGGTTCGAATCCGCGGAGGCGGCACAGCGCAACAGCGAACGCCCCGAGCAGGACCAGTGGTGGGCGGATACCGCACAGCTGCTCGACGGCGAAGCCACCTTCCGCAACAGCGTCAACGTGATGCCCGATCTGCGCGGCAATCCCGACGAGGCGGGCTTCGTGCAGATCATGCAGGGGCAGCAAGGGCCCGACCCCGACCGTGCTCAGGAATTGATGAACCAGAATTCCGACGAGTGGGCCGCGTTCCGCCCGGAGGTCGTCGGAAGCCTCGGCGGGTCCCACCCGGACAACACCTGGACCATGGCCCTCTACTTCACGTCCGAGGCAGAGGCTCGCGAGGGTGAGCGCAAAGAACCGCCGCCCGAGCTGAAGGCCCAGATGGAAGAGATGGACAAGCTCAGCGTCGGCACGCCGGAGTTCTTCGACCTGAAGGATCCCTGGCTCAGCTCCCCGACGTAGCCGGGCTCCAGGGCCCCGCACTTATCGCCGGGTCGTTAACGCACTCCGGAGCACCGTAGCCAGGTAATGCAGAGTGCGAGAGACGGATCAGCTCGCGGTGGACCGGAGGCGGCGCGAGGCTGTGCGACATCCGCGACGCCGACCAAGCCGAGGCACCGCCGATCGCCGAATATTTCGCGGCGCCTCCGGACGGGTTCGTTGCCGCGGTGCGCATTCTGTGCGCCCGCGCAACTCCGTGCCGCGAGTTCATCGGAACCGCTTTGGTGATTGCGGCTTGGTCGCCGAGGGCGCCTTGCTGGTAGAGCTCGGCGTCGGCGCGCACGGTAGTCGATTTGCACGGCGATCGCACCCAGCTGCGCGCGGCTGCGCGATATCGGCACCGTGACCTTCCACCCGCGCAGCTGAGCGCGCCCTCGACCTGACTTCCGCGCGCGACTTTCGGCGCCGTGGCCGGATACGGACAACGTGGGCGATCTCCTTGTTCCGCCCCTGCGTCGCGCCAAGAATGGCCAATGCGATGGAACGTTTCACAACGCGGGCGGGGGGCTTCTATGAACCGGATTGAGGAGGGCGCAACGCGCGCACAGGGACCGGACCGGCGGACAGTGCTGAAGTCGCTCGGCGCGGCTGGTCTGGCCGCCGCCGCCTCGTCATTGCTGCCGGTGAGAGCTGCCGCCGCCGTGCTCGCGTCCGACGAGCTCAGCATCGACTGGAGCCAGATCGCTCGGGTGTCGAAGACGACCGCGAGCCTGAAGTCGTCGTCAACCCGCTGATCCGGCGGGACTCGCCGATCCATGACAACGTGATCAACGAGCTGCGCGCGCTGCACGCTGACTACGTCCGCTTCGTGCCGTGGTATCCGTACCCGCGGCTGGGTGTCGCGGAACTGGATCCGCCTGCCAATGGCCGAACCAGCTGGGACCTCTCGCTGATCGACCCGCTGGTCGAAGACTTCTTGGAGGCGACCCGCGGACACAGCACGATCATGAACTTCAGCACCATCCCGCAGTGGATGTGGCAGTCGCCGTGGTCGGTGCAGGATGGTCAGCTGTACGCGAACGGCGGCAACAACGGCGTCGCGAAGGTCGGCGCGACATGGACGGACTACACGTTCGCCGCCGATGTCACGCCGCTCCCGAGCGCAACCCACAGCGGCGCACCCTATGCCCAGTCGGGACTGCTATTTCGCGTGGACCCCGATACGCTCAGCGGCTTTGGTTTCCTGATCTCGAACTACCCTTACAGTTCGTCGGGCGCGGCGGGCTATGTCGTCTACGTGACGGTCACAAACGGTTCCGGGCACGCTGTGCACTCCAAACCGCTACCGTTCCCCATTGTCGGCGGGCAGACGTACCACGTCAGCATCGACGTCTCGGGCGATACCTTCACCATTGCCATCGACGGGACCACAGTCGACACAGTCACAGACCTTGGCTCCCGGGCAGGAACCGTCGGCTTCCGCGAGAACGGGGCGGAATCCGGGCTGTTCGACAACGTGCTGGTCACCGCCCCGGACGGCTCCGTGCTGTTCTCCGACGACTTCTCCGGCGACCTGTCCCAGTGGGCGGCGCCCGGCGTGCCGCCCGACGACGCGAATGCGATCGACTTCAGCTACTTGGGAGGCACCGAGCTCGTCGTCCCGATCCAGACGGTCGCGGACTACTACCGTCGCCTCGTCGCCTGGTACACGCAGGGCGGCTTCACCGACGAGCTGGGCACGTTCCACGCGTCGAACCACCACTATTCGTTTCCGTACTGGGAGGTGCTCAACGAGCTCGAGCACAGCCTGAGCCCGGCGTTCTACACGCGGCTCTACGACGCGATCGTCACCGAGATCCGCAAGGTGTCGCCGCAGACGAAGTTCGTCGGCGTGGCGCAGGCGACGCCCGGCAGCGCGAGCTACTTCACGTACTTCCTCGATCCGGCGAACCATGCCGCGGGCGTGCCGATCGACATGATCAGCTACCACTTCTATGCACACGCGACCGCAGCGGACACCCCCGAGACGTACGGGACCACCGGCTTCCCGCGCGCCGACGCGTTCCTGTCGGTAGTCGACCGGATCGAGGCAGCGCGCATGCAGTTCGCCCCCCAGGTCCGCACCACCGTTGACGAGACGGGGACGATCATGGACACCGCCGCGACACAGCTCCACCCGGCGCCTATCCCGGAGGCGTACTGGAACTATTCCGCGGCGATCTACGCGTACATGTTCGCGCGCCTCGCGTTGAAGGGGATCGACGTCGTCGGCGAGAGTCAGCTCGTGGGCTACCCCGGCCAGTACCCGTCGGTGAGCATGGTCGACTGGAACACCGGGCTGCCCAACGCGCGCTACCGCGTGCTGCAACTACTGCTGGAAGAGATGCCCGCCGGCAGCCGGCTCGTGCCGGCAGCCGGCGCCTCGGATGCCTACTACGTCCTCGGCTTCCTCAATGAGGACGAAGACGTCCGCAAGGTGCTAGTGGTGAACAAGACCAACCAGCAGGTCGCGGTACCGATCATCGGCCTCCGCGGTGCTCAGGCGCGCGTCGTCGACCACGCTTCGGGCGGCGGCCAGATCCGCACCGAACGGGTGACCAGCGACCAGTTCATGCTCGACGACTACGGCGTGGCGATCGTTACGTTGCGCGACTGAGCCAAAGCCTCCGCACACGATTGCGTTGACATTCGGTCTGCAAGCAGGTGATGAGTTAGACGAGCAGGCCGTCGACAACGACCTCGAGCATCGGCCCGACGGATGCGGCGGGCAGGTTGCCCTGGTCAACGACACTGGCGATTCCGCCGACGAGTCGGGCGAACTGGAGTGAGTCGACGCCGGGCCGAAGATCGTCTCCGAGCTGCTCGATGATCTGGGTGTTGGCGGCCCGGAGGGTCTGACACTTGGTCCGCATCGGCGAGGTGTCGTCCTCCATTGCCAGCGTGATCTTGGCCGGTCCGCCCTTGTGTACCGAGATCAGCTCGACGTATTGCTGGAACCAGCGCAGCAGGAGTTCGCGCGACGTGCCGCCCTCGGCGAGAACCTTGCCGACGGCGTCGTTGACCCGCTCGACCCATGCCTGCATCACGGCATCGACCAGGGATTCGCGGGTCGGGAAATGGCGGTACAGCGTTCCCGCCCCGACGCCCGCAGCCTTGGCGATGTCGTCGAGCGGGGCGCCGTAGCCGCGCGTGCGGAACGCCACCCGAGCAGCATCGACGATCTTGTCGCGATTGCGCGCCGCGTCCGCCCGCACCGTCGGCCTCCTGAATTCATAAAACCACTTGCTAAACGGAGACTGTCTCCGTATCGTTCCTTCGTGGAAACGGAGAACCTCTCCAGATCAGTCTACGTCGGCCTTCGGCCAAGCGCACGCAGGCCAGAACAGGACTTCATCCAGATGTCAGCAATGCTGCAAACCCGACCCGCTCCGACGGGGTCCGCACGCCGCAACCCGGCGATCGGTATGTGGGTCGTGCTCGTCGGTCAACTCATGCTCGTACTCGACGCGACGATCGTGAACGTCGCGCTGCCGCACATCGCCACGGACCTGCATTTCGGCTCCGCCTCGCTGTCGTGGGTCCTCAACGCCTACAGCCTCGCGTTCGGTGGCCTCTTGCTGCTCGGTGGCCGCCTGGGAGACGTGCTCGGCCGGCGCCGGGTGTTCATGACCGGCCTGGGCCTGTTCACGCTCGCCTCCTTCGCCGGCGGGCTCGCCCACGCGCCGTGGGAACTGGTCACGTCGCGGGCGCTGCAGGGCGTGGGTGCCGCGCTGTCGGCGCCGTCCGTGCTGGCCCTGATCGCCACCAACGCGCCGAACGAGGCCGCCCGCAACCGTGCCCTGGCAGCATTCGCCGTCATCTCCTCGGGAGGAGCGGCGCTCGGCTTGATGCTCGGCGGCACGCTCACCGATCTGGCGTCCTGGCGATGGACGATGTTCGTCAACGTGCCGATCGGCCTGGCCGTGCTGTTCCTCGTCCCCGGGCTGGTCAACGAGACAGCACGGCGCCACGGTCGATTCGATTTCGTCGGCGCGGGCTCCGCCACCGCCGCTGCGGTATCCATCGTGTGGACCGTCATCAACGCACCCGAACACGGCTGGGGCAGCGCGCGAACCGTCGCCGGCTTCGTCCTCGGAGCCGCCCTGCTGGTGGTGCTGGCCGTCACCGAGCGTCGGCACCCACACCCGCTACTGCGGCCGGCGCTGCTCCGCAGCCGGCAGCGGATCGCGGGGCTGGTCGCGATGGCCGCCGTCTACGGCGGCATGCTCGCGACCTTCTTCCTCACCGTGCAACTGCTGTCGCACCAGTTCGGCTACAGCCCACTTCGATCCGGCGTGGCATTCCTGCCCGTTCCACTGGGCGTGTTCACCATGTCGCGCCTGGCACCCCGCCTGGTCGCGCGGATCGGACCGGCCCCGCTGATCGCCGCCGGTACCGCGAGCGTGTTCATCGCGATGGGCCTGCTACTCGGCGTCGACGCCTCCACCAGCTACGCCGACGGCGTCTTCCCGTCACTGCTGCTGATGGGCCTGGGCATGGGCATGAGCTTCATGCCGATAACGGTCCTCGCCCTCAACGGCGTCGAACCGGAGCACACCGGATCGGCCTCCGGCCTGCTGCAGACCATGCAGCAGCTCGGCGGAGCGGTCGGGCTCGCGGTGGTCGCCTCGGTCTTCGCCGGACGCAGCGCCCATGGCTTCGACCCAGCGCTACGGGCCGGGTACGGCGCGGCGACGGTGCTGGCCGCTCTCGCACTCGCCAGCGGGCTCACCCTGCTCGCACGCCGAAGCTTCGCCACCTCGACCTAGCCCGGCAGATCCAGCAGCGAATCCAGACACAGATCGACGTCGTCCGCAGGAGCCGACCATGACGCTAGCCCTCCGCCCGGCCCGTCGATACCTATTGTCGAACAGGCGCCACGCAACACCGCAAAAAGACATCACCGGGTATGTCAGAGCCCTCACACGTCTCCTCAGCGTGGTGGTGGCCGGGCTGCTGGTCTGGATCGTCATCCTGGGTGTCAGCCTGCCGACAGCTGCCACGACCAGGCAGTGGAGGCTGCTGTGGATCGGCTTCGACACCGCGGAGGTCGCAGCCCTCGGCGTCACGCTCTGGGCCGTGTACCGGTCGCGCCAACTTGCGATCCCTGCCGCACTGATAACTGGGACGCTGTTTGCCTGCGACGCCTGGTTCGACGTCGTGCTGTCTTGGGGCACCCATGGGTGGTGGTTCAGTCTCGCCACTGCCGTTCTTGTCGAACTGCCACTCGCAGCCCTGCTCTGGGGCAGCGCCCGCTCGATGGCCCACGCGGTGATCGCTCACCAGATCCCACAGACTCTGCAATCCACCAGCGGACCACACCTCCACCAGCTCGAACTCATCCCGCACGAGCACCCAACCGAGGACCCAAGCGCCGCTCCGGCGGTTCATACGCGAGCACGCTGAGGATCAACCCCGCGAGCTGGGAACCAGTCGTTGCAGAACGCCTGCCTGACTAGGCGACCGTCACGCCGTCTGGCACGGTCTTCGGTGCGGCGCGGGCGGCGACCACTTGCTGCAAGGCCACTGGACACGCGACGGGCACGTCACTTATTGCGCAGGTGATTGACCCGGGTAATCCTGATGCGTTGCCGTGGTCCGGGTTGGCCGCGTGGTGGAGCAGCTACTCGTTGCTGGTCGTCCCGGGCGACGAGTTCACCGGCTCAGGTTGCGACGCTACCGTGCGCGCTGCTTCGGTGTCCGCCGTCGCCATAGGCGCGGTCGCGTCCGCGGCTGGTCCCGAATCCGCGACGGTTTCCGCCTGGGCGACCCGCCGCTCGGCGAGCGCCACGTCACGCAGACTCTGGACTGACAGCCGCCCGAGGGCCGCTGCGGCCAAGAAGAGGATCAGCGCGCCTACGGCGTAGAAGAAGGACAGTTGCTCCAGAGCCTGCCGGCGAGTGCCCGACGTCGGGTCCGGCGTGCCGATGGACATGTCGAGAAGGTCGGTGAACGACGGGCCGACGACCAGCCACGCGCCGCCGAAGATGCCGAGCCAGCTGCCGGCGATGGTGACGGCTCGATTGGTGCTGACGAGTAGCAGCAGACCACCAGCGAACGCTGCGGCCCCAGGCGCTACTTCGAACCAGCCGCGCGCAGCCGTCCAGTGCCAGGCCGTGCTCGTCGCCGGCGTGTAGGCCAAGTTCAGGTACGGGCCGATGAACGGCGCCAGTGCCGCCCAGGCGCTGAGGATGAGCAGCAGCGCTCCGCTCGTGGCACCGCGGGTCCACGGCACCCGCATCCTGCTCAGCTGGACGCCCCGGTCAGAGAAGGCGGCCTTCAATTCGTGGCCGATTGCGGTCATCACGGCCTCCATGAGTCAGTAGTGTCGGCCTTCCCGTGGGGGAAGGCCGACATGTCCAGGCACTTCAGCGGGTGGGGGGTTCCCGCTGTTGCGCCGCCGGTGGGGCGACTAGCTCGGCCGTCGCCCGGATGGGCACTTCACTGCGACCCGGCACGTCACACCGATGCCGCGTGGCCGCTCGCGCTTCGTCGCCATGACGTAATGAGAAGCGTTCTGCGGGGCAAGAGCGTTACACCCGGCGCCGCTGGATGCGAACACGGGCCGCCGGATATGGTCGCCCTTGTAGCGCGGCAGAGGGGACCAGGCAAACGGGGGGTACATGGTCTTGGTGATCGGCGGGCTACTCGCCGCCTGGTTTCTGCTCGGCATCGCGTTTCTCACCTGTCGTCGCCGATCTGCGCACCGTCGAGCCCGACGAAGCCCAGCCACGGCGGCACGTCAACAACCGTTCTCACCGACTACCGAATACGCGCGGCGACCGGCCGCTCGACGTGCGGGCGAGGATCGGCGCTCCGTCCGAGAGAGATGAAACGCGACGCGTTCACCGTCCGGGCCGTCGTGACGACGTCGCTACCGGGTGTGGCCTGCAGCGCTGGGTTGTCTGCTCCAACGCGGAGCAGCTGCCGGCGGACAGGTGTTCGCCTCCCCGCGGCAGGTCTTGAGTACGGATGCCGATCCGATTTAGAGTCAACGCCTCACGCCCCCGCCGGGACGGTTTGGGGAGGCCAGGATGAACGGCTTGAGCGGATCGATGCGCTCGCTCTCTGTGCGGGTCGCCCTGATCGTCGTGGCGCTCTTGCTATTGGTTCCCGCAGTATTGGTGCCCGGAACGGCGGCCGCGAGGTCTGCCGGTCCGGGCGTGACGCCGATCGTCCTTTTCCCCGCGTGGCACTTCACCCGGCTCACCTTCACCGTCAAGCACCAGACCACGGACCCGAACTGCCCGCGTTCGGGCACCTTCGAGGATCTGGTCTTCGAGGACCCGGGCCTGGCGTTCTCGCAGGTCTGTCGCGACGAGCTCATGACGCTCCGCTACGACGGTCACTCCCACAAGCCGATGCGCCTGCGGTTCCACGAGCAGCGCGGCGTCACCGTCTCCATCCCCGACTACGGCACGACGGCCAGTGCGCCGTTCTACGAGCCGATGTACGAGGCGCTCGAGGCCGCGGGTTACACGCGCGACAAGGACATCCGGGTCGCGGGCTATGACGCACGACTGACACCGGACATGGACGGCTTCCTGCAGCGGAGCATGCACCTCGTCGAGCAGACCTACCGTGAGAACGGCCGGCGTCCCGTGCACCTCGTCGGCCACTCGAACGGGCCGATCTACATCCAGTACCTGCTCACCCACACCAGCCCGGCGTGGAAGAACAAGTACATCCACGGCTTCACCCCGCTGGCCGGCAACTTCCCGGGCCAGGGGCTCGGCTACGCGTTGATGTTCGTCGGCCTCAACATTCCCGACCTGAGCTATCCGGCCACGCCCGAGAACGCCGTCAGCAGCGCGCGGATGTTCCTCTCCCACCCCTCGACGTTCATCACCGCGTCGGACCCCCGGATCTTCCACGACGACGAGATCATCATTCACGACCAGTCGACCGATACGTTCTATACCCCCGAGGACTATCCGCGGTTGTTCGACGACGCCGACCTGTCCTGGGTGAAGCCGATCGCGAACTACTACATCGGCGGCGTCCCGTTCGCCGACCCGGCCCACTTTCCCAACGTCGACGTCTACGCCGAGAAGGGCTCCGGCATCGACACGCTCGTCGGGCTCGGACTGACCGATCTGACCGTGGGGCAATTGGTGACAGGCACGACCGAGTTCTTCACGCGTGACGGCGACATCAACCAGGAGGACATCACCAACGACGCCGTCAACGCGTGGAGTGCGATGAGCTGCTGGCACTTCAGTCTGACCGACAATCCGGGCGTCAACCACTTCGAGCTACCCAGCAATCCGGACGTCCTGGCTCGCCTCATCGCGGATGCGAACGCGCCCAGGTCGAACTGCCCATGAGGTTCGACCGCACAGAGCGTGGGTGTCGAGCCACTCGGCCAGCCGTTCTTCGACCGCGGACCGATCATGAGTGCGACGAGATTTCTCCCGAGTCTGTGAACTCGATCGCGTAGAGGTACTCAGGCCGGGCAGGGATCGGCTAGCGGTGCACCTATTGCCATGGCAGGCGGCTTCGCCGCTGCCAGTAGGAGTGCGCGTCGAGGGACATCTGCAATAGATCGTCCCCGGGGCGGTCGCCGTTGAGGACCACCTCGCGGGCGCGGAGATTGCTTTGCAGCATCGATGGGCTCACGGCGCCGCTCAACACCACGTCCGACCATGGCTGCGAGATCGCGGCAGCGATCGCAACCGCGTCCGGCGGCAGATCCCGCTCACGTGAGTACGCGAGCAGCGCGGGTTCCCTGCCGTGGATCGTCAGCTGGCCGTTGGCCAGAGCCTCCTTGACGATGACGGCCACTCCAGCGTCGTGAGCGCGCTGCAGCGCCGGTGCGGCAGAGCGTTCGAGTAGGTTCCATGTCGCCTGAACGGTGTCGAAGATGCCTACGGCCAGCGCGCGGTCGATCGTCTGCGCCTGGCCGGGACCGGTCACGGTGAGGCCGACCGACACACCCGTGCGTCGCAGCGCTGCTAGCTCGGCGAGCAGTTCATTGTCGTCGAGGACGCCGCTTTCGATCGTGGCCGAATGGATCTGGTACAGCTTCAGGTGCTCTCTGAGCAGTTGCCGCGTCTCGGCGAGCTGGCGCCGAAAGGTGGTCGCGCTGAGGTCTTTGCGCTCCTGTATCGGCTCGGTCATGCTCCACTGCCCGGTATACGTGTAGCCCCACTTCGAGCCGATCACGAGCGCGGTCGCGGCCTGCGCATGTTCGGCCAGCCATGAGGCCAGAAACGCCTCGGCCAGCCCATAGGATCGGGCCGCGTCGAGATAGCGAACGCCCGAATCCCAGGCGGCGTCCAGCACGGCATGGGTGCGACGCTCGGTCTCGTCGCGGCTGCGGTCGGCGCCGAGGTCCTCATCGCGGCCGACATTGATGTAAGCCGGCCGGCCGAGTGCGGCCAACCCCAAACCGACCGGGTTGGCCGAGGCCACGACATCGAGCACGCCCACCGTCGGTTGCTACGCAGTGCGGTCGTGTGGCGCGCTGTCGTCCGACGAATCTGCG
>WNGO01014304.1_pt1 | contig 11329 bp, 9 predicted proteins | sample 5400511 | NCBI WGS metagenome assembly WNGO01 (sample SAMN13153380, study PRJNA577476) | soil metagenome | isolation source: 20 cm soil or saprolite under Garry oak tree replicate 2 | place: USA:California | collected 2016-06-15
TTGATGGATCGAGCGGATCAGGAATTTGCCGCTGCGGATTTTGTCCCGGATATAGTCTTTCGCGTCGCTGCTCTGCGAGTCGCCAGACGCAATGATGTCCTTATACAGGTTGCTGATCCGCAGATGGGGAATCTGTTCGTTGTTGAAGGAGATCTGATATTCTCCGTCCACCTTTTCCACGATCACGTCCGGCAACACGTAATTCTGCGGCGCGGCGGCGAAAACCTGGCCGGGGCGAGGATTCAGTCGCGCGATGTTGTCGGCGGCCTTTTGCACATCCTCGACGCAGATCGCCATTCGGCGCGCGATCTCCGGAAAGTGATGCCTGCCCAGATTATCCATGTGCTCGGAAACGATCCGGTACTCGAAGCTGTGTTCCTTTCCCTGTCGTCGCAATTGGATCAGCAAACATTCGCGTAAATCACGCGCACCAACTCCGGCAGGATAGAAACTTTGGATTAATCCAAGCATCCTTTCGAAATCGTTCTGTGGAATACCCGAGTTCAGCGCCATTTCCTCCGGGGTGCTTTGGAGAAATCCGTCGTCGTCGATATTGCCGATGATCAGCTCCGCAGCTTTTCGGTCGTCGGTGCTGAGCACGGTCTGGTTGAGTTGCACGACGAGATTTTGCTGAAGTGTTTCCTGGACTGGAATGGAATCGAAAAGGAACTGGCGTTTCTCGTCTGCATCTTTCGAACCGCGCCGGCCATCGAAGCTGGAGCTGGCCGACTGCGCCATGTAATCGCGCCATTCCTCATCCAGGCTTGCCAATTTTTCGAATTCGTCCCTGAAATTCTCTTCGGCTAAAGCTTCAGCCTCGCTGCGTTCGTTGGCGCCTGAATCCTCGGGCAACTCTTCCAGCACGGGATTTGTTTCCATCTCCTGTTGAACCAGATTGCGCAGCTCGAGCAGCGGAGTCTGGAGAATAAGCAGACTCTGTTGCAGCTGCGGCGACAGAACCTGCTGCAACGCGAGGCTTTGCCTCTGCTGCATTCCCTGTGCGGCCATACGCCGAGTTTACGGGCGTCGTTAGCAGTGGGCAAGCAACGGCTTCGCCGCGTTAAAATCTTAATCGTTGAAGTGTTAAACGGGTGAGACGCGTGGATTACGTGTTTCCGTTCACCATTTCCCAGCTAACGGGCGCATCGAAGGCGAGGATTTGCTCGAAAATATCCGTTGAGGTTGAGTATGGCACGGCAATGAGATCTGCTCCAAGACCGGGCCGTATCTGTCCCAGCGCATTTTCGCTTCGCAACGCGCGCGCCGGATTCACGGTCACCATTTGAAAGATTTCCTCCGGTGAAACCCGCGGAAAGTTATTTTGAAAAGCGCGCATCTCATCGAACAAGCTCAAGGTTTTGTTGCTCGCGAGACTGTCGGTGGCAAGGCAAACATTGAATCCCAGCGAGCGCAGGCGATCGAATGCGAATGGGCTGTGGCCAAAATAGTTGTGGCTTCGCGGGCAATGTACGATGTGAAATCTTGAATTGAATGTTTCCAGCAACTCGAAATCGCTTTCCGTCAATTCGTTTAAATGCGCCACGATCCACTGCGGTAGGGCGCGATCGCCGAGCGCGCCGACGAACAATCCCAGCGGGGTTTCATTCCCGCAATCATTGATCGGCCTTCCGATGCTCTTGATGAACTCGTAGAGCGGCCCTGAGGCGTCGCGAAACATCTGCATTTCCTCACGCGACTCGGCCAAGTGCGTTGTCAGCAAACCGTTGTCGCGTTGGGCCACCTGCTCGCAACGCCGAAATAAGTCTCTCGACGCCGTGAACAAGGCATGCGGCGCGAGGCCCCACTGCGCGACTCCTTCGACTTTGCTCAGGACAGGCTCAGGTCGCGCACTACGGAGTGATTCAATTGCGGCGTGGATAAGTTCAGTTGCGCGCTCCGGCGCGCGAATATCGATCAGTTCCGCACACCACCAGGTGCGAATCGGCGGCTGAACCTCCGAGATCAATTCTGGAAAAGCGGTCAAATTCGCGACCGCAGTTGTGCCGAATTTTCTTGCCTCTGCGAAACCTTCGTTGATCGACGCGAGATAATCGTCCGGTGAGAGCTTTGCCTTTTCCGCATTGATCGCGCGAATCCACTCTGCAAAACATTTTTGCGGCGCGATTTTGCCTCGCAAACCGGTGTAATCGAGGTGGCAATGCGCGTTGATCAGCCCCGGCAATAACAGTTGTTCGCCGAGGTCGACAGTGTTGCCGGCGTTGCGCGTGTTGACATCATCAAATCTGCCAACCTCGACGATCCGGTTTCCCAAAACAGCGACAGCACCGTTCTCAATGGGCGCTCCGTCCATCGTCACAACCGTGCGCGCGCGGATGATCATCTGTGAGCTGTAACGGCGGTCTCTAATCGCCGTCAAATATTCATAGTGCAGAGCGTGACAATGCTCATTCAGGTGGATCGGCTTCTCCGAAGACGACGGAAATCCTCGCCCAAGGGGCAATATCAGGCTGCAAACTCACGTTTTGTTTCCAACGCGTTGAGGAGTCCCCGCGCCGACCGTTCCACGTTTCTACAGATTAAACGTCTTCGTCTTTCACGACTTTCCGGCATTCGGCGACCAGAAGATTGCACGCTTCCTGGCAAAGCAACGGAACTGTAGCCGCAGCTGCCGCTGTAGCTGGGGTCGCTGACCCCGGTGGACCTGAAGCCGTCCCTTGATCATACACAGGATCAAACTTCTCGTTCGGCAATTTCGTCGACGCGATTACACGGTTCCGATCGCGTTTCCATAGAATAGTTCTGAGGCATCCGGTGTCGGACCGACAGAAGTCCGTGACAAGATCGTTGATCTGTGGATCGGAAATTTTTGCGGCAACGCGGTACATTCCTGACTGACGATCCAGTGTCTCGCGCAAGGCCGTCGTTTTGAGGTAGCCGCTTTTCCACGCCGCGAAAACCGCGAGCCGGCTTGGATAAAAGAGCGATGCGTCATCGCGATGCAACAGGACAAAACCGGCACACTCTCTCCTTCTGACTAGGATTTGACCGAAGGAAAACGGCACAGGAAGGCCGTTGAAAATTTCCTCAATCAAATCCCGCATTAATAGGGCGCGACCGCCGGGCGCGCCGGCACATCCATCAGTGCAAACAATGAGCGATTAAACCGCCTGCCCGTTCGAGAAACTGCAGATCTTCTTCGTCGAAGGCATTCAATTTATCGCTCTCGGCATCGAGCATCCCGAGAACGTGCCGATGATCGTTGCGCATCGGCACAATAATCTCTGAACGAGTTGTATGAAACGTCGGCAGATACCGGAGATCCTTGCTCACGTCGCCCACGATGACGGGTTGGCCGGACTCCAGAGCCGCACCGCACAATCCCTGACTAATCGGAAAACGTGGATACGTTGCCGGTTCCTCGCCGCTCTCGGACACAATCACGAACTCGTGCTTGATAATCTTGTAAACGCCAACCCAGCGATAATCGCGTGCGGCGCGAATCATCTCCACGAGTTGCTTCATTCGTTTGCGCGTGCACCCGCCGGCCAACGCAAATCCCCCGATCTCCTGCAGCTTTTTGCACGTGGTTTCCTTCATTCGCGGGAAAACACTCTCGCGCATAAGAAGCCGAGCGCTAGCACGATTTCAAGTTTTTCCAGCCGCGTTCGCCTGCTCGACGATGATGTCGGCAAAACCGGGATCGGTGCCGATAGATGGTGCATAGAACAATTTGCGACCGTCGATGGCGTACGGATTCTGGCGAAAGATTTCGCCATGTGCTGTAGCCGGGGGCGGTGACCCCGGCCGGCCGCGGTCAACGCCCGCGGCTCCAGCAATTCCGAGCAAAACCGGAATGTCCTCATAACTGTGTAATCCGTCAGAAATGAAAAATGGCACCACAACTACGTTTGGACTTTCGGTCAATTTGCGCCAGTCAGACACGAGCGGCGGTTCTTCCATATAAACGTTGAGGACAGCCGCGTATTTACCGAACGCCCGAATCTTTTCCGCTTCGCGCTTCGCCGCGACTGCGCTGTTTTCATTCAAATCGGTTCCATGCGCAACGATCAGCAAGCTGGCTTCGGCGGGAACCACATCGGGCGCGACGTCGTGTGCGCGCTTGAGCAGCAGCTCGGTCATCATTAGATGACTCCCAACCGGCTCACAATAGTTCCAAATCTGGCCGTTCGGCCGTTTTGTGATCCGGCCGTTCAACTCAAGCTCTCGCGGAATAACTGTCTGCGTGAAATAGCCTTCACTGATAAAATTCGGGACGACGTAAACTTCGCGTAATGATTCCGGATCGAACAAAAAAATCGCATCGCGCAGACTTGGTTCCTCTTTCCAGAAGGCGCACTCCACACCCGCAAAGATCTTCCGCCGCCGAATTTCCGCCGCATGCGCCAGGGTCGGCGCGCTCGAATCCGGGTTCACGGTCGAGCCGTGCGCGACAATCAACAAAGCGCTGCCTTTATTGGAGCTCATCGAACTCAGAAATGTCCAACGCTCAACGCTCAACGTCCAATGACGGATCAAGACATGCGATGCTTTGCTGATTTCAGCGTTGGGCGTTCGAAGTTGAACGTTGAACGTTCTCTCTTCTGAACGATGACCTATCTGCTGGCGGCCTTGGCTGCGGCAATGATTTTGTCGAAGCGCTTGTCACCGCGCAGATTATCCCAGCACGGATTCAAGAGGAGATCGCCGTATGTCGGATCATATCTAGGACCAAATCCTGGAAGCGTCGCGACTTTTTCGAGTTACTCGGTCACCGTCCCCGGCTACAGGCGTGCTCAAGCGGTCGCCATCATTTCTGGTTCGGCCCGTCGGGCGCCCATTCGCTCCAGCAAGTGATCACCGACTCGCAGCGCGTTGGCGATGATGGTAAGAGCAGGATTCACGGCGCCACTCGAACAGAAGAAGCTTCCATCGACAACATAAAGATTGTCGAGCTCATGCGCTTTGCAGTTGCGATCGAGCGCGCTTGTCTTTGGATCATCTCCAAAACGAATCGTGCCGTTCTGGTGCGCAACTCCGGCAAGCGGAATGCGCTGTCCAAGATACAGATTCCGCGCGAACAAACCTTCGTGGCACTCGTGCCCGTGAAGGGAGCATTTCGTTTGCTGTTGCATAAGCGATTCGAGTTTTTTAATCAGCCGTTTGTGTCCTTCTTCGTTGTTCGCCTTGTATTGTAAGACGATGTCGCCGTCGCGATTGATCGTGACGCGGTTGTTCGGATCGGGCAGATCTTCAGACGTCAGCCAAAAATCGAGTGAATGCTTGGCCATGAGGTCGAGCGTCCATTTCGGTGCGATCTTTGGCGCGCCAGCCTTAAGCGTATCGCCGTCGAGCTTTCCCACAAATGAGACGTGGCCCATCGGAAAGTTCCAATCTGGAGATCCGAAGTAGAAATCATTAACGGACAGCGTTTTCTGAAACACCGTCGGGTTTGGGCATTTGGACAACGCCATCAGCACGGAATTCGTGTGGCCCATATAATGCCGGCCAACCATATCGGAGCCATTCGCGAGGCCGTTTGGATGTTTGTCGTTTGCAGAGCGCAGGAGTAAGGCAGCGGAATTAATCGCGCCTCCTGAAACCACGACAATATTTCCGTGGTAGATTTCTTTCGTTCCGTTGCGCTCGACATGCACGGCTGTGATTTCTCGGCCGCAACTGTCCGTTTCCAAGCGTGTCACTTTCGCCTCTGTCAGCAGCGTCACATTATCGTATCTCAACGCTGGCACGACGCAGCAGATGTGCGCGTCTGCTTTGGCGTTAACGAGGCAGGGAAAGCCATCACATGTGCTGCAACGAATGCATGGGCTGTTCTGTCGATTCCTTTGATCGAGCATCACTCCAAGTGGCGTGTGAAACGGCTTAAGCCCAAGCCGTGCGAAATCGTCGCTCAATTGTTGTATCCGCGGCTCGTGGCTGATTGCTGAATATGGATATGGGCCGCTTCGTTGTGGCTCGGTTGGATCCTCACCGACAGCACCATGGACATGATAAATGCTCTCGGCTTCGGTGTAATAAGGCTCGACCTCGCTGTACGAGATCGGCCAGGCCGGCGAAGTCCCGCCGAAATGTTTAATCTCGCCAAAATCTTCTTCCCGCAGACGGAAGAGCGCGGCTCCATAGAATTTCGTGTTACCGCCAACGTAATAATTGGTGTGCGGATGCAGTTCTGTGCCGTCTGCGTTACGCCAAAGCCCCTTCGTGTTGTAGCGGCCATGCGCATGCTGCGACGAATCGGCAGGCAACAACTTTCGTATGCGACTGGATGCCCGGACAAAAACGACGCCATGGAATCAATGGCTTCAATACCCCTTCGGCTGATAATTGGTTACCTGATTGCAAGTCGCGTGGCCGAGGATTTCGATGACGATTGGCTCATTTTCAAATCGGGGGTTAGCAAGATGAGCGTGCATCCGACGCACAGCGAATGGGAAGGCCAAACGTATGACCACCCGCGTCACCACGATCGCGCTCATGTGCGAGGATATGGCGGCGAATCGGGTCGCTTACTCTTTTCGGCGCAACTGTGCACGATGTAGAAGCGATTTTTGGTCGTGCGCATACTTTTGCAGCGCGTCCGGACGTTTTATGTGGTATTACGCGATCCAAATTTACAACCCTTTCGAGGAGCATGGCGGCTGCCATTGATTGCTGAATCGTCGTCTCGTCCTCGCCACCGATTCATTAAGGAAGATTTGAAGCGAACGATGAAGGCAGATACTGGACGATCACGCGTCTCATCCCGCGTTCGTAGGACGCGAGTCGCGATTTTGTTGGCTGTCCTTTTCGCGGCGAACGCTTCGGCCCTGGCGAACGCGATCAGTGTTACTAGCCCGGATCACCCCCAGACTTTCACGTACGGCGAAATGATCTGGCACGAACTCTGCCAACGCAAAAGCGGTGAACTGGTCGCGCGAATCACGTTCAGTAATCTGCCTTATGTCGGCGACGATACTCCGCGTACAGATGAGCCGTTCGATTTTCACTTTCCGGGTATCCAGGTCGATTCCGCACGAGGAGTCTTCTTCGCCAGGAGCGGCCATGGCGAGCTGATCCCGGTCGCGCGCATTCGGCAATTCCCCCTGTACGGTTGGATTGATTTGTCGCCGGGTGCAAAAATCTATTTACTAAAAGACCGCGGTCGCGTCACTGCGACTTTGACGGCCACAGATTTCCCGCGCGGAGGAATACGTTGGATCCAGATGGACAACAATTTTTCACTGCAGAATCTTTTGGTCGCGCTGTTCCGAGAGTTCCACGAGGGCGCGGATAACTAACATTGACAATCATATCTGCGCTGAGCGTGGTCGGCGCCGGCTGCTGATCCGCGTAGCCTAACGAGTATCAGGACGACGCTATGATGCCCGGAAAACGCCGCCTCACTTGGAATCACTGGGCTCAGCGTTGGGGTGGGCGATTGAGTGCAAATCCCGAATGAGCGAATCGAGCTCGCGCACATCTTTCCGCCGACCTTTTTCCGGTTTCAGTTTGCGCTTGCGCATCATGATTGTCAGATCGCGAATGTCGTGCAGTCGCTCGCGTGACAAGTCTTCGGCTCGTTTATGTAGAGTCACCGCCGCCATGCTTTCGGCGAGATCGAGTTCCAAGCGCGCGGCGTAAGACCGAATTGTCCGGCGTAAATCGCGTCGCACCGCATCCAGTTCATCGGTCAGCATCCTGACGGGAGAGACTTCGCGCTGTGCTTTCTTGTGCCGTTGTTTTTTTCGTTTCAAACCTTGAATCATGCGTTACACCGGTATGAACTAGAATTATCCATGATCAGCGGCAAAAAGCCCGTCGGGCATATGCTCCCGACGGGCTTTCGCTAACCTAACCATTCAGAAGTTGATGTTTAAGTCGGCGGTGAAGAAATTGTATTCAGTTGTTGGATTGGTTGCGATGGCCAGACTACCTACATTTCCGCCGGTGCCGAGATTGTGGTTATACCACCACCCGTGGGCGTAGGTCAGCTGGAGGTTCACAGCGGCGGTCAGGTTGTATGACGCCTGAGCGGCGATCCCGTGCAAATTCTCCTGAGCGTTGAAAATATCGTCATCGATCAGGTTCGGATCGAGCGCGTATTGCTGGATGTTTTGGTACCAAAGATTGATCTGCCAATCTCCCCTCTTCTTTAACTGGCCGATACCGAGCCCGGCCTGATACGCGTAGCGCTGGCTGCCTTGGCCCGGTTGGCCTGCGGCGCTGGCGCGATCGTCACCCTCAAAATTGGTCGCGAAGTCGCCGAATATTCGCATCGGTATTCCCCACGCTTTCCACCCGAATTCCACCGGCATATCGAACACCAAGAGGCTGTTGATCCCCGTCTGGTTTTGCGCCAAGGAATCTGAGTTCGTTAGGCGAGGATCACCGCCTATGTAGTGGATATTAAACGTGTCGCCGTTGCCAGTGTAATTGTAGAGTGTGGGCGCAAATTGGAAGTAAAAGCTCTTGGGAAAGTTAAACCGCGCGCCTACCTGCCATGCAAGCAGGAACGCATCGTGATTTGGGACTTCCTGCGTTGGGCCGTTTGCGTCCGTAGTCTTTCTGGCCCCAAGCGGATTCTCCGGATTCGCATCGTCATAAACGAACTGGCCGAAGTTCACGAAGAGATCGAGTTTCAGGAATGGCTCCGGCGGCTTCGCGGCCACAACGGCTTTGGTATCCTTGCTGAACGACGCCGGCGGAGGGCGCTCTGCTCCAAACACAAATGTACGTTTCCACTGCTCGGCCAAACCTTCCGGATTGATGTCCGGGTCCCATACCATGCGGGTGTTTATGATCGGGTTCGGCATCCGGCCAGCAGTAAACGTAAAGCCCGGGAAACCCTTGTAGCCGCCATACGCCTGGCCGACGTAGACCGTGTCGCTGTTCTTTTCGAATGGCCCGCCACCACCGGGCGTGTCACTCGCTGTGTCGTCGCCAAACGTCACGTTTGTTGAGCGTGCGTTGTTGCTGGTCTCCAACCGCAGGCCAAAGAACCAATCGTCCATAAGCGTTCCACGCAGGCCAAGGCGAAGACGATAACGCTCGCGCTCGCGCTCCTGCCAATCGTTTGTTCCTGCGATGCCCGCACCAGGCGACGCCACTGGGCCCCTGTCTTTGGTCTCGCCTCCGTTGTATTGGTAACGGAGCCGCACATCGCCGTACAGTTCCATCTCGGTGATCGACGTGGATAATTTCCATTTGTCCGCGCTGGATTTCTCGAGGGGGACGGATTTCTCGACAAAAGTTTTCCCATCGTAAGTGATTTCTGTTTTGGTTGGCCCTTCAGCAGTGATCTTCGGTGCAGGCCCCTCGTGTTTTTTCAAGCTGGCTACTTCTTGTCTGAGTTCTTCGACCTCGCGTTTTAACTCCTGGATCTCTTTGGATTCAGAAGATGTTTGCGCCCAGAGCGGTTGTGCCGCTAGTGAAATAATCGCAGCCAGACTCCCGCCCGCTGCCCGCATAACAATTTTTCTAGTGAGCATCTGTTTCTCCTTTTTTGGTGATGGTTTTTGGCCGTCTGAGGGGATTCGCTCTCAGTAAATGCGATGCAGGCTAAGAACCGATTGTTACAGTCGTATGACGAAACCGTGACGATTCGGTGAACTTTGCTATTTGCCTCTGATGCGACTCGTTTACGCGGTATAGAAACGATTGAAATTTATGTCGCACGTAAGTTGAATGCGCTGTTCATGGACACAGGTTCTGCGAGAAAAATCCTGATCATCGAAGACGAGAGCGACGTCGCCGATCTTCTCGAGATGAGCTTGCACAAGGCGGGCTTCAAAACTCTGGCAGCAGCTGACGGCGCAATCGGGCTGCAGAAGGCGCGTGATAACCGGCCGGATTTCGTCATTCTTGATTTGATGTTGCCAAAAATGTCCGGACTGGAGGTCTGCAGAATTTTGAAAGGCGATGCGGCAACGTCTCACATTCCGATTCTCATGTTGACGGCAAAAGCAGAAGAGATTGATCGAATCGTCGGTTTGGAATTCGGCGCTGACGATTATGTGACCAAGCCTTTTAGTCCGCGCGAAGTGACGCTGCGAATCCGGGCAATTTTGCGGCGAGGTGAGAAACAAGAGGAAACGCTCCAAGCCGGCCCGATCACGATCGACCCGGCGCGCCATCAGGTTCGCGTCAGTGGTAAACGGGTGCATCTCACCAGTCTCGAGTTCAAGCTGCTGCGAACGTTGATCCAACGCAGGGGACGCGTGCAGGAACGCGATAAATTGCTCAACGACGTCTGGGGTTACGAAAGCGTGATCGACACCCGCACGGTGGACACACACGTGCGGCGCTTGCGCGAAAAACTCGGCAAAGCCGGCGATGCGATCGAAACCGTGCGCGGTTTTGGCTATCGGCTCCGCGAAAGGTAACGGCGTGCGTGCGAAAGCGGTGCGAGGACGCCCCGCACTCCGAAAGTGATGCAACGATGTTGCCTAACGAGAAGTTGTACGAACCGGTTTGAAATTGCGAGACATCTTCGCAGCCGCTTTGCTATGAAGAGTATTTAGAAGAGAATAGAAATGCCGTGTCCTGGGTCATTGGTGTCCTAATCTGCGGTGCGTTGGGTGTTATTGCCTTGATCGTGTGGCGCAAATGGATCGCGCCGTGGCGGCAAGTTGAAGACGTCATAACCCAAATCGGTCGCGGTGAACGGCCGCGTACATTTTTATTGCAGGGTAGCGCGCCAGCCCAACGTATCGGGTTTCAGTTAGAAAAGATTGTTAGTGATTTGGAGCAGCTCCAAAAACAGATCGCAAAACGGGAATCAGGGCTGCAGACCATTTTCTCGGCGATGCAGGATGCATTGCTGGTAGTCGATTCCAATCGGCAGGTGATTTTGAGTAACCAGACGTTTCGGAAACTGTTCGACGCTCCCGAAATTTCACTAGCGACGCCGCTGTTGGAAATTGTCCGTGACCCCACCCTCGATCGGCTATTGACCGATGCGTTCCGTGGCGACGGCCCGGTTCGCTCCGAGTTGACTCTGGACGCATCGCAAATCGAGCTGCATGCCGTCGCGACCAAAAACGAGTCCGGCAAGATCACCGGTGCATTGGTCTTGTTTCACGACATCACCGAGTTAAAAAAAATGGATCAAGTGCGGCGGGATTTCGTGGCCAATGTTTCACATGAATTGCGCACGCCGCTGTCAATCCTGCGCGGCTATATTGAGACGTTACTCGACAGTCCAAGAACGCCTCGTCAGGAGCTCACCCGAATTCTCCGCGTAATGGAGCGCCATTCGAATCGGCTCGAGTTGCTCGTCGAAGATTTACTGACGCTCGCGCAATTGGAATCGGTGAATCCAGATTTGCAGTTGGGGGATGTCGATCTGCCGAGCTTTTTCCGAGACATGATT
>WNGO01005074.1_pt1 | contig 11327 bp, 10 predicted proteins | sample 5400511 | NCBI WGS metagenome assembly WNGO01 (sample SAMN13153380, study PRJNA577476) | soil metagenome | isolation source: 20 cm soil or saprolite under Garry oak tree replicate 2 | place: USA:California | collected 2016-06-15
CGAGCGCGGTCCGCACCGACATTTCGGCCTTACGGCCCATGCCTCGAGCGAGCAACAGATTGGCGATGTTGGCGCACGCAATCAATAACACGAGGCCGGAACACCACATCAACAACTTCAGATGTGACACATACTCTTCCTGGATGAGCTGAATGCCAGCTCCACCCGGCGTCAAGACAAGATGCGCCCGCGCCAGCGCTGCCTGGCTGTCTTTCGACGAATACGCGTGCGTTGATGCCAGAGCCTGCCGCAACAGACCGCTGAGCTTTGCCTGCAGTTGGACCTGCGATACACCCGGTTTCATCCGGCCGATCATATAAAGCCAGTTGCCGTCGGGATCGTGCACGTACGTGACATTCGCTAGTGGAGGCATCGACTCGATGGGGAGATAGAAGTCTGGAGGTGCGCTCGAAAGCCGGTCCCCATAAAAACCTTCCGGTGCAATTCCTGCAATGGTTAGAGGCTGTAGCCCAAAAGTTCGAAAATAGTTGCCGGAGACGAATTCTCCCATCACCGATCGGGCACTCTCCTGGCTGTCGCCGTGTCTGACAACGACCGGCCGGTACAAATAGCCCGCCTGCATGGCAGCCAGTTCCTCGAATTCCGGCGCGTTCTTCTTTATGTGCTCGTAAACAGCCGTGGAGAAGAGCGCATAGTCTCCGTCGTCACGGTGGCCGAATCCCACACAACACATGAATTCATCGCCCAGCTTCACAAGCCTTTCGGGTTCGGCCACGGGAAGGCTCTTCATCATGACTGCGTTTACCAAGGTGAAGATCGCGGCGTTGGCCCCGATGCCCAAGGCAAGGGTGAGGACGGCGGTCGCGGTGAATCCGGGGGTTTTGCGGAGCTGGCGGACGGCGAAACGGATATCCTGCAGGACCGTCGAGAACATGGCTCTCTCTCCTCACGAACCTAAGGTTCAAGCAGCTTGCCTTCCACTCTTTCGCTTAGGCAATCCTTGGCGTTTCTTGCATTTGGAAAGATGGGCATGCGGTGCGAGTGTCCTTTCGCGATGACTAGCGTCCGGAAACGAACATCTACTTCAGGTAGAATCATCTTCCTCCGGCTTGCATCTATGCGTGCTATGGAATTCCGACAACTTGGCAAATCTGGTTTGAAAGTTCCGGTCCTGAGCTTCGGGACGGGGACGTTTGGTGGTGGAACGGAGTTCTTCAAAGCGTGGGGCGCGAGCGATGTTGCCGAAGCTACACGACTGGTCGATGTCTGTTTAGAGGCCGGCGTCAATCTCTTCGACACCGCCGACATCTATTCGAACGGGCTGTCGGAAACAGTCCTGGGAAAAGCAGTCGCGGGGCGGCGCGAGAAGGTTCTGATCTCAACCAAGGCGTCGTTTCGCATGGGAGACGGGCCCAATGATCTGGGATCGTCGCGGCATCATCTGATTCAGGCTTGTGAAGCGAGCCTGCGACGCCTGGGCACGGACTATATCGATATCTATCACCTGCACGGATTCGACGCGCTGACGCCGGTCGAAGAAGTGTTGAGCACGCTCGACAATTTCATCCAAAGCGGCAAGGTGCGATACATCGCGTGCTCGAATTTCTCCGGATGGCACCTGATGAAGTCGCTCGACGCCGCTGATCGCTATGGCTGGGCGCGGTATTGCGGGCATCAGGTGTACTACTCGCTGATTGACCGCGAGTACGAATGGGAGTTGATGCCGCTGGGGCTTGACCAGGGTGTCGGTGCGCTGGTGTGGAGTCCACTGGGATGGGGACGGCTTACGGGAAAGATCCGGCGCGGCCAGCCTTTGCCCTCGGAGAGCCGGCTTCACAAAACGGCCGAGCAAGGGCCGCCGTGACGCCGATTTATCCGTACTGGCATCAGAGGCAATTTGTGGAGCGGAATCCATGGGCGGCAGCGCCGAAAGCGCCTGTGTAGCCCCGGACGTCTTCGTCCGGGGCGCCCCTCGCGCAAGTCTTTGGCGCGGGGCGTTGCCTTCACACGACAGCATCTGCGCCCACTTCGGCTGCAGGCACGCTCCCCCTCCGCTTCGCTCAGGGGTCGCGGGCCGGACGAAGGCGTCCGTCCCTACACAATCTTCTCGCCTACCACTTTGGCTTGCGTGAACAGGTACAGGTAGTCCGGACCACCCGACTTCGAGTCAGTTCCCGACATGTTGAAGCCACCGAAAGGATGCGCACCGACCATGGCGCCGGTACATTTGCGGTTGATGTACAGGTTCCCGACGTGGAATTCGCGGATGGCACGATCGATCTTGTCACGTGAATTAGTGTAAACGGCGCCCGTTAGGCCGAACTCGGTGTCATTCGCGATTTCCAGCGCATGGTCGAAGCCGCGAGCTTTGATCACAGCGAGCACAGGTCCGAAGATTTCTTCCTGCTCGAGCTTTGATTTCGGCTGTATATCGGCAATCACGGTGGGCTGGATGAAGTAGCCTTCGCCGGCCTGGGTGGCGCGCTCGCCGCCGGTGATGATGCGTCCGTCTTTTTTGCCCTGCGCGATGTAGCCGAGGATGGTCTTCATTGAGCCTTCGTTAATCACGGCGCCCATGTTCGCGTTCTCGGCGGGATCCCCAACTTTGATCTGCTCGACGCGCGCCTTCAACTGCTGCAGGAACTTGTCGTAGACGCGCTCGTCGACGATAGCGCGGGAGCAGGCGGAGCACTTCTGGCCCTGGAATCCGAAGGCAGCTTGCGCGACGCCTTCGACCGCGGAATCGATGTCGGCATCGGCGTCGACGATGATGGCGTCTTTGCCACCCATTTCAAGAATCGTGCGCTTGATCCAGATCTGGCCGGGGGCCTGGGTGGCGGCGGCTTTGTTGATGTGCAGGCCGACTTCGCGCGATCCGGTGAAGGCGATGTAGCGCGTCTTCGGGTGCGCGACGACGGCATCGCCGAAGCTGGCTCCGGCGCCGGGACAGAAGTTCACGACGCCCTCGGGCATACCACACGCTTCGAGCAATTCGACGAACTTTGCGGCGATCGTGGGCGAATCGCTTGACGGTTTCAGGATGACGGTGTTGCCGCTGACGATCGAGGCCAGCGTCATTCCTGCCATAATGGCACAGGGAAAATTCCACGGCGGAATAACCGCGCCCACGCCAAGCGGGATGTAATGCAGGGTGTCGTGCTCGCCGGGCAATTGGATTGGCGTCTGCGCTTTGGCGAAGCGCAACGCTTCGCGCGCGTAGAACTCGCAGAAGTCGATGGTCTCAGAGATGTCGGCATCGGCCTCAGCCCAGTTCTTGCTGACTTCGAAGACGAGCCAGGCCATGTATTCCATCTTGTGCTGGCGCATGGTGTCGGCAACGCGGAACAGCAGACTGGCGCGGTCTTCGACCGGGGTGTGGCTCCACGATTCGAAGGCTTTGAGTGCGCCTTGCATCGCGGGCTCCACGTGCTCCTTGCCGGCCTTCTGATGGATGCCTACGATCTCCGAGGGCTTCGACGGATTCAGCGACTTAATCTTGTCGGTGGTCTTGACGCGCTTGCCGCCGATGATGAGGTCGTACTCGCGGCCCAGTTGGCTGCGGACTTTGGCGATTGCAGATCGCATGCGGCGGGCGTTTTCTTCGTTGCGGAAATCGAAAAAGGGTTCGGTCGCAAACGGTCCGGAGTGCAGGCTCGTGCGCGCTGGCCGGACGGGGGCTTCCAGTGTTGCCATGGGAGAAATCCTCTCGAAGCTCGGGAGATTACGAAAAGTAGGTTTACCTCAATATTTTACACCCGTGTCCGCATGTGAGAACGGACGTGAAGGGAAGAGGCACTGAATTCTAATCTCGACTTCGAAAAGCTCTAACCACGAAGGACACGAAGGTACACGAAGGAAAACGTCGGGCACAGACTTTTGGGCGCGAAGCTTTCACTTTTCAATGGCACCGACGTCGCCCAGTCCGCCTTTTCGACGAGCGTTGCCTCGCTGGTCGGTTCCGGTGAGCTTTGCGGAATACGTGGTCGTATTCACGGTTATTTTCCGCTGAGCTCAAAAAAACTCCCACCCTAACGTCCGAAGAATCGTGACGTTAGGATGGGGTACCTCAGAAGCGGGTCGTTGCGGTTATTACTCTGCCGACGGGGATTCAGCGTGGTCGATGACGAGAACCTGGATGGGCTCGGTTTGTGGTTCGAGTTTTAGGCCTAGCTGTTGTTGCAGAGCTGCGAGCAGCGGGGGCGCGTTGGGATCCGGCGAGTGCGTTCTGGCGGCTTGCTCGGCGTGTAGCTTCGCGCGTTGGCCGTCGCCAGGACCCATCGTGCGTACTGTGACGAACTGCCGATTTCCTTCCCCGCCTTGCTCAAGACGCTGTTCTTCGGCTGCATCCGGTGTCCAGCGCAGGTCAAACGCGTAATTTCCCTTGAGGCCCGTCTTGTCGATGACGGTCTGGCCAAGACGTAGGGAAAGTTGCTGAGCGAGGAATTCTAGGGGAGTTCCCGAAGCCGTCAACTCGCCTCGCTCCATATGCATCATGTGCATTCCCTCGGATTTCTGGAGCTTGGAACCGCCTTCGTCGACGACCAGATCGTAGGCGGGAATGGTTTGAGTTTGGGGATGCATGGCCAGCTTGAAGCGCTCGGACAACAGAGCTTTGAGCATTGCCTGATCGTTGAAGCTCTTATGATCGGTGGTCTGTTGTTGCATGGCGGCCACGACGGAATCGTCAAGCTTGGCTTCGATATCGAACCTGGCGGAGTTCAGCCAGTCCGGGCCTCCGGAAATCTGGCTGTCCTGCACGTGGTAAGCCATCTGAATCAATCTCTGCAAGGTGACGCTTTCTGCCACGAAGCTGCCGTCTTTCAACGAGAGCTTCATTTTGGATCGAATCATTGTGTCGCCGGATTGAGAGGGCTTGATGGAGACTGATGAATACACCGGCGCGGACGCGGTCGCAGTGGTGAACTGCGACTGGGCCCAACCGGGCGATGGATGCAACAGGCCAAAAGTGATGGGAACGGCTATAGCCAGAACTGCGGCTACAGTCAGCAGAACTTTTCGAGCAAAGTCCAACTTGAGTGAAATGCGGTCGTTCATAATGTGAACCATCCTTCTTTTAAGATCAGCGCCGGTGACACCCGAAACGCAGGGCAGCGGCGACCCCAGACAAAATTCGCAGACTTTCAAAATACTTTCGGCGTAGATTTGGCGGTCCTTGCCTAGAGCGACCACCTCTTCGTCGCAGGCGCGCTCGCGCTCGTCAATGAGCCGAGCTCCAAGCCACCAGACCAGCGGATAGAACCAGAAGACGGCTTCAACCAGCATGTGCAACGCGGCAAAGAGATTGTCGCGGCGGCGTACATGCCAAATTTCATGGGCGAGGATGGCTTCAAGATGTTGGTCATCCAGATGTTGGGAAATTCCTTCCGGCCAAACCAAAACCGGACGGGCAATGCCGAAGATTCCCGGCTCCAGCGAGGTTCGCGAGAGCAACATCGCAAGTGGGCGTCGGATTCCTCCGATGCGCTCCATGCGGCGCAAGACTTCAACCTCTCTCCCTTCCTGCAAGGGCACTGCATGTTTCGTGGCAGCCGAAACCCGGCGCCAACGGACACACCAAAGAACGAGGACTGCGAGGAATCCGACCAGCCAGAGAGCGCCGATCACCTGCGTCAGCTCCGGCAGAATCGACGAGGCCATGGAAGGTACATGGTCCGGCGTAACTCGCACGCCAAGTTGGCTGAACGGTTGAGTGATTTCCTCGACGGCGAAATAGACCACAGGCCGGACAGCGGGTGCGTCCGCGGGTTGGGTTGACAGCCGGCTGCCAATGCCAACCAGCAGAGAAAACGGAAGCAGAAACTTGAGCGAGGCTGCCAGCCAGAGCCAGTGGCGAGCCTTGGCATGGTGCTTGCGCAAGAACAGGGTCAACAATCCGCCAGAAATCGCGAACAGCGTTGACTGCCACAGATGATTGGCCACGCCGGGTGCGATTGCGGCCCATAGGGAAGAAAAGTATTCGCCAGTCATGAGGAGTGCTCCTTCTTCTCAAGCTTGCGGAGAGTTTTTTCGGCTTCTTTTACGTCAGCCAGCGTGAGCCGGCCAGATTCGATGAGGTGAGCCATCACGGGTTGAGTTCGACCGCCGAACAAAGCGAGCAGGTCGTCGACCAGTTTTCGCTGGGCGATATCGCGGCTGACAGCGGCTTCGAAGATATGAAAGTTGCCGACCTTCCTGACGCGGCGGACGGCTTTCTTGCTTTCCAGGCGGTACACCGTGGTCTGGATCGTGGTATACGCCGGTCGCTTTTTCTCCGGGAAACTATCCTGAATCTCGCGGATGGAGGCGCTGTCACGGGTCCACAGGGTTTCCATGATCTGGAGTTCCAGCTTGGTGAGTTTGGGGTCAGCCATCTGATCTCCTATTGCTGTGTGCAGTATTACTACATTAGTAGTAGATGTCAAGAACTTTTTCGTAAAAATATTAATTAAGGGTTCGACGTCACGGTGGAGCAGAGGTTTGGTCCTTAGTGTTAGAAGGTCAAAATCCCCATCCTGTCTCCGCAAAAATCGCGGAGACAAGGGTGGGGCACCCTGGGTGTTATGCGTGCTAGGATGCTTAGCCAGCGAGCGTTTGCAACTCGCCACAAATACTATGAGCAAGCATCTGATTCAGACCAAGCAGGCGCCGGTGCCGCTGGGCGCTTATTCGCAAGGGTGGCGGGCCGGAGACTTCATCTTTGTGACCGGGACGGGGCCGATCGATCCGGCGTCCGGAGAACTTGTTGGGAGCGACATTGAGCAGCAGACGGAGCGGACCATCGACAATATTGCAGCGATCCTAGCCGCAGACGGCGCTACGCTCAATGAAATCGTGAAGGTGAACGTTCACCTCAGCGATACGAGCCTGTTTGCGCGCTACAACGCCGTGTATGCGAAGCGCTTCACAAGGCCTTACCCGGTACGCACTACAGTGGGGAGCAATCTGGGACATACCCCGGGGATGCTGATCGAGATCGACTGCATCGCTTATCTGGAAGCGGAAAAGACGGAGCGAAGGGCCGCGCGCAAGTCGAAGAAGAAAGCTAGCCGGCGCAAATAGCAACTGGCGACGCGGATGGCCTGGGTCGTCGGTCGCGTCGAATTATTTTTCTATTCTTCCCGTAATCGATTGCACAGTCGCTGAACCGACAACGGTTTGGTCCAGCAGCGGCCCTTCGTGTCCGCGAGCGGAGACTTCCTCCACGGACTCGACCTGGCCGTTGTGCAAGATCAGCGCCGCATCGAAATTGTTCACCGTGGGACAGACATGCCGGGGGATCAGGTAAAGGATGTCCCCTACTTGCGGCGAGTTGGGGCCTTCGCTCACTGCAAACGGCAGATGCTCTTCGCTGGGCGATAGCGGGGTAAGTTCCGGATGGCCGACAACAACGCACGTGGGAACGCCGGCATCGGCCGAAACTGCCTTGTGTCCCGCGTCGCAGGTGATGATGTTCCGTTGCGGATGGCTGACCACACGCGCTATGACGAGAGCGGCGGGCGCGTAACCGTACTCTGTGGGGAACTGGGTTAGACTCGTGGCGTCGTGATAGACAACCGTGCCCGGCGAGACTCGGTGGAGGAAGTTTGCCTTTTCGAATCCCGGATACGCGATCGAGCACGGCATAGTAGGCGTACCAGCCGTTACGACCTCTGGCACGTGCACACCCGCACTGTCGAGGTCGTGGACAAGACCCAATAGCTGATCGTATCCAGCGTGCGCGGCTTTCGTTCGCTCGGGTTCGGCCACGGCGCCGAACTGGCCGTCGTAGTAGTGCAATCCGCGAAACTCGAGCGCTGACTGGATAATGGCCCGCGCCAGTTTAACGGCATACTGTCTGGAACTCTGCTCGATCCCGGTGCGGTTCATCCCAGGATTAATGTCGAGGAAGATCCCAATGTCGGTGCCACGCCATTGATGCACTTGCGCTTCATTCTCGGCCAGAACTGAAATCCGTACTCGTGGGTGCTGATTCTTGATCTCACGCACACGAAGCGTGTTGGCGCCCATTAAGGGGTAAGCGACTAGTACGTCGGTCGCTCCTGTCTGACAGGCTTGCAGAAGCTCGAGGGTGGTGGCGCATTTTAAGTTGCGCACGCCTCGATCGATGAGCATGCTCAGCGTGTAATTCAGCTTGGCGGTCTTGATATGCGCGCGCCAGCGGTCGGCACGTCCCGCGAGAAGGTCGAGGGTGCAACGAATGTTGGAGGCGATCACGTCGGGATATAGCGCGAGCGCCGGTGTGAGCACGCGTTCGGGATCGGAGACACGATACCGTTCGTGCCAGGGGAACTCCTTCAACAGGAACTTTGTGCTTGCCATATTGGATTGATGATACCGCGGGAAGCGTGAAGAGAAACTCTCTGCTTCGGAGACGCGTGGGTGACCGACAAGGAATAGCGTCAGCGGCACGTGGGATCCTTCGCTCCGCCTGAAAAGCGGCTCCGCGCAGGATGACATTTCTTTTGAGGACTTTTCTTCTCAAGACATCCGCTGTCGTTGACCAAGTTGGTCGCCGATAGTAGGCTCTCTGAATCCTCAATGGCGACCAATCCTCCCGCGCAATCGGAAAAATCTGAATTGGCTCATTCGAATTTGGTCCGTGGTCTCGGACTATGGGCTGCGATCGCGATTGTGATCGGTGACACCATCGGTACGGGAGTGTTTCTGGTGTCGAGCGACATGGCTCGCGCTGTGGGATCCAGCGGACTGGTGCTGGTGGCGTGGATTCTCGGCGGGTTTGTGGTTCTGCTGGGGGCATTCTGTTACGCCGAATTGGGGGCGGCTTTTCCAAGCGCGGGTGGCCCTTACGTCTACCTGGGCCGCGGCCTGGGGCCTCTTTGGGGCTTCTTGTTCGGATGGATGAGTTCGTTTCTGGACCGGCCTGTCGCCATGGCGGGGCTGGGAGCTGGCTTCATCCGCTTCATAGGATTCTTTTTCCCAGCGGTAGACACGCCGCTTTTCACGGGGCGGATTTGGCACGAGGAATTCACGTTTACAGCAGCACAGCCGTTGGCGGCGTTTGTCGTCATAATGGTAACGGGGATCAACTATTTCAGTGTGAAGATGAGCGGCGCGATCCAGGTGCTGCTGACTTCTTTGAAAATCGGCACGATTGTGGTGATTGCGTTCGGGGGGCTATTGCTCGGCCGTCAAGCTGGTATCGCAGCAGTGCCGCACGCGACGCCCGGGGGCTGGGGCATGATCCGTGCACTGCTCACAGCTCTCGTTCCCGCGATGTGGGCGTTCAACGGATTCAACGATCTCGGCGATCTCGGAGAAGAGATCAAGCGTCCTGAAAGAAATATTCCCAGGGCCATCCTGCTGGGCCTGTTGATCGTCGGCGGACTTTATCTTACGGTGAATTTTGCTTACTTTCACCTGCTGCCGTTTGCAGAAGTGGCTCGATCGCCGCATGTGGCGTCGGATGTGGTGCGGGGGTTCGCGGGAAACCGCGGTGCGGCATGGGTCACGGTGGCGATGGCTGTCTCCGCGTTTGGCGCGTTGCACGTTGTGGTGCTGACGGGGGCGAGAATTCCATATGCGATGGCCCGGGATGGAGTCTTCTTTGAGTTCGCGGAAAGAGTGCATCCTTCGTTCCGAACGCCAAGCGGAGCGCTGCTTTTTCTGGGAGCGGTTGCAACGGTGCTCGCGCTGACAGGGACGTTCGAGGAACTCTACTCGTTGTTCGTGTTCGCCGTCTGGATCTTCTTTGCGTTGACCGGGGTGGCGTTGCTACGGCTCCGTCGCGTCGAACCGGATCTGGCGCGGCCCTACCGAGCATGGGGTTATCCACTCACGCCGCTGATTTTTGTGGTGGTCGCGATTGCTTTAACGGTTAACTTGTGGATGGTACGGCCGGTACGATCGACGCTGGGGCTGGCAGTGATTTTGCTGGGGATTCCGTTCTTCTATCGCTGGCAAAAGACTCGGGGCGCCGGGATCAATCCTCTCTGAGAATCGCCAGGTGCGGGATGTCTTAGTGCTTGCCGGTTTGCAACGGCGCAACAGGAACAAGTCGATCAATCCAATACTGCTTTTCCGTTGCCAAATCCTTCCGATCGGCCGCGGTTGGGATCCGGTCGTAACCAACTCCAGCCTTGATGGAGACGACTTTGCGTGCGCTGCCTCTGGCAGAAATTAGATAAAAAGTACTCTCGCCCCCTGACGGTCTGGCCCATGTCGGCAAACTGCTTGACGGGTACCCTCTGCTCATCGGGAGAAATCCCGAGCAGGTGGGAAATGTGAGGTGGCAAGGAAGCGTCGTGTCCTTGTTCGAGCGTCTTGTTCACTGCTAAGGCAAAGCGTTGCTGGGTGTTCGACGTGGATGGCTTCTGAGAGTAAGCCGAAGGGAACGCTACGACCGCAAGGGTTAGAGTCGCAGCCAGCCGGAGCCCTTTGGGCATCTTGCCCGTGGACGGTCGGGATGACGAAAGAGCACCTTCCATGGGCAGCATCATAGCAGTTGCATTGTAATTATCGTTGCTGGGGCAGATCCTAGCGGAATGATGAAGTCAAAATCCCCACCCTCTTTCGCGAAGAACGCGAAAGAAGGTTGGGGCACCCTGAAAGTTCGGGACGTCAAAAGGCGGCCGGACTCTTCCGGCCGCCCTGCGCTCGACACTATCTCCAATCGTCACGGCCGCGATAGTCGTCACGATCGCGGTCGCGGCGATAGCCGTTGGAACTGTATCCCTGGCGGTATCCGCGTTCGTAGCCTTCGCGATACTCGTGTTTGTAACGGCCCTTGTCGCCCATCCAGTGCTGGTAACCCCGGGAATCTTCCCAGTCGTCGTTCTTGAATTTGAAACGGCGGCCGCGCTCGGCATCGGATTGGCCGACGCGCAGGCCGTCGCCATAGCCGTTCCGGTAACCTTGATCTCTGGCGTCCTCCCGGCGATCGTAGCGATCGTCGCCGTCGCGTCCCCAGGACTGACCCCAGGCCAAGCTGCAGAAAAGCAAAGAAACCGTCGCGGCCAGCAAAGCAATTCTTAACCCACGCCAAATTCTGTCGTGCATCATAATCACCTCCGTCGACGAAGCTAGGCGCTTCGGGTGCATGTAGGATCGGATGCTGCCTGGCGAAGTGGTGATGCCCGCGAGGAAGTGTGCGAATGGCCAGTGATCGTATGGGTTTACGGGGATTGCACCGAGCGCAACTTTTCTAGCTAATGTGGGTTCGTGGGTGGATTTCCGCGGAAAACTGCAAAGCCACCACAGAGGACACAGAGGGGCACTGAGGGTTTCGCGGTGTTAGACTCAAACGTTTTGATTGAGGCGGACATCATGAACATTCGAACTGTAGGCGTGGTGGGCGCGGGGACGATGGGGAATGGGATCGCGCACGTGTTCGCGCGGAGCGGATACGG
>WNGO01002690.1_pt1 | contig 11323 bp, 9 predicted proteins | sample 5400511 | NCBI WGS metagenome assembly WNGO01 (sample SAMN13153380, study PRJNA577476) | soil metagenome | isolation source: 20 cm soil or saprolite under Garry oak tree replicate 2 | place: USA:California | collected 2016-06-15
ACCGGCTGCTGGCGCAGCGCGCGGCGGTGCGCGAGCTCGAGGAGGACCTGCAGCGGCGAGCGGAGGCGTTCCGAGCGCTCGAAGGCGAGCGGGCGGCGCTCGAGCGGGAGCGGGCGGAGCTGGGGCAACAGCTCGCGGATGCGTCTCAGGAGCGTGCCCGTCGTGCGGAGACCGAGTGGGCGGCGACCGCTCAGGTGAGTACGCGCGCGCAAGAGGCAACGGCCCTCGGTCGCGCCGCGGCCCAGGCGGCCGCGGGATTGGAGGAGGCGCGACGGCGCGTGGCCGAGCTGAAGGAGCAAGAGACACACGGTCGGGCGGCACGGCGCCAAGCCGAGGGGGCGCTCGCGCAGGTGACGGCGCGGCGGGACGCCCTCGCCGAGCTGGAGCGCGAGCGCGTGGGGCTGGCGCCCGCCGCGCAGGCCCTGCTCAAGGAGCGGGCGCGGTTCGCCGACGCCGTGATCGGGCCGCTGTCGGATTTCGTCCGTACCAGCCGGCGCGACGCGGTGCTCGCCGAGCAGCTGCTGGGTGAGTGGCTACACGCCGTGCTGGTGCGCGACGCCAGCGCCGTCGAGACGATCCGTCGCTGGCACGAGGAGGTGCAACCCGGGCCGCTGGTGCTCCTGCCGAGCGTGCCTGGACCGCGGCTCGCGGCGGACGGGCATCCCCTGACCGACGACCTGCGTGTGGACGGGCCCGCGGCCGCGTGGGTGCGCGCGCTGCTCGCGGGCAACGAGGTCTTGGACGGCGGGGGAGCGGGGAGAGGACGTGCGTTACGACGAGCCAACGGCGCCGTGTTCCTCGCGGGACCCACCGTGGCGGGTGGGGGACCGCTCGAGCGCCGCGCCGAGCTGGAAGCACTCGCACAGGAAGTGCGAGACGCGGAGGCGCACCGCGGCGGCGCCGCTACGACGCTGGAGCGAACGCTCGCCGAGCTCGCCGCTGCCGAAGCGGCGTTCGCCGCGGCGGGTGAAGCGGCGGAGCGGGCCCGCCAGCAGGAGCTCGAAGCCGGCGCCGCGAAGGACGACGCGGAGCGCGCCGCCGCCCACGCCCAGAGAGAGGCGGCCGACGCGGGCGTGCAGGTGGAACGGCTTTCCACGCGGCTGTCGGAAGTGGAAGTCCGACTCAACGCGCTGCACGCGGACCTCGAGCGCCATGAAGTCGAGCGCGTCCGCCTCGACGAGCGCCTGGGGCGGGAGCGCGCACAGCTGGTCGACCTCGAGGCGCAGCAGGAGGCGGCGCGGGAGCAGCGCGTGCGGTGGCAGGTGGATGCCGCCCAGGTCGAGGCGCGGCTCGGGGCCGCACGCGAGCGGGCCGGCCGGGCCGCCGCCGAGGCCGAGGAAGCGCGCCGGCAGTCCGCGACGCTCGCCGCAGAGATGAGCGTGCTCGACCACGAGGCCGCGACCCTCACGGCGCAGCGGACTCAGTGGGAGGATCAACTCAAAGAGCGCCGCCTCGCCCTCGGGGCGCTGGAGGTCGCCGCCGGCGAAGCCGGGGTCCAGGTCGAGGCAGCGGACGCGCGCGTCGCCCAGACGGAAGCGGCGGTCGAGGACACGCGCCAGGCGTTGGACGCCCTCGGCGCGGACGAGCACAAACTCGAGCTCGAGCGCACCGAGATCGTGGGCCGCCGGCGTGGGCTCGTGGCGCGGGTCGAGGCCGAGTGGCGCAAGCCCCTCGATCAGCTGCTCGCCGAAGCGCCCGAGGTCGCCGGCGACCTGGAATGGCTGCGCCAGGAGGACGAGCGGTTGCGGACGGCGATCGACGCCGTCGGACCCGTCAACGCCCTCGCGGTGGACGAGCATGGAGAAGAGGTCAAGCGCCTCGAATTCCTGATGACGCAGCGGGACGACCTGGTGGCCGCGCGCCAGTCGCTCCAGCAGGCGGCACGCGAGATCGACCAGACCGCGAAGGCGATGTTCCTCGAGTCGTTCGGCAAGGTGCGGGAGAACTTCCGCACGGTGTTCCAGACGCTGTTCGGCGGCGGCGAATGCGACGTGCGGCTCGCGAACGAGGACGAGCCGCTCGAGAGCGAGATCGAGATCCACGCTGCGCCGCGTGGCAAGCGCACGCAGCGGATCCACCTGCTCTCGTCCGGAGAGCGCACGCTCGTCGCCGTGTCGCTCCTGTTCGCGATCTTCCTGACCAAGCCGAGTCCCTTCTGCCTGCTCGACGAGGTGGACGCCCCCCTCGACGACGCCAACGTGGGCCGCTACGTGCGCCTGCTCGCAGAGTTCAAGGACCTGACGCAGTTTATCGTCATCACCCACAACCCGCGCACCATGCAGGCCGCCGACGCCGTATACGGAGTCACGATGCAGGAGCCCGGCGTTTCGACCATCGTCGGCGTGCGGCTCGGTCAGATGGAGCCGGTCTAATTGGACCTTGTCACCGTCGGCACCGGGACGGTCGCGCCGTCGGCCACCCGGACGTCGGCATGCCACTGGGTGGGTCGGGGGAATCTCAAGATCCTGCTCGACTGCGGCGGGGGTGCGCTGCACCGCCTCGCGCAGTTCGGCCTGCCGTGGCATCAGGTCACTCACGTGGTCCTGTCGCACTTCCACCCGGACCATTGGGGCGAGCTGCCGATGTTGGTGTACGCCCTCAAGTACACCACCGTGCCGCCGCGCCAGGAATCCCTCGTGATCCTCGGTCCCCGCGGCGTGGTCCGCCTCGTGAAGCAGCTCGCCGAGGTGTACGGGCCCTGGCTGCTCGACCCCGGCTTCCCGATCGGCATTCTGGACGTCCAAAGCGGCGAGCCGTTCCCGCTCGACGCCGAGGTGAGCCTCGAGACCTTCCCCGTGCCCCACACTTCCGAGAGTGTGGCGCTGTCCTTGACCGCGCCCGAAGGCCGGCTGGTGTACACGGGCGACACGGGACCCTCGAGCGAGCTGGCCCGCTGGGCCACCGGGACCGACCTGCTGCTCGCCGAGTGCTCGCTCCCCAAGGAGATGGCTATGGACAGCCATCTCACGCCGGAGCAGGCGGGCGAGCTGGCCCGGGACGCCAAAGCGCGGCAGCTCGTCTTGACGCACTTCTATCCGCCGGTTGAAACTTCGGACCCGGCGCGTGCGGCCGGGACGCGGTTCACCGGGCGGGTGACGGCGGCCCGCGATGGCGACCGGTTCACCATCGGAGGGAAGTAGCCGTGCTGATCGTGATGCGTCACGGCGCGACGGAAGCGGAGGTCCGGCGCGTCATCGCCGTGATCGAGGAGATGGGGTACAAGGCCCGGCCCATGCCGGGGGCGCAGCGCACGGCGGTCGGCCTGGTCGGGAACGACGGTCGGGTCGACGCCTCGCGGCTGGAAGGGCTCCCCGGCGTCCAGGACGTCATTCACGTCACCAAGCCCTACAAGCAGGTGAGCCGGGAGTGGCAGGCGGAGAACACCGTGGTGCGCCTCCCCGGCGGTGTGACGGTCGGCGGCCCCGAGGTCGTGACCATCGCGGGTCCGTGCTCCGTGGAAAACGAGCGACAGATCATCGATGCGGCGCGGCTGGTGAAGGAGGCGGGAGCCGTGATCTTGCGCGGCGGCGCCTGGAAGCCGCGCACCTCGCCGTACGCGTTCCAGGGGCTGGGCCGGCCGGGGCTCAAGCTGCTCGCCAAGGCGCGCGAGGAGACGGGCCTCCTGATCTGCACCGAGGCGATGGATCCCGAAGGCGTCGGTTACGTGGCCGAGGTCGCGGACATCATTCAGATCGGCGCCCGCAACATGCAGAACTCCTCCTTGCTCAGGGCGGCGGGCCGGGCGAAGAAGGCCGTGCTCCTGAAGCGCGGGATGGCCGCGACCATCGAGGAGCTGCTCCTCTCGGCGGAATACGTGCTCGCCGAGGGGAACCACGACGTGATCTTGTGCGAGCGTGGCATCCGCGGGTTCGACACCGCCACGCGCAACGTGTTCGACCTCACCGCCATTCCGGTGGTGCACAAGCTGTCGCACCTGCCGATCATCGCGGACCCGTCGCACGGCACCGGGCTGCGCGACAAGGTGATCCCGATGGCCCGCGCGGCGGTCGCCGCCGGGGCGGACGGAATCATGGTCGAAGTGCACCCCAACCCGGAGCAAGCGCTGTCGGACGGGGCGCAGACGCTCTTCCCCGACCAATTCGCCCAGCTGATGCGCGAGGTCCGGGTGATCGCCGAGGTGATCGGCCGGCGCGTCGCCGAGCCGGCGGGCGTGGGGGCGTAAGACAGTGCGGAATGCGGAGTGCGGAGTGCGGAATTGAGAGCCTCCAACTCCGCATCCCGCACTCCGCACTCCGCACTCCTGGCGATCGGGCTCTCCCTCGCGGTCCGATCCCCCGACCCCTGGCCCATCCTCGACCGCGCCAGCGCGACGTACCAGACGATCACCAGCCTCTCCGCCGACTTCGTGCAGATCATCACGAATCCGATGATCGGCACGCCCGACACGACGCGCGGCCGGCTGTACCAGATGCGCCCGAGTCGTTTTGCGATGCGGTTCACGGCGCCCAAGGGCGATCGCATCGTGGCGGATGGTCGGTTCCTTTGGCTGTACACGCCGAGCACCACCCCCGGTCAGGTGATCCGCTCCCGCATCCCCGAATACGGCACCACGGGCCCGAATCTGATCGGACAGTTCGTGGAGCAGCCGCGCGAGCGCTACACGGCGCAGTACGTCCGGGCCGACTCGCTTCCGGATGGGGTGGGCGCGGGGGGGGGGCCGGTCGACGTCATCCGGCTGGTGCCGAAGCGGCACGACCAACCTTACAGCGAAGCGACGATCTGGCTGGGGCGGGAGGACGGGCTGGTGCACCGCGTCGATATCACGGAGAGCTCCGGACAAGAGCGGACGGTGATTCTGCGAAACATCCGGGTGAACGCCGGGGTCCCCGGTCGCGAGCTCACGTTTTCGCCCCCGGCCGGAGTACGGGTGGTAGATCAGTAGGCTCCTTCTTCAAGTGCTCGAAGCCCGAATCGCTGCTCAGGATCTGCTCGTCCAACCAGCGATCGACGATACTCCTCCGAAAGCGCCACTCCTTTCCCAGCTTCGCCGCCGGGATTCGCTTCTCCTGCGCCCATTTGTAGATGGTCTGGGGGGTGAGCCGCAAATATGCGGCGACCTCCTCGATCGTCAGAATCTCGTTCTCGAGAATCGGTCCGCGAGCCTTGCCACCATCCCGAGTCATGGGCGCTTCCGGCCATGGGTCGAGTCGACAGCCGTGTCGATCGGCGGAATAATGAAACCGCGAAATCGCGGGATCGTGTCGTGTGAGCCGGGCGGCGCTGTCGGCTTCTCCTCTCCTTGCAGCAGCTTGTTGACCGCGTAAATGATCGCCGCGTAGAAGTTGCCCTGGTAGCTGCCGAACACGCGGAACGGCTTGTTGCGATCGCCCAGGAAGGGGCGAAGACTCCACGCCAGCTGGACGCCGACGAACGCGAACAGGAGCGCCCACGCACGCATGATGGTGAGGGCCTTGCGCGGGTACACGCCGCGCTTCTCGCAGACGACACTTAGCCCCTCGTGCAGCGCGTACATGCCGAACAGTCCGGCCACTCCCGCGATCGCGATATTCAGGAGGTGCTGGAAGTAGTAATTCGCGCCGGTGATGAGAAAGAACGCCGTGATCGGTACGAACGCGGCCAGGAGCACGCACGTGAGCGCGAGCGCGCCGAACACCAACACGGCCACCTGCAGCAGGCGCAAGCGCGAGCCGACCAGGACCTGCACCACGAAGAACGCGGGAAAGCAGACCGCGAACGTCGCAAAGAACAGGAACGGTAGTTTGACGCCCGCTGACACAGCCTGCGCGGGACCCGAGTACGCGCCCGCGACGAGTCCGAAGAACCCGGACAATGTGATGATCGTGACGATGGCGTATCGCAGCTTGCGGCCAAGCGCCACACCCTCGACGACCTCTTCGAAGAACCGTTCTCGGTCGCTGAGCAGCGCTTTCAGGAAATCGGCGTAGGTCGTGATCGGCTGGTCGGTGGCCATGGCCGGGCCCTTGGGGTTTGGAGGCCCAAGGTACCTAATTACTACTGTTATGTCAATTTTGATAATGTTACATAATGTTTGCTAGCGCCCTACGCCTTACGAATCACCGGTGGTAGATCCGTGGCGAGCGCCACTGCGACCTGAGCGGCCGTCGCTTCGTCCATCCCCCGTTTCTGCGCAAGCTCCAGGGCCGCTCGTCCGAGGGCGCGATACAGCAACGCGTCGTCGTGCGTCAACGCCTCGAGATGACGGCGGATGGTCGCTGTGTCGCCGCGCGCCACGGGGCCGGTGAGCGCCGCCAAAGGCTCTTGGCGCGTCAGGTTCTCGAGCGTCCCCTCCACCAGCGGCCGCAGCGCCTGCCACGCCTCCGCATCCGATAAGCCGGCATGCCGCAGCAGGCGCTGGGCTACCGCCTCCACCACCACGAAGTAGTTGGACGCGAACACGGCGCTCGCGTGATAGATCGGCTTGGCCTTGGACGGGATGCGAAACGGCCGCATGCCGAGATCCTGCGCCAGCACCTCGGCCGCCTGCACCGCGCGGGGCATCCCCTCGACCGCCGCCCAGGCGCCCTTGAGGCGCCCCGCCGCGTGCTCTGGATCGGAAATCGTCTGAAGCGGGTGGAGCGACCCCAGCGCGGCGCGCGACGCCACGAGCGGCCCGAGCGCCTCCTGACCCTGCGCGCCAGAGAGGTGCAGCACCACCTGATCGGCGCTGATTGCGGTGGCGCGCGCCAGCCCATCCGCCAGCGACCGAATCGCGTCGTCCCGGACGGCAAGAATGACGACGCCCGCCTGGGCGATCCAGGCGGGCGGCTCGTTTTCGGGACCAACGGTGAGCTTGAGGGGCTTGGGCACCGGCTTCTTGCTGCGGCCGTGGAGACGGACGTCGTAGCGTCTTCCCTCCCCCGCGCGCGCCAGCGCCAGCGCCAATCCGACACCGGCTCGGCCGGGCCCGATGATCCCCACGACGTGGGGCGCCACCTAATTCCGCAGGGTCGCCGGTGCCTTGGCGGCCGCCAGGGCGAGGAGATCCTGGGGCGACTTGGCGCGGCGCGCCAGGCCGAGTGCGGCCTGCACCTGGCGGTCTTCCTCCCGCTGGCGGCGCACTTCGGCCGGACGGCCGAAGACATAGCGCGCAATCTCGTAGCCGAGATCCTGGGCGATGACGTGGCGGGCGCCCGCGATGACGCTGTCCGGCAGCGCGACGCCCCGCGCCCGCAGCCGCCGGATGACCTCGTCCGCCATGTCCGGGGTGACGGTGAAGTCGGCACTCTTCAGGCGGCCCGACGTCTTGATTTCGAGCGCGTAGGCGGTGCGTACGTCCCAATAGGTGGGGATCTTGTTGCCCAGCCCTTTGACGAAGGCGCGCTCCACCGTCGTGAAGGTGTCGGGCGCGACGAACAGGTCCGGCCGGATACCACCACCGCCCATGACGACGCGGCCGTGGTCGGTGTGAAATACCAGCGAGGAATCGACCTTCGTGCTGTCGTGCCCCAGCTCCGCGGCTTCGGCCTGCGCGACCTGATCCTCTTCGTTCTTGCTCTTGCGCTGGATGGTGCGGCCGCTGGGCGTGTACCAGCGCGCCGTCGTGAGCTTCAATGCGGTCTCGGGCGTGAGCTGCCACAGCGACTGCACCAGTCCCTTCCCGAACGTCGGCGTTCCGACCACCACGGCACGGTCGTGATCCTGCAGCGCGCCGGTGATGATCTCGGCCGCGCTGGCGGTGCCCCCGTTCGTGAGCACCACGACGGGGAGGTTCGGCCACGCTTGAGGTTTCGCGTCGCGGTACGTCTTGGACGTCGTGGGTGCGCGGCCACGGGTCTCCACGACTTCCTGCCCTGGGTCGAGGAACAGCTCGCTCACCGCCACGCCCTGGTCGAGCAGCCCGCCGGGGTTGCCGCGGAGATCGAGCACCAGCGACTTCATCCCCTTCTGAACCAGACCGTTCACGGCGTCGGTGAGCTCCTGCGCGGACGTCTCGCTCACGGGCGTGAGCAGGACGTAGCCGACCTTCTCGTCGAGCATCATCGAGACCTGGACCGAGCGGATGTGGATCGTGGCGCGCGTGAGCTTGAAGGTGAGCGGCCCGTCGACCCCGACCCGGCGCACCCGGAGCTCCACCGCACTGCCCGGCTCGCCGCGCAGCTGCTTCACGGCCTGATCGTTCTTCCAGCCCTCGGTCGAGCGACCGTCCAGGGCGACGATCTGATCGCCCGACTGGATCCCCACCCGCTCCGCGGGCGTGTCGGGGAGCGGCGCCACGACGGTGATCCAACCGTCCCGTACGTCGATCTGGATGCCCAGGCCGCCGTAGTTGCCGGTCGTCGCCTCGTTCAGCGCCCGGAAGTCGTCCCGCTTCAGAAAGACCGAATACGGATCGTGCAGCTGGTCGAGCATGCCGTCGATCGCCATCTGGTACAGCCGGCGCTCCTCGACCGAGTCCACGTAGAAATCGGCGACGTGCGCAAGCACGTCCTCGAACAGACGCGCCTGCTGGTAAACGGACCCCGTGGGCTCGGTCTGGCGCTGCAGCAGCCAGCCGCCGGTGGCGAGGGCCAACCCGGCGGCCGCGGTGACGATCACGACGTTGCGGAGCTTCATGAGACCCCTCGTGTTGAGAGTGCGGTCACCGCCATGACCTCGCGCCAGGCGGCGTCCTGCACGGCCTTCTTCGACTGTGTCGCGTCAACGTGCACGACGCCCGGCCCCGCCGCGCGGCGATACGCCTCGAGCACTCGGGCGTGAAACGCGTCGTCCTGCCGCTCGAACCGATCCTGGACCTTGCGCGCGGCCCGTTGCCGGGCCCGCCCCACCTCGACCGGCACGTCGAGCACGAGCGTGACGTCCGGGACGAGACCGCCGGTGGCGAGCCGGATGGCGTGCGCGACGTCCTCGGCCGGCAAACCGCCCCCCGCCACCTGGTAGGCGATGGTCGAAAGGTCGAATCGGTCAGCGACGACCACCTGCCCGGCCTCGAGCGCCGGCCGGATGACCCGCTGAACGAGATCGGCCCGCGCCGCGAGAAACAGGAACAGCTCCGCGACCGGCGACATCTCGTGAGGAAACTTGAGCGCTACCTTGCGCGCCGCTTCCGCCACCGGGGTGCCGCCCGGCTGCCGCACTGCCGTCACCTGGAGTCCCTCGGCCGTGAGCCGCGCCGCGAGCCAGCGCACCAGCGTGGATTTCCCCGCCCCTTCCGGGCCCTCCACGACGATGAAGACGCCCATCAGCCCAAGGTGATGATGGGGCTCGCGGCCCCCTGCTTCATACCTTCGTAGATCCGCGCGTTCACTTTGGCCATGAGCTTCTCGAAATTCGCCTGCGCGGCTACGACCTGTTGATACACCGAATTCGCCTGGACGCTCTGAAGAGCACGGTCATACCGCTCCACCTGATCCTTCGCAGGCTCGCGCCCCTCCTGCGTCGCCCGCTCGATATCCTGGGCGATGCGCTCCACCTCGGCGAGCAACTGCCGGCACGTTGCGTCCTCCTTCATCCGCTCGCTGGCCCGGAGCAACACCTTGTACTCTTCGCTCTGTCCCAGGAGTCGCCCCAACTCGCTCGCCTTCTGATCGATCACGCACCCTCCTCGAGACCCGCCAGCAGGAACCGTGGCCGCCCGAATAGATCGTCGTATACGGCCACGCGCGACCAGCCGTGCCGCAGCGCGAGCGCCCGTACGGCGTGGGCGCGCCGCTCATCGAGCTCGAGCGCCACGAACCCGCCCGGCTCGAGCAGCGCCCGGGCGCCGGCGAGTAGGGCCCGCGTCGCCGCGAGCCCGTCGGCGCCGCTCACCAGTGCCTCGCGTGGCTCGAACAGCCGCACCGCCGGGTCGAGAGTCGCGTATTCCGCCTCGGTCAAGTACGGTGGGTTCGAGACGATGGCCCGGTAGCGTTCACCGGCGAGCGGCGCGAGCAAGTCACCCTCGCGGACCTCGACCGGCACCGCCGGCTGCACGAGCGCCACGTTCTCGAGCGCCAGCGCGGCGGCATCGCTCGACCGCTCGACGGCGATCACCCGCTCGAACCGGCCCTCGACGGCGAGCGAGAGGGCGATGCATCCACATCCCGTCCCGATATCCGCCGCCACGCCACGCCTCCCGCCTCCCGCATCCCGTTTCCCGGTCTCGCGCAGCACCAGCTCGACGAGTCCCTCCGTCTCGGGGCGTGGGACCAGCGCACGGGGATCGAGCCTGAGCGCCAAGGTGCGGAAGTCCGCCCGCCCCGCGGCGTACCCGAACGGCATGCCGCTCGCCCGGCGCTCGACGGCCCGTCGGAAGCGACGCGCGACATCGGGCGCGGGCGGGCGGTCGCGGCCGAGCCACACGTCTCCAGGCTTCACGCCCCGCCCCGCCACCGCGGCCCAGAGGGTGCGCGCCTCGCGCCGCGGGTCTGCCAGCCCGGCGCCCGCGAGCCGCTCGACGGCCTCGCCCAGCACGTCCCGAATGGCGTAACGCCGCGCCATGCCCTCAGGCACTGAGCCGCTCCTTCTCACCCGCGAGCCGCAGGGCGTTGATCAGATCGTCGAGGGTGCCGTCCAGCACTTGGGAGAGGTTGTGGACCGTGTAGTGGATGCGGTGGTCGGTGACGCGGTTCTGGGGAAAGTTGTAGGTGCGAATCTTGGCCGAACGGTCCCCCGTGCCCACCTGCGCCCGGCGCTCGCGCGCTCGGGCCGCTTCCTGCTCGGCGATCATCTTGTCGAGCAGGCGCGAGCGCAGCACCTCGAGCGCCTTGATCTTGTTCTGGAGCTGACTCTTCTGGTCCTGACACTGGACGACGAGATTGGTCGGCAAGTGGGTGATGCGCACGGCGCTGTCGGTCGTGTTGACGCTCTGGCCGCCCGGTCCCTGCGAGCGGAAGACATCGATCCGGAGGTCCTTGTCTTCGATCTTCACGTCGACCTCCTCCGCTTCGGGGAGCACGGCCACGGTGGCAGCGGAGGTGTGGATGCGCCCCTGCGCCTCGGTGACGGGAACGCGCTGCACCCGATGGACGCCCGATTCGTACCGCAGCGTTCCGTAGACGCCCGGGCCCCGGGCGGCGAAGATAGCCTCCTTCAGGCCGCCGAGATTACCCTCCGAGAGCGAGACGACCTCTACCTTCCAGCCCCGCCGCTCGCAGAACCGCGTGTACATCCGAAACAGCGCCGCGGCGAATAGGGCCGCCTCATCGCCTCCCGTACCGGCGCGAATCTCCACGATCGCGTCGCGGTCATCGAGGGGGTCCGCGGGGGTGAGCAGGTCGGCGAGCCGCCGCTCGAGCCGCTCGATCTCGGGGCGCAGCCGCTCGACATCCGCGCGCGCCAGCTGCGACAGCTCGGGATCCCGGTCCTGGAGCACCTCACGCGCCTGCGCGAGCTCCCCCTCGAG
>WNGO01014431.1_pt1 | contig 11323 bp, 7 predicted proteins | sample 5400511 | NCBI WGS metagenome assembly WNGO01 (sample SAMN13153380, study PRJNA577476) | soil metagenome | isolation source: 20 cm soil or saprolite under Garry oak tree replicate 2 | place: USA:California | collected 2016-06-15
AGGCCGCTCGAGCGCGCCAGCTGATCCACGTACGCGCGCGCCACCACGAAGCTCGCCGGCCAGACCAGCTGCTGCTGGTCCTGCGCGTTCAGGTAGTCGAAGTGAATGAGCTTGGCGGCATCGATCTCGTTCTGCGTCAACAGCGTGTTGGGCGTCAGCTCGAAAATGTCGAGGCCGCGGGCGATCTCGGAGCTGATGATGTAGCCGTTGTACCAGTAGGCCGACCACGAACCGGCGCCGACCAGCTTGGTCGAATCCATCGGGCCACGGTCGAAGAACGCTATTTCCTTGGGATGCGATGGATCGCTCCAGTCGAACACCGAGACACCGCCCTGATACCACCCCTGGGCCATGATGTCGCGGCCCGGGATCGGAATGAGCGTGCCGTTGTGCGCCACGCAGTTCTCGTTGGAGGTCTGTGCGACGGGGAGCTTGTAGTAGCTCTTGAACGCCAACGTGCTGCCGGAGAGTGTGAAGATCGCGTCGGCGCCCCACTCCGGCTTGTCGGTGACGCGGCAGCGGGGTTGGAGGCCGCCGCCCCACTCGTCGGTGAACAGCACTTTGCTGCCGTCGTTATTGAACGTGGCTGAGTGCCAGAAGGAGAAATTCGAGTCCGACACGGCGCCGACCCGCTTCGGGTTCGCGGCGTCGCGGATGTCGAGCAACAGGCCGTACCCGCCGCACGCGCCGCCCGCCAGACCAATCGCGGGATAGACCGTGATATCGTGGCACTGCGTCGGCCCGGCATTGGGATTGAAGCCCTGCCGCTGGCGATTCGCTTGGATGCGTTTCGTGACGATGTCCTGGGCGTTGGCCCGCAGCGTAGCGGTGTCGGCCCCGGTCGGTGCTCCCGTTCCGGCGCGTGCCTTGACGATGCTGTCGAGCGCTGCCGTGACGAACTGGGGGCCCAGGATGAGGTCACGACCTTCGAACGTCACCACGTAACCGCCGGCGGCACGGGTGGAATCGACCTCGCGCTTTTGCTCGGCGATGTCCTCAGGTGCCTCACCATGGCGGGCCGGCGCGACCAGATCCTGAAAGATGCGGGGCGAGCTGACGATATGCGCCTGCTCGGGATGCGCGAGCGGAACCTGAATCACCTCGATGCGGAAGAGCGCGGTGTTCGGCGTGCTGTCCACCGCTCCGACCGCACAGCCCGCCAATTCATTCGGCGAGCGGACGGGCGCGGACCCCGAGACGTAGATGTAGACGTTGTCCGTATCGTTCGGTTGCGTCACGACCGTATGGGTGTGCGAGCCGCGGCACGTCTGGACGTCGGTGATGTGTTTGGGGTTCGCGAGATCGGTGGCATCGAAGATCCGGATGCCCCGCAGCCGGTCGTGGCTGACCGTGTCGGTAACGCCCTGCGTGCCGCAGTCGCTGCGGCCGTTCAGGGCCTCGCCCGAGACGAACAGGAAGTTGCGATAGACTGAGACGTCGCTTTGCGATCCCGGGCAGACGAACGCCTTGTACAGCTTCGGGATCTTGGGGTTCGAGATGTCCCAGATCTGCACGCCGTTGAAATTGCCCTGAATGACGTAATTGCCGCGGATCGACAGATCGGAGTTGAATTTCACTGAGAGCTCCGTTTGAGATCGTTCAGCATCAGGGTCATGCGATTGATTTCGGTGGTCTGATCGACGTTCACATCTGACGCGAAGCGGAAGATCGGTCCGTCCTGCGCGGCGCCGGGGACCGCGAGCAGCTGCTGCACCATCGTGATGGCGCCCTGGTGGTGCTGGATCATGAAGGTGAGGAAGAAACGATCGAACTCGGGACCGCGCGCCGAGTCCAGCTGCGCCATCTGCTCGGGCGTCAGCATTCCGGGCATCAGCATCGGCTGATCCATCCCTTGCATGATGTGGCCGCGCGGATCGGCGGGCGGCACATACTCACCGTGCTCCCGCAGCCAACGCTGCGCGAACACGATCTCGTCATTCTGCGCGACCACGATGCGCTCGCACAGCACCCGAATCGACGGACTCGCCCCGTGCGAGGGCGCCCACCCCGCCATTTGGATGGCCTGTGCGTGGTGGCCGATCATCCCGGCGACGAAGTGTACGTCCGCCGGCGTGTAGCTCTTGGCAGGCTTGGCTGTCTGTGCGGTGGACACCCCGGCCACTGGGGCCGCGAGCGCCAGGATGAGGGCAATTCGTCTGGTCATTTCGTATAAAAGCTACCCCGAATACCGCGCCTGACGAGCGCCCATTTGTCCGGGTTGAGAAATGAAACGTGACCGCCGCTAGTTTACAGCATGGCTGTTTCGCCACCCATCGAACCGATGCTCGCCAAAGTCGCGGAGGAGGTGCCGCGTGACGGCGACTTCCTGTTCGAGCCCAAGTGGGACGGTTTCCGCGCGATCGTGTTCCGTGGCGATAACGACGTCTACATCCAGAGTCGCGACCTGCGGCCCCTCGACCGCTATTTCCCCGACCTGCACGGCGTTTTTCTCGACCAGTTGCCGAGCGGCGTTGTCGTCGATGGCGAGATCGTGATGCCGACCAAGCATGGGCTCGATTTCGGGGGGCTGCAAACGCGGCTGCATCCGGCCGCGTCCCGCGTCGAAAAACTCGCCAAGGCGGCACCCGCGGCGTTCGTGGCCTTCGATCTGCTCGCGGCGGGCGGCAAGAGCCTCCTGAGCGTTCCCCAGCAGGATCGGCGCGCGCAGCTCGAGAAACTGTTCAAGAAGATCCGCCGCCCGCTCTACCTCACGCCCATGACGCGCGACCGCGACCGCGCCATCGACTGGCTGCAGCGCTTCGAGGGCGCCGGGCTCGACGGCGTGATCGCCAAACCCGCGACGGCCACGTATCAGCCTGGGAAGCGCGCGATGTTCAAGATCAAGCACGTGCGCACGGCCGACTGCGTGGTCGCCGGCTTCCGCTGGCACAAGAGCGGCAAGGACGCGGTGGGATCATTGCTCCTCGGTCTCTACGATGACGCCGGCATGCTGCAGCACGTCGGCGTCACATCGGCCTTCACGATGGCGATGCGCAAGCAGCTCGTGAAAGAATTCGCGCCGCTGCGCAAGACCGCGCTGCGGGATCATCCCTGGCGTGAATGGGCTGGAGCAGCGGCCGAGTCGAGCCGGATGCCGGGAGGCCAGAGCCGTTGGAGTGCCGGCAAGGATCTCTCGTGGGAGCCGCTGCGGATCGAGCGGGTGTGCGAGGTGAAGTACGATCATATGGAAGGAGATCGGTTTCGGCATGCGACGGTGTTCCAGCGCTGGCGACCGGACAAACGGCCACAGGACTGCCGGTATGATCAGCTCGACGTCACGACTCCGTACGAGCTCGAGAAGGTGTTCGGGGCCTGATCTTTTCAGGAACGTGTTGCAGGTTGATGCGAATGCGGTACCAGGCGGACGAGCGCCCGCGCATTTGATCCACCAGCACGTCAGCCGGTTCCAGGTGCTTTGCGACGCGGGGATGCTCCTTCTTCCACTTTGACAATCCGGCCAGCGCTTCCTTCTTATCCTTCCCGCGGCTGACCTCGATCAGGGGGAACTTGGAAACCCGCCCTCCCGTGCGTGCCTTTGAGGGCTGCACCCGCGGCGGCTCGCCGGGTTGCTTGCGATAGTGCGGCGGCCACGGCGCATCGCCCTGCCCTTCTTTTTCCTGGCGGGCGGACAGCTCCAGGAGCCCGTCGAGCGATCCGGCGCTGGCATCCATGCCGGCATGGCGATCACCGATCTTGGCGAAGCGTTGCGGCATCGTGCCCAGCGTGAAGTCCTCAGGGTCGGCCTCGTCCACCTCATCCCATGAAAGCGGCGCGGAGACGCGCGCATCGGGCGTGGGGCGCACCGAATAGGCCGACGCGACTGTCCGGTCCTTGGCGTTCTGGTTGTAATCCACGAAGACGCCCTGCCGCTCCTCCTTCCACCACTTGCTGGTCGCGAGCCCATCGCCGCGGCGCTCCACCTCGCGCGCGAGGGCGAGGGCGGCGCGACGGACCTCATCGAACTCCCACCGTCGCTCGATCCGGACGAACAGATGCATTCCCCGCGACCCCGAGGTCTTGGGCCACCCGACGAGTCCGAACTCCTCGAGCACGGCTCGCGCGAGCTGTGCGACCTGGCGCACCTGCGGCCACTTGATACCCGGCACGGGGTCGAGATCGACGCGCAGCTCGTCCGGATGATCGAGGTCTTCGGCACGCACCGGATGCGGGTGCAGCTCGAGGCAGGCGAGATTGGCCATCCAGGCGAGCGATGCGGGCGTGCGCGGCACGACTTCGTCGGCCGTGCGGCCCGACGGGAACCGCAGCGTCACCACCTCGATCCAAGGCGGCCGCGATTCCGGCGCGCGCTTCTGGTAAAACGACGGCGCCGCGATCCCATTGGGAAAGCGCACCAGCATGTTCGGCCGGCCGCCTGCCCCGCGCAGCGCGCCCTCCGCGACCGCGAGGTAGTAGTTCGCGAGATCGAGCTTGGTGTATTTGGGTTTGGGAAACAGCACGTGTGGTCGATTCAGTTGAGGGGCTGATGCTGTCTCTCAATCGTCTGGACCGTCGAAAAACTCCACAACTCCTGTCTCGACGCAATACTCCGCCCCCACGATCATCAACCCGTCGCGCTCGATTCGCCGCTCGAGTAGCGCCGAGCCATGGCGCAGGTGATGGACCGACGCCCGGACGTTGGCGCGCGTGGCCTCCGCGGCGAGCGCCGCGGGATCGTTCGCCAATGGCGAGTTGAGCAGCGGCTCGATCGCCGGCCGGATGCGATCGACGATGGCGCGCAGATTCGGGGACTCGTAGCCCTGCGGTCGGCGCAGCTCCTCCAGCGTTGCGGCTACGGCCCCGCATTGCGTGTGTCCCATGACGACCGCCAGCCGCGTTTCGAAGCGCTCGGCCGCGAACTCGACGCTGCCCACCTGCGACGGCGCGACGATATTGCCCGCGACGCGGATGACGAACAGGTCACCAAACCCCTGACCGAAGATGAGCTCGGCCGGAACGCGCGAATCGGAACAGCCGAGCACGATGGCGAACGGCTGTTGTCCCGGGCCGGGACGGCCTCCCGAGCCTGCCCCATTGTCCACGAAGCGCCGATTCCCGTCCCGTAAGCGCGCCAGCGCTTCCTGTGCCGGGATCATGTTGAAGGATAGGTCAGAACCGCACTCCCGCCCCCAGACGCAGCGTCCGCGGCGACACGCGGGACCGGACTCGGCCGTAATCGCTGCCGGCGAACTCGGCCAGCGCATTGACCTCGGTTTGAATTCCTGTAACGCTCCGGTCGCCCAACACATTGAACGCATCCACAACCATCAGCACTTCCGTTCCCCCGCGCGGAAAGCTCCGCTCCAGATGCAGATCCAGCGACGCGCGGGGTTCGTACCCGTACGTTCCACGCGGCTGAATGAAAATGCGATGCCCGGTCTCGCTCCGAAACAGGAACCGGTGGAACGGCACGGTGTCCAGCCCGCCTGGAACTGACGCTGAGGGTACCGCGACGGCGAATTCGGACAGCAACCCGTCGATCGGGAGCGTGGGCGTGACGCGATCGCCGGTCGCATAGGACAAGAACAGGCCGCCACGGAACCGAGCCGGCAGGAGCCCGCCCAAGTACACCTTCCCCTCGAAGCGACTCTGGTTGTTGAGCGCCCCGTAGAAATTGTACTGCTCGTTGAGACGCACCCAGGGGCCCGGTCCGCCGTTGGTGTAGTCGTCGGGTCCGGCCACCACGTTGTAGTTCCCGTCGAGCGCCGATATGGTCGCCGATGCGCCGGCCCACCACGTCCGGTAGCGGGCGTCCAGCCGCAGCTGCAGCTGTCCGAACCGTCGCGTCGCCTGCGGCACCTTGGTGAGGACGAGGTCGGGCTCGTAGCGGAGCGCCGCCAGCTGCGCGGGGGTCAGCCCCGGCGGGGCATAGAGCATGTTGGGGTCTGTCAGCTGTCCTTGCCGCAGCAGCTCTTGGACGTAGAGAATGTCCTCGTTGGAGATGGCGAGCCTGTCCAACACCAGTGGGCGGCCCGCGAAGACGACCGGCAGGCCGAAACGATCGAGCATGATGACGTTGTCGACCACCGTGTAATTCGAGGCCAGCTTGCGGTCCACGAGCGCGACCATATCGCGGTTCCTGCGGTGGACGTACGACACGCCCACCTTCCAGCGGGTACCGATCGCGCGCTCCAGCGACAGGACAACCTGATCCATGTACGGTTGACGGTACTGTTCCACTCGTCCCGTCTGATCGAGCCGAACTGATTCGTCGAAGCGGAACAACCCCGCCGCGGCGAGCGAATCGCGTTCGTGAATCGTAAACGTCTGCGCGGGGCTCGCAGGCGGGGGGCCAACGGAGGACCAGATCTCCTCGTCGCTGTAGGTCCCCGCCCCGGTCACGCGGTCGAATAATGCGGCGAACATCGGCTGGTGATAGCAGATCCCGATCTGCTCCTGCACGAACAGCGCGGCGTTCCGGACGTCGGAGTCGATCCGCACGTCGCCGCCCCAACCGGTGGGGATCGCGCCGAGGTATGGCCACGTCGCGGGAAGGGCGGGATCGAACCCGAGCACGCGCAGCGGTCGCCACGTCATTCCGCCGTTGCGCTGGCGGTCGTACCACCATCCTCCCAGCGAGTACTCGCCGCCGACTTTCACCTCGTGCTCCAGGCCCGCGAGGCGACCGCGCCCAGTCCAGGCGGCTGTCAACCCGAGGCTTGACGGCGCGGACCCCGTGCGAAACACCGCGTTCTGATACCGGGGAGGATCGCCCCGCGTCAGCAGCTCGATGCCCGGTACCGCGGCATGGTCATAGGGATCGTGCCACTCGCGGGCGGTGAATCCGCCCACCCGCACTGTGAGCGCGCTTCGAGGTGACCAGCTGCGTTGCCAGGTGAGATTGCCGGTCAGGTTCGACTGCCGCAGCCGGTCGGTCGCGCCCCCGGCCTCGTACCCCGTCTGTCCCACCCGTTCGCCGTCCTGGTACCGCCCCATCAGACTGCCTTCGAGCAAATCCCGGCCACTTGGCTTCCACGTCAACTTGGCGAGCGCCCGTTCTTCCCTGTACGACGGCGGCTGCGCCACGAACGCGCCAGTCGTGGTCAGGTAGTTCAAGACCTGCTCCTCTTGCCGGATGACGTGCCCGAACAAGGCGAAGTGCAACCGATCGTGGATCAGCGGGCCGCGGATCTGACCATCCAGCTCCCGTCGGCTCGCCAGCTCGTGTCCGATCTCACCGGGGATCAGGTTGGTACCGTTCAACCGCTGGGACTCGAACGAGGTCCGCAGCGCGCCCTCGATCACGTTCCTGCCTGCCAACGTCACGACTTCCACGAGACCGCCCTGCGCGCTGCCCACGTCGGCCCCGGCGCCGAGCCCACGGACCTCGAGCGTCTCGATCCAGCTGGGACTGGGGAGAAACAAGGCGCCACCCAGACCCGGATGGTTCACCGTGGTGCCGTCGAGCGAATAGGAGTTGGCCTGGTCCGACGCACCGCCCCAGATCTGGTCGGGCCGCGCACCAGGTGTCAGGGCGATCAGTTGACGAGCGTCGAACGTGGACGGGAGCAAGGCGATCTCGCTGACCGTGAGCTTCGTGCCCAATTCGACATCAGTCGTGGAGATCGTGGACGGTGGGGCGCTGACGACGAGAGAGTCGAGTGTCATGGGGACCAGCTCGAGCGCGACCGTGACTCGCGCGGTGCGCCCGGCCTCGACGTCGACGTCCAGTCGCGACGGGCGGTAACCCAACCGGCGCGCGGCGATCCGATAGGGACCCGGTTCGAGGTGCGTGATCCGCCACGCGCCATCGGCGTCGGTGGTTGCGCGCCAGCGACCCACGCTGACCTCCGCCGCTGCGAGCGGGCGGCCCGCGGCATCGATCACGCGACCTTCGATTCCGCCCCGCGCCTGGGCGAGGCCCGCCGCGGGGACCACCGCCACCAGCAGCGCGGTGATGATTGGAGCGAGGGTCAGGCGCTCGACGGCGCCCCCGCCTTTCGCCGTGTGACGACCCTGCGCACGATGAGCAGGCCAATCGCAATCCCGACGACCCAGCCGACGATCGTGCCCAGGCGGCCGGCCCGCTCAGTGGACGAAAGCCAGTTCGTTTCACCCTTGAGGGAGCGGAGCACGGAGTTGAGCGTCGCGAGGGACTCCGTGGCGCGCGCGCTCGGCCCGGCCACCACCACCTGAATCGCTTCTTTGCGGAGCGGCACCTGCGCCGTGTAGACCGTGATCGGCGCGCCGGCCGACACGGTGTCGGTGCGAATCGCGTCGATGTCCAGCCCGTTCCATCGCACCGTTATCAGCTGGGACCTGGGCGGCAAGTCCGACGACTTGAGGTGGTCTCGTCCCAACGTCGCGTGCATGCGCTGGACGCAGAGCACCAGCGCGCCCTGCGACGGCTGGGAGCCTTCGCCAGCCCAGCAGGCGACGACGTCTCGCCCTCCGGCGAACTCTGCGGGAATGGAGACAAATCCGCCGGGCAGGCTCATCACGTAACCGAGATCGGCGTTGCTCGCGACCTGTAGCATTAGGAGGACGGTATGAAGGAACATTCCGTAGCATAGCATTCGGCGATACGGGCGCGCCACAGGTCATTCTTAATCCAAGGACAATTCGGTCTCACTCGGTTGGATGTGACCGTCTTGACCTTCTTGCGATGATCCACCCCAGGGACGACCCCCGACGCAGCGCTTGATCCTTTCCGCCCGCGCAGGGCGCAAGATTGTTTCCGCACCGCAGTATGACTTCGGCAGGGTCCCACCGCCCATTACCGCCTCTTACCGCCCGTTTACCGCTAGTTTTGTCGCCGCAGGCTAAGCCGCCACCTCCTATCGACGCGACCACACGATGATTGCCCCGCACGGACTCAGGTAACCTGAGTACTGTACGGGTACACCCTCGGGTCCGGGATATACTTCCAACGCTTCGATATTGAATGGGTTGACGACGTCATCGAGGCTTAGTCCACCGCCACCCGTGCCACCGGGCAGCAGCAGGACACCATCGAGAACGACGCTGGGGTTGCATTTTCCGCGAAAGAACATCGTGTTCGCGGCCCGCATTGTGACGGTACAATGCGGGCCGGGACCTCGCGGACCGCGGTCGCCCTGCTGTCCCCCACACGTGACGCGCACTCCAGACATTCCATGAAGTAGGTCAGTAAGGATGAGGGGATCCCGCTTGTCGATTTCATCGCGGGTGAGGAAATGTCCGAACCCCTCCTGTCTGCGTCTGTAAAACCCGGCGTCCGCCAAGTATGGCAACCGTCTCTCGATTTCCTTCGCTACGACCGTAACGGTGTCGAGAGTTATCGGGTTCGAAGGAAAGCTCAGCGATACGCGTGCCGTGAACGCTGAACTGAAGACAAAGGGTTTGCTGAGACTGATCGGATAACCGATCCTGCTGATCAGCAGGCGGTACTCGCCGAGGCGCGGAACGCTGAAGGTGAACTGACCGTCCGAGCTTGTGACTAGAGACTTCATCGCCGTGCCCGCGGAATCGAGGAGAAGGATGCGTGCACCCACGATGGGCTTTCCGGACACACTGTCCAGCACCGTCCCGGCGAGGACCTGTGCTTGAGCGGCATGCGCGAGCAATCCGAGTGTCAGGACGCAAACGGAGAGTCGCATCTCGCTAAAGTACGAATGAAGAGCGCTCCCGGACAACCTGCACTATCTCGTCCTCAGATGAGTCTCTGCGATGCATCGGCGCATCAGGTGATGGTTTTCGCCAGCAGCTGCGGCTAGAAGTCGGCACATGAATTGAGTGGCTGAGAGGACTCGTTCTGAATTCCCGCGTTAACTACCAGTGACGGGTTGTGAGTCGGATCTCGTGAAACGGAGTAGCTGTAACATCTGAGCAGCGAACGGCGAAGCCCGCGACTTCCTCAGTAAGCAAAGCTGTAGCGGCCCGAGCCGACGTCCACGACGACATCTGGCCCTCGCTGGCGCGCGGCGCGAACTCCCTCGCGTGACGTGAGCGGGACACCCCCTTCCCGCACCTGATCGAGGCTAGCGTCCCATAGCCTGACCTCCGCGGTCGTGTTCGCCGGCACCGTCACGTCGAGCGTGAATCGCTGTCCCTGCACTCTCCACGCGGATTGCAGCGTCCCGTAAACGGTCTCGAGGGATGCGTTCGCACTCGTGAGACCGGCCCCCGGTCGTGGGGCGATGCGTGAGCGCCGGTATCCGGGCGCCGCCGGGTCCACATCGATCCCGCCGATGTTCTGGTACATCCAATCGCCGACCGCGCCGAACGCATAGTGGTTGAACGAATTCATCCCCGGATCCTCGAACGAGCTGTCGGGCCGAATCCCGTCCCATCGCTCCCACATCGTCGTCGCGCCCCGCGTGATCGGGTAGAGCCACGATGGGTACGTGCGCTGGGTGAGCAGGGCGAACGCGTCCCCGATGTGCCCCGTCGCGTCGAGCACGTGCAGCAGGTACGGGGTGCCGAGAAAACCGGTCGTGAGATGGTGGTCGCGCCCCTCAACGTCCTTGGCCAGGCGTCCCGCCGCGGAGGCTACGACCGAATCCGGCAGGAGATCGAACGCGATCGCCAGCGCGTACGCCGTCTGCGTGTTCTCGCCCACTCGGCCTGTACTCGAGACGAACTCGCGATTGAACGCGTCACGGATCGCCTGAAAGCGCGCGCGATACGTGGTCGCTTCCTCGGTACGACCGAGCACGCTCGCCGTGCGGGCCACGAGATCGGTGGAATGGGCCAGGAATGCCGTGGCGATCAGGTCGGTGCCCGTGGTCGCACCCGGGTAGGAGGGATCGTCGCTGTGGAGCGCGAGCCAGTCGCCAAACTGCCATCCCGGTCGCCAGATCAGGTCCGGGCCCGCGCGGCGGTGCGCGTAATCGACCCACGCGCGCATGCTCGGATACTGGCGCTCGAGCAGGCGCCGATCGCCGTACGTGAGATACATCGTCCACGGAATGATGACGGCCACGTCGGACCAGCCCGCGGTGCCCGCGAAGCGCACCGAGTCGCCGCCGAGCGGATTCGGGATCACCCACGGGACACTGCCGCTCGGGTCCTGATCGGCCGCCACATCCGACAGCCATTTCGAAAAGAAACCATTGACGTCCATGTTGAACGCGGCTGTCCGCGCGAACACCTGGGCGTCTCCCGTCCAGCCGAGTCGTTCGTCGCGCTGCGGACAGTCGGTGGGAACGTCGAGAAAGTTACTGCGCTGCCCCCACACGATGTTGCGCTGCAGCTGATTCAGCAGGGAGTCCGATGTGACGAAGCTCCCCGTCGGCGCGAGGTCGGATGACACCGCGATGCCCGTGATTGTCGTCGAGTCGGCCGGTGCGGGAAGTCCTTGAACTGCTATATAGCGAAAGCCGTGGAAGGTGAAGTGCGGCTCGTA
>WNGO01002693.1_pt1 | contig 11320 bp, 7 predicted proteins | sample 5400511 | NCBI WGS metagenome assembly WNGO01 (sample SAMN13153380, study PRJNA577476) | soil metagenome | isolation source: 20 cm soil or saprolite under Garry oak tree replicate 2 | place: USA:California | collected 2016-06-15
CGATGGCAATCCAAACACCCAGGAAGCGACGTTCATCGTGCATTTTCACGGGCGTTAATCCGCATTGGCATCATGAAGGTTGGCATGTTCATGCCGCTCAAACTCGATTAGGAGCTCCTGCCGCCGTTTCCAACTCATCATCCCCAGCTGACTTGAGCGATGCGCTGCGTCGGGTCTCGCAGCTTGCCGATCAACGCAATGCGAGGACGTTGTCGGGCCCTTTCTCTTCCCGACCATCTTCGCCGGCTGCTTTCCCGGACGCACTTCCATCGCCGGTCTCTCGGTCACGTGTCTTTCGACACGCCACGGGAGCCTCCATCACTATCGGATTTCCGATTGTCGGAGAGCGCGATGGGTCTGTCCCGAATAGTTCTGACGTCCCACCCGTTGGGACGAGATTGATGCGGATGAGGAAATCAGCAGCTAGGGACTCCGATCTCCGCGAACGCCGTTCTGGCCAGTGTCGGCCGTTTGATGGTTCGCCTCCTATTGACACTCTATATGTGGATCATATTATCCTATAGAATACCAATAGGAGACATATCTTGAACTTTGAGCCAACAAACCTTTTGCAGGGTACTTTGGACATGCTGATCTTGAAATCGCTTGTCGCTGGCGAAATGCACGGACTGGGGGTCTCGCGGAGAATCCAGCAGATCACGGGCGGCACTTTCGTTGTTAAGCCAGGCTCGCTCTTTCCCGCTCTACATCGAATGGAAGAAGAGGGCTGGATTTCCTCTTTTTGGGGAGACTCCGAAAACAATCGCCGCGCGAAATACTACCGCCTGAGCAAGGCGGGACGAAAACAACTCGAAGTCGAAACCAAGCGATGGGGGCGCATTTCCTGGGCGATCGGTCAGGCATTGGAAACGTCGTAGAGAGATAATTAGCATGCCGCTTTTTGTGAGAGCTCGAAGTTTCCTGCGAAATCTCTTCTCATCTCGTCGTGTGGAGGCAGACCTCGACCAGGAGGTTCGTTCCCACCTCGAAATGCTGATCGAGGAAAACATTCGCGCAGGCATGTCGCCGAAAGAAGCACAACATGCCGCATGGATCGAACTTGGCGGTATTGAACAGGTAAAAGAACAGGTCCGCGAACAGTTCATTGGCAACTGGCTCCATTCAGTCCTCTCGGATTGCCGCTACGGCATTCGACAACTCCGCAAGAATCCCGGCTTCACCACCGTCGCCGTTCTAACTCTCGCTCTCGGCATTGGCTCCACCACAGCCATCTTCAGCGTCATCGATGGCGTTCTGCTTAAGCCCTATCCTTACAAAAATGCCGAACGCCTCGCGACTTTCGCTGTTTTTTCCGCCGAACAATTCCGAGCATGGCGCTTTCCCGCCGCGGCATTCGTTGAGTTCAAACAACAGAACCACACCTTCGACGACATATTCGGCCTGGTCTACCGCAAGGTCCATCTCACTCGCATCAATGGCACCGAGGAACTTACCGGCGCCTCGGTCACCTCCGGCACATTCGAATCCCTGGGCATACCGCCCCTCTTTGGACGGTCTCTCACCGACGAAGACGCAAAGCCCGGCGCCCCTCCCGTTTTCGTGATCAGTTACAGACTGTGGACCAAGCTCTTCCATCGCGACCCGAACATCCTCGGCAGCACCCACACGCTCAACGCTACTCGCATGACCCTAGTCGGCATCATGCCCCCGCGCTTTCAAATTGGCGGTTTCGATCTCTGGCTGCCTCTGAATATCACCAAGGATACCTTTGTGCCCGGCGCTGGAATTGTGTCCAACGAAATCTGGACCGTCGGCCATCTCAAGCCCGGCGTCAGCCCCGAAACGGCTGGCGCGGATCTCCAACTCATCGCCACGCCGTTTCAAAAAGACGACCCCATCTACTTTCCCCCTAACTTCAAGATTGTAGTCAACACCTTCAACAGCCAGTCTGTCGGTCGCGACTTCAAGTTCGGCCTCTTTGCCCTAATAGCCGCGGTCGCCATGTTGCTGCTAATCGCCTGCAGCAATGTCGCTAACCTCCTCCTCGCTCGCGCCACAACGCGAGAAGGCGAATTCGGCATTCGCTCCGCTTTAGGTGCAAGTCGTCTCCGCGTGACTCGCCAATTGCTGATTGAGAGTTTCTCGCTGGCCCTGGCCAGTTGCGGTCTCGGTTGCCTGTTCGCCTATCTCGGATTGAAAGCAATGGTTGCCGTGATCCCACCCGACACCATTCCCCCCGAAGCAGTCATCACGCTTAGTCCAGCCGCTCTGCTTTTTTCTCTCTGCGCGACAATCGTGACCTCTGTAATCTGTGGATTAGCCCCTGTTCTTCATGCCCTTCGCAACGATGCGCAAAACGCGCTGGCCAGCACCGGAAGGGGAGTGAGCGCCGACTCTCGCCACGGCAAGCTTCGTCACTCCCTGGTCGTCGCAGAGGTCGCTCTCTCAATTGTTCTGTCAATCTGTTCCGGCTTGATCCTGCGCAGCCTCTTCGCGCTCCAAAACGTCAATCTGGGTTTCAATCCTTCGAAGGTTGTTTATGCGGATATTTCTTGGCCCGAAGGGCAAGACGACAGCGTGCAGCGAAAGCATCTTTTCTTCCGAAAGGTTCTGGATCGCATTACCCAAGTCCCCGGTGTCCTGGCCGCCACGGAAACTACCAATTTCCCGCCCTACACGTTTGGTTGGACAACTGTCGTGATAGCCGGAAAAACACCGCCAAAAGACAGGAACACCGCATCCATTTTGTGCACCGAGGGTTACTTTCAAACTCTAGGCCTGCCCCTGCTTCGGGGAACTCTTTTCTCCCAAAATGACGTCGATTCCGCTCGTCACGTAGTCATTGTCAACCAAGCATTCGTGCGGGATCGTTTCGGCCAAGAAAACCCCATCGGCCACCATGTCAGGTTCAGCGACTACGAAACCTGGCCCGATTGGCCTCATGATCCCTACTTCGAAATCATCGGCGTCGTCGCCGACGCCAAAAATACAGGCTTACAGGATCCGCCCAGGCCCGAAATCTATCTTCCCGGCACGTTGGCGAGCGCCCCGCCGCGCGGCATCATGGTCAGCACTACCGGTAATCCGTCCACGACTCTCCGGCAAGTTCGCGCCGAAATTTCCGCGGTCAATCCCAATGTGGCGATCGGAGAAACCGGAACGATTGCCAATCGTCTCGAGCACGATTACTACGCCCGGCCCCGCTTTCTCCTCATAACCCTGTGCACCTTCGCCGCGATCGCTCTCCTTCTCGTCTCCGTTGGTGTCTTCAGCGTCATCTCCTACACCGTTGCCACGCAGACACACGAAATCGGCATTCGCATGGCCCTCGGGGCCCAAGCCTCGCAAATCCTCAGCCTCGTTGTGAAAAACGGCATGCGGCTCATCCTCTCCGGCATTCTGATCGGGCTGTTCGCCAGTTATTTCCTGACGCGTTTCCTCTCCAGTCAGGTCTGGGGCGTCTCCACAACCGACCCTTCCACTTTCGCCGCGGTAGCGTGCCTCGCCCTCTTCCTCGGCATTGTCGCCTGCTTCATTCCCGCCCACCGCGCCACGCGTGTCGATCCCATGATTGCTCTGAGGTATGAATAGAATGCGAGAATCGCAGCCCGGTTTTTTTTTGCGATCACTCAAAGCTTGGGAAGCTTCGTAGAGAGGTGTCCAGCATGCCGCTTTTTGTGAAAGCTCGAAGTTTCCTGCGAAATCTCCTCCTAACTGATCGTGTGGATACAGACCTCGACCAGGAAGTTCACTCTCACCTCGCAATGCTGATTGAAGAAAACATCCGTGCAGGCATGCCCCCGGAGGAAGCGCAACGTACCGCGCGGATGGAACTTGGCGGCATCGAACAGGTGAAAGAACGGGTTCGCGAAGAACGGATTGGCAATTGGTTGCACTCCGTGATCTATGATTGCCGCTACGGTCTCCGCAAACTCCGCAGGAACCCGGGCTTCACCGCTGCAGCGGTCATCATTCTCGCTCTCGGCATCGGTGCCAACACCGCTGTGTTTAGTATTCTGGATGCAGTGTTAATTCGGCCACTGCCTTATCCCAATGCCCTACGGCTCGTGAAAGCTGACGTGTATGATCTAAAATCTGGGGATCTCTACGGCAAGACATCCTATCCAGACTTCATGGATTGGAGCGAACAAAACCATTTCTTCGACCACCTCGCAGCGTACGAAGCCAAGACGTTTAATCTTTCCGGAACCCATCAACCGGAACATGTCAGGGGTGAAGTCGCGTCGTCCGATTTCTTCGAAATCCTTGGCATCCAGCCCTTTCAGGGCCGGTCGTTTGCAGGTGCGCGGAATCAGCAAGCGGTAGTACTAAGCTACTCACTGTGGTCGCGCTCCTTCGGCTCCGATCCACGTACCATCGGCAGGTCGATCGCTCTGGATGGCTACAGTTACGAGGTGATCGGAGTCATGCCGCGCGGCTTTCAGTTTCCTGATCCAGAAGCGGAACTGTGGGTTTTGATCACCCCCGTCCGTCCCGATTTGCGCGAGGAGATCGCCGCACGGGGTAATCTCGGGTTCTCTGTCATTGGCCGCCTCGACGCCAACGTAAATTTGTCTCAGGCGCAAGCCGGGATGACGGTAATTGCGAGCGGCCTGGAACAGAAGTATCCGGAATCAAATCGAGACCTCGGAGTGAGACTCGTACCTTTGCAGGAAGACATGGTGGGAAAGTTTCGACCAGCACTCCTTATCTTAATGGGCTCGGCTGCTCTTGTGCTTTTGATTGCATGCTCAAACATCGGCACCTTGCTTCTCGCACGCGCCGCCGGGCGGCAACGAGAAATTGCGATTCGTTCTTCGTTGGGAGCGAGTCGGCGCAGAATCATCGCGCAATTGCTGACCGAGAGTCTCCTGCTGGCGCTCGCCGGCGGAGCACTCGGAGCGCTCTTTGCCTTCTCGCTCATGGATCTCTTGCTCGCTTGGGCGCCGAGGGACATTCCCAGGATATCCTCCGCACATATTGATGTACCGGTGCTCGTTTTTACCGGCCTGATCTCGTTGTTGGCTGGAATATTCTTTGGTCTCGCGCCAGCTTGGCAGATTTCGCACGGAGATCCCAATGCATCTCTGAAACAGACCGGGCGAAGCCTGGAAGGGCGCAAACCTCTTACCCAAGTTATGGTGGTTGTTGAATTCGCGCTGTCCTTAGTTTTACTCACGGCTGCCGGCCTGTTGGGAAAGAGCCTGCTTCTTCTAAACCAAGTCGATCCTGGTTTTCGTGCCGATCATCTGCTAACGGTTGAGATCTACCGCTCCATATCCGATGAAGGTAAAGATGCCAATTGGAGGAATTGGACAGGCTTTTATCAACAGCTACTCGCTCGCATTCAGGCGCTGCCGGGAGTGGATTCCGCGGGTGCGACGCTTGCGTTGCCCATTCAGGGGCGTGTTTGGAACATCAGCTTTAAGATCGACGGTCGCCCATTCGGGCGTTTATCTGAACAGCCACACGCCGACACACGCATTGTCTCCAACAATTATTTTAACGTAATGAAGATTCCTTTGCGAAGGGGCCGTTATTTCTCCGAATATGACACGAAAGATTCGCCTCACGTCGCTGTCATTAACGAAACTCTGGCCCACCGCTACTGGCCTAACGAAGATCCCGTAGGTCGCTCCATTCAGATGGGAGCGTTCGGTGCTGGTCGTTGTGAAATCGTGGGTGTTGTTGGAGACATTCGACAGACGAACTTGGGCGATGAACCCGCTCCGGGGATATACATTCCTTATACGCAGGAGAGCATGCCATGGCAGACCCTTGTGGTACGTGCAGAGAACGATCCGATGAGTCTTGCCGCGCTAATTAGACACGAAGTCGCGGCGCTCGACCCAGAGCAGCCTGTGGCTCGCGTTGCCACGATGGATGAGCTGAAGGAAGCGTCTACAGCGCAACCTCGATTTCGCACTTTTCTTATTGGGAGCTTTGCCGGCATTGCCTTGCTGCTTTCGGCGATCGGAATTTACGGCGTGATGGCCTACACAGTTAGCCGACGTACGGGTGAGATTGGCGTCCGAATGGCGCTGGGAGCACGCCGCGTAGACATCCTCCGACTAATTTTCGGTGAAAGCATGACATTGACGTTGCTGGGGGTCTTGTTTGGTCTCGTCGGAGCCTACGCGGCGACGCGTGTAATGAAAAGCCTGCTCTTTGGAGTTACTAGCACTGATCCGTTCACTTTTGCCGGCGTCACGCTCCTCCTTTGTTCTGTGGCATTACTCGCAAGCTTCATTCCAGCTCGCCGCGCCTCCCGTGTCGATCCCATTGTTGCGCTGCATTATGAATAGGCTTGGCAGTTCGGTCGGAACAACGGTAGAGAGGAGTTTTGCATGCCACTCTTTGCAAAAGGCCGAAGTTTCCTGCGTAATCTCTTCTCCTCTGAACGTGTGGACACTGACCTCGATCAAGAAGTCGATTCCCACCTCGAAATGCTGATAGAGGAAAACATTCGCGCGGGCATGCCGCCTGGAGAGGCACAACGTGCCGCGCGGATCGAGCTTGGCGGTATCGAACAGGTGAAAGAACAGGTGCGCGAAGAACGGATTGGCAATTGGCTCCATTCCGTGATCTTCGATTGCCGCTACGGTGTTCGACAACTCCGCAAGAATCCAGGCTTCGCCGCCGTTGCCGTCCTCACTCTCGCACTCGGTGTCGGCGCGACAACTGTGATGTTTAGCGTTGTCTACAACCTTCTTTTCAATCCTTTTCCCTACAGAGCAGCCGACCGCTTGATGCTGGTAAGCATCCACAACGCCCAAAAGGGCGGACCAGGCGCCGTTAGAGACTTCTCCATCCCAGATTTTATCGAGTATCAACAGCATAATCGAGTCTTCGAAGACATGGTCGGTTATAACAGCCTCGATGTTCTCTACAGCGATGGCAAAGGAACACGCCGATGGCCGGGTGCGTTCGTGACCACAAATTCCTTTGAGTTCTATGGTGTCTCGCCACTCATAGGCCGGGGAATTGAACCGGAAGATGGAGAGCCTGGCGCGGCACCGGTTTTTGTGATGAATTGCAAATTGTGGAAAGCCGAATTTAATGGCGATCCGGCGGTCCTCGGTAAGAGCTTCAAAATGAATGGAACGCCGAGAACCCTCGTCGGTATCATGCCTCCAAGGTTCCAGGCTTACAGCGCGCGCGTGTGGTTGCCACTTCCTCTTCGCCGTGGGGCCGCGGGCACAACTTTTCTCGGCAGCCTACCTGCGTCGGTTTTCGCAATTGGGCGTCTCAAAGACGGCACGACACTTGAGGCCGCTAGAGCTGACTCCGACGTCATAGCCAGAAGGCTAGCGAAGGTCCACCCGAAAGGTTTTCCAGAGCGATTTACGGTCAGTGTACAGAAGGTCGTCGAAGCGAGCATGGGACAATTCCGGTTGATGCTCTACGCCTTGCTCGGCGCTGTAGTGATGTTGCTGTTGATCGCATGCAGCAACGTCGCGAACTTGTTGCTGGCCCGGGCGACAATTCGCGCACGTGAACTTGCCGTTAGGGCTGCAATAGGTGCGAGCCCGGGCCGGCTGATCCGGCAGCTTTTGGTGGAAAGCCTCGTCCTTGCCCTCGCAGCTTGTTTGACAGGCTGCGCTTTCACCTACCTTGGATTGAAAGGGATCATGGCAGCGATTCCGCAGGACCGCCTACCAGGCGAAGCGATAGTCGGGCTCGATCCGGTAGTTTTGTCGTTTGCTCTTGCCATTTCCGTCTTGACAACGCTCATCTTTGGTCTCGCACCCGCCCTCCAAGCAGTGCGCGGGAACTTCCGGGACAGTCTCATGAGCACCAGCCAAGGCGTGAACGGAGGCCTATGTCATGGGAGATTTCGCGGGGCTTTGGTTATCGCAGAAGTCGCACTTTCCGTAGCGCTCCTCGTAGGCGCAGGCTTGATGGCACGCAGCTTTTTCGCGCTGTCACACGTGGACCTGGGTTTCAACCCGACAAATATCCTATATGCCCGACTGGGGTTTCCAGATGGTCCGTACGACACCGCAGAACAGAAGAGGCTATTTTTTCAGCAGGTTCTTGACCGGGTGAAGGCACTGCCCGGCGTGGTCGCTGTGACGGAAGCCTATACTTTGCCTGCTGTTCAAGGAGCAGTCAGCGACGTGACGGTACCAGGAAAAACGCATTCTGAGCGCTGGTATGCCCAATTAGCTCTGGTAAGTGACGGCTATTTTCAAACACTGGGACTTCGTTTGTTGCGTGGCCGGTTCCTCTCACAACTTGATGTTGATTCCGCGCGGCAGGTAACCGTGGTAAATGACACGTTGGCACGCCAGTTCTTTGCAAATGAAGATCCCCTTGGCCGAAGAATTAAATTCAATGGCTTCGATAGGCTTCCACATACGGTGCATGATGCCTACTTTGAAATCGTTGGAGTCGTCACGGATTTCAGGAACACGAGTTTGCAAAACGCAGCAATGCCTGAAGCGATTCTGCCTTACACGGTCTCAGGCTTGGACGATCGCGATATCTTGGCGAGGACTACGGTGGCGCCCGACTCGCTCCTCGCGAGCGTTCGCCGGGAAATCTGGGCAGTGGATTCGAACGTGGCGGTCGCCGAGACCGGATCACTCAAGACTCTCTTGAAGGAGTCTTTCCTTATGGAGCCTGAGTTCGATTTGATCGCGACGGGCGCTTTTGCAGGGATCGGATTGGCTCTCGTGGTGATCGGCGTCTTCAGCGTAATGGCATACACGGTCTCGCTTCAGACCCACGAAATCGGTGTCCGCATGGCGCTGGGCGGGCGGCAGGCGAGCATCTTGAAGATGATCCTCGCGAAAGGCGCGCAGCTGATCGCGGCAGGAATTGTCATCGGCCTCTCCGCCAGTTATGCCCTGACGAGATTCCTCGCCAGCCAGATTTGGGGTGTATCGGTCACCGATCCATGGACGTTCGCCGCAGTGGCAACGCTTATTGCGCTCGTCGGTTTGGCCGCTTGCTACATCCCCGCCCGCCGCGCAGCCCGCGTCGATCCCATGGTCGCCCTGCGCTACGACTAGAAATTATGTCCTTACCCGACACGGCGCGCTACGACGGTTGGTGGTGCGGGATCTATCGCCTCCTATCCCATAGGGACGAAAACACGCAACAATATGGCGAGATGCAACCCTTGGGTTTGAACTCTCCGTACTACCAAGACTTGATTTCTCCAAGATTGGTGGGTATCAATTCGTGACTAGTCCCGCTGCTCTGTGCTACGCCGGTTTTTGGGTTCGAGTCTTCGCGGCAATAGTGGACCTGATAGTCTTAGCCATTCCGCTCTCTGTCTTCGTTTCTTTCTTGGCAGTAGCCAAGGGAATCCCACTCGCCTTTTTGGAACTTCATCCTGGGGAGCCGCCGAGCGCAATAATCTCAGCCTTCGGAAAACCTTCTTTATTTTTGATTCTTCTCTTCTTTGTTCTCAGCGGATGGCTTTATTTTGCCCTGCTGGAAAGTTCCCCTTGGCAAGGAACGATTGGAAAGAAGCTCTTTGGTCTTTATGTGGCCGATACGCAAGGTGATCCACCGACGTTCATGCGCACAAGCCGTCGTTTCCTCGCAGGACGCTTCTTGGTCCATGTCCCTTATTGCGGAGTCTTTTACTTCAGCCTGGATTGCATTTGCGCCGGTCTGACGCCAAGCAAGCAGTCGCTTCATGACTTGATCGCGGGCTGCCTGGTCCTCAGAAAAAACAACGGCGTCCTGCTCCGTGAGGAATCGGTTCCTGGTAGTAACAGAATTTCCAGACCAGCTGACGATCTCAATCCTTGATTAACGCATCCCGTGTCGATGCGGATCCAGCGAAACGAGCAGTTACCGGAAGATCCCTCGCGAGATGCCTCAGCAGATGTCCGGCAATCCGACTTGTTCAACCACGACGAGTTCGCATCTTGGAAATGGTATCGTCTCGACGCTTGATGTCGTCGAGGATCAGACGACATGGGTGGGCCCTCGTCCTGAGACCTACGCAAGAATCAATTTCGCGTACCAAGGCCCGGAGTCGATCCACTCCTGTTGACTTCTCAACGAGCGGCGGCTTCCGCGGATGTCTCTGCCTGCGCCGAGGTTGGCGTGCCGACACGCTTGGCCGTAAATATCGAGCCCATTCTTGTTCATGTCGAATCTTTGTTTCCTGTCCAATCATTTGACAGCTGGAACGACCGATAGCGGGTGAGGAGGGAAGCCACGGTTGGCATTCTTCTTGCAGCTGCCATAGTCTGGCCCAAGCATCGCCTGCACCGCAGTGGAAGCCAGCGTGTCGTTCGGATTTGCGTCAACGAACGCAATGAATCGCTGAATCAAATCGGTCGTTGAAATATTATCTGGGCTACATACGCGATAGAGTCCCTTTTTTGATAGAGGAAGCAGAGAGGCGTCGCTTGCACCTTGGATATAACCCACACATTCGCCAGCGAACCGAACGTTTTTGGAGCTTTTCTCTGCCGTACCGTTGAAGACTTTCAAAGCGATGCGGCACTCTTTTTGCATGTCTTTGGCAGTGCGAAACTCAGCACAGGCTGACGGAACGAATAGAGAGCACGCGAACAGCAGACCTAAACTCAAGTAAATCTTGGTCATCAGTTTTCCCTTCTTTAGTGAGCACTCACTTTTCTCTCTTATGCTTTTTGTCGGAGCCATTACGTACTCTTCCCCGGCTGAACTCCAAGCATAATGCGCCAAGCGTGAATGAGTTAGTGGGGAATGACAAAAGTATCTCTGTCGGTTAACGCGGTGACGTGAAATTCGGCGAAACGAGTCCCGGTCGGAGGGGTAATGCGCTGATTGAATATTGCTCGCGACCCAATGTCCTCGAACGCCGTTTCCGGATAGGTTCGGAGTCGGCGACTATCTGCTCAGAATCGGTTTCTCCCCCCAGCTCGAAATTGACCCCCTCGACACTGGGCGATAGACTCTGGTCGGAGAAGGCCATGGTTCGGTCCATTGCATTCCTGCTTACTTTCGTGGCGCTGGCCCTTCCCGCGCTTGCCGACGACAGCCGCCATCACGACGAACTCTCTGAGCAGCAGTTAGGTACGGTCCACTTCTCAATCTCCTGCGCACCAAGCGTTCAGAAGAGCTTTGAACGCGGCGTTGCACTGCTGCATTCGTTCGCGTTCGAGACCGCGGAGCACATCTTCCGCCAGGTCGCGCAGGATGACCCTCACTGTGCGATGGCGCATTGGGGGATTGCTAGGAGTTTTTGGCGATGGGATACACCCGACGCTGCCATACGTAAGCATGGCTGGGGCGAGGTCAAGGTCGCACAGTCCTTGCACGCTCGGAGCAAGAGAGAGAGGTAGTACATCTCTGCTGTCGCCGCTCTCTATAAAAGACCGGAACAAAAAGACGAGGAGAGGTGGGA
>WNGO01009943.1_pt1 | contig 11320 bp, 8 predicted proteins | sample 5400511 | NCBI WGS metagenome assembly WNGO01 (sample SAMN13153380, study PRJNA577476) | soil metagenome | isolation source: 20 cm soil or saprolite under Garry oak tree replicate 2 | place: USA:California | collected 2016-06-15
AGTAGGCGAAGCACCGACAGCATTGAGCTCATTCCTTTGGTCATGATCTTCGGCTGCTACTACCACAGCCGCATGGATTTGCACAATCCGGGCGCGAAATTGTGACGGCGAATTCGCGGCTGCCTCTTTCGTCGAATTGTCATTGACAACGAGGGTTGTGGAAGGCATAAAATTCGGTCGCCGCTTCGGTTGCATTACAACATTGACGGAGGGGTTCATGATGAAGGTACGTATCAAGGCGATTGTTGCGGTCCTGCTATTTGGGACCTCGAGCGACGCGGGTTTCGCGCAGGATAAGATCCCGTTCGTGCCGTCGCCGATGCACGTGGTGCATAAAATGCTCGAAGTGGCGGAAATCAAAAAAGGCGATATCCTGTATGATATGGGGAGCGGCGACGGACGCGTCGTCATCGAGGCGGCGAAGCAATACGGCATCCGCGCCATCGGCGTTGAATTGGACCCAGAGCTGGTGGCCAAGGCACGCGAGAATGCAGCCAAGGAAGGCGTCAGCGATCGCGTCGAGTTTCGCGCCCAGGACGGTTTGACCGTCGATATTTCCGAGGCGACGGTGGTGACGCTTTACATGTTCAAATGGTTTAACAACGCGCTGCGTCCCAAGCTGCAGCAATTAAAAACCGGATCGCGAGTGATCGCGCATGATTTCGACATCGACGATTGGAAACCGAATCGGGTCGAATACGTTAAGTCGCCCGACGACGGTTCGGATTATGCGGAATCGCGCACGCTATATATTTGGGTCGTTGGCGATACGCCGGCGATCCCTTAATCATGGAGGGCATGAAGATGAAGGCTGCCTACGATCCATCGAGCCGTTTCGAAATCAAAACATGGGACACCGAGTTTCGCCGCGCACCCAAGCGTGTGCTGGTGGCCCGTGTCTATCAACCGCAAGGCGACGGACCGTTTCCCGTGTTGCTCGACCTCCACGGTGGGGCCTGGAACAATCAGGATCGCACCGCAAACGCGATGATGGACGAAAACTTGGCGCAGAGCGGTATACTCGTTGTCGCCATCGACTTAACGCGCGCGCCGGAGGCGCCTTATCCGGCATCGGTGCAGGACGCCAACTACGGCGTGCGCTGGCTGAAACACAAAGCGCCGGAGTGGCACGGTGACCCGGCGACCATCGGCGCGCTGGGGAGCTCGAGCGGCGGTCACGAAGTCGAGCTCTGTGCCATGCGGCCTAACGATCCTTATTACAACGTACACAAACTGGCGGAAGCGCCGGATCTCGACGCGACGCTGAATTATGTCGCAACCCGCTCGCCGGTGAGCGATCCTTACGCGCGCTACTTGAATGCTGAAAAATTAGGGCGCGCTGAGATGGTGCAAAACAGCAAGACGTATTTTAATCCGTGGGACACCATTCACGACGGCAATCCGCAGGAGATCCTCGAACGCGGCGAACAGGTAACGCTGGTGCCGTTGCTGATTATGCAAGGCGAGCTCGACGACAACGTGCGGCCGGCGGTGCAGGAGAAATTCGTCGCATCCTATCGCGCCGCAGGCGGCGAGTGCCAATATGAAGTGTTTGCCGGCTGTGAACATCTTTGGGTGCGTACACCCGGGCCGCAAACCGATCGCGCCCATGAAATGGTAAAGGCGTTTGTCGCGCGCCAGTTGAAAGCGAAGCGTCTGGCGGCGTAGCGCGCGCAGCGCGCAGTCTTGAGTTTCGGGTCTCGTGTCTCGGGTTTTCGGAATCCGCGATTCAGATCTCGTCTTCAGTAAAACTCTCGACACTAGACCCAAGACTCTAGACTCTTTTTAATTGCCGGCGAACCGCCGGTGATCGACCATCAGTCAGCGATCTTGTACGACTTTGATTCCCGCCTTGGCGAAGATCTCCGCCGCCGTGTCGTTGCGGATGCCGGACTGCAGCCAAACTGAATTGGGTTTCTTGGCGAGGATGTCGTCAATATGGCCGGTGACGTCTTGAGGGCGGCGAAAGACATCGACCATATCGATCTCGCCGGGAACATCGATTAACTTGCGATAGACTTTTTCGCCGAGAATAACCGTGGCCTCCGGGTAATAAACCGGCACGGGAATAATTTCGAAACCTGCCTTTTTGAGATACATTGGCACATAGACCGACGGTTGATCGGCTTGGGCGTCGGTTTTGATGCCGAGCACCGCGATGCGCTTGGTGTGCTCGATCAAATCGCGAATCTGTTGATGAGCATCGAGAAGATTGTCTTGCCAGCCCATAGCGAAAGCTTAGCAGAGGATTACGGAATGATCGACACTTGAAATTGCCCTTCAGCCTTGACGTTCGGCGCTCCGACGTATTAATAGCGGAACATCCACACAATTTGATTTTGCCCGCCAGATTGCGAATTGGCAAACGACAAAGGACGAAACGACATGGCTGAAGTAAAAACAGTAGGCACTGCGGTGCCGCGCGCTGAAGGTAGCGACAAAGTTAGCGGTCAAACGGTTTATGCCGCAGACGTGAAGCTTCCCGGCTTGCTGTGGGCGAAGATTCTGCGCAGCCCGCATCCGCATGCGCGCGTTCGGCGCGTTGATATTTCGCTGGCGGAAAAAGTTCCGGGTGTATGCGCGATCATCACCGGCGCTGATGTCGAAGGTTTTCTTATCGGTAAACAGATTCGCGACATGCCGGTTTTGTGTTGGGACAAGGTCCGTTTCATCGGCGATCGGGTTGCAGCAGTAGCGGCGGAGACGGTCGATGCCGCCGAAGAGGCGATTCATTTGATTGAAGTCGATTACGAGCTGTTGCCGGCGGTTTTCGATCCGCTCGAAGCGTTGGCGCCGGGCGCGCCGCTTTTGCATGAAAACGTTGCGCATTACGAAGGTGCGCCGAAAGATATTCTCGCGGCTGAATTGCATAATGGCCTGACGCGCTTGGCGTGGAAGAAGGGCGAGATCGACAGAGGCTTTCGCGAAGCCGACTTCGTTCTTGAACATACCTTCCGTGTTCCGGCGCGACATCAAGGCTACCTCGAACCACACGCGGCGACGGTGGCCATCGAAGCCGACGGGCGCATTCAAGTTTGGGCGTCGGTGAAAAACCCTTTCGGCGTGCGCAGCCAATTGGCCAAATGTTTGCGCGTGGCCGAGGAGCGCATCCGGATGAACGTCGTCAACGTCGGCGGCGAGTTTGGCGGAAAGGGAGACGGTGTCGATTTACCCATTCTCTATTTTCTCGCGCAAAAATCCGGGCGGCCGGTAAAGATCGTCATGACCTACGCCGAGGAACTGTCGGCGAGCAATCCGGCGCACCCGACAGTGATCACGATTCGGAGCGGCGTGAAACGCGACGGGCGCATTGTGGCGCGCCAGATGCGCGCGGCGCATGCCAGCGGCGGCTACGGCGCGCTCAAGTCCAACACTTCGCTCGCGACGTGGCACTATGCCGGCGGGCAGTATCGCATCGACCATGCGGATATCGAGTTCATGCAGATTTATACCAATACGGTTCCCGGCGGTTACTACCGCAGTCCCGGCGCAGTGGCCACCGCGTTCGCGGTCGACTGTCACACCGATATGATTGCCAAAGAACTCGGCATGGACCCGGCCGAGTTTCGCTTAAAGAACTTTATCGGCGAAGGGGAAGAAGACGCCGTCGGGCATAAAATAGTCGACGTGCACTTTCGCGAGGTGCTGCAAGGCGCATTGGATGCCGCCGGTTGGAAGAAACCAAAGAAGCCCAATCGCGGCCGCGGTATCGCTCTCTCTGGACGCCATATCAGCGGCGGCGACACCGGAGTCATTCTCACAGCCGAGACCGGCGGCGATTATTTGATTATCAGCCCGAGCATCGATCAGGGCTCGGGCACACATACGATCTTGCGCCAATTGGTGTCCGATCGAATGAAGGTTGGCGTTGAAAAAGTCCGCGTCGTTATTGGCGATACCGATACCGCGCCACGCGACGGCGGCATGCGCGCAAGTCGCATGACTTACGTCGCCGGCAACGCGATGGTTCAGGCGTGTGACCAGCTCTGCGAAAAAATGCTCGGCCAGGCGGCGCGAATTCTGGAGTGTGGCGCCGGGGAAGTCGAGTTCGATGGCGAGCGGTTTTCGCTGCGCCAAGATCCCGGGCAGCAAGTGCCGCTGCGCCGCGTCGTGGCGCAAGCGACGGAGCCGCTGCAGGTGATGGTGTACGAGGACTATCGCTATCCGGAGGAGGTCTCTTATGTCTGCGCGCAGGTAGCGGAGGTCGAGGTCGATCCCGAAACCGGTGCGGTGAAGTTACATCGCTTCGTCACGGCCCACGATGTAGGTACGATTATCAATCCAACGGCGCACCAAGGACAGATCGACGGCGCAACGGTGATGGGGGTGGGTCAAGGTCTCATGGAAGAGATCGTGATCGATCAAGGCCGGGTGACCAACAGCAATCTGGGCGACTACAAACTGCCCTCCGTGGCCGATCTGTTCGAATTGAAAACCGTCTTGGTGCCATCGGGCGGTGGCGTTGGCCCGCATAACGCCAAACCGATCGGCGAGTTTGCCAACAATGCTCCGCCGGCGGCAATCGCCAACGCTATCGCCGACGCGGTCGGCGTGCGGCTGTTCGAGTTGCCTTTGAAAGCGGAGAAAATCTTTCAACTTCTCAAAGCAAGCGGGCCTGTGGATTAAGGGGCCATTGCGAATGATTTAGGCTTCTCTCAGGCGAGTTCGGGGCGTTTATTTTCTTGATAGAAAACCAGAGCGGTATAAATTGCTAAATTTTGAAATTATTTCACTCCTTCGGCTCGCCGGCGTCTTTCAACAGCTGGTAGAATCGACTGGACCCTCCGCAGATCAGATAGGCTCATGCTTTGTAACACGCGTCATACGGCGTTGATATTCTGCGGCAACTCCTCTTTAGGGATATCTCTTCGGACGGTCATAATTGCGTCGATCAAGGTGCGTAATTGCGGCAGGGTTACTCCGACTTCCGGAGCCAATCTATCGACGGCTTCGGCGTGCCGCGCAGCAGCGTCTTGCTGAGCCAGCGGACGATCTTGATAAAATCATCGACTCACTTAAAACCGGACCTGCCGAGAATCAGCGCTTATTCCTGAATTTATCGAGACGACTGGCGGAATCCTCAAGTCCTGCGCCGGTCAACTATGCCAAAAGATGTTCAGTGTGCAGTCTGCTTCCCCACTCAAGCCAAGGTTGATTTAGAAATCGATTGTTTATACATCGTCACTTAGGCGCGTTCTTTATATCGAACATTCGTAACCCACTCTAGGCAAAACTCATCTCATTGAATACTCATGGCTAGGTTAAAAAAAATAGTGTTGTTCGTAGCTATTGTCATTGGGTTTTGCTATTTCGAGGACAGCGGTCTGGCCCAAAGAGTTAGACCTCTCGGACTCTCGGAACTCGTTGCCTACACTGGCGCGGACCGCGAGCAGATTCTCGTCGGGGGTGCCAAGGCTGAAGGCAAAGTAGTTTGGTACACTTCTCTCGCGGGAAGCTCCTACAAAGAGTTGGCGCAAGGATTCGAAAAAAAATATCCGGGCGTCAAAGTCGATGTTTATCGCGCGGCGAGCAATGAGCTCATGGCGAAAATCACCGCCGAAGCCAACGCTAGGCAATATCTGGTCGATACGATTGAAACTACTTTGCCGCTGCTCAAGAGCCTGCGCGAGGACGGGCTGCTAGCGGTCTATAAATCTCCCTATCTCGCCAAATATCCGGCGCGCGCGAAGGAGAGCGCAGGAAACGGGCTTTACTACTGGGGCGTCAATCGCGAAAGCTTCATCGGTGTCGGGTTCAATCCCAACCTGATCGCGGCAAACGCAATGCCGAAAAATTTCGACGGCCTACTGAATCCGCAATTAAAAGGCAAGATGGGCATGACCACCAGCGAGACCGGCGTGCGCATGATGGGCGCGATGCTCAAATTCAAAGGCGAAGAATTCGTCCGCAAACTCAGAGCGCAAGATATCAGCCTGCAGTCGATCTCCGGCCGCGCGATGGCGGATATGGCGATCTCGGGGGAAGTGCCGATTTCGCCGTCGATCTTTCGCGATCATGCGATGGAGTCGAAACTCAAGGGCGCGCCGATCAACTGGGTGCCGATGGAAGCGGTGCCGACCAACGCGGGCGCCACCGCAATTATCTACAAGGCGCCCCATCCGTATGGGGCGGTGCTGATGGCAGATTTCATTTTGAGTCCGGAAGGGCAGAAGATTCTGGAAGATTTGCAGTTCGGCAGCCCGGCAAAAGACTTCGGCTTCAAGCGCTGGTATCCGGAAGCGGGTCTCAACACCGAACAGTACGACAAGGAAGCGACGAAGTGGCAGAAAGTTTTAAGAGAGATCGGGAGAAAGTAAAAGTTCAAAACGTTCAAGCCGTTCAAAACGTCGGAAAAGTGGACCGAAAGGGCGCGACATGTTGCGCGCCTTTTTGTGATCTACGGGATGGGTTCTCTTATGCCGGCACCAATTCGGGTTCAACGGGATAGTGCGACAGGATCTCGGCGCCGTCGGCGGTGACGCGGAGCAAGTGTTCGAGCTTCACCGGATAATGATTGATCTCCAGGGCGACGATCATATTTTCTTCGAGGGAAATCATGTATTTTTCCGGATCGCCGCCGCGCAGCCAGGGTGATTCGTAGATGCACAAGCCGACGCCGTGGAAGCCATCAAAGCCCGGCAATCGCGCCGTTGCGCCTTTACCGAAATGTTTAAATGCGTCGGCGCATGAGCCGGGTTTCACGAGTTTCAAGGCTTCGTGAAGCGAATGGTACGCTTCTTTGTAGCGCTGCTTGGTCTCCGGTTTCGGCGCGCCGCGGCTGAAGGTGCGGGCAAAATCGCTGTAATAACCGCCCGGCCCGGCGACGGTGGCGTCGCAGATGACTAAGTCGCCTTCTTTCACGACAAGATCCGCACCCATCGGCTCGTTGTGCGGCCGCGTCTCGGCGGTCGAAGAGTCGTAGATCGAAATGAACTCGCTGCCGGCTTCGAAGCCGCAATCCATTAAATAGTCGAGCATGATGCGGCTGAGCTTATCCTCGGGCGGGTCTGAGTCGCGCAAGGCTTGGCGCACGAGATCGTAGCCGCGCTCTTTGGCTTTGGTCGTCCAGCGGATCAATTGCAATTCATCAATCGTCTTTATTACGCGAGCCTGGTTAAGCGCCGGCCAGCCGTCGACCAAGTGAATGCCGGCGGCCTTCATGCCGTCGACGGCGGCCAGATTCAAGCAATCGACGCCGACCCGCTCGCTCGCACCGCCGAGTTGCTTAAGACCGTCGATTGCCTGGTCGACAAAATCTTCAGTCGCGACCGGCGGTCGCATGGCGAACATGTAAGCATCGAAGCGTAGACTGCGAAAATGTTTTTTGCGCGATAGCTCGCGCTGGCAGATCAGCGGATCGCCTTCGGCCGGAATGAGAGCGAAACGCTGAATGCCGGTGGCCCGCAGACCGAGCATCATCACCGTGTTGGTGGCGTAACGGATATTCAGAAAATCCGTGAGCAAGAGCGCGCCGAGATTTTCACGCTTCATCGCCGCCTGCAGTCGTGCGAGACGATTCTTGGCGAGCCGTTCCATATCGACGCCAAAAGGGGTGAGGTCCGAATAGAACATGCATCCTCCTTCGATCAACCTTCGCGTACTGCCAAATCAAATGGGAGTCAAGCAAAGATTAATCGTTTAGCGTCTCGGGTCTGGCGTCTGGCGTTGAACGCAAGACTCTAGACGCTAGACGCGCCTGGCTTGTGTTTCTAAGTCAACTTGGTAAGTAAAAGAGTCGAGTAAAAACTATGGATGATACCCTGCAGGACATTTTAACCCTCGTCGAGAAAGGGACGATCGAGCAGCGTTGCGCGGCACTCCTCGTTCTCGGCGGCCTTAAAGCGAACAGCGCCGCTGTGGTCAAGCTGGTCGGGACGATGCTCGACCAACCGAATCCGGTGCTGAAAGACTACGCGCTGCGCTACTTTGAAGAAGTTCAGCCCAAAAACAACACCGCGCAGCTGCTCAAGATGCTCGATGATCCGGATAAGGAAATTCAGGAGCGCGCGGTGCGCTCGTTGAGTGCCAGCGGTCAGGCCGCGGTGGTGTCAGTGGCGCAAGGATTGGCGGGTGCCTCCCGGACCTGGCAACTGAATGCCGCGCGGGTGCTGTGCCATGTCCGCGGCAAGGCGGCGATGAAAGGGTTGTTGCAGTTGCTTGCCTCCGGCACGGACGATACGAACCGAGTGATCTGCGATCTCCTGACGCCCGCGCTGCGTGAGATGGATGTAAAAGAGCAGGATTCGCTTTACGACGAAGTCGAGGCATTTTCGGCCAAGCTCGATGTAAAGCAGCAACGGCCAGCGGTGGTTTCCGCCATGCGCTTGCTTGGTCAGCTCGGGCGGCCGCCGGCGCGGCGCTGGTTATTCAAATTCATCGGTGCCGACCAGCATCCGACCGTGCGCGCGCACGCGCTGGTGGCGCTGCTGCGCTGCCTGCGCGAACAGGAGCTTCGAAAAGACGAATACGCCAAACTCTTTACGTTGCTCGAAGAAACCGAGTTCAGCGAAGTGACGCGTCTGGCCATCGACTTACTCGACGCCCATGATCTGCCCGACGATTCCCGCGCGCTGTTCGCCAAACTGATGCAAAGTTCGCACACCGACGTGCAAAAATTCGCCCTGAGAAAAATGGGCGACGTCGGCACGCCGGCAACGGTGCGCACTTTGGTCGAGCAGCTGGGCGATCCGGACTATCGCCGGCGCGACGTCGCCGCCAGCTCGCTGCGCAAAATCCCCGATGCGCGCGCCGCATTGATAAAAGAGCTGCTGGCTGGCGAGGATGCGAGCAAGGCCTGGAGCATCGCTGAGCTGTTGCCCGCGTTCGAAGGCAAGTGGCGACAGGATGTTATAGACTCCTTGTGGAAACGGCTCCAAAAGGCGATCGAAGCTGACGATCGGATTCAAACCGCCTTTCTCCACGTCCTGAGACAAGCGGATGCAGAGTTCGCCTATAAGCAGCTCGCCGATCAGGGCGCCAAGCTGGTGAAGGCAAAAAAATATAAGGAGGCGGTGGGATTTTTATCGCCGCTCAAAGATTTCCCGGAATTTAAGCCGGAAAATAAGTTTCATCTAGCCTCGGCGCAGCTAAGACTTCACGCGCACACTGTGGCGACCCATAAAAACCATCCCGCCGTCGAAATCCTAAGCGACTTGTTTCGGAACTCGGCCTATCCGGTTTTCGACGCGCTCAAGAAGGACAAAACCCTCGCACCGGAAGATCTCTTCTCCCTGGCGTTCAATCTGGTCGAACGAGCCGGTCAAGAGCGCGGTCTGGGTGTCGATCTGCTGGCACATATCGCCGAAAAATTTCCCCGCAACAAAGTCGGTAAGAACGCCAAGAACAAACTAAAGTTAGCCGGCGCGTAAGCAATCTCGGTGGCCTCGCAAGGGTCTTCGGAATCCGATCGGTCTGCACTTGGTAACGCATTGACAGGTGCGCGCAATTTCAGTTACTGTCTGCTCCGTGCGCCAAGAGCCAAGCGCCCGTCCTAAGAAATCGGCGCCAAAAAAATTCACAACCGGTAAGCTCAAAGTCTAACCTGTGGAGGTGCGTCATGAGCAAAGATGCTTTCGATCGTCGGGCGTTTCTGAAGGGCGCGGCGGCGAGCGCTGCTGCCGTCCTCGGCACTCAACTGGCAGCGACGAACACACCGGCGCAAGCCGCCGAGTCGAACTCGGAGTCGGGAGAAAAGACGCAATCCAGGGATAAGGTCATCGGCCGGCCGGGTTCGGACTACATGGTCGACGTCATCAAGGCGACCGGCATGGAATACATCGCGTCCAATCCGGGATCGAGCTTTCGCAGCCTGCAAGAATCCATCATTAATTACGGTGGCAACAAGAAACCCGAGTTTCTTACCTGCACCCACGAGGAATCGTCGGTGGCGATGGCGCATGGTTACGCCAAGGCGGCGGGCAAGCCGATGGGCATCATTGCGCACGGCACCGTCGGGCTTCAACATGCGACGATGGCGGTTTACAACGCCTGGTGTGATCGGGTTCCGGTCATGATGTTCGCCGGTAATTTCCTCGATGCCAACACGCGCCGTCCCGGTGTCGAGTGGTATCACTGCGTGCAAGATCCGGCCGCGATCCATCGCGATTTTACCAAGTGGGACGACCAGCCGGTATCGTTGCAGCACTTCGCCGAGTCGGTGATGCGCGGCTACAAAATTGCCACGACGCCTCCCATGGGGCCGGTGCTGATCACCGCCGACGGCGACTTGGCGGAAGGAGCGGTACGCGACGAGAAAAAACTCCGCCTTCCCAAGCTCACGGTTTCCATCCCGCCGCAGGGCGATAGCGGCGCGGTGACAGAAGCGGCCAAGCTGTTGGTGGCGGCGCAAAATCCGGTGATCTTGGCGGACCGCGCTTGTCGATCATCCGAAGGCATGAAACGCATGGTTGAGTTGGCCGAAGCATTGAATGCTCCGGTCGTCGACATCGGCGGGCGCATGAATTTTCCCACGACTCATTTTCTCTGTCGGAGCACGGACAAACGTTCGTTGGTCGGCCAAGCGGATGTCGTCCTCATGCTCGAAGTCGCCGATCCGTGGGGTCAGTTCAACTCCATCAGCGACCCGCAGCATGAGTATCGCCGGTTATCCAAGTCCGATGTCAAAGTCATCCACATCTCGCTCGGCGACACGCTGACGAAAGCGAATTATCAGGATATGCAGCGCTTCATGCCGGTGGATCTGCCGATCTCCGGTGACGCGCAGGTCACGCTTCCTGCGTTGATAGAAGCGGTAAAGAGCGCCACCACCATGTCCCAGCGCGGCGCGATCGCGGCGCGCGCGACTAAATTGCGGGAAGACTATCGCGGGATGAAGGACCGCGCACGAGCGGAGGCGAGCCCCGGCTGGGATGCGAGCCCGTGCAGCACGGCGCGCACCTCGGCGCAATTGTACAACGTGATCAAGAACGAGAAATGGTGCGTTGCTGTTTCCAGCGTGCAATGGAACAAAAACCTTTGGCCGGCTACTGAGTATTACAATTTCATCGGCGGGTCCGGCCTGCGGCCGTCGGCGCGGCGCTGGCCAATAGAGACAAAGGGATTATCACGGTATCGATCGAAGGCGACGGAGATTTGATGTACGCGCCGGGCTCGCTCTGGACGGCGGCGCACCACAAGATCCCGTTGCTGATGATCGTGCACAACAACCGTGCTTATCATCAGGAAGTGATGCACCTGCAAAAGATGGCAAGCCTGCACAATCGCCGCATGGACACGGCGGCCATCGGTACCACGATTGAAAATCCCAATATCGATTTCGCCAAGCTGGCGCAATCGATGGGCCTATTCGCGGAGGGGCCGA
>WNGO01002694.1_pt1 | contig 11319 bp, 16 predicted proteins | sample 5400511 | NCBI WGS metagenome assembly WNGO01 (sample SAMN13153380, study PRJNA577476) | soil metagenome | isolation source: 20 cm soil or saprolite under Garry oak tree replicate 2 | place: USA:California | collected 2016-06-15
CTGCGCCATCAAAGAAATTCTCTGTGGCCATCGCTTGCCCGCCATTAATGCGGGAGTTGAACTGGCTGCCGCGGAACATTGGGTCGCCGTTTGGCTTCATGGGAAGATAGCCGGGCTGAATCTGAAGGACAGCCTCCGCCAGGCGAACATCCGACGCAGTAATGGTCGGAATATCCTGATAGTACTTCTCGTCGACGACGTGGCTGATATCGGGAGTGGTGACGTTGAGTTCCGCACCGGCCTTCACCTCGACCGACTCGGTGACCGCGCCGACGGTCAGAGTGATGTCTTTGCGGATCGTCTCTGCACCTTGCAGAGCGATCCCAGAACTGACGGATTGCTTGAAGCCTGAGTGATCGACGGTGACCGAATAGGTACCGAGCACCAACAGAGGCGTTGTGAATGCGCCAGCACTGTTGGTGGTCAGCGTAGTTTCGAGCGCAGTGCCTTCATTCCGTACTTTGACTTCGGCCCCTGCGATCGCCGAACCGGTCGGATCCGTTACGATGCCGGTGATAATTCCGCGATCTGAACGCTGCGCGAGAAGCGGAGTTGCAGCGCAAATGGTAGCTAGGCACAACCCCACGACGAGGTAGGATCTCATGGCATTGCCCCCACATATGTTTGCCCGCCGAGCGAGCGAGTAAACGCTTACTGATATGGTCGGCAACGTTACTCGTCCCGTCAATCGACTGTCAAGAGAAAAGTAATCTTTTTCTACTACCCGCACAGAATTTGTGGGTAGCCCTTTTCTCCTGCTGTCTTCCGGGTGCTTCAGGCAACCCGTGCCGGGTGGCGCAGTGGAGATACCACGAAGCAATTGACCCACTCCCCGCCGTAAGTAAGGACTTTCGCGGCACGTGTAAATTGGATTCCGTTACTTCGCCCTTAGCCAGCGCACTGAATGACAGTATAGGAACGCGCCGGCACTTCAAATTTGGTGCGGCCGCCAGCGGTCGATGGCTTGTCCAATGCCTGTGGCGTGACATCCTTGGGGACATCGAAACTGTTAAAGGCTTTCAGATCGGTTCCGGTCAGAGTTGTGGAGGTCTGGATCTGACTCGGAGCCTTGTCCTGCCAGTTGATCTGAACGGTTCGGGCGTTATTCAAGTCGCGATTCAAGATGAAGCCCGAGACTTCTCCGTTCTGGGGTACCGGCAGCATCCAAGTATGGAACATGGCCGATCTCTGACCAGTAAACTCAGCACATTGCAACGTGCAAACTGCAATGCAAATCTGTAGGGATACAAGATCGTCTGCCGAAGCGAACCCTTTGAATTCGTCATAATGGGAGCAATCACATTCACGAGCTGCGCCAGACACACGATTTTGACCCGGTTGGCGTTACGCACCAAGGTGTTCAGGATTCCGCCCACCAGCATCTTCGAGGTTGTAAACCTCTTCCAAAAGGTGATGCGCCTCTTGCTCGTGACCATTGACGGCGTCGCCAGTGCGGGCGCGATACCACACATTCCATTCGTCAAACGATAGCCACAGCTTTTTAGGAGACCGCTTGGGTCCCTGCACTAAATCACAAACTGCGAGCGATTCCGCGATTTGCTGCTCCATATTCAGGTTCATAGCCAAATACTTCGGGGTGTCACCCCGGTGTCTTCCAGCGTATTGCCAAAGTAGCGGTGCAATGACAGGCCATCAACATGTTCATTGCACTGTTCGAGAACCTCTCGATCCCACTCTAGATAGGTAGGCAGCGATTGTGACTAGAACCATAGGCGATGAGTTTCAGAGTCGGATCGACATAGTGCATCTGGCGAGCTGCGTCCTGCGCTTTCATCCCGTATTCGGTGGCAATCATGTGGCCGATTTGCCATGGACCGTCCATTTTCTTTGCCCAAACACCAGTGCTCAACTTTGTAGGGCTGGGCGATGCCGTGGCTGCGCCGCAGTTCACTCCACTTCGTTCCCTTCTCGACGTTGCAGTATTCGATCAGAGCTGCAGCTTTTTCGGGGCGTTCCTGTTCCTAGGTTGAGTCCCATGAGAGGCCGAGCCCCAACCAGCTTGCATCAAGCGAGGAATTCATCGGTGCCAAACTGTTTGGTTTCGATCGTGTTCCAAGCTTTGTCGAGGGTGCCCGGGCGATCTTTCCTGGCCCGACACCATCGAGCCAGTGTAGCTGGAGACGAAATTCCCTCCGGGATATCGAATGATTGGAACCCGAGCTGCCGGACCTCCTCCGCGACGTCTTTGCGGAATCCGTTTTCGTCGGAGAGGCTGGAGGCGGGATCATAGATTCCTTCGTGGATGGCGCGTCCAAGGTGCTCGAGGAACGAACCAAACAAATTCGGGTCGATCGGCGAAATCGTGCGTCTGGGGTCGAGGTAAATCCGAGTGACATCGCCGGAAGGGGCAGACGACGATTGAGCGAACGAGAATCGGCCGAGGAGCTGATTCGTTGATAAGGCTATCCCAGCACTTTCTGCAGAAAGCGTTGCCTGTTAGCGGAAAACATATTTGCGATTCTCCTTTAGTTTGCAGATCGGGATACGAAAATCCTGCACGTCGCGAGTGGATCCTGCCCTTCCTACAGCAAACGTTTGCTCATAAGGTTGGGGCCGGGCCGCGCCCCTTCAGAGTTGGCAGGACATCGACTGGGAGCGCGGAACTGTCGTGGATGCGTATGTTCTGCGGTATGAAGGCGAGTTTCCAGTGGTGGCTGCGTGCGCGAAGTGTCAGCTCAAATTCTTCACACCGGCGACTTTCGCGGGAGACCCTGTGGGAGCCGAGGAGTACCTAGCACGCAAGTTCGATGTGCATGGTTGTCCAGCAGAAATCGAAGAGAGAGACAGGCCCACCAAGCCCGCGACCTAAGCCGCACTCGCGATGTAATATTCCTCCGCCTCTGCCTCAGTGGCTGGTTTGAGCAATTCCACAGGTACGATGCGGAAATTCCCTGCCGCGAATCGGACTAAGGCCGTGCCGTCGTCAAAGGTTCTTATGTGCTGAGCTGAAACGCCGTAGCGCATATTCCGGTCCTGACGGACAAGGACAACGGGAGTCGAAATGGCATGCGAAGAGTTCAACTCAACCAGCCGCTCCCGGATCGCAATACCGCACGCCAGCCGAGCCGCGCAGTGTTCACAATCTGGTCGGTGGATTCTGAGGATCGACAGCAGGTAACAAATTCGAGATCTCAAATTCACAGCACTCACCCCGGCGCAAGGGCTGCTGAATCTATCTAATTGTCACGATTAAGCCACCGGGGGGCCGTTTTGTCTGTACGCTTCCGTACTACTCCGTTGTTTTATTTTCATCCTACCTCATGAATAGGCGCGTTGCGGACTGGCCTGCACCAACTTCTCTTCCGCGTCAGCATCCAGTCATAGGTTGCACCCGTGCTCCTTCATGAGTTTGATCTTCGGACCGCGGGCGATCAGTTTCCACTCCTCGGCTTTGTGAAGATATCCGCCGCAGACTTCGCAATGCACAGTTCGCATTACTAGCCGAACCGGGGAACTTCAATTTTTCAGCGTGCTCAGCTGTAATTTCGGTCAGTCGGATGCCGAAGATTGGTGTTACTTTCAACAGGCGGCTGCGATTTCGGAATTTTTTCTCGTCTTCTCTTCCACTCTGGCCTCGTCTAACCAATTGTGGAATCGCTGCGAAAACTCTGCTAGCACCGTGGGCTTGGTGAGAAACAAATCACCATCCTGAAGCGCCTGCGCGAGCTGCACGACGTTGTCGCCAGCAAGGAACGCAGGTTTCCCGAATTCAACTCCCTCAACGCTGATCCGCCCGGCAAGGGTTGGAAACTGATGCCCGCCGTCGCTAAGCACATCCTCAAGCCGCTGTATCCCGAGTGGTCGAGAGGGTCGAAATCAGCATCGCTGACGCCGACGAGCTGTTCCGTGAGATTCGAGTTGAAAACTCCTTCGTCGACGCTGAAGGAAATGTGCTTACGATAAAAGCTGGAGCCGAGCTCAACGTCAGACTGGAGGCCAGTGCGGGCAATCTCATCAACAAAGCAAGGGACACCCCCTGACCCAACTACCAGCGCCTGATCTGGCTCACGGAGGATCGCGGTTACGTGCCCAATTTGTCATCGAAGCGCCGACTATGAACCGAGGGAAACTGTGACAATCTCGTCCTAAACCGCTCTATATACTCCGAGATGGCGGCCCTCAGCTCAATCGCGAGACGCTGAAACTCCTTGCCTTGCGCCTCAACCAGCTTTTTGGATAGGCTGCGGATGCGATCCTCTAAGCGAAGGTAGCGCGGCATAGTAAATCCACGTCTAATGACGTCTACTGTAGGTGGCTATAGTTGCTCAATACAGAAAGTTGTGTATGACTCCCTACCAAAGACAAAAACTTGAAGATGGCAAGCACCAGCGGCTGGAGCGTCAGCGTTCATTTCGAAGTCAGCGCTTAATATACCCAGGGGGGCGCCTGGCAGTCGTCTGCGGTATTTCGGTTGGCGAGTACGGTTTGGCAAGAACAGGAGTACCCCGACTAGACTAGGGATTTTCCGATATAGACCTATTGACGTTTGTACGGTGGCGTACAATAGTGCCGCTTCATACCGAGACTGTAATCCCAAGAACTGTGCAAGGTTGAAAAAGCTTGTGCCACGCCCACCGACGCCGAGCAAGTTCTGCGCGAGCTGCGAAAGGCTATCCACTAACATCTACGTTTGGCGAGCAAATCGCTGACGGCTCGCGCTTCGGCCATGCCGAAATCATTGAAATAGAGGCTTGCTGTCAGATCCATCCCGAGGACAAGGTGGCACTGAACTAATCCGACCACGTAAGAACACAGCGATCTATACACAGTCTCGGGTATTCCCTCGGCCCGCTGAAGTGTGTAGGGTTTCAAGCGGTTGCGACTCGTCTGGTGAACCCGGAGCCTCGATCTCGATTCGGTTCTTCAGCACGTGTTTTAGGCCAGGCGTTCGATTTGTGGCCTTATCTCTTCTTAGCGGTCTCCATTCTGGGCTTCGCCTGCCGTCTCTGGACCTAAAAGCCACCGATCAACCAAACCGGTCTTCGCGCCTTCTGCGCTGAATAAAGATGCATCAATTCGGGTTGACCCGGCTGGCGTTTGCTCCGCCACCGAAGCGGGCGTCCTGACCAACCCCCTTAACCAGTAATCTGCCCGGCAAACTAGACCTGGAGCAGTAGAGTGGCGCCTTGTGGCTTCGTCAAGATCCGCCACTTCGGGCTACTCGCCAACCGCAATCGCCGTCAGGCGCTGGCTCTTTGCCGTTGCCATCTCAAGGCCATCGCTCCACAAGGCACTACCTCGTTAGCCCTCAGCAACAGTCGGCAATCAATCGCTGCAGCCCCAAGTGCAAACGCGGCACCTTGCATGTCGTCGTTCGCTTCACAACCCTTGTGCCCGCAACCGATGACTCGCATCTCGCGGAGATCAACTCGTCATGATTACCATCTCGCTCACGCCACGAACCCGGATCGCTGCTGCAATGCGCGTTGTGTGCGTGCGTGCCGCAGTGTGTCCGCATGGATCTAAAACAGTTGCCAACCTCCCGAAACGCCGTCTCATTCACCTCGTACTCGGTCGCCCCGCACCCATCACAACCCTCGGCTCACTTCCGCTGCAATGCGCTTCTTCGCTCCCCGCACACAACAAACTCATTCAAAACCCATAGCGCCTGGGATCCCGGAAGCGGCTTAGTCCAAATCGCCTTATCGTCAATGCTCCGCCTCGACTGCCCGAATTCAACACAGCTCTATCTGCGGAGCACTGTCGATACGGCAGTACAGATTTAACAGCAGCTACCGTCCGGTGTGGTGACAATATCCGATTTCCGCTGGCCGGGACCGCGATGACTCTTGCGCTATTCCTAAAGAGTAAGCGGAAATCCAGACTAGGGCATTTGTCTCAACCGCAAATCGGGAATTCTTGTGCCGCAAAGCAAGCATAATCCCAATTGTACGCAACTGACCCCGAGCGTAACGTACCCATGTCAAGACTGACAAGTACCTGACATCCGACCGCGGATCTTGGCTGCTGGGCTGAATTGATTTGGGAGAGAGCCACACTTTAAGAGAGCCACCCTTTAATGGATTTCCAAGCAACACAAAAGCGAACCCGTAACGCCTGGAGGAAGGCCAGCAAGCCTCTGGTGCTCCCCGTCAACGGCCCGACCGATTTCTGCGGTATACCGTCGTGCGCGCGTCGGCCATTTAAGCTTTAACTGCAGGAGAGGAGAATCTGCAGATGAATTCGAAGAAAAGCTCGACGATCGCGATATGGTTCGTGGCGATTTTGGCCTTCGGCCCGGTCGCCAGTTTTGCGCAGGCGACTACGTTCAGCGGTGAAGCCGTGGCCTTGCGGGCAAATGCGCTGGGGATCTCGCTCGACCTCTCAGATACCGGACCGCTTGCGGCAAGCGGCGGGAATCTGAATACGTTTCTAGCAAGCGTCAATGTCTTGGGCTTGGCCTCAGCTGACGCGCTGAAAAGTACGACGTCTGGCGGTGGCACTAGCAGCCAGTCGCAATCGTCGGTCGCGAACCTAAATCTGTTGGGTGGTCTGATTGCTGCCGATGCCGTGAAATCGAACTCCAGCGCCACCTGCGGCGGTGGGCAAGCGACCGTCAGCGGTAATGCTGAGCTGGTCGGCCTGGTCGTGGCGGGCCAATCCGTCGTCGTATCCAACCCAAACCTCGCCATCTCGTTGCCAGCCGGCATCAGCCTCATCGTCAACGAGAAGACGAGCTCGCCGAGCGGGAACGCCGGATCCATCACAGTCAATGCACTGCATGTCAAGGGACCAAGCATCGACATCGTCGTCGCTTCGGCCCAGTCCGGCATCACGTGCTCGTGACGATCTAAATCGGGGCACGGTCTCAAGACGTGCCCCACCCTCTAGCCCCACTTTTTCACTCTTAATCAGGGAGTGACATCATGAAGCTAAATCGTCGCGAGTTGTTGAAAAACGCCGCATTCGTTTCGGGAGCTGCGCTAGTTGGCGGATCGTGGCCCCCGAGTAAAAGATTGTTTGCGCAAGGTGTTCTTACGGATTTACCCAATCTACCCAGCCCGGCGAGCTCGGGAATCGAGCACATCGTCGTGGTGACGATGGAGAACCGGAGTTTCGACCATTTTCTCGGATGGCTTCCGAATGCGGATGGCAAACAAGCCGGCTTGACGTTTGCGGACACCGCAGGCGTGAGTCACGCGACTCATTCGCTCTCCGATGACTACACGGGTTGTCCCCATCCGGATCCAGACCATTCCTACGGCGGCGCTCGCGTTGAGTATGACGGTGGCAGGATGGACGGCTTTCTCCGCGCGGGTAGCAACGACGTCTATTCCATCGGCTACTACGGCGAACAGGATATTCCTTTTTACGCCGCATTGGCCCGGACCTATACCGCTTGTGACCGCTACTTCGCCGCGATCCTTGGGCCGACCTTTCCGAATCGTCTGTTTCTGCATGCTGCTCAAACCGACCGCCTCGACGATAGCACCAGCTTCACTTCACTTCCGACGATTTGGGACCAGCTCGCCAGCGCTGGTGTGAGTGCTCTCTATTACTTCTCGAACGTGCCTTTCCTGGCACTATGGGGCGTGAAGTATCTCGGCATCTCGCGTCTCTACGAGGAGTTTCTGGTCGCAGCCAGCACCGGCACATTGCCAGCGGTCTCTTTTATTGACCCGAGATACACTGTCCTGGATGACGGTACGGGCAACGATGATCATCCCCACGCAGATATCCGCGAAGGAGATCTCTTCCTTTACGAAACTTTCCAGGCCGTGGCAAGAGGACCGAAATGGGCCAACACGGTGTTCATCGTAAATTTTGACGAATGGGGCGGCTTTTTTGAGCACGTCGCCCCGCCACGCGCCACGGCCGCTAACAGTGTTGATACCGATCTTGTGAACGGCAAAGCGCTGCTCGGACTGCGAGTACCTACGGTCGTCGCATCACCTTTCAGCATGGGGAATCCGGCAGATTCAAGAGTCAGCCGGCTGGTGTTCGATCACACTTCCGTTTTGAAGCTGATTGAATGGCGCTGGGGACTTGCGCCTCTGACTCCACGCGACGCCAGCACTGATGTGAACAATCTTGCCTTTGCTCTGAGTTTCAGCCAGCCGGACGCCGCTGTGCCGAGCCTGCCGGAGCCTCAGGCGCCTCTCATTGCAGCGCCATGCCTTCAGACCTTGGGCAGCGGAATCCTGAGCAGCGGTGGGACTGCTACACCGACCGCCAATTGGCAAGAACTCGGGAAGCAGGCGGCAGCGCTTGGATTCCCGGTTCCGAGTGCGCTCTGAGGGATGGCCTGAAAGACTCGCGGTTGATGCATTATGAGAGAGTGGCCCTTTCGTTTGCCGGTGCCTCAATAGCTTCCCCATGCCTCGTTTTCCACACCACCGAGTAGGTCCGGGGAATTTCGCCCCGCGTGTCACACAGATCCGTGCTTGACCGTCTCCGGTCTTACACAGGGCGTTGTTTCACGATGTCAGGCGCAGAGCTAGCTCAAGGCCCTGCCAAATGCCTAAGGCGCCGAGGGCTAGAATCGTGATCGTGAGTACAATGATCTCTTCAGTTTGCTCATTGACGCCTCTTGCTCTGGAAGGGGATCGTCCATTGTCTTGTCCTCCTAGTCATAGGTTTCGAGGGAGTCTGGCTCAAGGCACTCGAACGATGAGGGCGCGGGATGCCCGAGCAGCGCGAATGAGGAAGATTCTCTTCATCTCACTTCAGTCACACGCCAGATTTATCCCGTTTCAAATCTGGCGTGTTGCGCGAGCACAATCACTCAGTAAATTGTTTGTAAGCGGGATGTAAATCGTCAGGAATCCTGTCGGGCAAAATGATTAGTAGGAGCGCTTGAACTTCACTTTCGCGCGGCGCGGCAATGGCACGCAGGTCTCGTCTGCCCGCCAAACGAGCTATTCTGAGGCCGATTCAACTCGGGCTAAGGTTTAGCACGCCCGTGGCGCAGGCTCTCCTCGAGCAGGACTCATCATCCTATTTTGGTTCGTCTTTGCGACTTGCGAACCGCGGGCATCGTCGGTCCGCCCATCCTTGCCACGAAAATGCGCCAGAATGGGGTCGCCGGTCACGCACAATGCGGCGTGCGCTACGTTTTCGGCAGCACTATCAGGTTCTGTAAGTTCTTAACGGTGTATGGCGAACCGGGAGCCTGGCTGTGGCTCGTCGGCGTCACAGTGAACACGTATAGCTTGCCCGCCTTATTGCTAATCGCGTAGCGATGATTGGCATTGTTCCCAGAAGGCCTGGTCGATTTCATTCTTGGTCAGCAGTCCGGTATAGGACTTGATCGGGTTGGAACCGTTGAAGTGAGAGACCTGCAGTCCTGTAGTTCCCGCCACGGCCAGGAGTTTGCCAGATGGGGACATCCAAATATCCGTGACAGCAGTCACCTGTGTTTTAGGCATGTTGGCGGAAGTGCTGGCGGTCGTTAAGTTTCCAGAATCGTCTTGCGTGTAGACAGCCAATTGGGGCGGACCGACAACAGTTAAGAAGTAAGGGGAGTGAGCGAGACGGCAACATGGTTCGTCGGGTCGGCAGCGGCGAGATAGGGACAATAATTGTCTCCATTCGGTCCAGCGGGAATGGGTGGGTTGATATTGAGCGACGACAGATAGCCATCGGACTTGCGTTGATACCCGTAGATTCTAGGATGGCCCTCATAGCAACCCGAAGAGTATGCATAGACGTTACTTCCAGTAAAAACTCATCTGAGCGCCTTCGAGAGTACCCCCGTTTGGGCCGAGCGCTAGGAAATTGAGCTGCCCTGTGGATTGATCGATGGTGAAGCTCTGGTAGGTACGTTATCACCGGTGCCGTAGGCATAGACGTCGCCATCATACAGGGAGGTTCCGGTGTGATCGAGGAAGAGGTTGCCGGGGCCACCGGAGTTGTATGGGTTGTATTGCGACGCGTTGATTGTGGAGACCTGTTGAAGAGCGCCGTTGGAACCAATTGTGAAGGAATCAATGTTGGTGTAGTCGGATCGCCTTTCCCTTGGTTCCAGTATGGATCTCAGCTCTGGAGTTTCGAAATCACCGACAGCGGAAGTACGAGCCGGCAACGAACAGTGTCTACTTCGTAAAAGACTCGTCGGCCATGTGGGGCAGTTCCGCCCTGTGGGGGAGCTCGGCGATGTTGGGCAGCAGCACGACGCAGGGGTTCAACGTCCTGTGGGGTTCTAGCGCGATGTGGGGGCGCCAGCATCGCAGATAGCAATGAGTCGACCGGCATTCTGATCAACGGAGAGAACTAAAGCGGAAACCGGGCACGGCATAAATGCCACGTTGCCGCCGATGGTGGCCGAGTGGAATCCAAAACAACAAAGCGTGCGGCTCTTAGCATGATCCACACGCCGCGCAAACGATATTTTCAACAAGCTCCTAAGTCTCGTCCGCGACAGTATCCATGAGCCATAAGTAGCCTGAGTGTTTATTCAATTTGGATAGGTAGACACTACAACTTGAATGATAGACGGGGAAACACGCCGCCTGGTACGCTTTCCATAAAGTCTTTATAGCCGGGTAGATTCTTTTTGAGAAACGCGTCTTCTCTCCGTGCCCTCCATACGGTAATGGCGCAGAACAGTGCGGCTGGGATTAAGGCTATCCATGAGCCAATGGCGAGCGCGCTCGCGGGAATCGCAACGATATTAGCGAAATAAGCGGGATGCCTGAGGATGCGGTAAGGCCCGCGAGTGACCACGCTATGCCCCAGCTCTGCTTGGACGTGAATGACCGGCGAGTAAAAACAGTTCACGCCTATCGCCCAAGCCTGAAATCCCGAGCCCGCAATATACATCACCAGCGCAATTACGCTGAGCGCAAGGGATACGTGGTTGGACAGATGTAGGCGGCCCACGTCGAGAGCTGCCATGACGATGGTAACGAGAAAGAGAACCACGAGAGCCAATCGTGCTCTCAGGTCGTGTGGGTCGTGTTTCCCACTCTGCGCGCTCCGGTGCTCTTTGGCGATTCGTGGCACCATGGCCAGCATCATTACCAACAGCGACGGCGCCAATGCCACAATGTATGCGTTCAACATCGGGCGATGTGTAGTGCCAGCGACGAACAATAATCCCGCGGCAACGAGAACCGTCAGAGTTGCCCAGCGAATTAAGGTGGGGAAAATGGCGTCAACGCGCCAAATATGCTAGAGCATTCGCTTGAGAACGGCGAGACTGTTGAGTGCATCTCTCAGTTCGCGATGTTCCTTAGAGTGTGCAATCGGCAATCCCCGTAAGCGTTTGTGGATAGCCTTCTCAGCTACGTCAATGCGCGCTGGTAACTTGCTCCGGTCGAATTCCATTGCGGCAGCTCTATAAACGTCGAGCCAATC
>WNGO01003049.1_pt1 | contig 11318 bp, 10 predicted proteins | sample 5400511 | NCBI WGS metagenome assembly WNGO01 (sample SAMN13153380, study PRJNA577476) | soil metagenome | isolation source: 20 cm soil or saprolite under Garry oak tree replicate 2 | place: USA:California | collected 2016-06-15
AGGCGGCATTGAACGCGGCGAACGCGGCGTGCGTCCAACGGTGCGCGAATGAGTCGAACACAAGACCGAGGGACAACCAGATCAGCAGGGCGTACTCAGCCAGCAGGTAGAAAGCTGGTGCGGCGGTACGGTTCATAACCTTTGGCGTGCGACCGAACGGGCTTTTCTTGCGCGTCGCGGCCTGCCGAATCGACTTAAAAACGCCGCCCAAGTTGACCGGAATCAACAGGAGGTTGAGCGCATACACGAGTGCCAGATCGCGCAACCGATAGCCCATCCGCACGAGGTCGCGCCCGTAGAGCACAAAATATGGGAACGCAGTCAGCGGCAGCCACGCGCTACTCAGGCGATCATCGACTGGAAACATCAGCATCAGTACCAGTCCGAGATTGACCAGCGCTATCGAACCCAGATAGTGAAGACGGAAGTACGCTTCCGGGATCTTCGTCCAGCTTTGTGCGCGCCACAGGTGGCGTATGCATTTCGGCAGGATGATCAGTCCCCCGTTGGCCCAGCGCCGCCGTTGGATCAGCAGTGCTCCGAAATCCGGCGGCGTCGCGCTGAAGGCCAACCGCTCTGGGTAGTTGTACAGAGTCCAGCCACGCTCGATGAGGTCGATCGATGACTCAGTGTCCTCGATGACGGTGCGGTCCTGGATGTAACGAACGATCGGATAGCCGCGCTCGAGATCATGTGTCTTGATGTCATTCAGCGCCGCGACGCGCAGTAGCGCGTTCGCGCCGACCCAGAATGCCGCGCCGAATGCCGTGAAACCTTGATGAATCAGATACTGAATGTCAGTGGTAGCTCCCGCGACATATTCGAGAGAACCAGGCGCGGCGGGTATCGAGCTGTATGGCGTTTGCGCGACCGCCAGGCGCTCGCGTCCGGACCGGCACATTTCGTGCACCAACCGCAGGGCATACTCCGGCATGAGCAAGCTGTCGGCATCCAGTGTGATGACGAACTCGGCTGCGGGCACAGCGAAGGAGGCAGGGCCTTCGCATGCCGGCTCCAAAAACAGCCTCGAGCTGCGCCGAACCTCCCTGAAGCGCGCGCCCAACAAGGACAGGTAACTGTTGAGATTCATCGCCTTGTTCGGCTCGTGGGACAGATTTTCGTAGCGCTTGCGCTCGAACACCGTAAAGCCGACCGAGAACAGCGATGCCAGACGGCGATATTCGCGCGCGAGTAGTTGCCGGTCGCCTTGATGGCAGCTCGCAAGCTGCATGGAACGCACGCGGTGCGATTCGGCGATGGAGCCTAACACGCGTTCCAGCAACAGCTGTCCCGCAGCCGTGGCTCCGCTGACGAGGGAGCGCCAGCCCTCAACGCGCCGCGCCGCTTGCCAGTACAGCCACGCGAGCTTGTCGAATTCCTGTCGTTCAGTCATCTGCCTGTGCAAGGGGCGTGAGTGAAACTGCCGCTGCGCCTGGATGAAAGGCTTCGCGGCGGCGTCGAAAAGAACCTGCAGCTGATTCGGAAGCTCGCGGAGCGCTCTCAGGCTCGCGATGTCGGCGGGGTGCTGAGGATGTGTCGGATCGTCAATCAGCAAGGCGATGCGCCGGTTCGGATACTCCTGCAGGGCCGCCGAAAGCAATGTGCAGCTCACGACGTCGAATTCTTCCTTGTACGACGGAACGAGGATTGCGAGCGGCGGCGCAGCACGCTCATAAATCTGTTCCAAGTCTTTGCGCGACACCGGCCGATGCGCGGCAAGACGATACAAGTGCCCCAAGCGCGTCAGCTGATAAACGAAATTCCCCCAGATCAGGAGCCCGACGACCAACGCCAACATCAGCCCGCCGATCACGGCCGACCAGTTTCCCGCCACTGAGTGAAACAAGGATCCGCCAAGTTGGCGGAATGCAAGCACCAACGCAGCGGTCGTCAGCAGCAGCATCACGTAGGTCGCGCCGATATCCCAGCGATGTGTCCTGACGGAGCGAGCTTCGAGCGCCGCTCCTGAGTCCACAGCGGACGCAGCGCGACCGACGACCCTTGTCATAATCAGATACCTTTAGCGCACGCGTACCTGATCAGTGTAGTGATGGGGTGCTGTCTGCTCTAGACGTCGCCGAATTCAGACGGACCAAGGGAAGTACAGGTAGAAGAAGAATTCTACGGCCTCCCTGCATCTGTGTCGCATCCTGGCGAACGATAAGTCGGCCGGAGCGACGCAATGGTGTGCTTATGTCGCTTCCAGCGCGTGGGCACTGTGGTCCGCAAAAATCTGGTCTGTGGGTCCTGAAGGGGTTGGGTTTCCCGAGTGTGCCACGCCCCCACCGAGCTCGATGCGCACCGCGCAGCGTGAACCCCCGGGCTCGAGCGCACCAAGATCGATGAACGACGTCGGCGTGGTCGCCGGCGTCGTCGTGGTCTGCGCCTCCCTCCGTGCTCGTAATCGCGAGCGCCACTCGTACAGGCTCCAAGCACTCAAGCCCTCGCGCCGGCAGACTCCCGGAGCGATAGTCCGCTGCGCTCCTGTCGTGCGCTCAGCACCGCGCCGCCGCTGATCGGCAGAGAAGCAGCGAGCCGTCGTGATACCTAGAAAGGCCTCGGCGATGTCGCTCTTGAGAATCGTCGCGACTCTTGACTTAAATTTAAAGCCAAACCAACCTGGCTTACCTCCTGTCAGGTAGAAGCAGATGTCCTCAGGATTGCGCCGCAGATCATATCCTCTCTGCGGAGGCTTAGACTTGAAGTTCTCGCGACGCGCAACGTTAAAAAAGAAGTGGTACTCCCGCGACCCGGGACTCGAAGATGCCTTCGACTGAGTGGCCTGACCCCATTTACCCTGGAGCAAGGGTTGACCCTGGAGATAGACCGTCGGCGGACCAATGCTCAAATCGGGATTGTCGGTTCCACAAAAGAGCGAAATAGCCAGGACCGTCGAGTTTTTCTTGTAGGCTAGCTTCGCCAAATCGACGTCAGCCCTGAAGTCCACGCGCATCAACGATCGATGCGGACGTTCGTCGTCGCCCCCGGGAGCAGCGATGCAAGCGCCGACTCAGCCTGCTGCCGTCCTACAAGTGTCTCAAGTCCGGCTAAACGCGGTACCGGCAATTCAAGTTGATCATGGTAGTCGACTACGCGAATGGACGTGTATGTGATCTGCATACTCTCGCGTGCCCCGAGGTAACCCCCAAAGCCCATACCTGCACTGACAAGGAGAACGCAGCGGATGAGTTTCGCCAGCGGGGCACGGCGGCATCTCATTGCCTGCACCCGTACAACCCACATCGCCCGTGGCAGCGAGAATTCCCCATTCCTGCGGTTTCTTGTGGTTTCTGGTCGTGGCTCGATTGCGTGCCCAAGTCTAGTTTCCCGCGCTTTTCGGAATGTATTCGTGTTCACTCCGAGCGCTCCAGCGATACAGGTCTTCATCCCCACAATGGGGGCATTTGATCGCCGTCAGTTGATCGTCGAATTCGGGCACGGCCACCTTGCTTCCTGCGGGTGGGGGTGCAATGGCAATGACGAGTCCGCATGACCGGCTCTTACACAACCACCCGTTGTAGCGATTCCCTGGAACCATCTGCGGCTTCGACCTGAGGTCGACATGGCGGGGCGCAACTGAGGCCACCGGCTTACGGGTTGGTATACCCCGGCTCTTGATCGTACGTTTGATTGCCATTGATCTCTCTCCGCTTAAGAACTTCGGGGAGCCTACTGCGCCTGCGACAACTCTACTGGCTATCGGTCCAAACCTAGAAGTTTGTTGAAGGAAGTCGGCTCCGGCACTTGGTACACGGGCGTAGCACCCATGGATAGAATGCAGGCGTAACCTGCGGGATAATAGACCCATGACGCGCCGCCTTGCTCTCGGCGCAGGTCGAGTCGTATAGGATCGCCTAGGACTTGCCTTGCTGGCAGCACTGCGCGCCGCTTCGCGCTCCAGTAAGTCTCAAAAGCTGTGATTTCCGACGGTGTGAGCGACGTATCCGTCGCACCTATCACACCTCGCACTGTCACAGAAATCAGTCGACCCTCACCTAGTGAAGTCGCTGCGCAGCCAACAACAACTGTTGCGGCGACTCCGAGAGCAGCGTGAAACCATCTCCGAGACGCGACAGTCATAGAATGCTACTGAGGACGAATCGTCGCGCGCTTCCGATTCGACGGCTCATGGTTTCTTCGCCACCACCTTGCCATTCTCCCAGACGTAGATCGGCGTGTCGTACATGCGCGCGATCAAGATGCGCGATGGCCGAGCAACGGCCATTCGGGTGCGCCGGCGACGAGCGACAGTAGGAACCGCCGCTCGTTTGCATCGATCCCGTGCTGGAGTTCGCGAATCATGCGCTCGCGTGCAGAGAGAAGTGCCGGCAGCGGAATCGGATCTGCAGTCATACCCTGAACGTTATTCACATACTCGTACTCGATATCGCGCAGCGTGGGAAACAGCACTTCGTGAACGGGGCGGTTGTGGCTCGCTAGATAGACGACAAAGGCCCGCCGAATGGCGGGAGCAATTCCTTCGTGCGCAAAGAGCTGCATGACGTCAAACAAGTCGCGTGGGTGCTGGCGGTCCATCGCCGCTACGAGCTTGCCACCCTACATATCCTCGAGCGACACCACAGGGATTTCGAGGTCGCTCTGCAGCGCATCGCGCGCGGTGCGGGTAAGCGATGCGCGGCGCACCGGACGCACCGTTCCCCGCATCACGAAATTAGCCTCGATCCTTACCTCGATACTATCCCGGCGCACCAGCAGCTTGGTCTCGCCGGCATCGCTCGCGGAGACAGTTCGGTTCTCAAAGCCCATCCATCCTGGATTGGAAGCCGTATGCGAAGCGATCAGGAGGATTCGCCTGTACATCTGATTTGCGAGCACTTCAGTGCGCTGCTACGAGCACCGGATCTTGCCGTCGCAGACGGCTCACGGCACAAATGAATCGAGCTGCGTGTTTGATTTTTCTTTGAATGGTGGCCAGGGGCGGAATCGAACCACGGACACGCGGATCTCAGTTCAGGTTAGTTAGCGGTGTGCGACCTCATCAACAATTTGCTTGCAGATTGCCTGAACCTGCTTTTCGGTCATGGCGGAAAAGACACCCTGCCACGCAGTAGACGACGTGTCGTAGGAGCGTTCCCCGAGCACATCGCCTGTCACAAGATCTCGAAACTGCACTTTTGACTTGATGAACGCATTTCCGGTCATGATCCCGAATCCATATCGAGCGCCCGGCGAGATATATCGATAATCAGCGATGTCTACGACAACAAGCGTACCAGGCTCACCCGTCGGTTTTGGGTCTCCTTCCTGCAGGACGGAGCTGGCGCCGACTCGGTCGGCTTCGCTCTTCATGGCAGCACGCCATTCACCTTTTAGTTGTTCCCAGTCCTTCGATTCCGTCGCAACTTTACTGCCGGTGACATTCAGCACAATCGACTTCGCGCTCTCGGACGCGACCCGAACCGGCGCTTCGTTCGGAGACTTCGTAACGGTTGCGGCGCACCCCGTTAGCGCGAGGCCGACAGCGAGTAGCGCCAGGGTCCGTTTTTTGGCGATCACGGTTGTTCCTCCCCGCTTTTCGAATCTTGCCAGGACAGGCAGTGAAGCGAACGAGCCCGAATCCTCCAAGTTAGTCTGCAAGCGTTGGCCCGGCACTGACGGGACCTCCGCTGCGCTCGCGAATCGTTACTCAAGCGGGCAACGATAAAACAATACGGAGACTGCCGGAAACGCCGACGCGACTAGCTTACTTGAATTGGTGGCCAGGGGCGGAATCGAACCACCGACACGCGGATTTTCAGTCATTTAACGGTGGTTCGACGGGCTTATTAATCAACCACTTGCAGCGCTTGCCAGCCTCCTGCTCACGCACACCAAGGCACATTCCTGGCACACCCAATCTGAGTTGGTCACGTTCCTGGCACATCACTTTCGGTGCCTCCAATATCCCGGCCGCCTGCGTCGATGGGCAACGGCGACGATCTGCACCTTAAAAGGCGCAGCGCCACGCAACGGAGCGCGACCCTGGAATCTGCCAGCCCTGTCGTAGGAGTCATATTACGTGCGGATCGTCTCGCGACGTTCATGGAGCGTTGCGGGGGAATCGCCCCTCTAGCCAGACGACTTCGTCAAGTGGCCGCAAGCCGTCAATACTTTCGATGCGGCATCCCTGACTGCGCGCCACTCCGCTGAGTTAAGCAGAGTCTCCGGATCTTGGAGGTCGGCTCGTACGTCGCGGCGCTTTTCTACACGACGCAATGCTTCCAAAAACCTCGACAGCGCACGGCGAGATTCAGGTGCACCTGGCAAGCGACCCGCAAGTTCCTTCTCAACCGCGTCGGAATCCAAGTCGTCAAAGACTTGCTCGATGAACTCGTCAAAATCTGTCACCGAGGTTTTCGATCGATCGTGAGCGATCCAGGCACGTCGTAGATCGTCTTCTCTGGAAACTAACTCAGAGTAGCTGAGAATCTGCGTTAACCAAGCTGCGAATGGAATCATGGGCACTACTCTCGAAATATGAACTGCTCTCGTGTTATCCCATCGGCCTCGGGTGAATTTAGCAGCACGCGGTTGCCGTTGGCATCAAATGCTTTTCCGTCGCGAACCTGGGTAATAGTCCCGTCGCGTCGCTGGCGTACGTAGTCGTGCTTGTTCTCAGGGTTCACCCATTTCGTGTGCCCAGGTCGGTGTCCGGGCCGCTCAACCCAATTCTCTGGCACGCCGTTGGGGCGCTGTAACCTAGTGCTCTCTTGGGAGACAGCTGACTTTGCCGCATCTTACTTGTCTTTGTCGTCTTGCCCCGGATCTCGGTTCGGCGCCCCGGAGCTGTTTGGTTGTGCATCCTCATCTGCGCCGTCATCGTCATCCGACGATTTGTCCTGTACCTCTTGGTTCAGGTGACTCTCATCGAGTCTCTTTATCGCTTCACTGCCGCGTATACCATTTCCTGGTGTCAGCATCTGTCCACGTCGCGGGCATCACCCCGCATCCTGACAACGCATGGATGACGCAGATCGCGCGCAACGTCATTGACATCGGCGATGGCTTCCTTCGTGGCAAGCGATATCTGATTCTCGATCGAGATGCGAAGTACTCCGACGCATTCTGCGGTGTTCTCGCCCGCGAGGGGACTCGCAGGGGCTCGGAAACCAGCTGCTGCTGCCCCACGCCGACGTTGACAAACGTCACGGTCAGATTAAACGGCGCCAGCGACTGGGCGGAATGCTGAGCTACTATCATCGCGCAGCAGCTTGACCAGCTGCGACCGAGGTTCTGGACAATACGGCTGGAGTGAGACTTCCCTGCCCATGTGAAACCCCGTTCACAACCGTTAGTGCGTTGGTAAAGGCCCGCGTTTCCACATGCTCATGAATTTCGGAGGATTCACGTCGAAATTCGTCCCGCTGCCGCGCAGGGCCGCGCTTGTCGTCGCGCTGACTGCGCTGTCGCTTGCGGTGCTTCCCGCCCACGCCAAAGACAAGCGTGCGAGTAAACCGACCACGGTTCCTGTCGCGGGTCTAAGGGCGCCAGTACGTATCGTCATCGATCGCTGGGGCGTCCCTCACCTCTTCGCTGCCAACGAGGACGATCTGTTCCTGGCGCAGGGCTTCAACGCTGCTCGCGATCGCCTCTTTCAGATCGATCTCTGGCGTCGGCGCGGACTTGGCGAACTTGCGGAGGTGTTTGGCCCGTCGTTCATCGAGCAAGACCGCGCGACGCGCCTTTTCCTATACCGCGGTGACATGGATCGCGAGTGGCGCACTTACAGCTCGCGCGGCAGGAAGGCAGCCGAGCGAATCGCTCAATCCTTCGTCGAGGGTGTAAATGCATACATTGACTACGTCGCTGCACATCCCGAGCGGCTGCCCTGGGAGTTTAAGGCGCTCAACTACGCGCCGGCCAAATGGCGCGCGGACGAGGTCGTACGCATTCGGTCCCACGGGCTGACGCGCAATCTTACTAGCGAGGTGGCACGCGCAAACACCACATGCAAGGGAGACTTGAAGGCGGACGAGATTCGGATCGGATTGCAGCCGCCGTGGCAACACGCGATTCCGGAAGGCCTCGATCCGTGCTTGCCAAAAGACGTGCTCAGGGTGTTCACGTTGGCGACGCAGAATGTCCTCGTCACTTCGTCGGCGCCCGACGTGCGGGCGCAGGCAACCCGCTTAGAAGTCGCGCAGGCCGACCCGACGCCGACGATCGAGGAGGCGGAAGGCAGCAACAACTGGGTGATCGCACCGAAGAAATCCGCGACTGGCCGTGCAATCATGGCGAACGATCCGCATCGCGCCTACTCGGTACCCTCGCTGCGCTACATCGCGCATCTTTCGGCACCGGGCCTTGATGTCATCGGCGCTGGCGAGCCGGCTCTTCCCGGCATCTCGATTGGGCACAACGGAACAATCGCCTTCGGGCTGACGATTTTCAGCATCGACCAGGAAGATCTGTATGTGTACGAACTCAATCCCACGAACGCAGGCGAATACAAGTACAAGGATGACTGGGAACCCTTTCGCGTGATCGACGAGCGCGTGAACGTGAAGGGGAGCGTGCCGATGAAGGTCGAGCTCATGTTCACGCTCCATGGGCCGGTGATCTACGTCGATCGCGACAAGCATCGCGCGTATGCGGTGCGCTCGGCTTGGCTCGAACCGGGCATGTCGCCGTACTTCGGGTCGATTGATTACATGCGCGCGCGCGACTTCGATCAATTCAAACGCGCGATGCTGAACTGGGGCGCACCGACCGAGAATCTCGTCTACGCCGACGTCAAGGGCAATATCGGCTGGGTGGCAGGAGGCCTCGCGCCGCAGCGGCCGAACTGGGATGGTCTATTACCCGTGCCCGGCGACGGCCGCTATGAATGGGCAGGCTTCTGGCCCGGCGACGCGCTTCCGTTCGCGTACAACCCACCCGCAGGGTTGATCGCCACTGCCAACCACATGAATCTGCCGCCCGACTACCCTTATAGGGAGCGCAAGCTCGGCTTCGAGTGGACGAACGATTCGCGCTACACACGCGTTACAGAGGTGCTCTCGTCGCTGCCGAAAGTGTCGTGCGAAGATTCGCAGCGTCTGCAGAACGACGTGCTCTCGATTCCAGCGCGTCGCCTGATCGCATTGCTCAAGCCGCTCTCATCGCCGGATGCCAAAACGCAATCGGCGCTCCTCATGCTGAAGACCTGGGACGCCGTTGAACGGGCGGACAGCGCGAAGGCTGCGTTGTTCGAAGTATGGTTCGCGCGCCATCTGGGTCGAGCGTTCGTGTCCGCCGTGCTATCGCAGGAAGCTGCAGACGCGATCGATGTGCCGGACGTCGCGGTGCTCCTCGATACGATGGAGCATCCGGTTCCGCGTCTGGGCACCGATGACGCCACCGCGGCGGCAAAGCGCGAACAGATTCTCCTTACGAGCCTCGGCTCCGCGTATGCAGAGATGGAGCGGCTCCAGGGCACGAGCGCGAGCGCATGGCAATGGGGACGTTTGCATTACAACAAACTCGACCACCCGTTTGCTTCGGTTGTTGATGATGCGATGCGCTCGTCTATCGATGTTGGACCGCTGCCAAAAGGCGGTGGACCCTACACGCCGAATCAGTCGACATATCGCACGAGCGATTTTCGGCAGACGATCGGCCCGTCGTTCCGAGTAATCGTCGATGTCGGCAACTGGGACAACTCGAGGGCGGTGAATCATCCGGGGCAATCCGGTGATCCGCAGAGTGCCCATTATCGCGATCTCGCACAATCTTGGCTCGCCGGCGAATACTTCCCGCTGCTGTATTCGCCGCGTGCGATTGAAGCGGCGGCGGAAGCGCGCATCGTACTGGTACCGGCCGGCCAATGAAGTCCGGCGATGCCCATGCGGTCAAGGGCTGCGTGGCGCAATTCTCGCTCCCTATTTCCGTTCTTGCGATTATTAATGGCGGCTCTCTGGCAAGACAGAGTGCAAACAGCGGATACGATGCTGGCCAAGATGCAGGTTATAGGGGCGGGGCGTGTGCCCCTTCAGTATCTCCATCGAATAGACAATGCGCTCGCCGGTACGTCGGACGAGGTACGTGTAGTCCTGCTTGTGCACGCCGGCGGCCTCGGCCTCTTCCAGCATTCCCAGGCGCCCTAAACCGCCGAGAACCGACCAGAAGTACACCGCCGCCCGCGGGGAGTTGCTGATGTGCGGTTCGGCTTCGATGACACTCACGCGGACTCCGGCTTGAGCTAGGCCGAGAGCGTTGATGAAGCCGACTGGTCCGCCTCCGATGATTATCACGTCTTCCATCGAGCTGATTCTGCGGTTGTACGACCTGGAAATATCCGCGTGGCATCGAGCATCCGCTAGATGGGTGCAAGTCCCTAGGTAGTGCACCCGTTGACGGTCGAGTCTGTAGCGAGCACCATCCGTGCCCGTCGTAGTAGGACTACGACGAGTAGAGAAAACATCCCGCAACTCCGAGCGATTAGCAGGGACGGGGCTCAAAGGCCACGGACTGTGTGATGGTCGCAGGTGAATTGACTGCCCATGAAGGGGTATAGCGTGTCGGGTTTATTTTGGTAAATCTATCGCGGCGTCAAGTGGAAATTACTAGAACCAGGAGGGGAGCCACTCATGCATGCCCGTCGATTCGCCCTTCTCACGTTTGTCTTTTTTTCGTTCGCCGGTGTCGCTGTCGCCAAGGACGCCGGTAATGCCACGGATGCCATCAATCCGCATTCGCCGCGCTACGGTCACCCCTACCGACACGGCGTCCACCCGACGCGGGAAACCCACGAGAAAATGAAAGCATGGGACGACGGAGCCGGCCATCGCCGCTGCCGCCACTGGCCCGGAGACCCTGAGCTTCGGAGGCGGCGTCGATTCGATCGGCGTGACCAGCGGCGCGCCCAAGGTGTACCTGGTGTTTTGGGGTACGCAATGGGGCACGGAGGGAACGAACTCCAACGGCTACGCGACATTCACGGGCGACCCGCGCAACGCTGCGCCCTATATTCAGGCCTGGATCAAGGGTCTGGGCACCAATGGCGAGCTTTGGTCGGGCGTGATGACTCAGTATTGCGATGGATCGCAGGTTGCGGTTGGCGCCACGTCCTGTCCGAGTGGAGCGCCGCACGTGGGTTACCCGAGCGGCGCCCTGGCCGGCATCTGGTATGACAATTCGGCCGCTTCGCCGTCGCAGGCCTCAGGCAAGCAGCTGGCTGCAGAAGCAGTCAAGGCAGCGGGACATTTCGGCAACACCACGCAAGCATCGAACCGCTACGCGCAATACGTGATCCTGTCGCCGACCGGTACCCACCCCGACGGCTTCAACACCCCGGGCGGCGGCTTCTGCGCCTGGCACGACTACAACGGCGACACCAC
>WNGO01007684.1_pt1 | contig 11316 bp, 10 predicted proteins | sample 5400511 | NCBI WGS metagenome assembly WNGO01 (sample SAMN13153380, study PRJNA577476) | soil metagenome | isolation source: 20 cm soil or saprolite under Garry oak tree replicate 2 | place: USA:California | collected 2016-06-15
CACGACCCGCGGTTGCCAGCCCTCCCCTGTCCGTGACAGCACCGTGAGCATCAGGATCTCACCGGTCCTGGTGGATGCCACCGCTCGGTGAAGCTCCGCCCGTGTGCGGGTGGCCTGGCCGTTGACGCGGAGGATGATATCGGGGCCTCCGGTACTGGCATCGGCGAGTCGTTCGTAAGCGGGACCATCCGGAGAGACCTGCGTGACCACGAGGCCGCCGCCGCTGCGGATCACCGAGCTGAGTTGGGCATCACGCGCGTCCTCTTGCGAGAGCGGTTCCACCGAGATGCCAAGCGCCTGCTCGGACGGGGCCGAATCCCGGCTCGGACGCTCGTCAGCGGCGTCGGCCGTTTCGGATGCGCCGCCAGGTGCCGCAGTCAGCGTGACCGGAATCGTCTTCCGAGCGCCGCCCTTCCTCGCCACTGTAACCTGAACGGTCTCGCCGGGCTTCTTGAATCCAACACGCTGTTGCAGCTGCGCGACCGATTCGACCGGCTGACCGTCGATCGCGATGATGACGTCGCCTTCCTGAAGGCCGGCGAGCTTGGCAGGAGCATTGTCGGTTGTGAATCCCTGCACGACCGCCCCTTTGATGTCAGACAGCTTGACATCCTCCGCGTCCTCTTGCCGCACCGGCAGTACTGAAACGCCTATGACGGATCGCTCGACATGGCCGGTCGCGATCAGCTGCGTCATCACGGTCTTGGCGATGTTGATCGGGATCGCAAACCCGTAGCCGGAATAGTACCCGGTCTCGCTCGCGATGGCCGCATTGATGCCGATGACCTCGCCGCGCACGTTGACCAACGGTCCTCCCGAATTGCCGGGATTGATGGCGGCGTCTGTCTGAATGAAGTCTTGAATCGCAAGCCCGCCTGCATTCAGCCCCTGCAACCCGCGGCCCTTGGCACTCACGATTCCCGCCGTCACCGTGAACGTGAAGGCTTCACCGAGCGGATTACCGATCGCCAATACCCAGTTGCCGATCTTGGTGGAGTCGGCATCGCCGAGCCGCACCGTAGGCAGCCCGCTTGTCTGGATCCTGATGACTGCGATGTCCGTGTTCGGATCCGTGCCGATTGTCGTGGCGATGAACTCACGATTGTCGTACAGCCGAACCGTCACCCGGTCGGCCCCCTGCACGACGTGGTTGTTGGTGAGGATGTAGCCATCCTGCGAGACGATGAAACCCGATCCGGAGCCCTGCTCGACCTGCGGGCGCTGCGGGAAGAAGTTCTCAAAGCCAGGCGGCACCCGCCGATTCGACATCCGTTCACGGCGCTCCGACTTGATAAACACGACCGCCGGCTTCACATGATCGGCGACGTTGGCGAATGCATCGCCCAGGTCTACGGCGGCCTTCGCCATCGGAATCGGCCGGCTCGTATCCTGCAACACCGAGCGCACGGCCGCTTCCCCGCGCGACGGCAGCCGGAAGGCCGAGGCGAATGCCAGGCCCAGCGCAAACGCCAGGCTCACCAGCGTGCCGAATTTCAACCAGTCCCGCGTCTTCACCGACATCAGCGCCCCCTTTAAGACTTCTTCTTGTCTTCGTCCATGATCTCGTAATCAGCATCGACAACCTTGTCCTTGCCACCATCCCCTGCGCCGCCGGGCTGACCCGCACCACTCTCTGACGTGCTCCCCCCGGCGCCTTCCGCGCCGGTGGCGCCGCGCGTCGCGGCGTACAGCGAAGCCCCCGCCGCGGAATATGCCTGCTGCAGCTCCTCGAGCGCTTTGCTGATCTCATCAGCGTTTCCGCTCCGGAGCGCCTGCTGCGCCTGCTGGATCGCGGCATCGAGCCGGGCCTTGAGGCCGGCCTCCAGCTTATCGACCCACTCTTTGGACTCTTTCGTCACCTGGTAGACCATGTTATCGAGCCGGTTACGCTGCTCGATCACATCGCGCCGCTTCTTATCCTCCTGCGCGTGCGCTTCGGCGTCCTTCACCATCTTGTCGATGTCCTTGTCGGCCAGCCCGGACGACGCCTCGATCCGAATCTTCTGCTCCTTGCCCGTCGCCTTGTCCTTCGCGGAGACGTGCAGGATGCCGTTGGCATCGATGTCGAACGTCACCTCGACCTGCGGGATGCCCCGCGGAGCGGGTGGAATGCCCGTCAGCTGGAACTTGCCGATGGTGCGGTTGTCCTGCGCCATCTGCCGTTCGCCCTGGAGCACGTGAATCTCGACGGTGGTCTGATTGTCCTCGGCGGTCGAAAACGTCTCCGACTTCTTGGTCGGAATCGTGGTGTTCCGCGGAATGAGGACCGTCGTGACGCCGCCCAGCGTTTCGATACCGAGCGACAGCGGCGTGACGTCGAGGAGCAGCACGTCCTTCACTTCGCCGGCGAGCACACCACCCTGAATCGCCGCGCCGATGGCGACCACTTCGTCGGGGTTGACGCCCTTATGCGGCTCTTTCCCGAAAAAGCTCTTCACGATTTCCTGGACCTTTGGCATGCGCGTCTGGCCGCCGACCAGGATGACCTCGTCGATGTCCCCCGGCTTGAGCCCGGCATCGGTGAGCGCCTGCTGCATCGGCGGAATCGTCCGCTTGACGAGGTCGTCCACCAGCTGCTCGAGCTTGGCGCGCGTCAGCGTCAGGTTCAGGTGTTTTGGGCCGGACTGATCCGCCGTGATGAACGGCAGGTTGATCTCGGTCTGCATCACCGTCGACAGCTCCATCTTGGCCTTCTCGGCGGCTTCCTTCAGCCGCTGCAGAGCCATGGGGTCCTTGGAGAGGTCGATGCCCTGGTCACGCTTGAACTCTCCCACCAACCATTCGATGATCCGGCCGTCGAAATCGTCGCCGCCCAGGTGCGTGTCACCGTTCGTGCTCTTTACCTCGAACACGCCTTCGGCGAGCTCGAGGACCGAGATGTCGTAGGTACCGCCGCCCAGGTCGTAGACCGCGATCTTCTCTTCCTTCTTCTTATCGAGTCCGTAGGCGAGGGCGGAAGCCGTCGGCTCGTGCCTGGCGCTGCGAGTCGTTGAAGTACGCCGGGACAGTGATGACCGCCTTCTCGACCTTGTGGCCGAGGTAGTCTTCGGCGGTCTGCCGCATCTTCTGGAGGATCATCGCCGAGATCTCGGGCGGCGTGTACTGCTTGCCGGTCACCTCGACGGACGCGAGTCCGTTCTGGCCGCGGCCGACCTTGTAGGGGACGCGCTTCATCTCCTCGCCGACTTCCTCGATGCGCCGTCCCATGAACCGCTTGATTGAGAAGATCGTGTTCTGCGGGTTGGTCACCGCCTGCCGCTTGGCTACCTGCCCAACGAGCCGCTCACCATCCTTGGTGAAGGCGACGACCGAGGGGGTGGTCCGCCCGCCCTCGGCATTGGGGATGACGACGGGATCGCCACCTTCCATGACGGCGACGACAGAGTTGGTCGTCCCGAGGTCAATACCGATGATCTTCTCGGCCATACTTTCAGCTCCTGGTAGGGAATTTGATGCTGGTCCGCTGCTCGGCGTCGCAGAGGGCAAGCATCATGCCCAATTAAAATGCCAAAAAGGCAGGCGGTTGAGCGGTTCGGCGGTTTGGCGACCCGCGTGGACGAATTGTAACCGCCTAACCGACCAACCGCTTAACCGCCTAGATTTGCCCGCATGTTCCCGTACAAGGACGAGAATCCCACCGAGCGGCCAGCCGTCATCACTGTTTCAATCATCATCGCGAACGTGCTCGCGTTCATTCTTGTCCAGGGGGCTGGGGCGACGGGCCCGCTCGCCCATTCCGTGTGCGACTTCGGGCTGATCCCCGGCGAGATCCTGCGCAGTGTCAAGCCCGGCAGCGGCGTCGAGCTCGCACCGGGGATGATCTGCATGGTGCACGCAGTGCCGAAGTACTGGACCGTGCTCACGTCCATGTTCATGCATGGCGGCTGGTTTCACCTGATCGGCAACATGCTGTTTCTGTGGGTCTTCGGAAACAACATCGAAGACGCGACGGGGCATGGGAGGTTCCTGGTCTTTTATCTGTTGTGCGGAGTTGCGGCGGCCGCGGCGCAGACCTTCATCAGCCCGCATTCGGTCGTGCCGATGGTGGGCGCGTCGGGCGCGATCAGCGGAGTCCTCGGCGCCTACTTGTTGCTGTACCCCAAGGTGCGCGTGCACACGCTCATCATCCTGCCGATCTACATCACGACGGTCGCACTCCCCGCCTGGGTGATGCTTGGCTACTGGATTCTGCTTCAGGTGTTGAGCGGGCTCGGCAGTCTCAGCGAGGTCGAGGGGGGCGGGGTCGCGTTCTTTGCCCACGTCGGCGGGTTCGTCACGGGGCTCGCGCTCGTGAAGCTGTTCGCATCGGAGGACGTGCTCCGGCGGCGCCCGACGCAGCCGCCGCCGTATTATCGGTACCGAACTTACTAGGAGTCGGGAGACCGAACTTACTAGGAGTCGGGAGTCAGGAGTCAGGATTTAGGATTTCTGAATCCTAGATCCCGAATCCTGGCTCCCCAATCCTGGCTCCTATCCTTCCGCGTGATGCTTGATCGACTTCCCCTCCACCAGGAATACCACGTCCTCCGCAATGTTCGTGGCGAGATCCGCCACCCGCTCGAGGTTTCGGCTCACCAGGAATAGCTCCATCGCGGTGCCGATGATGTGCGGGTCTTCCATCATGTGCGTCAGCAGAATCCGGAACATCGACGCGTGCAGTGCGTCGACGCTGTCGTCCCGGCGGCAGATCGCGCGGCCCGCCTGGGCGTCGCCGCGGACGAACGCGTCCAACGCGTCCGCGAGCATCGTGCGCGCCTGGCGCGCCATCTCGAGCAGCTCCGGCTCCGGAACGATCGGCCGGCTGGCGAGCAGGCGCTCGGCCGACTGGGCGATGTTCACCGCGTGATCGCCGACGCGCTCGAGATCGTTGGCGATCTTCATGGCGGCCGTGAGGAAGCGGAGGTCTCGGGCCATCGGCTGCTGCGTCGCCAGCAAGCGGATGACCGCCTCCTCGACTTCCAGCTCCAGGTGATCGATCTCGGTGTCGCCGGCGATTACCTGACTCGCCTTTTCACCGTCGCGCTGCAGCACGGCCTCGACCGCCGCTGCGAGCGCGGCTTGCGCTTCGCCCGACATGTTGAGGAGCGCGACCTTGAGCTCCGAGAGCTCGTCGTGGAAGTGGCGGTGACTCGTCGCTTGTGCGTTCATCCGAACCGTCCTGTGATGTAAGCCTCTGTTCGTTCATCCGCGGGCCGCGTGAAGACCTGGTTGGTCTCACCGAACTCGACCAGGTGGCCCAGATAGAAGAAGCCGGTGAAATCGGACACCCGCGCTGCCTGCTGCATGTTATGCGTCACGATAACGATCGTATAGTTCTGCTTCAATTCCACCAACAGCTCTTCGATGCGCTGCGTCGCGATCGGGTCGAGCGCCGAGCAAGGCTCATCCATCAGCAGGACTTCCGGCTCGTTCGCGAGCGCCCGGGCGATGCAGAGACGCTGCTGTTGGCCTCCGGAGAGCGCCGTGCCGGGCTCACGCAGCCGATTCGACACCTCGTCCCACAGCGCCGCCCGGCGCAGGGCGCGCTCCACGCGGTCGGGAAACTCCCGGGCGGGTGCCAGCGCGTTCAGGCGGGGTCCGTAGGCGACGTTGTCATAGACCGACTTGGGGAGCGGATTGGGCCGCTGAAACACCATGCCGATGCGGCGGCGCAGTGCCACGACGTCCATCCCCGGCGCAAAGATCGACCCGCCGTCGAGCAGGATGTCGCCCGTATGCCGGGCGCCCGGCGTCAGGTCGTGCAGCCGATTGATCGAGCGGAGAAAAGTGGTCTTGCCGCAGCCCGAGGGGCCAATCAGCGCCGTGATGGCGTTGCGCGGGATCGCGACGGTGATGTCGTGGAGCACGTGGTTGGGGCCGTACCAGAAGTTGTAGGCGCGCGCCTCGAGTACGGGCCGTTGGGCGGTTGAGCGGTTGGGCGGCTCGATAGCCGTCTTTCCATCCGCCGAACCGCCAAACCGCCAATCCGCCGTCTTGGTGCTCATCCGAACCGTCCCGTGATATACGCCTCCGTCTGCTCGACCTTGGGCTTCGTGAAGAGCTCGTCGGTCCGGCCCACCTCGATCATGCTGCCGAGATACATGAACGCGGTGTAATCGGAGACGCGCGCCGCCTGCTGCATGTTGTGCGTCACGATTACGATGGTGTACAGGCGTTTCAGCGCGTGGCAGAGCTCCTCGATGCGCTGCGTGCCGGCGGGGTCGAGCGAGGCGGTCGGCTCGTCGAGCAGCAAGATCTCCGGCTGCGGCGCCACAGCCCTCGCGATGCAGAGCCGCTGTTGCTGACCGCCCGACAGGGCGAGTGCGCTGGTGTGGAGGCGGTCTTTGACCTCCTCCCACAGCGCCGCCTGCTGCAGCGCCTGGCTGACCGCCGCATCGACTTCGGCGCGCTGGCGCCCGCCGTTCACGCGCAAACCGGCCGCGACGTTGTCGTAGATCGACATCGTAGGGAATGGCGTCGGGCGTTGAAATACCATGCCGATGCGGCGGCGCAGCTCGACCGGATTCACGCCCTGTTCATAGATGTTGACGTTGTCGAGCAAGACCTCGCCCGTGGTGCTCGCGCCCGGGATCAACTCGTGCATCCGATTCAGGCAGCGGAGCATGGTGCTCTTACCGCATCCCGACGGCCCGATGATCGCGGTCACCGTGTTCGCCGGGAACAGCAGCGACACGTCGCGGACGGCGCGGTGCTGTCCGAACAGCGCCGTGAGCTTCACGGTCTCGAGCCGCAGCCGGGTGTTAACGGACGCTGCCATAGCGTTGCCGCGTGACCCAGCGGGCGGTGAGCGAGATGATCAGCACGAGTCCCATCAGCACGAGCGCGGACGCCCACGCGATCCGATGCCAGTTATCGTACGGGCCGGTCGCATACACGTAGATCTGCAGCGACAGCGTCTGCATCGGTTGATTGGCGTTGACGGTGAAATTGAGGTTTCCGAGCGCGGTGAACAGCAGCGGGGCCGTCTCACCGGCCACGCGCGCGATCCCGACCAGACATCCGGTGACGATTCCGGCCAGGGCGGTGCGCGCCACGATCTTGAGCGAGGTGCGCCACCGTGCGTAGCCGAGTGCGAGCGCCGCTTCGCGCAGGGAGTTCGGCACCAGGCGCACCATCTCTTCCGTCGTGCGCGCGAGCATCGGGATCATGAGAATCGCGAGCGCCACGCTGCCGGCGAGCGCGGAGAAGTGGCCGGTCGGCCTGACGATGAACGTCCACCCCACGATCCCGATGACGATCGACGGCGTGCCGTTCAAAACGTCGGCGATGAACCGGACCAGGAATCCCATCCGGCCCGATCCGTACTCCGCCAGGTACAGCCCGGCGCCGACGCCGATGGGGACGCCGATGAGCGCCGCGAGCCCCACGATGATCCCGGTCCCGACGATGGCGTTCGCGACGCCACCGCCCGTTTGCCCTGCGGCCACCGGACTCTTGGTAAAGAATGCCCAGTCGATCGACGATGCGCCCTGCACGACCAGATTGCCCAGAATCAGGACGAGTGCCAGGACGGCGAGCAACGAGAACAGGATGACGAGGCTGGTCATCAGCCGGCTCGTGACGTGGCGGCGCAAGGCGCGGGCGCGGTCGCGGTCGCGGTCGCTCATAGCGCGTGGCTCCCAGTTGGTGCGCCGCGTCCCACGCGCCAGATCAGGATCCGCGCAATCGCGTTGACCGCCACGGTCAGGACGAACAGGATCAGCCCGACCTCGAATAGGGCGGACAGGTACAGGTTGGTGGTCGCTTCACTGAACTCGTTCGCGATCGCCGCGGCCATCGTGTACGCCGGCTGCAGGAGTGAGATGCTGATGTCGTGCCGATTCCCGATGAGCATCGTGACGGCCATCGTTTCGCCCAGCGCGCGGCCGAGGCCCAGGATGACAGCGCCGATCAAGCCGGCGCGGCCGTACGGCAGGACCGCCGACCGCACCGCTTCCCACCGTGTCGCCCCCATGGCGAGCGCCGCTTCGCGCTGGCTCGACGGCACGGCGAGCAGCACTTCGCGAGACACTGCCGCGATGTACGGCACGATCATGATCGCGAGGATGATGCCGCCGGCGAGCAGCGAATTACCGTAGAACACACCCTGGAGGAACGGCGTCCAGCCGAAGATGGCCTTGAGGGGCGGCACGACGTGCCCGCGCAGGAAGGGAATGAGGACGAAGATTCCCCACGTCCCGTACACCACGCTCGGAATCGCGGCGAGCAGCTCCACGAGGAACGCGACCGGCTGGCGCAGCCAGCGGGGCGAGAACTCGGTCAGAAAGATCGCGACGCTCAGCGCCAGCGGCACCGCGATGACCAGCGCGAGGAGGGAAGATGCGATGGTGCCGAAGATCATCGGGGCCGCCCCATAGACCTCGGCGATCGGATCCCAGGCCGACGTCCACAGGAACGAGGGACCGAAGCGCTTGAGCGCGGGGAGCGCACCGACGAACAGAACGCCGAGGATGATGAGGATGAGGATCGGCAGCCCGAGTGCGATCGCGGTGAGGATGCCGCGGTACACACGGTCGCTACGATTGGTACTGAGCAGCGATGGCCAACGAGTCTCGGAACTGGGGCGCGGCGGGACAGGTTCGATCGGCAGGCTGGTCATCGCGCCGGAAACCTACCGGCGGCCTACCGACTGTCCGTCACAACGGTGTAACGGAATTGTCACTGCAAAAGGGGTCGCCTCCCGATGCCGGCTGCACATCGGGAGGCGGCCGCTTACTCAGCCTTGAACACCGCCCGACCACCGGCGGTAACCGTCTTCAAACGGGCCTGAATCCAGGGGCGCAGGTCCTTGGGCAACGGCGCGTAGCCAAGCTCCGGTGCTTTGGTCTGACCCTCGGTCTCCACCCACCAAATGAACTGGACGAGCGCGCCGGCCTTGGCCGCGTCGCTGTGGGTCTTGTGGACCAGCAGCCACGTGAAGCTGGCGATCGGGTAGGCCTGGGCTCCCGAGGAGTTGGTAATCGAGACGCGGAAGTCCGTGTTCGGCCCCATCTCCTTCATCGCGCCCGCGGCCGCCGCGGTCACGCCTTCGAGGCTCGGTACGATCCAGTTGCCGCTGCTGTTGCGCAGCGTGCCGAACGGAATCTTGTTGATCGTCGCGTAGGCCAGCTCGACGTAGCCGACCGCGCCGGGCGTCTGGCTCACCGTCGCCGAAACGCCGTCGTTGCCACGGCCGCCGAGCCCGACCGGCCAGTTGGGCGACGTGCCCTTGCCGACCTTCTGCTGCCAGTCGGCACTGACCTTCGAGAGATAGTCGGTGAAGACGAACGACGTGCCCGACCCGTCGGAGCGGTGGACGACGATGATGTCCTGCGAGGGGAGCGTCAGACCGGCATTGATGCTCGCCAGCCGGGCATCATTCCAGTTCGTGATCTTGCCGAGGAAAATATCGGCCACCACGTCGGGCGTGAACTTCACCGGCTGCGACAGACCCGGCAGGTTGTAGGCGATGACGACCGCGCCCATGACGGTGGGAATGTGCAGCACATTCCCCTGGATCGCCGCGATGGCGGAGTCGGTCATGGGCGCGTCGGTGCCGCCAAAATCGACGGTGCCGTCGGAGAACTGCCGGATTCCGCCGCCCGAGCCGATGGCCTGATAGTTCAGCTTCACATCCGGATGCGCCTGATTGTAGGCCAGCATCCAGGTCTGATAGATGATGTTGGGGAACGTCGCCCCCGCGCCGTTCAGCTGCACCTGCGCGGTCGCGGGGACCGCGACGGCCAGGAGCGCGGCGAGAGCGAAAAGAGGCTGCTTGGTCATGGCGTGATACCTCGTGGTCGTCAGAAGTTGATTTGGGTCTGGAAGAAGAACTGTGACCGCACGGCCTCTTGAGCCGGTGTGGGCGTACCCGCGATGCTCAGGTTGTCGACATCGGCCAGCAGCCGCCAGTTGGGCGTCAGTTGATATGAGAGGCCGGCAATGAAGCGCGTCTGCTTGTCATCGACTCCCGCCTGCGGGTCATACAGATCGACTCGGGCAAGCGCGGCGGCTTTGCTGCGGGTGAACTTGTACACGCCGTACGCGCTGTAGACGCGGCCGTTCACGGCAGCAGCTCCGGCGGGCCAGTCCTGGGTCGCGGCCGCTTCGCCAGCGAGCGTGACCTGGCGGGTCCGGTAAGACACCATACCGACGAACCGGTTGCGCTGGCCGCCGCCGGTCGCCTTGCCGTACTGCGCGTAGCCCGTCAGTCGGAGCCCGCCGACCCGGCTCGAGTCGTTGGTGTTCTTCAGGCGGTAGGACAGCCGGGCCTGCGCGTCCTTCCCCTTGTCACCGGGGCTCGTGTTGTAGTTCTCGCCGTTCACTACGACGATCTGCATGTTTGCCTTATCAGGTCCCCATTTGCCGTCGACGCCAACGCCGAAATCGGAGGAGGACATATAGGGGTTCTGCACGCCCGCTGCGGTCATGAACCCACGCTCGAGGGGCATCGAGCCCTGCACGCGGTAATCCCAGAGAGCCTCTTCCCAGTCGAGCCAGGCGGTGTGGATCTGACCGACCTTGTAGGTGAGGGCGCTGCCGGCGGGTGTGTATGCGGCGTACGCGTACTTGAGGCGGTAGCTCAATGATCCGTTGGACGACGCGGCCGTGTTCCGGTAGATGTCGGCCGTGACCCGCGTGTACAGTCCACCCGAGAACCTGCCGATCACGTTCACGTATGCGCGCGTGATGTCGAAGTTGTTTACGTGATTCAACGAGTCCTTCAACTGGTAGAAGAACGACGTGTACACCAACCCACCGACGGAGACTTGGGGCGACGGGGCCTGCGCTTGTGCCGCGGCCGTGGAAGCTCCCAGGGTGCAGAGGGCTGAAACAGCGAGCCAGCGGGACAGTCTTGCGTGCACGGTTGCTCCTCAAGACTTGGGGGAAGGATTGGACATCTCCAACGCGGGGAAAGGTGGTCGGGCGGCATCACCAGGTTGAGTCGGCAATGTCACGATTTCGTAACGAGAGGTATTAAGCCAGATAGCGGAGCCATGCAGGCCTCCGCTACCTGGGCACCCGGACGGTCGGCCGTGCAACCGCCGCCGGGCACGGGTGCTAATGCAGAATGAGCAGCGCGGCTCCGGCTGCGCCCGCGAGCCCGAGCAGCACACCTGCGACGACGTCGCTGGCGTGGTGGACACGCAGGGTCACGCGAGACGTGGCAATCAGTGCCGCCAGCGGCAACAGGATGGGGGCGAGCAGCGGATGCGCGAGCGCAATCGTTCCACCGACGGCGCTGGCGGCCGCAGCGTGACCGGACGGGAACGAGTACGGATCTGGAAGATCGACCAGCGCGAGGAGGCGCCCGTTCGCGTCACACGGCCTGGGCCG
>WNGO01002697.1_pt1 | contig 11315 bp, 6 predicted proteins | sample 5400511 | NCBI WGS metagenome assembly WNGO01 (sample SAMN13153380, study PRJNA577476) | soil metagenome | isolation source: 20 cm soil or saprolite under Garry oak tree replicate 2 | place: USA:California | collected 2016-06-15
AGCGACGACTGGTGATCAGCTCGGCGAGATCAAACTGGACGGCCACCCTGAATCTTTCCAATTAGAAAAGTTTGGACCTCGCATCTTCGTGAATATTCCCACGTCCCAAAAGATAGTGGTCGTTAACCGGGAGACACGCACGACGATTGCAACATGGCCAATGGCGCGCGCCACGGCCAATTTCCCAATGGCGCTTGACGAAACGCATCATCGGCTGTTTGTCGGCTTTCGAAAACCTGCGAAACTTTTTATCTTCGACACAGAGTCAGGCAAGGAAGTTGCCAATCTGGACAGTCCCGGTGACGCTGATGATATTTTTCACGACGGTACGAGGCAGCGGATTTACATTTCCGGTGGAGACGGCTTCATCGGTATTATTCAACAGCAGGATGCTGATCACTACAAAACATTAACAAAAATCCCTACGGCTTCGGGCGCTCGCACGTCGTTATTCGTACCTGAGTTGAGTCGTCTCTATCTGGCGGTTCCACATCGCGGTACTCAAAGAGCAGAGATACGAGTGTACGAGGCGCAGCCATGAGGACGCCACCTATCTCACTCACATTCAGGACCTTCTCAATAGCTTTGCTGCTGTTTTTTCCTCGCCTGTCGCCTCTGTACTAAGAATCGTGTTGCATTGCTGATTGGTTGGCGGTGTTTTCTCCCAATCCGTCGAAACCAGCACTTGGTGAAACGGTTGGGCATGACTCGTCCCAGAAGTCGACATTTAGACACCTGTCGCTAGGTAGTCACGCGATCTTGGTTACAGTCCCTTCGAAGCCAGAGCGTAGAATCTGAAACGCTCCTGATTCTGACCATGTATAGATGTTTTCCGGGCATTGATCCCTCTGGTACAAGGCTTGCCTTGCATAACTTACACAATAAAAGGGCAAGGCCAATATCGCATTCGTAAGCAAAGCGCACGGCAATCCGATTGTAGGGTAACGAGAATTAGCAATTCGATGAAAACGGCCTAATGTGCTTACGTTTTGCGTGCATCAATGATCATCCATCAAAGAATCAGACCGTAGTATCATTGGCCGCTTGGGCGGCGCCAGATGGCCATCCTGGATTGAGCGATCTTGAGGGCCGGTTTAATGTGTTGCAACGGAGCACGGCAGGCGAGTTTCTTATCATTGCTTCCTTGCTACACGCCGGGCCCGTTGAGCACTGCCTTTATCAATCCGCAAACGAATAGCGTCAGCCAGATCTACCCGCTTAACTCGGTGGCGCGCAAGAGCTGCATCGACGACATCCGCTTTCACGGGAAGCTGGCGTCTATCACTGACGTCGGCGTCTCGCGCCTCATGGTGCTTAACCTGGAGACAGGGTGCCGATCATCATCGATCCACCACCGACGAGCGACCGATGCCAGCCGGCGGCAAGGTCATGCGTACGGCAGGCCATTGCAGTGTCAGATCCTGCAATCATACATTCGTCGCTGATTCTTTTGAAGTGAAGGAGGCTCACCTATGAAGAAGATGATTATCGGGCGGTTGTTTTTCTCTCTACTTGCTCTCTTTCAGCCGGCTCTTTCTCTGGCGCAAGAGTCGCCGCAGCCGTCACTGAACCTGAACACAGCGGTCGAGCAAGCATTGAGCGCCTATCCCGCGGTTCGCGTTGTGCAGGCTCAATCGCAAGCCGCGAGCGCCGGCGTTGACCTGGCGCTCACCGCCTATTTGCCACGCGCCGATCTGATCTGGCAGCAGAACCGCGCCACGCGCAATAACATCAGCGGGCTGCTGCTGCCACAATCGACTATACCCCCGATTACCGGCCCCGTCTTTGACAGAACCACCAGGCAGAGTGCCTGGGGCAGCGCCGGCGGCCTGCTGGTTTCGTGGGAACCGTTCGATTTTGGTTTGCGAAAAGCGAACGTCAATCTGGCGCGCGCACAGACCGATCAGGCCCAGGCGAGTGAGACCGTAACGCGGCTCGATGTGAGCGCGGCGGCAGCCGATGCCTTTCTGACCTTGCTGGCAAATGAGCAGACCGTGCGCGCCGCGCAGGCCAACGTTGAGCGGATGGAAATCTTCGCCAAAGCCGTCCACACGCTGGTAGACAATCAACTGCGGCCCGGTGTCGATGCCTCGCGCGCGAATGCGGAGCTGGCCGCCGCGAGAAATCAATGGATCCAGGCGCAGCAAAGCGCCGAGCTCGCGCGGGCCGATTTGGCCCAGACCATCGGCCAAGGCGGAGCCCCAGTGACAATTGATTCCGGCCCGCTGCTTGCTCTACCGCCGGCGACGCTATCGCTACCGAGCAATCTCGCCGCTCATCCGCTCGCGCTCGCGCAAACAGCCGCGATTGAGACCGTGCGAGCGCGCGAAACAGTCTTAGATCGCTCCTGGTATCCGCGATTCGACTGGCAAACCGCCGTTTTCGGACGCGGCACCGGCGCCAGGCTCGATGGCACTTTCGATAACGGCCGAGGCTTCTATCCCAACACCTTCAACTGGGCGACGGGCCTGACGATAACTTTTTCGGCCTTCGACATCTTCGGGCTTCGCGCGCGGAGCAAGGCTGAAGCCAATAACGTGCAGGCAGAACAAGCGCGCTACGATCAGGTCATTCAGGCGCTGGCCACGCAAGACGCGCGGGCGCGCACCTTGATCGATTCCGCGCGCCGGATCGCTGAGAACACTCCCATCCAGCTCACAGCCGCGCAGGAAACGTCGACACGCGCTAATACCCGCTACGAATTTAGCTTGGCGAACATCACCGAAGTTGCCGAAGCGTACCGGCTGCTGGCGCAGGCTGAGATTGACAATGCGGTAGCGCGGCTGGCGGTATGGCGCGCCTTGCTAGCTGCGGCAAAGCTGCAGGGCGACCTCAAACCATTTCTGGAGCAGGTGGCTAGGACACCCATCAAAGGAACACAGTAAAACATGTGGCTGATCAATACTGCGCTTATTCGTCCCTTCACGATTCTCGTCGCGGTCATCGCCATCGCGCTCTGCTCGGCTCTTGCGCTGACGCGCATGCCCGTGGATATCTTTCCAAATCTCAATCTGCCGGTGATCTACGTCGCGCAGCCCTACGGCGGCATAGATCCGGCGCAGATGGAGGGCTTCATCGTTTCGTGGTACGAGTATCACTTCCTCTACATCGCGGGCATCGAGCACGTCGAATCGAAATCCATTCAGGGCGTCGGACTGGTCAAACTCTTCTTCCATCCGGGTACGGACATGAGCCAGGCACTCGCGCAGACGATTGCCTACGTCGAACGTGCGCGCGCTTTCATGCCACCAGGCACAGTCCCGCCTTTTGTGGTGCGGTTTGACGCTGGCAGCGTGCCGGTCGGGCAACTAGTCTTTTCGAGCCAAACGCGCAGCGTCGATGAGATTCAAGACCTTGCGCTTTTCCGCGTTCGCCCGGCCTTCGCGACCTTGCCCGGTGTTTCCGCTCCCCCTCCTTTCGGCGGCAATCAACGTACAGTGGTCATTCGCGTTGACCCCGACCGGTTGCGCGCCTACCAGATGGCGCCGGAAGAGGTGATCGAAGCGATTGCCACGGGCAACACTATTCTACCTGCAGGCAACGTACGCACCGGCGATCTCGATCGGCTTGCGCCGATAAATTCGGTCGTACCTCAGATTCAGGAGCTGAGTAAACTGCCGGTTCGCACCGGTTCCGGTCCGACCGTTTACGTGCGCGACATCGGCACGGTCGAAAACAGCAGCGACATTCTGACCGGCTATGGTCTGGTCAACGGGCGGCGCACGGTTTACATCCCTGTCACCAAACGCGCTGATGCTTCGACGCTCGACGTCGTCAATCGCGTCAAGTCTGAGCTGCCGCGTTTTCAATCGCTCGTGCCCGAAGATATCAAAGTCAGCTTCGAGTTCGACCAATCAACGATCGTCAAAAACTCGATTCGCGGGCTGGCGTTTGAAGGCGCACTGGGAGCGATTTTGACCGGCCTGATGGTGCTGCTGTTCCTGCGTGACTTGCGCAGCGCCCTGATTGTCGTGCTGACGATTCCGTTTGCGCTTCTGGCCAGTGTGGTCGGGCTGTGGCTGACGGGTCAAACGGTTAACATTATGACGCTGGGCGGATTGGCGCTGGCCGTCGGTATTCTCGTTGATGAGTCGACGGTGGCGATCGAAAACATCCACACGCATCTGGCGCGCGGTGAGCCGATCAGGCGCGCAGTGCAGGAAGCCACACGCGAAACGATCACGCCGCGCCTGCTCGCAATGCTTTGTGTGCTGGCGGTTTTCGTGCCCTCGTTCTTTCTGGTCGGTGTCGCGGGCGCGCTGTTCGTGCCGCTCTCGCTCGCCGTCGGGTTTGCGATGCTGGCGTCCTACCTGCTGTCGAACACGCTGGTGCCTGTGCTCTCAGCCTGGCTCCTGCGCCAGCATCACACGGCAGACGGGAAGAGCTCGTTTTTCGAGAGAGCGCGGGAGAGATATCAAGCTCTGATCACGCGCGCCTGGCGCTGGCGCCGGCCGATTATCGCCGCCTATGCATCGATCGCATGCCTGGGGATATCCCTGATTGGCCCTCATCTCGGCACAGACATCTTTCCAAATATTGATGCGGGAATATTTCAGCTTCGCCTGCGAGCGCCCATCGGCACACGCGTTGAGCGCACAGAAGTGATTACGCTCAAGGCGCTCGACGCGATTCGGACCGAAGCGGGGCCAAACAACGTGGCCATCACTCTCGCTTTTGTTGGCACGCAGCCGGCGAGCTATCCGATCAATACGATCTATTTGTGGACCAGCGGTCCACATGAGGCCGTGCTGACGGTCGCCTTGAGGCCAGGTTCGGGCATCAGGCTTGAAGAGTTCAAGGAGCGATTGCGGAAGAAGTTGCCCGAAGTAATACCGGGCACAGCGCTTTCGTTCGAGGCAGGCGATGTGGTCAGCCAGATCTTGAACTTCGGCGCGCCTACGCCGATTGAAGTTGCTGTGACCGGCCCGAACCTCGCGGCCAATCGGAATTTTGCCGACAAGATTCTCTTCGAGATGCGCAAGATTCCCAGCTTGCGCGACCTGCAATTCGGCCAGCCGCTCGACTACCCCACAGTGAACATTAAAGTCGACCGTGAACGCGCCGCACAACTCAGCGTCACTGTCGGCCAGGTCGCGGGTTCTCTGGTCGCAGCCACGTCATCGAGCCGTTTTATTCAACCGAACTACTGGCTCGATCCGGCGAGCGGAAACGCCTATCAGGTGCAGATCGAGATCCCGCAATCGCGCATTGCCTCGATTGATGACGTGGAGAGCGTGCCTGTCCTCAGCGGCTCACCTACTCTGGTCGGCGATGTGGCGCAAATCAGTTATGGCACGGCCGTCGGCGAATATGATCGGTACAACCAGCAGCGGATGGTCACGATCCCCGCGAACATCGCAGGCACAGATCTGGGCAGTGCAGCGCGTGCAGTCGCCGCGGCGATCCAGCGCGCGGGCGATGCTCCGCGCGGCGTGACGGTCGCCGTGCGCGGCCAGGTTCCGGCGATGCAGCAGACGCTCACCGGGTTGGGCACCGGCCTTGTGCTCGCCATCGTGGCAATTTTGCTGCTTCTGTCCGGATACTTTCAATCGCCGCGCGTCGCGCTGATCGCTCTCTCCAGCATTCCGGCAGTGCTGACGGGCGTGGCGGTCTCGCTCTGGCTGACCGGGACGACACTCAACGTTCAGTCATTTATGGGAGCGATTATGGCGGTCGGCGTGTCTTCAGCGAACGCGATTCTGCTTGTGAGTTTCGCCGAGCAGGCGCGGAAAGAAGGCGCGACAGCATTTGATGCCGCGCTGAATGGAGCGTCGAGCCGCCTGCGTCCGATCCTGATGACCAGCATCGCAATGATTGCGGGTATGTTTCCGATGGCGCTCGCGTTCGGCGAGGGCGGTGAGCAGACTGCGCCGTTGGGACGGGCCGTGATCGGCGGGCTGAGCGCTTCGACGATAGCCATATTGACGATATTGCCGCTGATATTTGCGATGGTACAACGCAACGCCAGCCGCGCTTCGGTATCGCTGCACCCGAAAGACGACGTGAGTGAATCAGCCGGGAATGAACAAACGAGGGAGAACGAATGATGAAGTACATGTCTAGCAAATGGATGATCGGCGGTCTCGCCGTAGTGGTAACGGCCGTCGGCCTGAGCGCCTACACCGGTGGTGGGCGGAAATCGGAGACTACGGCCCCACAGGCTGCTAGCCTAGCCCAGATACCGGCTGTTATAGTCACCACCGTCGAATCGCACGAACTGAACCAGCAGGTTCGTCTGCCCGGCGAATTAGAGGCTTATCAAGACACCGCAATTTACGCCAAAGTGCCCGGCTTCGTCGAAGTCATCAATGTTGATCGCGGCTCGGAGGTGAAGCAGGGACAGTTGCTCGCCCGGTTGCGCGCCCCGGAGCTCGACACACAGCGCGGCGAAGCCTATTCCAAAGTGCGCGCCGCACAGTCGCAGCGCGCTGAAGCTCAGTTCAAAATTGGCGGTATCCGCGCGCAGCGCCTAGAAGCCGAAGCGAAGTTGGCCGCGGACGAGGCGACCTACCAGAGAATGAAAGCTGCGTCGGCCACCCCCGGCGTCGTCGCGGGTAATGACCTGGAGATTGCGCAGCGCGCGGTCGAGGCCGGACAGGCCCGCGTCCAGCTCTGGAAGGCGAACGACGCGGCGGCACAGGCGGAAGTCAAGGCGATTGGAGAGGACGAACGCGCGCTACGTGAGGCGGCGGGTTCCTCTCAGAACATCGAAGACTACCTGCGCATCACCGCTCCCTTTGACGGCGTCATTACTGAACGCAATGTTCATCAGGGCAGCCTGGCCAGCCCGGTGAGTAGCCAGACGAATCCACCGATGCTGCGGTTGCAGCAGGTCACTCGCCTGCGCCTCGTCGTGCCGGTTCCTGAAGCAAACATCTCCAGCATTGCGCCCGGCGCGAAGATAAGTTTCACCGTCCCGTCTTTTCCGGGCGAGACCTTCAGCGGGACTGTACAGCGGATCAGCAATGCGCTCGATCCGAAGACACGGACGATGCCGGTGGAACTGGACGTGAGTAACCCGGACATGCGGCTCGCGCCGGGTATGTTTCCCGACGTCGTGTGGCCGGTTAGCAGACCCCGTCCATCAAGTTTCGTTCCCCCTTCGGCCATCGCCATAACCACCGAGCGCAGCTTCGTGATTCGCATCCGTGACAGCGTGACGGAATGGGTTGATGTCAAACGAGGCGCGTCAATGAGCGAGAACGGAAAAGACCTGGTTGAAGTCTTTGGCGATCTGAGACCAGGCGATCAGATTGCCGTCCGCGGTACAGATGAATTGCGCGCCGGAACTCGAGTGAATGCGAAACCGGCACCCGCGAGCACGTGAGAACTGAAGCTGATGAGCAGAGTCCGCACCATTCTGAGAGCGATCGCATGGGGTTGGTGATGTTATATGCATGCGCGCGCCCCGGTGTACGAGCCACACGCCGCGGCGTTCTTCATTTTCAGAAGATTGGGCGAGTTTCGCGAGGGCTACAAGATACGGCCTGATTCTTCACGCCGGATCACGGCGCACCTTCGTGGGTGCGAAGCGACGAGACTTCGCACTCGTTTCCACCGGCCGTGATCGAGTGCGGCAATTTGCAGGGTCTTGGATTGCCCAGAGCTACAGAAGGTGCTTATGCGGCGCGTTGTCGGCGTTTGGTCCAAAGCCGACAGCTTTGTTTATTTCGATGATTTCCGGGTGCGCTCACTCGCGTAACGTCGGGTAAAGGCCGACCCACGGTGTTGTATAGATCGATAACTGATCTCGCCGACGGCTTGATGGCGACGCTGAATGCACTACCTACTGCCTCTTGGTTTCCAGCGTAGTTCTCGATAAAAATGAATTTATAGGACATCTAAAACGATTTCTTTGCAAGGTTTGTCTCTGGAGGATAAATCAGCAATGCTTAAAGTCATACCCGTTGAAGAGGCCGTAGGATTACCCTTGGCCCACGACATCACCGAAATCGTTCCTGGCAAGCACAAAGGACCGGCGTTTCGTCGCGGTCATATCGTGCGCCAGGAAGATATTTCTAAATTACTCGATGTGGGTAAGCGTAATCTCTACGTGATGGAGCTCGAGAAAGATGAGCTGCATGAAGAGGACGCGGCGCGACGGTTGGCAAAAGCCGCGGCTGGAGCGAATTTAAGATTGACCGATCCGAGCGAAGGGCGGATCAATCTGGTGGCGACGATTTCGGGTTTGTTGAAGATCGACGCCGAGCTGCTCTACCGATTCAATTCCTTGGGCGATCTAATGATGGCCACGTTGCCGGGCGATCGTTACGTGAAGGAAGGCACCGTCGTTGCGGGGACTCGGACGATTCCAGTGGTCGTCAAGGAAGAGCTGATCCAGAAAGCCGAAGCGATCTGTCGCGAAAAACCGATCGTAACGTTGCTGCCGATGCCGCCGAAAAGATTTCATCTGGTCGTTACCGGCAGTGAAGTTTTTACCGGCAGAATAAAAGACGGCTTTGGACCGGTGGTGACGAGGAAAGTCAGCGAGCTTGGCTCCGAACTCGTATCGGTAAAGCTCGCGCCCGACGACCCCGACGTGATCGCCGGGCATATTCAGGAAGCCAAGCGAACTGGCGCCGACGTGATTCTCGTCAGCGGCGGCATGTCCGTTGACCCCGATGACAAAACGCCGGAAGGCATTCGCAGAAGCGGCGCTAAAGTGGAAACCCACGGCTTTCCCGTGTTGCCCGGGTCAATGTTTGTCATGGCCTATCTCGACGAAACTCCGGTGATGGGACTTTCAGGTTGCGTTCTTCACGATCCATTTACCGCTTTCGATGCGCTTTTACCGCGTTTATTAGCGGGAGAAAAAATCACCCGCGCAGGCATTATGGCAATGGGGCACGGCGGCTTGCAGCGAAAACACGATCATTAACGCAGTAGTCAGTTGTCGGCGCTCCGATGGGCGCTGATGACAAAGGAGAAATAGTGGATATATTGAGGAGCCTGAAAGAACGGTGCGATCCTAAATGCGCGGCAATGATTGTTGTCGATGTACAAAATGACTTCGTTAGCCCACAAGGGAGCGCCGCCAAGCGCGGAGAAGACGTGAGCGCCGCGATGGCGATGGTGCCCAATCTGCTTCGACTGATCGACGAGGCCCGACGCGTGGGTTTGACGATCGTGTACATCAGGACAACGCACAGCGAGTGGACCGATACTCCTTCGTGGATCTATCGCACGTCGCAAAAAGGCGGCTTAAGCACCTGCCGGGAGGGAACATGGGGCGCGGAGCTTTATGAGGGAATTTCCCCGTTGCCCAGTGAACGCGTGGTGATCAAGCACCGCTACAGCGCGTTTATCAATACCGATCTCAATACCGTGCTCAAAGCGCGTAACATTCAAAGCGTGCTGGTGTGTGGCGTTGCCACCAATGTTTGTGTCGAAACGACGGCCCGGGATGGATACATGTATGATTATTACGTCACGATGATCGATGATTGCTCGGCAGCGTACGAAGCTAAGTTACATCTGAACACACTTGAAAATATGCGGCGGCATTTTGGTCTAGTGGCGTCGTCGCCGGAAATTATGGAGACCTGGAAAGACCTGCCCACGAAGCCGACGGTAGGATTGTAGCGCTCAGTAAAGAGTTCGGACGGTGCAAATTAAAAAGCCTGGCAGGAAGAATCCTGCCAGGCTTTTTTCATTCGACAGTTCGGTGCGAACTTACTTCATCATATCCGCGTTAATTCTTTCCAATGCTTCCAGTGGCGGTTGTAGCTCGTCTTGACCGAGCTCCGAAAGCGCAACATCGCAGAGGTTCAACTCTTCAGCAAAATCTTTGCGGTTTGGATTGTAGTAAATTAAGCCAGTCAAAAACTTGCCTTCGGCGATGGCGCCGTGGATTGCTTGAATGGCCTGCGCTTTATTCGTGGGGTCGTAGTCTTTGCCGAGCTTGTGAAGAATAATCCGCGAGCCGTCGTGCATTTCGACTTCGTGATCGGTGCCTTCATCGTAATCGGCTTCGATATTCTCGTAGGGCGGGATGAAGTCAAGATCGTGGATCGGATCTAGATGACCTTTGACGTACTTCAAGCTCTTGGTCGAGCCTTCATGGTTGTTGAACGTTACACACGGGCTAATGACGTCGAGAATAGCGCTCCCCTTGTGATGTAGGGAACCCTGGACGAGCGGGGTGAGCTGTTTGCGGTCGCCGGAGAAGCTCCGCGCCACGTAAGTCGCGCCGAGAGTGATGGCCAGCTCGGCCAAGTCGATCGCCGGGATGTCATTGACTTTGCCGCCCTTCATCACCGAGCCGACGTCGGCGGTGGCGGAGAACTGTCCTTTGGTTAATCCGTAAACACCGTTATTCTCGATAATGTAGGTGATGTTCACGTTGCGCCGCATCATGTGGCAAAAGTTGCCAAGACCGATCGCCGAAGTGTCGCCATCGCCGGAGACGCCGATTGGCAGCAACGTATGGTTCGCTAAATTGGCGCCGGTGGCTACGGCTGACATTCTACCGTGCACGGCGTTGAAGCCGAACGATTGACTTAAAAAATAAGCCGGGGTTTTGGACGAACAGCCGATGCCGCTCAGTTTGACAACCTTACGCGGATCGATGCTGCTTTCAAAATAGGCGCGCTGCACCGACGCCGAGATCGCGTCGTGGCCGCAGCCGCGGCACATGGTCGACGGCGCGCCGTCGTAGTCTTTTTCCGTTAAGTTGAGACGATTGAGTTTTGCTTCTGCCATTTTCTTTTCCTCTACGCAGTTTTTGCCGACTGGGCGGCAGCGAAAATTTGGTTGACGACTTCGAGCGGTGTCGCCGGCAAACCGTTGTAAATTAACACGCTGACGATCTTGGCGCCGAGCTCGGGAGATTCATCCTTGATAATCGCCGCCATCTGACCGTCGCGATTCTGTTCGACGAGATAAATCGTGTCGTGCTCCGCCAGAAAATCTCTGACCTCGCTGGTCAACGGCAAGGCGCGAATCAGCATGTGGTTGGTTCTCAGTCCCCGTGCCTTCAATCTGTCGCGCGCCTCGCGCACCGGCTCATAGCTCGAGCCGTAGCAAATTATGCCGGTCTTAACGCCCCGTTCTTTTTCGATGATCGGTTTGGGAACGAACTTGCGGGCGGTGTCAAATTTTTTGCGCAGGCGGTCAAGAATGTATTTGTAGTCGTGCTCATCCTCAGAATAACGCGCGTCGGCATCATGGCCAGAACCGCGCGTGAAGTATGATGCCATACGGTGTGGGTTGCCGGGCACGGTGCGATAGGGAATCCCGTCGCCATCTTGATCGAAGTAGCGGCGGAATTTTTTACCGACTTTTGTCCATTCTTCCAGCTGTTCGGCGCCCAGCCT
>WNGO01006471.1_pt1 | contig 11315 bp, 14 predicted proteins | sample 5400511 | NCBI WGS metagenome assembly WNGO01 (sample SAMN13153380, study PRJNA577476) | soil metagenome | isolation source: 20 cm soil or saprolite under Garry oak tree replicate 2 | place: USA:California | collected 2016-06-15
GGCCAGGCAGGCTTTCCGCGACTTCCTCAAGCACGAGGCAGCCGAGCGCGGCCGCAACCGACCCGAGTACACCGATCACAAGGACGCCCTCGACGCCTTCCACGGCGACGCGCTCAAGGCGACCGGCGGCCGTTAGCGGCATGCGCACCATCCACCTCGCCCACAGCCCCGACGCCGATGACGCGTTCATGTTCTGGGCGCTGGCCGCCGGGCATATCGACACCGGCGAGCGCCGCTACGTGCATGAGCTGTCCGACATCGAGACGCTGAACCGCCGCGCGTTGAAGGGCGAGCTCGAGGTGACGGCGGTGTCGCTGCACGCCTACGCCTACCTGGCCGATCGCTACGCCCTGCTCGCCCACGGCGCGAGCATCGGGGACCGCTACGGACCGCGCATCGTGGCCCGAAACCCAGCCCCGCCTGACCCGCGCGCGGCGCTGGCGGACGCCCGCATCGCGGTGCCCGGCGAGCTCACGACGGCGTTCCTGACCATGCGCTTGTATCAACCCCGTGCCCAGCACGTGGTCGTGCCGTTCAACGAGATCGAGGAGTACGTGGCGGCGGGCAAAGCCGATGCCGGGCTCCTGATCCACGAAGGGCAGCTCACCTTCGGTGACCACGGCCTGCACCTCTGGGCCGACCTGGGCGAGTGGTGGCACGGCGAGACCGGCCTCCCTCTGCCGTTGGGCGGCAACGTCGTGCGCCGCGACCTCGGGGAATCCCTGATGCTCGCCATTGCCGGCGATCTCAAGGCGAGTATCGAATACGGCCTGGCGCACCGGGCCGAAGGCCTGCGTCACGCGCAGACCTTTGCGCGCGGCGTCGATGCGGCCCGCGTCGACCGCTTCGTGGGGATGTATGTGAACGAGTTCACGGTGGATTACGGCGATCGCGGCCGCCGCGGCGTGGCTGAGCTGTTGGGGCGGGCGCACCGCGCCGGGCTCCTGCCTCGCCCGGTGGACGTAACGTTCGTGAGCGCGCCCGTTTGAGCCCTCGCCTGCGCCGCCTATCCGAATCGGCCGCCCACCCCCATCTTGGGGCGGGTGCCGAGCGAGGAGTCGCGAGTGGCTGAGAGTCAGGGGATTCAGGCCGTCCTCGTCGTCGACGACGAAGAGCCGATCCGCAACGCCCTGAAGAAATTCCTCACCCAGCAGCAGTTCGAGGTATATACCGCCTCCTCGGGTGAAGAGGCGTTGCAACAGCTCAAGCGCCACCGCCTGTCCCTGATGCTATGCGACATCCGGATGCCGGGCATGAGCGGTGTCGACCTGGTGCCGCAGGCCATCGAAGCCGAGCCCGACCTCGCCATCCTGATGCTGACCGCCGTCAACGACGCCACCAGCGCCGCGCTGTGCATGCAACGCGGCGCCATGGATTACCTCACCAAGCCGATCGAGCTCGCCGACTTGGGGCGCGCCGTCCAGCGTGCCCTCAAGCGCCGCGAGATGCTGGCGGAAAACCGCCATCTCAATCAGTGGCTCAAGGAAGAGGTCACCACCCGCACAGCCGAGCTGCAGCGCGAGCGGATGCGCATGGAGCGCATCTCCACGGCCACACTCGAGGCGCTGGTCAACGCGCTGGAGGCCAAGGACCCGTACCTGCGCGGACACTCGGCCCGCGTCGCCGATCTCTCAGCGACGATCGCTGCCGAGCTGGGTCTGTCGGACGACGTCGTGGAGCAGGTCCGCGTCGCCGGCCGCCTGCACGACCTCGGCAAGATCGGCACCCGGGACGATGTGGTGAATAAGGAAGGGCCGCTCACGCCCGAAGAGTTCGACCATGTGAAACAGCATGTGGTGATCGGCTCCCAGATCCTGGCGCCCTTGTCCCACCTCGGCGACGTCATCGCATTCGTGCGGCACCACCACGAGCGCTGGGACGGCAGCGGCTATCCCGACGGTGTGAGCGGCGAAGCGATCCCCATCGGCGCGCGCGTCATCGGCGCCGCCGAAGTGTTCGACGCCCTCACCACGTCCCGGCCCTATCAAGAGAAGATGACGCCCGAAGACGCGTCGGAGCGCATGGCGGCGCTGGCGGGAACGGTGGTGGACCCCAGGGTGCATCAGGCGCTCGCCGCGATCGTGGCGCGGCGCCACACGCTGGTCTTCCTGGATGAGGACATGGCGCCGTCCTGAGGCGCAAAAAACCAAACCCGGGGCCAAAAGCTCCCCGGGTTGGTGGTCGGGCGAAGTGGCCGTCACACTCCGACCGCGACCAAACACTGCTATGTCTTTGCGCTTGGCTTTGTACGCCGAAGAGGGGCCTTTGGTTTCATGCAACCGCCCCCTGCGCTCACCCCGTTAGATGCAGGGGGGCCTCAAATGGTTGCGTCGCCTCACCAGCGCTTCACCCGCCCCAGGCGGGACGTGGTCAACGTTGCGGAATGGGAGCCCCGCCGCAGCACGATCTTCGTGTTCGACGCCCCCCATCCCATGCCCGTTGGTCCGAACACGACCTGGTCGTTCGACACCTCCAGGGCCACCCCGTTGCCCGCCGGGCCCGGCCAGGACCGGCGCGCCGCCCAGCCCGTATCCGCCCACCGATCGATGCGCAGCGAGTCGGCGGCGATCAGAAGTCGCGCGCGCGTGGACCACATGACGGCGGCGTTGCGGGCGACGGCCAGGGCCAGCGAGACGTCGGCTGTCGATCGCTCGACCGCGATGCGATCCAGGGTATCCCTGAGTCGCGGCAGGACGAGCGAACATGTGACCCCGATCACGATCAGGACCACCACCAGCTCGACGAGCGTGAACCCCCGGCGCATGCCGCCAATCAAACATGAAGAGTCCTTTAGACTGTCATCCAAGCAGCGCGCCGCAAAGCGGAAAAATGCAGGACTTGACGCTCTAACGGAGTCCGTCAGAATTCGGTATGTTGAGACGTGCGACCGCGTTGCAGCGGGGGCACGAAGCGTGCATTAGTGAACCATGACCGCTCCAGTGAGCTAACCATCGCTGCAATCAACGATCTCGCGCCCGCCCCGTTCGGCGGTTTGGCCCATGGCGTGTTCCTCGCCCGTGTGGCCGACCAGCCGGCGGTGTCGCCGGCTGCGCGCCTGGGCCAGGGAGCCTTCCTGGCCTTGCGACTGGTCGACTTGCTGCGGTCCGACGCCGCACCCGTCACGCCGGACGTATTCCGCTACCAGCACGCCGCCACCGAGCGGTACTGCCAGGAGCTCGACGCCGGGGCGCCGGAAGCCGCGCACCTGGTGGGCCTCGTCCATTCGGCGATGGACGCCCACCGCTCGGGCCGCGTGGCCCTGGTGGGACCGGCGCTGTTCGCCTATGCGCATTTCCTCGAGGACGAGGGCCAGTACGAAGAGGCCCTCGACGTCCTGGAGACGATGCTGACGGTAGGGGCCGGGAGGCTGAGCGAGGCGGACCTGACCGCAGGGTTGCTGCGGAACGCCCGCGTCCTGCGCAAGCTGGGCCGCTTCGACGAAGCGGAGGCCACCTACAGCGCGGCCGGCGCGCGCGCCGATGGCGCGGGCGACCGCTACTCGCAGTTGTTGAGCCGCATCGGTCGCACCAACATCGCGGTCACCCGGGGTAACCTGGCGGCCGCACAAACCAGCTACGAGGCGATCCTGGCGGATGCCGAGCTGGCCGGCGAGCAGGATGCCCAGGCGCGGGCGGAGCACGGCCTCGGCGTGACGCACGAGGTGCGGGGCCGCCGTGATACGGCCGTCTCGCACTTCTGGAACGCCTACCAGCTCTACGAAGACGAGCCGTCGAAGCTACGCGTCATGTTGGATCTGGGTCTCACATTGCGCGCGCTCGGCGAATACGACGCGGCGCAGCGGGCCCTGCATATGGTCGCCGATCGGGCCGATCGCGAAGTAATGATCAACGCGATCATCGAGCTCATGTACGTGGCGTCGGCCCGCGACGACCGGGTGGGCTTCGAACGCTGGCGGGAACGTGCGGTTGCGCGAGAGGGCGAGATGACACCCAACGCCCGCGTGGATTTCTATCTCAAGTTAGGTATCGGCGTCGCCCGTTTCGGAAATATCGGGCGGGCGACCGACATCCTGGCCGCCGCACGCGCGCTGGCCGCGGAGCACGGACTCCACGAATTCGAGTTCCGGATCGAGCGGATACAAGCGGGGCTCCCGGACTGCGGGCACGCCTTGGTGGCGTGTTTGCCGGAGGACCAGGAGCCCCAGTACGCCTTCGAGCCGGTGCGCGAGGTTGCGGCCTCGCTCGCTCAGCTCGTGTGATGTTTGCTTAGTGACAGGTGTTGTTGTTGACGTGATCGCACGGCGTCGAGCCGGGGCGCGGGGCCGTCGTATCGGCGCAGGCGGCAGCGGTCAACGCGAACGTCACGAGCAATAGGGGCAGCAGCGAGCGGATTCGGCGGAACATAAAGCCTCCTTCACGTTGGGTGCACAGCAGGGACAACCCAACATGAGGAGCGGCGCCGCCGAGTTTTAGGGCACTTTTGAGGCAACTTAGGGCAGTTTTGGGACATTTATGCTCGTACTAGCCGCGATTCCCGATTTTCAGCTCCATCGCCTGCGCCGCGCTGCGGAAGGGCGGTTCGAGTTCGTCCGCGCCCGCGGTTGGGAAGAGGCGCTGGATCTGATCCGCACGCGCCCCGTCGAGCTGGCCGTCGTGGACCCGCTGCTGTCGGGCGAAGCGCGGCGCCAGGAGATCGAGCGGCTGCGCGTGCTGTTCCCGTCCTTGCCCATTTTCGTCTACACGACGCTGATGCCCGAGACCGCGGGCGTACTGCTGGCGCTGGGCCGGCACGGCATCCAGCACGTCGTATTCGCGCACCACGACGACCATCCCGCATTGCTGCGACGCGTCCTGGCCGACGAAGCCGCGCGCACCGCCTCGCAGCGCCTGGTCGCGGAGATCGCCAGTGGCCTGACGCCCCTTCCCGCCAACCTCCGGGCGGTGATCGAGGAGGCGTTGCGTTCACCGACCGAGGTGCAGCGCGTGCGCCAGGTGGCCGAGCGCGCGCGAGTGGATCGCCGCACGTTCTACCGCTGGATCACCCGCGCCGGCCTGCCCAGTCCGCGCCACTTCCTGGCCGCGGCACGGGTGTTGTATGCGCACCGCCTGCTCCAGGACCCCGGCTTCACGATCGAAGACGTCGTCGCGCGCATGAGCTACGGGCAGGCAAAGATCCTGCAGCAGCATGCGCGGGCCTACCTCGGGCTCACGGCGGGCGAGATGCGTCTGTCGCTCACGCCGGAAGAGGCATTGGAGCGGGTATCGCAGCGCTTCCGTCACCCCGCGACGGGTGTCCACCGGGCAGCGTCATGACGGGCACGCCGGCAGAGCGTCCCGTCACCGTCCTCGTGGTCGATGACGAGGCGCCGCTGCGCCGCATCCTCGAGCGCCTGCTGGTGCGCGATGGCTATCGCGTGATCAGCGCCGGCGACGGCGAGACGGCCTACCAGATGCTCGCATCCGAGCAGGCCGACGCAATCCTGCTCGACATCAACCTGCCGGCGATGTCCGGACTGGCGTTGTACCTCGCGATTATCAACCGCTGGCCGGTGTTGGAGGGACGGATCGCGTTGATGTCGGGCGACGCCGACACCGAGGACGTGGCCGCCTGGATCGAGCATCACCACTGCGTGGTGCTGCGCAAGCCGTTCGACGTGAAGGATGTCGGGCGGTGGGTCGCCGACGTCATCCGCTTCCGCAACCGCCGCACGAGCAACGGTTGATCGCATGACCAGCGCCGCCCATCAGGACTCGCTGCAGGTGCTGCGCGAATATCGCAATCTCGCGCCGTGGAACCTGCGCGACCTGGCCGGGCTCGTCGGCGCCGTCCTGGACGCGTCCGCGGTCACGCCGATCAACGCCGCCGCCCGCGCGCAGCCCAGCCAGCGCACCGTGCGGTTTTACGTCACGCGCGGATTGGTGAGCCCGCCCGAGGGTCGCGGCACCGCCGCCACCTACTCATACCGTCACTTCCTGCAGTTGCTGTGGATCAAGCTGCGGCAGATGGAAGGCGGGACGCTCGCCGCCATCACCAAGGAAATGCAGGATCAGACGGGCGACGTGCTGGAGCGCCGCTGTGCGGCTGCGCTCGGCGCATCGTTACCCGGTCCCGACCGGCTACCCATGGGCGGCCGTGGCGGTCTGCCCCGCGGTCGTTCCGGCCGCGCGCTCAACGCCTGGTTGGCGCGCGACTCCGCGCCCGACGCACCGCCCGCCGCCACGTGGCGGCGCATTCCGGTGGCGCGCGGCGTCGAGCTCAACGTCGACACCGGCCACCCGCTCGTCCGGCTCGGCACCGACGAGGCGGCGCTGGCCGAAGCCGTGCGCCAGGCGATCGCGAAACTCGCGCCCCCCGCGCCCGCGTAACGCCGATGTCGTAGCCCGTTTCCACCCTCCAACATGGAAGTGGCGATGTTCTGGCTTCCCCTGATTCTCCTCGCCGTCGTCGTGCTGTGGGTCATCGCGGCCTACAACGGTCTCGTCTCGCTCAAGAATCAAACATTCAACGCGTTCAAACAGATCGACGTGCAGCTCAAACGGCGGCACGATCTGATTCCCAATCTCGTGAATGCCGTGAAGGGCGCGATGGACTTTGAGAAGGGCACGCTCGAAGCCGTGATTCAGGCGCGCAACCAGGCCGTGAAGATCAACGCGCAGGGCGTGGACGCGGTGAAGCAGATCGGTCAGGCCGAAAATCAGCTGTCCGCCGCGCTGTCGCGCCTGCTGGTGACCGTCGAGCGCTATCCCGATCTCAAGGCGACGAGCAACATCGCCCAGCTGCAGGAAGAGCTGACGTCCACCGAGAGCCGCATCGCGTTCGCGCGCCAGCTCTACAACGACACGGCGACCTCGTACAATACGAAACAGCAGCAATTCCCCACCAACATGGTCGCGGGCATCGCGAAGGCGCAGCCGGCTGAGCTGTGGGAGATCGCCGACCAGGCCGAGCGCGCCGTGCCGCAGGTCGATCTATCAATGAAGCCGCCGGCCGCGTGACGGACACCGGCGCCCTCAACCTTTTCCAGCAGCAGGAGATCAACCGCCGGCGCACGGTGCTGTTGGTCATCGGATTCGTGCTGTTCTTCGCGTGGCTGGGGTTCGGGGGCGACTGGATCTACTCGCTGTACGCCGCCAACCAGCCCACACCGCGGCAGCACACCGTGTGGTGGTTCGGTATGGTGTTGACCGCCCTCGGCGCGTGGATCGCCTGGTACGGCTACCGCACCGGCGCCAGTAAGGTCCTGTGGGCGACGGGCGCCCGTGAAATCATCGATCCGCAGACCGACGCCGAACGCCAGCTCGTGAACGTCGTCGAGGAAATGGCGATCGCCGCGGGCGTGCCGCGCCCGCGCGTCTGGATCGTGCCCGACCCCGATCCGAACGCGTTCGCGACCGGCACCAACCCGCTGCACGCGCACGTGGCCGTGACCCAAGGGTTGCTCGACACCTTGAATCGCGACCAGCTGCAGGCGGTGGTGGCTCACGAGCTGGGCCACGTGAAGAACCTCGACGTACGCCTGATGACCACGCTGGCAGCGCTCGTCGGCATGGTGGCCCTGATGAGCAACGGGATGGGTCGCGTGCTGCGGGGCGGTGGCCGCGTGTCGAGCGGCGGCGGCAAGGGCAAGGGTGCCGGCGCGGCCGTGGTGGTCCTGCTGGTGCTGTGGCTCGTGTCGTGGCTGCTGGCGGGCATCATCTGGCGGGCATCATCGCCCGGCTGCTGGCGCTCGCCGTGAGCCGCAAGCGGGAATATTTGGCCGACGCGATGAGCGCGCAGTTCACGCGCAATCCGCTGGCGCTGGCGAGCGCGCTCGAGAAGATCGAAGGGGCCGACGCGCCCACCACGTCGATCAAGAGCGGCACGGCCCACCTCTGCATCGCGGACCCGCTGGGCCGCCGGCTCACCAACCACGAAGGCTGGCTCGCCGACACGCTCGCCACCCACCCGCCCATGGTCAAACGGATCGCGATCTTGAAGGGCATGGGGTATGCGCAGCTGAAGCACGAAGGGGGCGCGATTCCGTGAGAGGTTGGCTGCGCCGCTGGGCGCTCCGCACCCTCCACGAGTACAAGACGCGCCTCTCCCGCTACCAGCTGCAGCAGCGCCGCCACGCGAAAACAGCCCTGCTCGAGGACCCGGTCGTCATGGCGGCGATCGCCGACCACGCCGCCGCCAACCACACGCCCGAACCGGTGGTGCGCCGGCGCGCCCACCGGTACATCGACGAGATCGTCCCCTACTTCAACGTCCTCTCGTACTACAAGCTCGGCTACAACGCCGCCAAGATCCTCGTCAACCTGCTGTTCAAGGTCACGGTCGACTATCAGGACGAGCCGGCCCTCGCGCGCATCCCCAAACGCGACGTCGTCGTCTACCTGATGAATCACCGCTCCAACGCCGATTACGTCCTGGTGGCGTACGTGCTGGCGCGCGGGGTGCACGTGAGCTACGCCGTGGGCGAGTGGGCGCGCGCCTGGCCGCTCGAGTACGTGTTCAAGTCGTTCGGCGCGTATTTCATCCGGCGCCGCTTCCGCGAGCCCCTGTACCATGCGGTACTCGAACGCTACGTCCAGTTGATCACGAAGAACGGCGTCACGCAGGGCATCTTCCCCGAAGGCGGCCTGACCCGCGACGGCCGGCTGCGACCCCCCAAGCTCGGCCTGCTCGATTACATCTGCCGCACCGCGGCCGATCCCGCTTTCGGCCGCGACGTCTGGTTCGTGCCCGTGGCGCTGAACTACGACCGGGTACTCGAAGACCGCTCGTTGATCCGGGAATTGGTGGACGAGCGCGACCGTCCCGGCCGGTTGACCCAGCTGGTGAGTGTCGCGGTTTACGTGATCGCCAACCTGGGGCGCCTCATCACCGGGCGCCTGCGCCGCTACGGCCGCGCCGCCGTGAACTTCGGCACGCCGTTGTCCCTCCGGGCGTGGCTCGCCACCGCCCCCGACGGCGTGCTCACCTGGCCCAAGGAGCGCCGCCTGCCCGAGCTGGATCGCCTGGCGCGCGAGATGATGGACCGCATCGGCGCGATCATCCCGGTCACGCCCGTGCCGCTCGCCGCGGCGGCGTTGTTGTCGTTCGAGCGGTCGGTGATTCCGTACGACGCGCTGCTCGATCGCATGGACGAGCTGCGCGACCGGCTGCACGGCGTCAACGCCAAGGTGGTGCGCGGCGACGCCCGCATCGCCGACGTGTGGGACCGGGCGTGGCGCATGCTGCGGCTACGCCGTCTCGTAGTGCGGCACGGCGCGAGCCTGGTCGTGCTGCCGCGCGGTCGCCCGCTGCTCGAGTACTACGCCAATTCGATCGCCCACCTGCTGCCGATCCGCGCGCCGCGGCTCCCCTTCCACAAAGAGCATGACCGGGAGACGGACTTGCCGAAACTGAAACCCTGGGAGCGGGGAGCGGGGAGTGGTTCCTGACGGTGCACGACGGCGCTACGGCGCGCGACAAAACGTACCACTCCCCATACCCGACTCCCCGTATATTCTCGTTCATGCCCCGCCCCACCGACCTCACCACCCTCCACATCGGCGACCGCCTCCAGGATCCGCTGCTCGTGATCGAAGCGGATCAGCGCAGCTTCGAGGGCGGCGTCTACACGGTGCTGACCCTGGGGAATGCCACCGGGGCCATCGCCACCGAGCCGTTCTGGCCGGAGCGGGTGGCGGAAGTCGAGGGTATTCGCAAAGGACATGTCGTGCAGGTCATCGGCGAGGTCGCCGACTATCGGGGCCGGCGCCAACTGCGCGTCACGTCGCTGCGGCTGTTGCCGGCGGGCAGCGTCGATGCGGCGGGCCTGTTGCCGTCGGTGGGGGACGTGGAGCCGTACTGGGAAAAGCTCGACGCGTGGCGCCGCGAGATCGCCAAGCCGCGCCTTGCCGCGGTGCTCGCGTTGTTCTACGACGAGGAAGACTTCCGCCGCCGCTACGAGCGTTGCCCGGCGAGCATCGCAGGCCATCACGCCGCCTTGGGCGGCCTGCTCAAGCACACCACCGAGGTGGCGGTGATCGCCCGCGCCATCACGCGCGTCGCCGGGGCCGACCAGGACCTCGTGCTCGCGGGCGTGCTGCTGCATGACATCGGCAAGCTCGACGCCTATCGGTGGGACGGCGCCTTCGCCTACACCGACACGGGCCATCTGGTCGGCCACGTGGTGCTCGGCGCCCTGACGTTGGAGCGGCGCCTGAACGAACACACGCCGCCGCCATGCAGCGACGTCTTGCACTGGGCCGACAACGCCAGCGCCAAGACGGCGAGCATGGCCGATGCCCTGCGGGACGCGGACGCGTTCGGGGAGGAGCTCGTGTCGCAGCGGCGCTTCTGGCAGCTCGATCAGCGACGCGCGTTCCGCGGCGCTTCGGATTGGGGCGAGAAGGCCTAGAGCAGGCGCCGTGCCACCACCGCCGCGCGGTCGATCTGCGCGAGCGTGGTCAACAACAGCTCCTTCACGCCGAAGTCGTCCGACTCCATTCCCGCCAGCTGCGCGGCGCAACGCGCCGCACACAGGGCGTTGTTCAGCTCCGCCATCGCCGCCTGGCGCAGGCGGTCGGGACCGTGCGGCATCGTAACCGTGGGTGACACGGGCGGGAGTATGAGCAGCGCAGCGGCCGGATGCAGCATCGGAATTCACCGCGCAACAGCAGATTCACGCGTTAAACGATCAGATCGCTCAGCGGACGGAATTCGTACCCGCGGGCGCGTGCGTCGGCGATGATGCCCGGCAGGGCCTCCGCCGTCTGCGTGCGGTCGCCCGCGGGATCGTAACCGTCGCCGTCATGAAGCAGGATGATGGCGCCGGGCCGGAGGCCACCGGCCACGCGTCGCCGTATCACCTCCGCACCGGGCCGCGCCGAATCCCACACTCCGAACGACCACCCGAACACGCTGTAGCCCAGGCGACGGACTTCGCGGCCTACGAAGGGATTGCGGTAGCCGTGCGGCGCGCGGAACACGCGCGGCGCTCGCCCGGTGACCTCGGAAATGGTGTCGTGCGCCTGCTGCAGCTCCGCCCGCACTCGCGTGGGACCGCGCCGGTGCAGCTTCACATGCGTGAATGTGTGATTGCCGATCTCGTAGCCAGCCGCGGCGACGCGCCGGGCGTCGGCGGGAAACCGCCGCACGTGCGCGCCGACCTGGAAGAACGTGGCCGGTACGCCGGTCGCGGCTAGAGTCTCGAGAATGGGTGGGGTGGCGCGGGGGTTGGGGCCGTCGTCGAACGTCAGATAGCAGTGTCGCCCGTCGCGCTTGCCGCGGCCGATCGCCGCCCCGAACAGGGGACTGTTGGGATCGTAGGCGCCCCACAGGAGGGTGCCGAGCGCGAGCGCGCCGACGCCGGCCGGCCAGATCAG
>WNGO01015567.1_pt1 | contig 11311 bp, 7 predicted proteins | sample 5400511 | NCBI WGS metagenome assembly WNGO01 (sample SAMN13153380, study PRJNA577476) | soil metagenome | isolation source: 20 cm soil or saprolite under Garry oak tree replicate 2 | place: USA:California | collected 2016-06-15
CGCGGCATGCGTGTGGCAGTCGACAAGGCCCGGGACCGCGCACAGCCCGCGGCAGTCGAGCTCCGCGACGTCGCCGTCGAGCGCCGGCACGTCGCGCATCCGCCCGGCGGCCTCGATCGTGTCGCCGGCGCAGAGAACGAACGCGTCCTCGAGCGCCTCGACCTCGCCGAGCGCCGGTCCGCGCAGCGGAGCATCGGTTCCTGCGTGCGTCGCCAGCTGCGCGAGGTCGCGCAGGAGCAGGCGCGGGCGCGCGCCCGTCGACGTCACGCGTCGCCGGGGACCGGATGGCTGGAAGCGCCGCCGGCTAAGCCGCCGGCGCCCGGCCGGGAAACCTGTCCGCCTTCGGCGGCCATGGGGATCCGCAGCCCGCCTTCCTCTGCGGCGGCGAGCGCCTCCGGATAGCCGGCGTCCACGTGCCGCATCACGCCCGTGCCGGGGTCCGTCGTCAGCACGCGCTCGAGCCGTTCCGCCTGCGCGTCGGTGCCGTCGGCGACCACGACCATCCCCGCGTGGATCGCGTTGCCGATCCCCACGCCGCCGCCGTGGTGGACGCTCACCCACGTCGCTCCCGCCGCCACGTTGACGAGCGCGTTGAGGATCGGCCAGTCCGCGATCGCGTCGGAGCCGTCGCGCATCGACTCGGTCTCGCGATACGGCGAGGCGACGGAGCCGGCATCGAGGTGATCCCGCCCGATCACCACCGGAGCCTTGACCTCGCCGCCGCGGACGAGCTCGTTGATCGCGAGGCCCGCCTTCGCGCGGTCGCCGTAGCCGAGCCAGCAAATCCGGGCGGGCAGCCCCTGGAACGCCACCCGCTCGGTCGCCAGCTCGAGCCACCGCTGCAGGAGTGGATCGTCCGGGAACAGCTCCCGCAGCCGGTCGTCGATCGCCGCGATGTCACCCGGATCGCCCGACAGCACCGCCCACCGGAAGGGACCGACTCCACGACAGAAGAGCGGCCGAATATAGGCCGGGACGAAGCCCGGGTATGCAAACGCGTCCTCTACACCACCTTCACGCGCCTCACCTCGCAGGTTGTTGCCATAATCGAAAACATAGGCACCGCGTCGGACGTACTCGAGCAGCGCCTCGACGTGGCTGACGATCGACTCCCGGGCCAGCCGTAGGTACTCGTCCGGATCGGACGAGCGCAGGGCGGCCGCCTCCTCCACCGAGTAGCCGCGCGGCACATAGCCGTTGAGGGGGTCGTGAGCGGCGGTCTGGTCGGTGATCAGGTCGAACTCCTCCCCGCGCGCAACGAGCTCGGGCACGACGTCGGCCGCATTCCCGAGCAGCCCGACCGAGAGCGGCCGCCGCTCGGCCGCCGCGGCGCGCACTCGCTCGAGCGCGTCGTCGAGCGAGTCCGCCGCCTCGTCGAGGTAGCGCGTCTCGAGCCGGCGCTCGATCCGCGTCGGATCGACCTCCACGCAGAGGATTGCCGCGCCCGCCATCGTCCCAGCGAGCGGCTGCGCGCCGCCCATGCCGCCGAGCCCGGCCGTGAGGATCGTTCGCCCGCGCAGGTCCGGTGAGCCGAAGTGCTTCTCGCCGGCGGCGGCGAACGTCTGGTACGTCCCCTGCAGGATCCCCTGCGAGCCGATGTAGATCCACGAGCCCGCGGTCATCTGCCCGAACATCGTCAGCCCCTCGGCCTCGAGCCGCCGGAACTCGTCCCACGTCGCCCACTTCGGGACGAGCAGCGAGTTCGCGATCAGCACGCGCGGCGCGCCCTCGTGCGTCGTGAACACGCCCACCGGCTTGCCGCTCTGGACGAGGAGGGTCTCGTCGGGGCCGAGCTCGAGCAGGGCCGCGACGATCGCACGCAGAGCCTCGTGGTTCCGCGCCGCCTTGCCCGAGCCGCCGTAGACGACGAGCTCCTCGGGCCGCTCCGCCACCTCGGCATCGAGATTGTTGAGGAGCATCCGCAGCGGCGCCTCGGTCGACCACTGGCGGGCGTTCAGGTCGGTCCCGCGCGGCGCGCGGATCGACGAGAGGTCGCCCGCGAGCGCCTCGACGCGCTCCGCGAGGGTCGCGGTCGTGCTCACGCCAACTCCCCCGCGTCCGCCGCGACCGCGGCGAGGAACGACCCGTCGCGGATCGCGTCGGCGACGGCTTCGATGTCGCCCGCGAGCGGCCGGTCGTCGCGCAGCCTCGGCGACAGCGCCCGCACGGCCGAGCGCGCGGCCCGTCCGCCGGTCCCGGGCTCGAGCGGGGCGTGGAACTCGACCGCTTGCGCGCCCGCGAGCAGCTCGATCGCCAACGCGCTCTCGGAATTCGCGAGCACCTGCCACGCCTTGAGCCCGGCGGCATTCCCCATCGAGACGTGATCCTCCTGCCCCGCACTCGTGGGGATGGAGTCGACGGACGCGGGATGGCAGAGCACCTTGTTCTCGGAGACGAGCGACGCGGACACGTACTGCGGGATCATGAAGCCGCTGTTGAGCCCGCCGTCGGTGGTGAGGAAGGCGGGCAGGCCCTCGGAGAGGTTCGGGTTGACGAGGCGCTCGAGCCGCCGCTCGGAGATGCTCGCGAGCTCGGCGACCGCCATCGCTAGGGCGTCGAGCGCGAAGGCGAGCGGCTGTCCGTGGAAGTTGCCGTTCGAGACGAGCACCTCGCGGTCGACGAGGACGAGCGGGTTGTCGGTGGCGGCGTTCAGCTCCACGGCGGCGGTGTACTCCGCGTACTCGAGGAGGTCACGACAGGCTCCGTGCACCTGCGGCGCGCAGCGGAGCGAGTATGCGTCCTGCACCTTGTCGCACCAGCGATGGGCCTCGATGATCGCCGAGCCCTCGAGGAGGCGGAGGACGTTCGCTGCGGCGGCCTTCTGCCCTCGGAGCGGCCTGAGCTCGTGGATCTGTGGGAGGAAGGACGTGCGTGATCCCTGCAGCGCCTCGACCGAGAGTGCGCACGCAACATCGGCCGCGCGCGCCAGCCGGAGTGCCCGCACGAGCCCGAGCGCGAGCGTCGCGGCCATGAACTGCGTGCCGTTGACGAGCGAGAGTCCCTCCTTCGCCGCCAGCTGCACCGGCTCGAGACCGGCTCGCGCAAGCGCCTCCGCCCCCGTCAGCCGCTCACCCTCGATCCACGCCTCCCCTTCGCCGACCAGCGGCAGCGCCAGGTGCGCGAGCGGTGCGAGGTCACCGGAGGCCCCGACCGAGCCACGGCTAGGCACGACCGGCAGCACGCCCCGGTCGAGGAGCGCGAGGAGTAGCTCGACTGTCTCGACCCGTGCCCCCGAGTTGCCCTTGGCCAGCGCGTTCGCGCGCAGGAGCATCGCCGCCCGGACGATCTCGGCGGGGTACGGCTCGCCGACCCCGCACGCGTGGGAGCGCAGGAGGCGGAGCTGGAGCTCGCCGGTCTGCTCCTCGGGGATTGCGACCGCCACGAAGCGGCCGAAGCCGGTGTTGACGCCGTAGGTGTGCTCGCGGCTCCCGTGTGCGGCGCGCTCCACGAGCTCGCGGGCGGCACGCATCCTCTCCCGCGCGTGGTCGGACAGCTCGGCGCCCGTTCCCTCGACGGCGACCGCCCAGACGTCGTCCACGGTCAGGTCGTCGCCCGTGAGGCCGATCGCGGTTCGCTGCGCCACGACGCGAGTCTAGGACGCAGCACGCTTTGCCGTTGCCCAACGTGCCCCAAGGGGTGTCGCAACCCCCTACAGAGACGGTACCGCCGGATGCGTCACGCGGCCGTCGCGGCTTGGTCGCGAGTTCCTGCCCGCGCCGGTCACTCTCGCTCGTCCGCCAGGAGCCGCAGCTCAAGCACATGTGACGGGTCGAGGCCGGCCACGCCGAGGAGCGAGCCGGCGGCCGCGACTGCTGCTCCCGCCGGAAGCAGCCCGACGAGCTCCGATCCGGTGACGCGGAGCCCCCTCGCCGCAGTCTCTCGCTGCACCGCGGCGACCACCTCGTGCAGGGGCGACGCCCGCCAGTCCTCGACGTTGAGGCTCACCTGGACGTGTCCGGCACGCGGCAGGCGGAGGCCGAGCGCGCGGACGCCTGGGAAGCCACCGTCGCGTTCGCGCACGGCGCGCGCCACCTCCCGCGCGGCGTCGAGGTCGTCGCCCTCGAGATCGACGTTGAAGGCGATCAGCGGCGCCCGTGCCCCGACGATCACTGCGCCGGCCCGCTCGTCGAGCTGCGCCGGGCCGAAGTCCGGGGCGAGCTCCCCGGCGTCGATCCGCCGGCGAAGCTCTTGCGGGCCGCCGCGGCGGAAGAAGGCGGGCCCACGGTCGGTCGCGAGATCACCGTAGAGGAAGACCGGCAGCGCAAGCTCCTCCCCCACGCGCCGCGCGAGCTCCAGCGCTGCAGTACGCGCCCGCTCGGCGTCCTTCTTCCCGATCGGGACGAGCGGGACGACGTCCGCGGCGCCGATGCGCGGGTGCGCCCCCTCGTGACGGCGCAAGTCGATCCGCTCGCGCGCGCAGGCGATCCCCGCGAGCAGCGCGGCGACGAGCTCATCCTCGCTGCCCACCAGCGTGTACACCGACCGGTTGTGGTCCTCGTCCGAATGGACGTCGAGCAGGCGGGCGTGCCCCGCGAGCGCGCCGCCGATCGCGTCGATCGTCGCGCGGTCGCGCCCCTCGGAGAAGTTGGGGACGGCCTCGAGCGGCAGCATCGGGACGGACCCTACGCTCCACGACGATGACCGCCCGCAAGTCCTCCTACCGCTCGCTCGCCTCGCTCGAGCGCGACCTCGCCCGCTGCCGCGCCTGCGTCGAGGCCGGCTACCCGCTCGAGTCCCTTCCGGTGCGGGCGCCCAGCCCGGCGGGCGCCGCAGGCGCCCGGGTCTTCGGCCGGACGTCGCCGGCTCGGCCGGCGACGTTTCCAGCCATTCGGCAACGTGCCTACATGTTCGGCCAGGCGCCGGGCGTCGTCGAGGGAGAAGAGCGGCTGCCGTGGCGCGGGCGCGCAGGCCGCACGCTCCGGAGCTGGCTCGAGCTCGAGGAGGACGAGTTCTACGCAATCTTCTACTGCGCCTCGGTCACGCGCTGCTATCCCGGTCGCGCGCCATCGGGCCGCGGCGACCGGACGCCGACGCCACGCGAGCAGGAGCTCTGCTCGTTCTGGCGGGACTGGGTCCCGCGAACCGCGGGCGCCTGGCCCGGGCGACCGCCCTCGTCCGCAAGGAGCTCGCGAGCCTCTAGAGGATCGGACCCCGTCGCTACATTCAAAGGAGTGAGCGCGGTTCCCTACCGTCGTACGTTGGCGCGGCTGCTCTCGTTCCTGCGGCCGTACAAGCGCGGCCTCGTGATCTCGATCGTGCTCGCGATCGGCTCGCAGGCGGCGCAGATCGCCCTCATCTGGGTCACGGGCCGCGGCGTGATCGACCAGGCACTCGTCGACCACGACACGACACAGCTCTGGCTCTACGTCGGCGCGATCGCAGGCCTCGGCCTCGCCTCGTCGGTGCTGATGCTCGGCCGCCGGCTCATCTCCGGCAAGCAGGCGCTCGACGTCGAGATGGACATGCGCCAGGGGATCTACTCGCACCTCGTGCGCCTCTCGTTCGGCTTCTACGATCGTCACCAGACCGGGCAGCTGATGTCGCGCGCGACGGTCGACCTGCAGGGCGTGCGGTTCTTCCTCGGCTACGGGCTGATCTTCTTCTTCCAGAACATCCTGACCGTGGCGTCCGTCACCGTCGTCCTCTTCTTCTTCGAGTGGCGGCTCGCGCTCGTCGTGCTCGCTGTGACGCCGTTCATCGTCGCGCTCGCCTACCGGTACAGCCACGTCGCACACCCGACGCTCCGCGACGTGCAGCAGAAGCTCGCCGACGTCGCAACCGTCTCCGAGGAGAACATCGTCGGTGTCCATGTGGTGAAGGCGTTCGCGCAGGAGCCCGCCGAGGAGGAGAAGTTCCGCGGCCGGAACGAGGCGCTCTTCGCGCAGACGATCCGGGCGAACCGGCAGCGCGCGACGTACGTGCCGCTCCTCTCCTTCGTCCCGCTCCTCGCGCAGGCGGCCGTCCTGCTCTTCGGCGCGCGGATGGTCGCCCACGGCTCGCTCACCGTCGGCTCCTTCGTCTCCTTCAACCTCTACCTCGCGCTGCTCGTGATGCCGCTCCGCTCGCTCGGGATGTGGATCGGCCAGGCGCAGCGGGCGACCGCCTCGGGCGAGCGGATCTTCCAGGTCCTCGACGAGCCGGAGGAGATCGCCGACAAGCCCGCGGCGGTCGAGCTGCCGCCGGGAGACGGCGAGATCCGCCTCGAGAACGTCTCCTTCTCCTACCTTCCCGGGCGCCCCGTGCTCGAGCGCATCGACCTCGCGCTCGACGCCGGCACGACGCTCGCACTCATCGGGCACACGGGCTCGGGCAAGACGACGCTCGCCTCGCTCGTGCCGCGCTTCTACGACGTCGACACGGGACGAGTGCTGGTGGACGGCGTCGACGTGCGGGACGTGACCCTCGCCTCGCTGCGGCGCGAGATCGGCGTCATCCCGCAGGACCCGTTCCTCTTCTCGACCACCGTGCGCGAGAACATCGCCTTCGGCCGGCCGGAGATGACCGACGCGGAGATCGAGCGCGTGGCGCGGCTCGCGCAGGCGCACGAGTTCGTCGAGCGCCTCCCGCAGGGATACGAGACCGTGATCGGCGAGCGCGGCATCACGCTCTCGGGCGGGCAACGGCAGCGAGTCGCGATCGCACGCGCCCTTGCCGTCGATCCGCGCATCCTCATCCTCGACGACGCCACCGCTTCGGTCGACGCGACGACGGAGGCCCAGATCCGCGTCGGGCTGCGCGAGGTGATGAGCGGCCGGACGACGCTGATCATCGCCCACCGGCTCTCGACAATCGCCCTCGCGGACGAGATCGTCGTCGTCGACGAAGGCCGGATCGCCGCGCGCGGCACGCACGACGAGCTGTTCGAGACGAGCTCCGTCTACCGCGAGATCTACGAGCACGGCCTGCTCGAGCGGCAGTTCGCGGATGCGGTCGAGGCGCGCGGGGACGTGGAGGAGGTCGCATGAGGGTCCACCAGCCCGGCGGCTCTCTGCTGCGCCACGGACGCCCGGAAGTCGAGGACTGGTCGTGGAACTCGACGCGCCCGTTCCTCGCGAAGTACGCGCTCGACGACGCGATCCACGACACGACCGGCCAGAAGCTCGTGCTCGTCGTGGCCATCTTCGTCGCGGCCGGGCTCGCGAACTGGGGGATGAACTACGTCGAGACGTACATGACCGGCTGGGTCGGCGAGCGGATCCTCGCCGACCTGCGGAAGCAGTTGTTCGGCCACCTGCAGAAGCTCTCGCTCGGCTTCTACGAGCGAAACCGCGCCGGCGTGCTGATCAGCCGGATGACGAACGACGTGGAGGCGATCGACCAGCTCGTCACCGACGGCGTGACCACGCTGGCCCAGAGCACGCTCACGCTCGGCGGCACCGCCGTCCTCCTGTTCGTGCTCGACTGGCAGCTTGCGCTGGCGACGCTCGCGGTGATCCCGCTCATGAGCGTGGCGACGGCCCTCTTCCGCGTCCGCTCTGCACGCGCCTATGCCGCCGTGCGGGAACGGCTCGGCCTCGTCACGGCGACCCTCGCAGAGGACATCGCCGGGATGCGGATGGTGCAGGCGTTCGTCCGGGAGCAGCGCGCGACGGAGAACTTCCGCGCGGTCGCGGGCCGCTACCGCGACGCGAACATGCAGACGGTCGTCCTCAACGCCCTCTACTTCCCCTTCGTCAGCTTCCTCGCGACGCTGGCCCTCGCCGTCGTCCTCGGTTACGGCGGTCACCTCTACTTCGCCGGGGCGATCTCGCTCGGGACGCTGTTCGCCTTCATGCTGTACGTGAACAACTTCTTCGACCCGGTCCAGCAGCTCTCGCAGCTCTACAACACGTTCCTCTCCGCGGCGGCGGCGCTCGACAAGATCATCGGGTTGCTCGACGAGCCGCCGGAGGTCGTCGACAGGCCGGGCGCACGCCCGCTCGCCGAGATCGAGGGACACGTCCGCTTCGAGGACGTGCACTTCACCTACGGGCTCCGTGGCGGCGAGCTCGGCGAGGAGGTATTGCACGGGATCGATCTCGACGTCCCGGCGGGGACGAGCGTGGCGCTCGTAGGTCACACCGGCGCAGGCAAGTCGACGATCGCGAAGCTCCTCGCCCGGTTCTACGAGCCGACGAGCGGCCGGATCGCGATCGACGGCCGCGACCTGAACGACGTGACGCAGGAGTCGCTGCGCCACCAGCTCGGGATCGTGCCGCAGGAGGGGTTCCTCTTCGCCGGCACCGTCGCCGAGAACATCGCCTTCGGTCGTCCAGAAGCGCGGCCGGAAGACATCGTGCGCGCTGCCCAGACGGTCGGCGCGCACGAGTTCATCCTGCGGCTCGAGGACGGCTACGAGACGCAGCTAGGCGAGCGCGGCTCGCGGCTCTCGCTCGGCCAGCGCCAGCTCGTCGCCTTCGCGCGCGCGCTGCTCGCCGACCCGCGGATCCTGATCCTCGACGAGGCGACCTCCTCGGTCGACATCGGCACGGAGCGGACGATCGAGCAGGCGCTAAGGACCCTCCTGGCCGACCGGACGTCGTTCGTGATCGCGCACCGGCTGTCGACGATCCGCGACGCCGACCTCATCGTCGTGCTCGAGCACGGACAAGTGATCGAGCAGGGCTCGCACGACGAGCTCCTCGCCCGCCGCGGGCTGTACACGAGCCTCTACGGCGACTGGGCGGCCGCGTAGTACCGCGTCATCTCGATCCGCTGCATGAGCGTCGGGTGGTTCTGGAGGAAGACGTAGTCCCACCACGGCGGGCTCGGGTCCTCCTTCGTCTCGGCCACGAACAGGCGAAAGAGCTCGCGGCCCGCGTGGGGGTCGTGCGTCGCGCGGAGCGCCGACCAGTCCGCCTCGGCCTCCAGATGACGGGTGACGACATTCCGCAACGGGAGCACGGCGAGTTGCAGGACGACGTAGACGAAGATCACGAGCGGAACTGCCTCCGGTAACCCCATTCCCCCACGACGCCGGGCGGCGAGCGAGAGGGCGTAGGCGAGCGGGAAGGCGAAGAGCGCGTACCACCCGATCGACTTCCAGATGTGGTCGTGCGCAAGGTGGCCGAGCTCGTGTGCGAGCACGAAGCGGTCCATGCGGGGCGTGAACGGCGGCTCGACGATTGGATCCCAGAGGAAGACGCGCCGGCTCGGCCCGAGCCCAGTGGCGAACGCGTTCGGCTCGGCGAACCCGCTGATGACCCGTACGGACACGTGAACGTGTTCCACCCTCTCGAGCTTCGTGACGTACGGCGCGCGGAACGCAGTGCCGCCAAGCAGCCAGGGCGAGACGAAAGCAAGAAGGGTCGTCAGTCCGACGAAGACCGGCGCGGCAGGAAGCCACCAGCGGTCACCGATCCAGCGCACCCGGGCGAAGCCCATCACGATCGCGAGCGCGACGCAGAGGAGGACGAACTGGACGCCCAGGGCGAACCAGTTCCCGACCGTCACCTGGGCGTAGCTCCCGGAGAGCCCGTAGCGGTGGCGCCACCAGACGGCCAGCACCGCGAACGGCAGCTCCGCGGCCCAGACGAGGGCGAAGCCGATCATCCCGAGCAGCATCCCGGTACCGATCGGCCCAGCGGCAGATTCGCGCATCCAGCGCACGCCGTAGCGGGCGAAGAGGCCGAGCACGACGAGCTGCGTGAGCGTCTTTCCGAGCCAGAACAGCCGCTCCACGCCGCTGAAGTGCTGGGCGCGATGGAGCGCGCCTGACGGGAAGAGCGCGTGCTCATCGAGGTGCGGCAGGTGGTACGCCGGCAGCGACGACCGCCAGAGCAGCCAGGCTGCGACGGCGAAAACTGCCGAGACGACTACAGCGAGCGTTACGCGACGGGCGAGAACTCGAGCTCCTGCGGCTGCGGCGGTTGCTCCTCGCCCTCGAGCGGGCTCGCGTGCGGATAGCGGTCGGTGATGAGGTACAGGTACGCGTTGGCTTGCCCGGAGTAGCGGAGCGCGTAGGCCATCAGGTTGCGGAGACCGTACGGCGCGCTGCCGCGGACGAGCGCGACGAACCAGGTGAAAATCGAGGCGAAGAAGAGCGCAAAGAGGAGGCCGAACGCGACGATCCAGGCCGGGATGACGAGGATGATGCGAAACAGCGTCTTCCACCGGTTCTGGCGCTGCGGCTCCGCGGGCAACGCGAGGTCGAGCGGGTAGCTGCCGGCCTTGCCGGTGAAGCCGGGGAACGGGTTCGCCGCGACCGTCAAGAACGCGAATATGTGGAACTGGTAGCGGACGTACGCGCTCAGGAAGCGGTGGAACGGGCGCGGCGGCCGGCCCATGATCAGCGTGGCGAACCAGTTGAGAATCCCGACGACGAGGGCCGCGTAGCTCCAGATATAGAGCCAGACGTAATGCGGGATGAAGAGCGGCAGCCGGAAGAAGACGGTCAGCCGAGAGCGACGCAAGTCGTGCACCTCACCGACGAGATGGATGGGATGCTCCATCGGCCGGGAGGTGGACTCGAGCACCGTCGTCGGGTCGCTGTTCGGGTAGCGATCGGTGAGGAGGAGCGTGTACGCGCGTACCTGGGCGCCGTAGCCGATCCCGTAGGCGCCGGCGTCACGGAGCCCGCTCGGCATCCGCCCGGTGGCGAGCGCCGCGAACCAACCGAGGAAGGCGCAGACCCCGGCGAGGAGCCCGCCGCCGCCGAAACTCCCGTTGTAGCTGCTGTTCGAGCGACGGCTGCCGCCACGGTAGGCGAAGGAACCGACCGGGAAGCCGAATCCGCCGCCGAGTGCGGAACCGATGACCAGTGCCGGGATCGCCAGGATCAGCCGTAAGAACGTCTTCCACCGCGACTGAGGCTGGGGGTCCTCCGGCAGGATGACGTCGACCGGATACTGGCCCGCTGCGCCCGTGAAGCCCGGATAGGGATTGCCGACGAGGTAGAGGTAGGCGCTCAGGTGCACCGTGTAGCGGGTGTACGCACAAAGGAAGCGATGGAACCCGCGTGGCGGCCGCCCCATGACGAGCGTGGCGAACCAGTTGAGGATTGCGACGATCAGCGCAGCGACCGACCAGAGGACGAACCAGATGTAGTGCGGAATCGCAAGCAGTAGGCGGAAGAAGACGGTGAGGCGATTCCGGTGGAAGTCGTCCTCGACGACGAACTGGATCGGATGGTCCATGGCGATATTCATGGCACATCGGGCAGACTGCGTTGATGGCTATCGACAAGGAGACAGCGGACCGGATCGAGCAGCCGGTCGACGCCGAGGCCGAGCACGAGACCCGTCTCACGCCCGCCGAAGCCGTCGAGCGCATGAAGATCAACGTGCCGGTGCGCGGCAACCGCAAGCTGCGCACGCTGGTCGAGCGCGTCAAC